>WNGI01000522.1_pt1 | contig 28515 bp, 29 predicted proteins | sample 5400621 | NCBI WGS metagenome assembly WNGI01 (sample SAMN13153374, study PRJNA577476) | soil metagenome | isolation source: 20 cm soil or saprolite under Garry oak tree replicate 1 | place: USA:California | collected 2016-06-15
TCCGGACGAGCTGGCGGCCTGGCTCAACTTCGGCCTCCACATTTCGTTCGCGGGTACCTTGACGTACCCGGGGCGCGACCGTCTCCGCGCCGCAGCGGCGCGTGTCCCGGCCGATCGGCTCCTCGCTGAGACCGATGCCCCGTATCTCGCCCCGCAGAATGCCCGTGGCCGCCGGAACGAGCCCCTGTACGTCGCGGCGACCCATGCGGCGCTCGCCCGGGAGCGCGGCGTCGACATCGGTGATCTCGCCGGACAGATCGCCGGGAATGCCACAAAGCTCTTCGGTGAGCGCTGGGAACCTAGCAAGCCCGCCTGACGTCTACGCACACACAAGACCGCTGAAAGCTGGTGAACACGATGCGCAAGCTCGCCCTTTTGATCGCGGCCCCCCTCCTTCTGGTCACTGCCTGCTCAGCCGCCGGTACGACGACTCAAGGACGCAGCTCTGAGGGCGGCGCGCCGGCGCCGGCCGCTGTCGACTCGGTCTCCGGCTACAGCGGCAACGCCGCCAGCGCTCCTGATAAGGGCATCCCGACCGTCGTCGTCTCCGCCGACCGGAACCTCATCCTCACAGCCAAGATCGACATGCGCTCGAAGGACCCATGGGCGACGAGCGACCGCGCTCAGGCCATCGCCAGTGGCCTCGGCGGCGACGTGCTCAACCTGACCCAGAGCGGAAGCGGCGACACTCGCAGCGCGAGCCTCACCATCCGCGTGCCGTCGAGCCGCTTCGCCGACGCGCTGCAGCAGCTGCGGACCCTCGAGGGCGAGATCCAGACCTCGGGTGTGAGCGCCCAGGATGTGACCGACCAGTTCGTCGATCTCCAGGCGCGTCTCGCCGCCAAGCAAGCGGAGGAGCAGCGCTACCTCGCGATCCTGACCAAGGCGAACACGATCGACGAGATCCTCAAGGTAGACGCGTCGCTCTCGAACGTTCGCACCCAGATCGAGCAGCTCACCGGTCAGATCAACAGCATCAAGCAGCGGACCGATTACTCGACCATCTCGATGTCGATCGCGACGATCGCGGTCCTCCCCGGCGACACGACGACCAAGGCCTGGGACCCGGCGAAGACCGTCACCCGCGCGCTCGCCGCGCTCGGCGCCATGCTGCAGGTCTTCGCAGACGTTGTGATCTGGCTCTTCGTTTTCGGCTGGCTCCCTCTCCTCGCGCTCGCGGCCCTCGTCCTCGTGACGCGCGCGCGCCGACCGGCGGCACCTCCCGCACCGACCGCCTAACCAAGCACGCCGCTCTTTACCGAGAGCCCGCCTCCGACGAGGCGGGCTCTTCGTTTTGCGTCCGGTTCGTGCAGTCCTACCCTCACCAAACGTGAGACCACCGGCCGACGCGATCGGGACACTGTCGCTCATCGTCGGTGCGATCGCGGTCCTGATCTTCATCGGTGTCGAAGGGGCCCTGGTCTTCGCGATCTGGCGCTACCGCGCCTCCCGGCACGTCGCGGGAGAGCCCGCGACCTTCGAGCGCAACAGGCGGCTCGAGATCGCGTGGACCGCGGCACCTGCACTCATCCTCGCCGTGATCTTCGTCCTGACGCTCGGCACGATGGCCGAGATAAGCGGCGCGGGCGTCGCGCCTGCGATGCGCATCGCGGCCACCGGCCACCAATGGTGGTGGGAGTTCAGCTACGGCGGGGTCAAGACCGCGAACGAGCTCCACATCCCGGTCGACACACCGATCGACCTCGACCTGACCTCGGCCGATGTCATCCACAGTTTCTGGGTCCCCGAGCTCGGACCCAAGATGGACATGCTTCCCGGCGTCACCAACCATCTTCGGCTCTTCGCGCGCCACGCGGGTTCGTACGAGGGCCAGTGCAGCGAGTTCTGCGGCATCGAACACGCGTGGATGCGCATCCGCGTGGTCGTCCAGACGCAGAGCGAGTTCGACGCGTGGCTCGGGGGGCAAGGCAAGCCGCGGACGACGGTCGAGACCGATGCCGAGAAGATCTTTCTCGCCAACATCTGCGTCAGCTGCCACACCATCCGAGGGACCGACGCGAAGGGGACCGCAGGCCCGGATCTCACGCACGTCGGCTCGCGCGCGACCATCGGCGCCGGGGTGCTCGAGAACACCGACGCGAACCTCGTCGCGAACATGCGTGGCTGGCTCGCCGACCCGCAGCGATACAAGCCCGGCGCGCTCATGCCGAGCGTGCCCCTCTCCAATGCCGATCTCGACGCGCTCGCCGCATACCTCGTGAGCCTCAAATGACGGCAGTACCTCTCTGGGTCCGTCTCCCGGCGACGGAACGCGTCGGGTGGCTCCGAACCGTCGATCACAAGGCGATCGGTGTCCTGTACATCGGCATGGGCGTTGCGTTCTTCGCGATCGGCGGGTTCGAGGCGCTCCTCTTACGAGCGCAGCTCGCCACTCCCGAAGAGCGGCTCCTCGACCCCGAGACCTTCAATCAGGCGTTCACCGTGCACGGCGTGACGATGATCCTGCTCGCGGTCGTCCCGCTCCTCGTTGGCTTTGCGAACTACCTCGTGCCACTCATGATCGGTGCGCCGGACGTCGCGTTCCCGCGGCTCAACGCACTTTCGTTCTGGCTGTCGCTCGTCGGCGGGGTCGTTCTCTACTTCAGCTTCCTCGCCGGCGGTGCGCCCGACACCGGATGGTTCTCGTACGCGCCGCTGTCCGAGCGCGCCTTCGCGCCGGGCAGCGGGGTCGACTACTACATCCTTGGACTCGCGGTGAACGGCGCGGGCACGATCATCGGTGCGATCAACCTCGCCGTGACGATCCTGCTCATGCGCTGCCCAGGGATGGCGATCTCGCGCGTGCCGCTGTTCGTTTGGATGACCCTCGTCACCAGTGTCTTGATCCTTGGCGCGTACCCCGCGCTCACCGCTGCGCTCGTCATGCTCCTCGTGGATCGCCAGCTCGGCGGCCACTTCTTCGATCCGGCCGGCGGCGGCCAGGCGGTGCTCTGGCAGCACCTCTTCTGGTTCTTCGGACACCCCGAGGTCTACATCATGGTGCTCCCGGCGATGGGCATGATCTCCGAAGTCATCCCGGTCTTCAGCCGGAAGCCGATCTTCGGCTACGGATTCGTCGCGGGCTCGAGCGTCGCGATCGCCTTCCTCTCGTTCGGCGTGTGGGCGCACCACATGTTCGCGGTTGGCCTCGGCGACGCCGAGAACGCGATCTTCTCCGCGACGAGCATGCTCATCGCGATCCCGACCGGCGTGAAGATCTTCAACTGGATCGCGACGATGGTGGGCGGCCGGCTGCGCATGACGACCGCCATGCTGTTCGCGGTCGGGTTCATCGCGATGTTCGTGATCGGCGGGCTCTCCGGCGTGTCGCTCGCGGTGGTCCCGATCGACCTGGCGGTCACCGACAGCTACTACGTCGTGGCGCACCTTCACTACGTCCTCTTCGGGGGAACGATGCTCGGGATATTCGCGGGCACGTATTACTGGTTCCCCAAGATGACCGGCCGGCTCCTGAACGAGGTCCTTGGCCGATGGCATTTCTGGACGACCTTCGTCGGGTTCAACCTCACGTTCCTGCCACAGCACTGGCTTGGCGCCGTTGGGATGCCGCGGCGGGTGTTCACGTACGCCGCAAGCACCGGCTGGGGTCCGTTGAATCTCCTATCGACGATCGGCGCTGCGATCCTGGCCATCGCGATGGTCATCTTCTTCGTCAACCTCGTCCGAAGTCTCCGCTCGGGAGAGATCGCGGGGGACGATCCATGGGACGCGTTCACCCTCGAGTGGGCCACGACCTCTCCGCCCCCGCCGGAGAACTTCGCGAGCATCCCGGCGGTAAGCGGGCGCCGCCCGCTCTGGGACCGCAAGCACCCCGAGCTGCGAGATGCACCGTGATCGCGGTGCGACCCGCCATCGGGACAAACCGCACGCTCCTCGGCGTCGCCATCTTCATCGCCTCGGAGTCGATCTTCTTCCTCGCGATCGTGCTGGCTTACGTCGCGTACCGCGACGCGGGGCTCGCCACGGCGAAGGCGACGTTGGATATCGGCCGAACGGCCATCTTCTCCGTCGCGCTTTTCGCAAGCAGCGGCACGATGGCCCTTGCGGCGCGGGCGGAGAGTGGCCGCTGGCTCGCGGCCACGATCGTCCTCGGCGCGATATTTCTCACCGGTCAGGGCAGCGAGTACGCGCGGCTTCTGGGCGAGGGGATCGGCCCCGGCAGCGCGCTCTTCGGCACGACGTTCTTCACGCTCACCGGGCTTCACGGGCTGCACGTCCTTGCGGGTCTCGTCGCGCTCGCGGCGCTCGTCGGCGCGAACCGTCGCCGCCGGCGAGCGGTCCACCCGGTCGTGTGGGAGGCAGTCGGCATGTACTGGCATTTCGTAGACGCGGTCTGGGTGGTCGTCTTCAGCGTCGTCTACCTCGGGACGCTTCTGTGACGGGGCATCGTTCGTCCCACCAGCCGGCGCCGTCGATCTGGCCCGTGACGCTCGCGACCGGCGTCGGGCTCGCCGCGGTCGGCGTGGTCACAAGCCCGCTCCTCCTCGCCGCGGGTCTACTCATCGCGGGGTTCGCGCTCGTCGGGTGGATTCGCCAAGCGGTGGACGAGGCTGCGCCGTGAACGAGCTCTCACGCAGGAAGTTCCTCTCGCGCCTCACCGTTGGGCTCACGGCGGGTATCGGCGCGATCGTGGGCCTGCCCATCGTGGGGTATCTGCTCGCACCGCTCTTCAGCGCGCCGCCGGACGATCTTGTCCCGGTCGGCCCGATCACCGATTTCCCGCTCGGCGAGACGAAGCTCGTGTCGATCCGCGACCCGAGCCCGCTCGCGTGGGCGGGGCAGACGGCGGATACCGCGCTCTGGGTGCGCCGCCGCGAGCAGAGCGGCCCGCAGATGTTCCAAGTCTTCAACATCAACTGCACCCACCTCGGATGTCCGGTGAACTGGCAGGCGACGGCGAAGCTTTTTCTCTGCCCCTGTCACGGCGGCGTGTACTACAGCGACGGCACTGTCGCCGGCGGGCCGCCACCGCGGCCGCTTTTCGAACGGGAGTGGCAGGTGAGCGGCGATCGACTGCTCGTGCGTCAGCAGCCGCTGCCGACGGTGAAACAGGGATGAGGTGGCTGCGCGCCCTCGCGAGGGCACCCGGTGGGATCGCGGCCTGGCTCGGCGAACGCTTCGAGTTCGAGGACAGCGTCATGGCGGTGCTGCGTCATCCCGTGCCCCGCGAGCTCGAGCGCCCCGTCGGATGGTGGTACGTCCTCGGGAGCGCCACCCTCGGGATATTTGTGATGCAGGTCGTCACCGGCGTCGGCCTCGCGATGACCTACGTGCCGGCGCCCAACTCGGCGTACGACTCGCTGCAATTCATCAGTCACGGTGCGACCCTCGGCTCGGTCATCCGCGGAATGCACTACTTCGGCGCCGGCGCGATGGTGATCCTCGTCCTCGCGCACATGACGCAGGTCTATCTCTTCGGCGCGTTCAAGTTCCCCCGCGAGGCGAACTGGCTCACCGGATCGCTCCTCCTCCTCGGGACACTCGCCATGGCGTTCACGGGTCAGCTCCTCCGGTGGGACCAGGATGCTTTCTGGTCCATCGTTGTCGCTGCCGAGCAGGCCGCGCGCGCACCGGTGATCGGCAGCTGGCTCGCGAGCCTCGTCGTCGCGGGCGCCAATGTCGGCGGCGCGACTCTCACGCGGTTCTACGCGACGCACGTTTTCCTGATCCCGGCGGCGGTCTTCGGCTTGGTCGGGCTGCATATCTATCTCGTCGTGAAACGTGGGATCTCGGAGCCGCCGGTTCCCGGCATCGTCGTCGACCGGCGGACGTACCGCGCCCGCTACGAAGCGATGCTCGCGCGGGGAATCCCCTTCTGGCCGGATGCCGCGTGGCGCGACGCGATCGTTGCCACCGCTGCGGTCGCTGTCGTTTTCGTGCTCGCGGCGATCTTCGGGGCGCCCGAGCTCGGCAAGCCTCCGGACCCTACCAACGTCGTTGCCGACCCCCGCCCCGACTGGTACTTCCTCGGCTACTTCGCGGTGCTCGCGCTGATCCCTCCGGCGACGGAGTCGATCGTCATCGTCGGCCTCCCGCTCTTCGCGTTCGTGTTCCTTTTCCTCGTTCCGCTCCTCTGGCCCGACGGCGAGCGCCATTGGTCGCGGCGGCCCGCGGCCATCGCGGCCGTCGCGCTGCCGTTCATTGCGTACGCATCGCTCACCGTCGCGGGCATCGAATCGCCGTGGGTCCCGAAGCTCGAGGGCGGAACGCTGCCGGCGAGCGTGACTCAGGGCCTAGCCGAGCCCGAGCGCCGCGGGGCCGACCTGTTCGTTTCGAAGGCGTGCTTCGCGTGTCACGCGATCCAGGGCGCTGGTGGACGGCGCGGACCGGACCTGAGTCACGTCGCGTCGCGATTGAATCGCGACCAGATCACCGCGCGGATCGCGACGGGGGGCGGAGGGATGCCCGCCTTCGCCGGAAGCGTGACGCCGTCGGAGCTCGACGACCTCACCACGTTCCTCCTCACGCGCAAGTAGACGAGCAGACACACGCCGGGCCGCAATGTGTCCTGCGGCGTTGAGTCGGGTTTGACAAGTCGTTGAACTGACCCGGACCTAGCCTCCGGCGATGCCCGTTTCCCGCTACGCCTGCATCGCGTTGGTCTCCGCGGCAGCGCTCCTCTTCCAGGTCGCGCAGACAAGGCTTTTCAGCTCTTCGTACGGCTATCACCTCACCTACCTGGTGATCAGCGTTTCGCTTCTCGGAGTTGGGAGTGGCGCGACCCTGAGCGGAGTGTTCGATCGACGCTCGCGACGGCCCTCGCTCAGCGCGCTCGCGCTCGCCGCGGCCGCCAGCGCGCTCGCGGCGCTCTTCCTCGAGACGCACATCGACCCGGGCGTCGCGCTTCCCGCCGCGATTCTCGTCGCTTACGTCGCCGGTGCGCTGCCGTTCGTGTTCGCAAGTTGGATCGTCGTTCGGAGCCTTCGCGAGGCGCCGAGCCGTGCGGGCCGTCTGTATTCGGTGGACCTCGCCGGGGCCGCTGCGGGGAGCCTCTTCGCATTCGCTGCCCTGCCGTCGCTTGGAGCTCCCGGGCTGTACGGGGTTTCGGCGTGCCTCTCCGCGCTCGCCTCTGTGGTCATCGCGGGCCCGCGCCTACGCCCCGTGGTCGGCGTCGTCTCGGCGTTCGCGCTGACCGTGGCCCTGACCCTGAACGGTGACGCGATGGCGCCACCGCAGAGCGGTCCCGCGAAGCGACCGGTGTACGGCGCAAACATCACCCACCTGGAGACGCGCTGGGACCCGCACGCTCGAGTCGACGTCATTCATTACGACGGACTTCCGGCCGGGGCGTTGTATCTCAATTTCATCGACCCGGCGTACGCCGCTCCACGACCGGACGCGGACTTCATGCTCCTTGACCAAAGCGCCGCGACTCAGATTCTCGACGGCTCCGGCGACCTGAACGTTCTTCGCGCGAGCATCATCGCGGCGCCGTACGAGCTGTTGTCGCAGCCGCACGTTCTGATCATCGGTCCGGGTGGCGGCATCGACATCCAGAATGCGCTCGTTCACGGCGCCTCTCAGGTCGACGCTGTCGAGGTGAATCGCGGGGTGTCGAGCCTGATGCGTGGCCCGCTGTCCGACTACAACGGGCATGTGTACTCCGCAGCGCGCGTGAACGTCGTCGAGGACGAAGCCCGGAGCTACATCAGGCGCTCGCCGGACCGGTACGACCTCATTCTGATGACCGTCGTCGACAGCTACGCCGCCCTCGCGAGCGGGGCGTACGCGCTCTCCGAGAGCTACCTGTACACCGCCGAGGCCTTCCACGATTACCTCGGTCACATCGCTGACCACGGCGTCCTCGCGGTCGGGCGCTTCTATCGCGACCCGCCGATCGAGATGTTGAACACTGCTGCGCTCGGAGTCGAGGCACTACGGGCGCGCGGGGTCGCCGACCCGCTCGCACACATCGCGGTGCTGCGATATCTCGACTTCGGTCTGCTCATCGTTCGGGACGACGCGTTCGATGTGTCGTCGGCGACCGCCATCCGCAGGTTCGCCGCGGACCACCACTTCACCGTGGCGTTCGACCCGCTTGATCGGACCGGACCGTTTGCCGAGGGCCTCGCCGGCACGCCGGTGCCAGCGACCGACGACCGGCCTTTCTTCTTCGCGAATCCGGGCACTAACGTGCCGATCGCATATCTGATCCTCTTCGGCGCACTGATCCCGGCGGTTGTGTTGTCGTGGGGACTGCTCCTCCTTCCGCTCCGGAGGGTCATGGGCGCGGCGCTCGTCACCGCGATCGGCCGGCGCACCACCGTGCAGGCGCTCGCGGTCGGCTTCGGCTTCATCGCCGCGGAGATCGTCCTGCTGCAGCGACTCACGCTCTATCTGGGCCAGCCCGCGCTCGCGCTCGCCGTCGGCCTCGCTGCGCTTCTCGTCGGAGCGGCGGCCGGATCGGCCGCGTCGGCACGGGCCAAGATCGGCGTCCCGCGCGCGGCCCTCGCGAGCGCCATCGTGGTCACGGTCGCGTTTCTCGCGTTCGATCGCGTCGCGGCCGCCACGCTCGCGTGGCCGCTCCTGGCCCGGGGCGCGACAGCTTGTGTCGTGGCCATCGCGATCGGGCTTCCGCTCGGCTCAGTCTTCCCGAGCGTCATCGCGTCGGCGGGCGCCCACGACGATGGTCTCGTCGCGTGGGCATGGGCGGTCAACGGCGCCGCGTCGGTCATCGGCTCCATCCTCGCGGTGGTCGCCGCGCTCACGATCGGGTTCACCGGTGTCGGATTCCTCGCGGCAGCGTGCTACCTCATCGCGGTCGCACCAGCAGCGACGGGGCTCCGACTCGGGATCGGCGCAGAGAGGTCGCCTCAACCCACGTAGCTCGACGCCGTCGCACGGTCCTCGCCCCTAGACTTCGCGGCGATGTCCGACGTGCGCGTGCGACCGATGACCGAGCTCGACATCGAAGGCATCTGCCGCATCGACGAACGCATCACCGGAAAATATCGGCCCGAGGTCTGGGAGCAGCGCGCCGCGTACTACATCCGCCGCGACCCCGACTCGTCGCAGGTCGCCGACGTCGGCGGCCGCGTGGTCGGCTTCATGCTGGGCGAGGTCCGCGGCGGTGAGTTCGGTCTCGAGGAGCCCACCGGGTGGGTGGAGTTCTTCGGGGTCGATCCCTCGTCGCGCGAGAAGGGCGTTGGCCGCCGCTTGATCGAAGCGCTGCTCGGCCACTTTCGGTCGAAGGGGGCGCACGTCGCGCGCACGATGGTCGCCACGCAAGACAAGGACATCGCGGCGTTCATCGCGGCGATGGGCTTCAAACCGGCGCCCCTTTCCGCGCTGGAAAAACGCCTCTAGGCGTTGCATCCCGTCTCACCTCCCGTAAAGCACGGCCTTGCCCGGCGGCGGGGAATATCCTTCCGCCAGCGCGCGTAGCGCACACACCGGCGCCGGCCTGACGACGCCGCGACAGCAGGAGGGGGAGAGGCTTGATAACCCAGATACGCCTTGCACTCGCGGTTCTCTTCGTCGCGACGGTCGCGGCCTGCGGCCCTGCCGCACCGTCGGCTCAAACGAGTCCGACAGCAAGCGCTGCGGCCAGTGCGTCCGCCGCCCCGACAAAGGGCGGAACCTTGCGTATCGGCTACGGCGCCGAGGTCGACAACCTCAACGCGTTCACGAGCCAGTTCCTGACGGACATCGAGCTGACGATGGTCGAAGGGCTCATCGTCAGCAACGACAAGAACGAGTACATACCCGTTCTGGCAAAGCAGGTTCCGACCGTGGCGAACGGCCTGGTGAAGACGCGGGCGGACGGGAAGCTCGAGCTGACCTGGCCGCTGCAGCAAGGCGTCATGTGGCACGACCAGGTCCATGAATTCACGGCCGAGGACGTGTGCTTCACGTGGAAGTACATCGTGAGCACGGGCTCCGAGGTCTACAACCGCAACTCGTACCTGCCGATCAGCGATTGCCGCGTGCAGGACAAGTACACGGCCGTCATGGTCTGGGACAAGCCGTCAGCCATCTACAACGGGCTGTTCGAGGCGATCCTGCCCAAGTACATGCTCGACGGCAAGGACATCGTCAAGTACGACGGCTACAACCGCAGCCCCGTCGGAACCGGTCCGTACATCTTCACCGAGTGGAAGTCCGGCGAGTACGTCCGCGTAAAGCGGAATCCGAATTACTGGCGGGGGACGCAATACCCGTATGTCGACGAGATCGTCTTCCGCTTCATTCCGGATATCAACACGCGGCTGAATGCCGTGAAGTCGGGAGAGGTCGACTTCGCGCAGATGACGCCGACGCAGGTCAAGGACGTCAAGGATCTGGCGAACTACAACCTCACCCTGGTGCAGCAAAACTCGTGGCAGCACTTCGACATGAGCATCAAGACGGACCGCGGCGCGCGGATCTTCGGTGACAAGAACGTGCGAACTGCTCTCTTCATGCTGATCGACAAGAAGACCATCGTCGATGGCGTGCTCGAGGGCACCGTCCAGGTCGCGGACACCGTCGCGCCGACCACGAGTCCCTACTACAACCCGAACGTCAAGAAGTACGCGTACGACCCGACCGGAGCCAAGAAGCTCCTCGACGACGCCGGGTGGAAGGTTGGCGGGGACGGCATTCGCGAGAAAAACGGCGAGAAGCTGTCGCTCACGGCGTTGCTCAGCTCGGCCGACGCGATCGGCAAGCTGTACTGGCAGGTCATCCAGCAGAACATGAAAGCGGCGGGCGTGGACATCCAGATCGACACGAAGGACGCGGCAACGCGATCGCAGATCTGGCGCTCCGGTCAATGGGAGCTGCAGATCTCGCGTTGGGTGCTCCCGGCCGATCCGAGCGTGACCGGCCTCTATTCGTGCAAGGGCTCAAACAACATGACCGGACTGTGCGATGCGGCGCTCGACGAGCAGCTCATCGCTTCCGATCAGGAGCTCGACCCCGCGAAGCGGAAGGCCTTCCTCTTCAAGGCGCAGGAGCTCCTCGCGGATGACGCGTTCTCGCTCCCGATCTACTACAACGTGAACCCCATCGTGACGAGCAAGAAGCTCGGCAACTTCAAGGCAAGCGGAACGAACCTCGGTAGCTTCTGGAACGTCTTCGAGTGGTATCTCAATAAGTAACGAGCTCTAAGGGGAGCTGCCCGGTCAACGTCGGGCAGCTCCCCGCACGGAGATCGCATGGGCCGTTATGTCCGTCGCCGCCTCATTCAGATGGTGCCGCTCCTCTTCGGCATCTCTCTGCTGATTTTCCTGATCATCCAGGCGGCGCCCGGGGGCCCGGAAGCGATCTTCCTGGAGAACCGCCTCTTCATCGATCCGCAGGTGATCGAGGCCTTCCGCCAGCGTCTCGGCCTCGACCAGCCCGTTCCGGTGCAGTACGTGCGCTGGCTCGGGGCGGTCCTGAGCGGCGATTTCGGGATCAGCTTCTCGACCGGACGTCCGGTGGGGGAAATGATCCTCGAGCGGTTGCCTGCGACGCTCGAGCTCATGTCCGTTTCGTTCGTTCTCGCTGCCGTGGTCGCGATCCCGCTCGGCGTCTACAGCGCGGTCAAGCAGTACAGCCTCTTCGACTTCTCCGCGACGACGGCGTCGTTCCTGGGAATCGCGATGCCGGTGTTCTGGTTCGCGCTGATCCTGCAGCTGGTCTTCTCGGTCAATCTCGGCTGGCTGCCGACGTCCGGCCGCGACACCATCGGCGACGGCTCGATCTTCGACCAGCTCAAGCATCTGGTCTTGCCCGCGGTCGTCCTCTCCATACGGCACATTGCCGGCTGGTCGCGGTACATGCGCTCGTCCTTGCTCGACATCATCCGCGCGGACTTCATCCGGACCGCGCGGTCCAAAGGATTGCGCGAGCGGATCGTGCTGACGCGCCACGCCGTGAAGAACGCGCTCATTCCGGTCATCTCGATCATGGCCCTGGACCTCGCCGGCCTATTCTCGGGCGCCGTCATAGCGGAAACGATCTTCGCGTGGCCGGGGATCGGTCGTCTCTTCGTCCAGGCGATGTTCTCGCGGGACTATCCGCTCCTCATGGGGATCCTGATGATGAGCTCGTTCCTGGTCGTGTTCTTCAATCTGATCGCGGACGTCGCCTACGGCTGGCTCGATCCGCGGATCTCCTACCGATGAGCGGGCAAGTGGTGGCCCAGCGCCGCCGGCCGGATCCGCAGAGCACACACGGCCCGGTCGGCCGATCGGGCGCGGCTGTATCGCAGAAGCGGCTGTTCTGGTTGCAGTTCCGTCGTCACAAGCTCGCGCTCGTGTCTGCGGCGGTCCTCCTCTTCCTAGCGATTCTGGTCGCGCTCGCCCCGTGGATCGCCCCATACCCGTTCGATGCGATCGACACCACCCAATTCAGGAAACCGCCGTCGTTCGCCCACATCATGGGGACCGACGATATCGGCAGGGACCTCTTCACGCGCCTGCTATACGGCGGACGGATCTCGCTCGCGATCGGTCTCTTCAGCGCGCTCGTTGGCACGGGGGTCGGCACGCTCATGGGCTCGGTCGCCGGTTACTACGGGAGATCGATCGACAACGTGATCATGCGCGTGACCGACGTCGCGTTCTCGATCCCGTCGCTGCCGCTCCTCATCATCCTGAGCGCATACGCGAAGTCGGCGATCCCGGTGATGATCCTGGTCATCGGCCTGCTCAGCTGGATGTCCACGGCGCGAATCGTTCGCGCGACGGTGCTCTCGATCCGCGAGCGGGACTTCACGCTGGCGGCGCGCTCGGTCGGCGCCCGCGACGCGCGAATCCTGGCGCTCCACATCCTCCCGAACGCTCTCGCGCCGATCATCGTCGGCGCGACCCTCGGCGTGGGTGGCGCGATCATCGCCGAATCGTCCCTGAGCTTCTTGGGTCTGGGTGTGCAGGTACCGACGCCCAGCTGGGGGAACATGCTCCAGGATTCGCAAAGCACCATGGCGAGCCGCCCCTGGCTGACGATCTTCCCGGGCATGGCCATCCTGATCACAGTCCTCGGCATCAATTTCGTGGGAGACGGCCTGCGCGACGCGCTCGATCCCACGCTTCGTTCGTGATTCGCGCCGTCGCGGGAAGCGCTACAAATACGCGGCCGGCGGAATCGACGTCCTGTCGCGGCAATGGGGAGGGTCGACGTGACTGACAAGCTGCGTGTTGGGGTGATCGGCGCGGGCCGCTGGGCGGGCATGGCTCACATCCCCGGGTGGAAGCGGTCCCCGCTGGTCGACCTCGTCGTGGTCTGCGACATCGATCGCGAAAAGGCGGAGGCTCGCGCCAAGGAATTCGACGTGCCGAGCGTCGAGACGGACTACCAGAAAGTGCTCTCGCGGCCCGACATCGATGTCGTCGACATCGTCACGAGCGGCGATAATCACGAGCCCCTCACGTTCGCCGCCCTCGAGGCCGGCAAGCACGTGCTGGTGGAGAAGCCGGTCTGTCACGACTACAAGGACGTCTGGCGCGCGCACGCGCTCGCGACCTCGAAGAGGCTCAAGACAAAGGTCGGGCTGACGTTCCGGTACGCGCCGGCGATGCAGTACATGTACGACCTCATTCAGGACGGCTTCGTTGGTCAGCCGTACATCTTCAATGGCTGGGAGCAGAACTCCCAGTGGATCGACCCGGCGGGGCCAAGCCGCTTCGCGCGCGCGGACACGGGCAACGCGCCGATCAAGGTCGGCTCGCTCGAGGGCTACGGCGCGCCGACGATCGACATCAGCCTGTGGGTCGTGCAGTCGCGGTTGACGAGCGTCGTCGGCGTCCTGAAAAACTTCGTCCCGAAGCGCAAGAACCCCGACGGCAGCTGGGTCCGCACGAACGTGGACGACGGCGACATCTACATCGGCGAATACGAGAACGGCGCAATCTGCTCGATGCAGTCGTCGTACGTGACGGTCGGGAACTACCCCGGGATCGAAGCGCGCGTCTATGGCTCGAAGGGCGCACTCATCTGCCGGCTCGTCGAGGAATTCGGCGAGTGCCAGGTCCTGCGGAGCGCGACGCCGGACGCCGTGGAATTCGTCGAGGTCGCGGTCCCGGCCTCGTACTTCCCCGTTGGCTACAAGAAGGGGGAGTCATGGCGCTCGCTCTTCTACGCGAACCTCGTCCACAACTTCGCTAAGGAGATCACCGACGGCGGTGAGGCGAATCAGGGCAACTTCGCCCAGAGCGCGCGTGTGCAGGAGATCATCAACGCGGTCGAACGCTCTCATCGCGAGCGTCGCTGGGTGGACCTTCCGCTCGACACGGGAGTCGGCGACTGACCGAACGGCTACGCGTCGGGGTCATCGGGGCCGGGCGCTGGGCGAGTGCGGCCCACCTCCCGGGCCTCGTGCGCTCGCCACTGTGCGACGTTGTCGTCCTGTGCGATCTCGACCGGGACCTGGCCTCGGCGCGCGCGAAGCAGTTCGGGATCCCGGAGATCGAGACCGACTACCAGAACCTCCTCAGCCGGATTGACATCGACGTCATCGACATCGTCACTCGAGGAAGGGACCGCGGTGAGAACCATCAGGAGCTGACGTTCGCGACGCTCGAGGCCGGGAAGCACGTCCTCTGCGAAAAGCCGGTCTGCCACGACTACCGCGACATTCGGCGCGCGCACGAGCTGGCGGAGTCGAAGAACCTCAAGACGAAGGTCGGCCTCACCTTCCGGTACGCGCCCGCCGTGATGTACATGCAGGCCCTGATCGCCGACGGCTTCGTCGGCGAGCCGTACATCTTCAACGGCTTCGAGCAGAACTATCAGTGGATCAACCCCGACACACCGATGGACAAGCGGCCGCACAAGGAGCGGGCTGAGGGAACAGAGATCAAAGGGCACGACCCGGCGCCCGAGGCGATCCAGGTGCTCTCGCTCGAGGGCTACGGGGCGCCGATCATCGACATCGGCATGATGAGCGTCGGGAGCGATCTCGAGCACGTCGTCGGGACGCTGAAGAACATGCTGCCGTATCGCAGGCGCACCAACCTCGACACCGAGCGCGAGCGCATCAACGTCGACGACGCCGACATCTTCGTTGGCGAGTTCGCGAACGGGGCGCTGCTCTCGATCCAGTCCTCGTACGTGACGGTCGGCAACTACCCGGGCATCGAGGCACGGATTTACGGTTCCGACGGTGCGCTCGTCTGCCGGCTGGTCGAGGAGTTCGGCGAGTGCGAGACGCTGCGCGGTGCAACGCCCGACGCCGTCGAGTTCGTGCCGATGAAGATCCCTGCGGATTTCTTCCCGCCCGGCGCCCATCCGGGCGAACCCTGGCCGTCGCTCTTCTACGGAAACCTCGTACACAACTTCATGAAAGAGCTCACCGACGGCGGCGTCGAGAACCAGGGCAACTTCGCTCAGAGCGCCAAAGTGCAGGAGGTCATTAACGCGGTGGCGCTCTCTCATCGTGAGCGCCGCTGGGTCGATCTTCCACTGGGGCCCCTACCCCATCAGGGGCCCCTACCCCTGGGAGCGATGGATTGATCAAGGAGAAGCTGCGCGTCGGGGTGATCGGTGCGGGTCGCTGGTCGAACAGCGCGCATCTGCCCGGATTCACGCGCTCTCCGCTGTGCGAGGTCGTCATGGTCTGCGACTTACATCAGGACCTCGCGGACGCGGCCGCGAAAAAGTTCGACATTCCGGAGGCGGTCACCGACCCGGAGAAGGTGCTCGGCCGCCGGGACATCGACGTGATCGACGTCGTCACGAGGGGCGGGAGCGAGAGCCACGAGGAGCTGACGTTCGCGGCGCTCGAGGCCGGGAAGCACGTTCTCGTCGAGAAGCCGGTGTGTCACGACTACAAGGACGTGTGGCGCGCGCACGAGCTGGCCCGATCGAAGAACCTCAAAACGAAGGTGGGCCTGACCTTTCGCTACGCGCCGGCGGTCCGCTACATGTACGAGCTCATCCGCGAAGGGTTCATCGGGCAGCCCTTCGTCTTCAACGGCTACGAGCAGAATTCGCAGTGGCTCGATCCGGACAATCCGATGGACAAGCGGATCCACCGCGTCCGGCCCGTGGGAGAGCCACAGCGTGGCACCGACCCGCGACGCGAAGCGATCGCCGTCGCGTCACTCGAAGGCTACGGCGCGCCGACGATCGACATCGGCCTCTCATGCGTGGGGAGCGAGCTCACGCAGGTGGTCGGCATCCTGAGCAACATGGTCCCGTTCCGGCGCCCAACCAACCTCGACACGGAGCGCGTTCGCATCAACATCGACGACGCCGACATGTTCATCGGCGAGTGTGCGAATGGGGCGCTCTATTCGCTGCAATCGAGCTTCGTCACCGTGGGGAACTATCCGGGCATCGAGGCGCGCATCTACGGATCCGAGGGCGCGCTCATCTGCCGCCTGGTCGAGGAGTTCGGCGAGTGCGAGACCCTGCGCGGCGCGAAGCCAAATGCGGTCGAGTTCGTTCCGATGGAGATCCCTGAGCGGTTCTTTCCCCCTGGCTATACGCCGGGTGAGCCGTGGCCGTCGCTCTTCTACGCGAACCTGGTGCAGAACTTCATGCAGGAGATCACGGATGGCGGCGAGGAGAACCAGGGCAACTTCGCTCAGAGCGCGAAAGTCCAGGAGATCATCAACGCGGTCGCTCTCTCGCATCGCGAGCATCGCTGGGTGGGCTTACCCCTCGACGGAGCGCCCTCATGACCTCGGCCAACCTGCGCCGGAACGTCGCGTGGCGGGACTACCCGCTCGCGGTCGGCGCGGCGGCGGGGACTCTCAACCTCCGCATCGGAACCGTCGGACAGAGAAAGCCCGTGGTCACCGTGACCGCGGGCGTTCACGGTGACGAGGGGCCCTGGAGCGCCCGGGCGATCCACCACGTCCTCGAGCAGACGCCGATGACGGACCTCATCGGGACCCTCCGCGTCGTTCCCGTAAGCAACCCTCTCGCGATGGAGGCCGACGCGCGCTGCGCCCCGCTCGATGTTCTCGACCTGAACCGCGTCTTTCCCGGCAATCCGAACGGGTCCCACACCGAACGCCTCGCGGCGCTCCTCGCCGAGCACGCCGTTGCGGGCGCGGACGTCCTGATTGACCTTCACGGCGGCGGCAGCTGGTGCGTGAACGCGTTCGTTTTCCGTAACGCCGACGCGCCGGAGATCGCTGACGCCTTCGACGCTCCGTTCGTCGTCGACCAGGCGTCGCGCGCGGCGCAGATGCGCGGCATGGGCATCAGCGGCCACGCCAAGAGCCTCGGGGCGAAGACCACGAGCGTCGAGTTCGGCGGCCGCAGCCCCGATGAGGCGCGCTGGGCCGAGCACCTCGCCACCGGACTTCGCCGAGCCCTCGGCGTGATCGGCGTGCTGCGGCCCGACCCGTCGCTCCCCGCGGCGAAGCACAAGGCCGTCCTCGTCAAGCCGACGCGCGTGCTGCGCCCATCGAGCGGCGGTCTCCTGATTCCCGAGGTCGATCACACGCGGATCGGAACGCTCGTGGACGAGGGCACGCTTCTCGGGAGACTCGTGGACCCAGTCACGCACGAGACCATCGAGGAGTTCCGCGCGCCGTTTCCCCGCACCGCGCTCCTGCTACTGCGACCGACGATGTCGCGCCTCGAGGGCGGCGCGATGACGTACGTAGTTTCCGAGCCGGCGTGACCGCCGAGGTCCGGTTCCAATTCGCGGGCAAGGTCGCGATCGTGACCGGTGCGGCGCGCGGCGTCGGCCGCGAGATCGTCCGCGCCTTTGTGGAAGCCGGCGCGAGTGTCGTCGCGGCCGATCGAGATGGCGAAGGGCTCACCGAGACGTGCGCGCCGCATGGCGAACGCGTGGCCGCGATCGTCGCCGACATCAGCACGAGCGAAGGCGCGAACGCCATCGTCCAGCGCGCGAGTGCGGCGTTCGGCCGGCTCGACATTTGCGTGAACAACGCCGCGGTGGCTCCGCACGCCGCCCTGCTCGAAGAGCGGGTCGAGGTGTGGGACCGCGTCTACGCCGTCAATTGCCGCGGCACGTTCCTCATGACTCAGGCCGCGGGTCGCGCGATGATCGCGGCGGGCCGGGGCGGCCGAATCATCAACTTCTCGTCTGGTGCGGCGCAGCGCGGCGCTGCGGGTGGCGCGGCATACGCTTCGAGTCGTGCCGCGACTGAAACCTTCTCGCGGGTCGCGGCGATCGAGCTCGCGCCGCACAGCATCCTGGTCAACACGATCAGTCCCGGCCTCATCGATACGCAGCCAAAACCGCTGCCACCCGACATGGCGAAGCGGCTCGCGACCCGCATCCCCAACCTCCCGCTTGCGCGGCCGGGCCGGCCGGAGGAGGTCGCGCAGCTCGTCCTCTTCCTCGCCTCGGATGCCTCGGGATACATCAGTGGAGCGGTGATCAGCATCGACGGAGCGAGCAGCGCTGGAAGTCGCTTCAGCGGCACGGTCGTCGACGACGACGTCCGTTACGACTGGGTGACCGACCGGTCGCGGCCGAGCTCCTGATGCCTGAGGCTCTCGTCGTCCTGATTGCGGCGCCAATCGAGTCCGAGCACGTCGACCGAATTCGCGCCGTCGATTCGCGGATCGAAGTTCTTCACGACCCCGATCTCCTGCCGCGGCCGCGGTACGTCTCGGACCACGCCGGCTCGCCGACGAAGCGCACGCCAGAGCAAGAAGCCCGGTTCCTGGAGATGCTAGGACGTGCCGAGGTCGTCTTCGACTTTCCCTCCGGCCACTTCCGTGATCTTGAGGCCGTCGCGCCGCGGCTCCGCTGGCTGCAGTCGACGAGCGCAGGCATCGGCCAGATGGTGAAGCGCGTCGGTCTCGATCAAACGAAGATCACGTTTACGACAGCGAGCGGCGTCCACGCGCGCCCGCTCGCGGACTTCTGTCTCATGGCGATGCTCATGTTCGCGAAGAACTATGTGTGGATGGACCGAGATAAGAAGGCGAAGCGGTGGGAGCGCTACTGCGGTGAGGAGCTCACCGGAAAGACGCTCGCGATCGTTGGTGTCGGCCGGGTCGGCCAGGAGGTGGCCCGCCATGGCAAGCGCATGGACATGCGCGTTACCGGGATGCGCCGTTCGTCCGCACCGGTGCCTGATATCGACAAGCTCTTCGACCGCGCCGAGCTCCACGCGATGCTGCGGGAGGCGGACTTCCTCGTGCTGGCCGCGCCGCACACCTCGGAAACGGAGGGAATCATCGGAGAAGCCGAGCTCGCCGTGATGAAGCCGACCGCCGTCCTGATCAACATCGGCCGCGGCGCCCTGGTCGACGAGGACGCGCTGGTCCGAGCGCTGCAGCAGAAACGGCTTGCTGGTGCGGCCCTCGACGTGCTCCGTGAAGAGCCGCCGCCGCAGGACTCGCCGCTCTGGGACATGCCGAACGTGATCATCAGTCCGCATTCCGCGAGCACGGTCACGCAGGAGAACGCGCGCATCACCGAGATCTTCTGCGACAACCTGCGCCGCTACCTGAGTGGCCAGCCTCTCCGCAACGTCCTCGACAAACAGAAGCTGTATTGACCAACAAGGTTGCCACCTTCGCGACGCCTCTTCCGGCCAACGACGTCGCCGAGCGCATGAGGGCGGTGGTCGCGCCAGACTCGGTGATGGTCCGTTGGGGAGGACGGACATCGGAACTGCCTTTCGCCGGAACGGTGGGCGAGGCTTCGTTCGCCTTCCGGCGCCCTGGGCGAAATAGCTTTAAGCCGCTTTTCCTAGGCCACATCCGTGAATCTGGCAGCACGACGGCAGTCGATATCGAAGCTCGGAACATCTTCACGGCGCGGAACCCGATCGTGGTGTTCGCGATCATCATTGCGATCGGCCTCGTCGGGGGCAGTGCGCTCACAGCCGGTCGCGGATCTGCGTTGGCGGTAATTGGCCTGGGGGCTCTCCTTTTTGGCGCGTTCTACTTCGGGATCGGTTGGTGGCAGCGGACCGAGATCAAGCGAATCTTCGCCTTGATAGAGCGCGTTGTGAACGCCGGAACTGTCGACGAGGCACGGTCGATCGGTTCGACTGCTCAGTAACGGCCCTCTAGGCACACGCTCGTTCGCTGCAGCGAACGGTATGACCATTCGGGGACAAAGTCGGTACGCTAGACGTGTGAAGGACGACGTCCGGACGCTTCCGAAGCAGTACCACAATGCGATCGAGCACTGGCAGCGGCACAACTTCCCGGACTATCCCAAGCTCGCCGAGGAGTGGGACCGCTTCTTCCCGAAGGACGAGCCGTTCTGCCTCTGCGCCAAGATCGCCGAGGACATCCCGACGCAGATCGAGGTCGGCGAACGCAAGGGCGAGGCGAAGGCGCTCGCGCCGAAAGATCTGCCCGAGGAGGCCGCGCAGCACCTCCTGATGCAGATCAAGGCGCAGGCATCGACCGAGTTCGGCTCCATCCAGCAGCACCAGGGCACGCTCGCGCGGGCGCAGGAGCCGCAGGATCACGCGTGGGCGCTGCGCGTCATGGCCGAGGAGCTGCGCCACGGCTACCAAATGGTCCATCTGCTCACGAGCGCCGACTGGTCTCCGGTCACGGACACCAAAGCCGCCGACATGGTCGAGGAGATCCTGTCGATGCAGACGGGGTCCCATCTTCTCGCCGCGTTCAACCTCGAGTACGACAGCTTCCTCGACAACGTCGTATTCGCCGCGTTCATCGACCGGGTCGGGAAGTACCAGCTCACGATGCAGAAGATCTCCGCGTACAAGCCCTACGCGTCGAGCATGCCGCCGATGCTCCGCGAGGAGGCCTTCCACCTGGCCGCCGGCGTGATTCCGCTCCGGCGCTGGGTCGAGGCCGCGGCGCGGGGCGACGGCTACATCACGATGCAGGACATCCAAAAGGCGACACACAAATGGTTCGGCCGAGGACTCGAGATGTTCGGCGACGAGCGCGGCGGTGAGACGAACGTCCGCTTCGGTCTCAAAGACATGGCCAACCGCGAAGCGCAGGACATGTACATCGAGGAGTGCCAGCGTATGTACGACGATCTGAACGAGCGCTACGTCCGAGTGCGTCTGCCGAAGCTTTCGCGCGATGATGCCGAGAAGGCCTTCGCGCGGATCAAGGCAGGCGAAACGGTCGAGGGCGTTCGTCCCGAAGACCTGTTGCGCCTACCCGACCGCCGCTTCTTCCGCCGGCGTGGCGAGTACGCGTACCAGATGGTCGGTACGAGAGGAGAAAGTTTCAGCGACGTCGAGCAGTACGTGGCGCACGTCCTTGTAAACCTGCCCGAGGCGTACCGCGCATCGATCGACGTGAAGCACTGGGCGGACTTGCAACGGAAGGTGAGTCGTAGCGAGATGCCCCTCAAAGAAGCCATCAGCTCGATGCCTCGGCTCGCGCGCATGAGTGGTGGCTGCCCGTGCGCGAAGTCGGTGCGCTGGGTGTCGAGTCAAGAGTCCGTCAACTAGCGCGTCGAGGGCACGCTCCACGCGGCCGGATTAACGTCTAGCGAGTGAAGTTCACGCACACCGCGATGGTCGCAGCGCCCAAAGACAAAGTCTGGGCACGGCTCATGGACATTCCGGCTGCCGCGCGGTGCGTTCCGGGCGTCGCATCGGTGCGCCCCAATGGGAAGGATCGCTACCAGGGGACGCTCGCGGTCCAGATCGGCCCCGTCCGTCTCGTCCTTGATGGTGATTTCGCGATCGTCGCGCGCGACGAAGTGGCCGGTACCGCCTCGATCCGCGCGGATGCGAAGGACTCGCGCGTCGGCGGCGCGATCCGCGCGACGTTGGACCTCTCGCTCGCGGAGAAAGAGGCCGAGACGCAGCTCCGGATCGGTACGGACCTCACGGTCATGGGACGACTCGGCGAATTCGGACAAGCGTCGATCAAGCGCAAGGCCGATCAGCTCATCCAAGATTTCGCGGAGTGCCTCGCCCGTCAGGTGACGATGCGCTGAGCGGGCCAGCCGGTCCGTTACCCAACCGTCAAGGTGGGCCACGCTCGCTTGGCACTCCCTATGCCTGTGTGGACCGTCGTGAACGGCGCCGAAGGACTTACCGGATCGTGCAAGGCGTGCGGCACGACGCTGGACCGTGCACTCGTGCGCGAGGTTCGGCACTACGAACAGACGCGCCTCCTCGACGTGATCTGCGGCGGATGCGAGCGTCACTTCCTGGCAATTCAGGTCGAAGCGAAGATCGAAGCTCTGAAGGCCGAAGATGTGACCGAGGCCGCGGCGCAGCTCGCCTGGGCGCGATCGCTATCAGACCTGTTCGCTCAAGGCGACCTCGATCTCCCGGACGCGGCCTGACTCAGCGCCCGGCTCCAGCTCTCCCATAGAGCGACGGCGACGGATTCGGGCCGTTTCCGCCGCCGCACGCCGCGCACAGGCTCGCGAGCAACAGCATCACGAGAAGCGCGCCTCGAACAGCGATCACGGCGAGGGTTATAGCACCGCGCGCTCCGGCTACTTGGACCGGGCGCGGCCCTCCGATCGCGCGGTTATGGCCCGCTCGAGGGCGCCCTCGAGGTAGACCGGCTCGAGCCCACTCGCCCAATACACGAGCGCTTCGCGATTCGGCTGAGTGGTCTCGATGGGGCTCTTGCGAACGATTCCACCGCCGCCCCGCGGGGAGAACTCGAGCCAGCCCTCCCAAACCGTCGCACCTTTGCGTTGGCGGCCCATCGCGCGTGCGAGGTAGGGGTGGCCGTCCTCGTCTCCAACTTCGGTCGTGAACTCGTGAAGAAGATCGTTCATGTTCGCGCTATGCCGCGGATCGCGTGCCAGTTACGTTCACGTTACCGACGCGACCGGAGGTCGACGGGGTCTACCCTTGGATCACAAACACAGGGGAGGAACCACATGGCTGGAAACATTGTGCACTTCGAAATCAACGCGAAGGACGCAAGTCGCGCGAAGCGTTTCTACAGCTCGCTCTTCGGATGGAAGTACAAGGACTCGGACATTCCGGGGATGGAGTACTACGTCATCGACGGCGCGAGTCCGGGCGGCGCCATAAACCCGAATACTGAGGAGCCGGGGCCGGTCGTCTACTTCGACACCGACGACATCAACGCCTCGATCGCTAAGGTCCGCGAGCTTGGCGGCAAGGCCGACGACAAGATGGCGATCCCGGCCCAGGGCTGGTTCGCGGGATGCGTCGACAGCGAGGGCAACAAGTTCTCGCTCTTCCAGAACGATCCGAGCGTCACGATGGAGACCGAGCAGCAGACCGCCCGCGCCTAAGGCTATCCGAGGCCGCCGGGACGCCGCGCTCACGACGACGCTCGGTTGTCCCGGCGGCGTTCTCGACCGCGGCGCGCTGGCTAGCGATACTCCCGCCGTGACCCCGACTGACGAGAATGCCCGCGAGGTCGAGGAGAGCCGCGAGAGCTATCGCGAATGGCTCTCGGGGCCGGAGTCGTTCCTCGCCGCGGTCGCGAGACACGAGCTTCCAGTCGGACAGTCGCTCCGGTTCGGCGAAAAGGGCGATGTCGAGCTGCCCGACGCGGGTGCGGTGGCCACCATCGCGGCGACGGAGGACGGCTTCCGTGTTGACGGGTTCAAGCGCGGGCCTGGGATGGTGCGCCTAGGCCGCTATCGCTTACGTCTCTCGCATCAGAACGCGCCGGCCGTGGTCATCATCGATCCGGAAGCCAAACGCGAGCGCATGGTGCCGCGCTGGTTCCCATACGCGCCGAGCCTTCGATTCATCCTCGCGCTCGAGCCCGATCCCGAGAAGATCGCCCTCGAGTCGACGCGAGACCGCGACCGCTCGGCCGAGCGAGTCGGGTGGTTCACGTTCTCAATCGAGGGCCTCGACTGCCGCGTCGCTGCGCTCCGCCTTCTTGAGCCGGGCGTTCCAGAGGACTCGCTGCAGATCCTTTTTAAGGACCGGACGAACGGCAAGGAGTCCTACCGCATCGGCCGTTACCTCGATCTTGATGCGCTCGACGACGGCGGCTATCTCGTCGACTTCAACCGCTCATACAACCCGGCATGCGCGTTCTCTCCGCACTACAACTGCCCGGTGCCACCGCCGGAGAACCGGCTCACGGTCGCGATCCGGGCAGGCGAGATGACACCCGGGTTTTAGCTGGCACGGACTCTGCGGCCCTCCAAGGCGGAGGTCGTGATGGAAACAAGAGCTGACGAAGCGCAAGAGGTCCAGGTACCGAGCGAGCACGTAGCGGTCGTCGCGATGTTCACGGACCGCGACGAGGCTGAGTCCGCGGTCGATGCTCTTAAGGAGCGAGGCTTCGCGGATGATCAGATCTCCCTCGTTGCCCGGGGTGCCAGCACCGATGACTCGGGAGCGTTCGTGCCGGGTGGACTGATGGTCACGGTCAGCGCCAAGGATCGCGAGGCTGAAGCCGAACGTGTGCTTCGAGCCCGCAGCGCTCGCGAGGTCACCACGAACCGGATCGGCGCGACCGGTAAGGTCGGCGAGGAGACCTGACCGGGGCTCGCACGCTCGCTGAGGAGACTTGTGTCCGGTCTCTGAGGCATCTCGGGCATTCTTTTGGCAAGAGTTGCTGCTACACCGCTTGTTGGCGCCGCCACTGCTCGCGGTCGCCCTCGTAGCGTCGTACCTCGCGACGCCGGCGATGGCCGATGGACCCACGTCTACGCCATCCGCGAGCCCGCCGCCGTCTCCAACCGCGACACGCTCATCGTCCGCGTCCCCGTCAGCATCGCCGTCCGCCCGGGGTTCTTCGTCGCCGTCCGCGTCTCCTTCCGATACGACGGCCCCGGCTACCGCTTCGCCGGCCGCGGCCTCGCCGTCCGCCACCCCTGATCCCGAAGCGGCGCGCGCGGAAGCCGAGGCGGCGCGCGCCCGCGACGCGGCGCTCCTTGCGAATGCGCGATCGCTCGCGCAGATCATTGAGGCCCAGGCTCGCGTCGCCCAGGACGAGCTTGCGGGTCTTGACCCGCAGATCGAAGAGGTCGCGACCGATCTCGATGCCGTGAATGCCGATATCGCGGCGCTGCAAGCCAAGTACGACACGCGTCGCTCGCTCCGCGATCGCCTCGAGCGGGACGCGCTGCGCATGGCGGCGCTGCCCTCCGCGGCCGTGCCGGCGGATCTAAGTGATGCGCAGCGCGAGGCTCTCGATGACCTTCGCACGCTTCAGAGCGGACTGCTCGACGCGCAAGCCAAGCTCACCGAACGCGCCGACCTGCTCAGCACGCTGAAGGGATCGGTCGGTGCGAAACAGGCGTACCTCGCCCGCCTGCGGGACCGGGCCCGGTCGCTCGCGGCCGCGGTGGCATCAGGCGACACCGATGCGAAGACCGCGCAGATCGCGGTTCTCACCGCGCTCGCGCAGGACGCCACCAACGCGCAGACCGCCCTTGCTCAGCTCGTCGCCTCGGCGATCGTCCGTGACGGCGCGGCGGGGGCGTGGTCGCTTCCGGTGCGAGGCGTGCTCACGCAGCCGTTCGGCCCGACGTCATTCGAGCTCGAGCCGCCCGCGACCTATAGGGGCGTGTCGTACGCCCATTTCCACGCGGCGATCGACCTCGCGGCGCCCTTGGGGACTCCCGTGACGGCGGCGAGCGATGGCGTGGTGGCATTCGTCGGCCATCTTCCCGACGGCGCGATGATCGTCCTCATCGCGCACGCGGGCGGTTACGTCTCGGAGTACGCGCATCTCGACGACACGTTTGCGTTGCCGCCGGTGAAGGCGGGCCAGGCCGTCAAGGCCGGGCAGGTGATCGGGTTCATCGGACTCACCGGGATCACGACCGGGGCACACCTGCACTTCGCGGTCATGAAGGGCGGCGCCCCGATCGATCCGCTCGGGCTGCTCCAGGCGCCGTAGCGAAAGGCCCCGTCCCTGGGGCACTCCCGCCCCGCCGAAGGCGGGCCCATCAGCGTCGTGCGGTCCAGTGCCAAGCCACGCCGGGCCCGTTCTGGTGGTCAAAAGGCCCCGTTAAGGGCCTAGGTGGCGAGCTTGTCTACTTTCGGGCTCGGTTTCCTCCTGAGGGGGCGACAGGCCAACCGAGTTGACGCACCATGGCGGCGAATTGGTGGCTGGTGACCCGCGGTCGCGGGCCTCTTACGAGCGCCGCATACGCATCGCGTCGGAGGTCGCGAGCTGGGGCATCGGCGCCGCCTTGCTGGGTACGGCCGCGCTGCCGACGACCGACCAGGCCTCCCGGATCGGCCTCGTCGCGAGCTCGCTGCTCCTCTTCCTCTTCGCGACGCTCTGGTTCCACGTCTTCCCCGACAACTGGCTCGGCAAGAGCCGTTTCGCGGTCGGCGCCGCGATCACCCAGGTCATCGCGGCCATCCTCCTCGTCCTCACCGGCGGGATCGACTCGCGGTATTTCCCCTACTACGTGCTGCCGATCCTCGCGACCGTGTTTGGGATGCGCATCTCGGGAACCCTGTTCACCGGGACGATCGCGATCGTGGCGTACCTGGCGACGCTCGTCGCGGAGGTCTTCTTCGTGGGCGAGCCCGCTCAGATCGACGTCGGCGTCATCCGCCTCTTCGCTCTTCTCTCGGTGATCGCGATGACCGCGCTCATCTCGCGCACGATCCAGGAGACACGCTTCACGCTGCGCCAGCGGACGGAGGAGCTCGCGACCCAGAACGCCGAGCTGTCGGTCGCGCGGAACACAGCGGTCGGACTCGCGCGCGTAAGCGATCTTCACGAGCTCGTGCGCGTGGTTTACGAGTCGGCGAAGAACGCGCTCGCTGTGGACCGTCTCTACCTCTTCGCTTCGAAGCCCGACTTCGCCGATGGCTTCACCGTCGGACCGGACGGCGCGGTCGAGGAATTCCATGCCGATCCCACGCTCCCCGAGGACACGCCGCGGCGGCGCGCCGTTCGTGAGAAGCGCACTGTCGCGGTCAACGACTCGACCGATGAGAAAGCGCCGGATCGCGGCGGGCACCAGCATTTCGCGGCGGGACTCTTCGTTCCGCTGGTCCACCGAAGCGAGGTCATCGGGCTGATTGCCGTTTCGAGCCACGACAAGCGTGAGTGGACGGCCCACGAGATTCGCGTGGCGGAGGTCGTCGCGGACGCGTCAGCCGCGGCCGTAGCGTCGTTCTTCGCGTTTGAGGAGGTGCGCGGTCAGAGCGAGCGGCTCGAAGCGCGCATGAAGGTCCTCGAGAGCATGGACAACCTCGTCGACGCGCTGGCCCTGACCACCGATGAGGCGAGCCTCGCTCAGACCGCGGCGCGAAGCGTTCAGCAGGGCTTCCACCTCCCTGCGGCGACCGTCCTCTTCACCGACCCGTCCGTCGCCATCCTCGAGCCGGTCGGCACCGCGGGCCGAGCCACGCCGCACCCCGTGGTGAATGGACCGACGAGCTGCCCCGCGATCCGGAGCGGCCGTTTCTTTGAGGTCAGATCGGCCGACGATCCGGTCGTCTGCCCATACATGCCGTTCCGCTCCCACTATTCGTGCGTGCCGCTCGTCGCCGGCGGTGACACCGTCGGCGCGCTCTTCCTCGAACCCGACAAGCAATCGATCCTCGATGTGACCGTCTTGCGCGCCGCGGCCGATCGTGTCGCTCTGAGCCTCGCGACGCGCCGCGTCCTCGAGACTGCCCAGCGCCAGGCGACGACGGATGGCCTCACCGGCTTGCACAATCGCCACTTCCTCGCGGAGCAGCTACGCCTCATGCACTCGCTCGCGGTCCGCCACGGCCAGCCCTACAGCGTCGTCGCCATCGATGTCGACGGCCTCAAGAACGTCAACGACACCTTCGGCCACGAGCAGGGCGACCTCGCGCTTCGCGGGCTCGCCAACACGATGCGCAAGACGCTCCGCGCGTCGGACGTCGGCGTGCGAACAGGCGGCGACGAGTTCCTAGTGCTCATGGCCCAATCCGGCCTCGAGGAGTCGAGAATCGCCGCGGAACGCGTCCGCGAGGCCGTCGAGCTGCAGGGACGGGCCGACCCGAAGATAGCGATCAGCGTCAGCGCGGGAGTTGCCGCTTGGCGACCCGGCCGGAGTGCCGAGCAGGTCCTGGAGGCGGCCGACGCGATGCTCTACGCGGCCAAGCGGGCCGGCAAGGACCGCGTTGTTGCCGAAACGGGCCTCGTCGCCGCCGGCGACGGCGAGGGCGCGGCTTGACAGTCTTTCCCCCAGTCTTCTAGAGTCTTTAGCAGTCAAGCCCGGCGAGTGCTAATCCGAAACCGTGGGTCTGCGGCTATTCGCCGCGCCCAAAACAACTCCAGGAGGGGAGACACATGGCAGTCGCAACCGCGCCCAAGCCCAAGGGAAAGACCAAGCTCAAGCCACTCGGATCCCGCGTAGTCATCAAGGCCCTCGAGCGCGAGGAAATCACGAAGAGCGGAATAGTCCTGCCGGACACCGCGAAGGAGAAGCCCCAGGAGGGCCGCGTCCTTGCGGTCGGACCCGGCGACCGCCACCCCGACACCGGCCAGCGCATCCCGGTGGACCTCAAAGAGGGTGACCGCGTTCTGTTCCAGAAGTACGCCGGGACCGAATTCAAGCTCGACGACGAGGAGCTTCTCATCCTGAGTGAGAAAGACGTCCTCGGTCTCGTCACCGAATAAGGGAGGGACGTATGGCAAAGCAGCTGGCCTTTACTGACGAAGCACGCAAGAAGCTCAAGAACGGCATCGACACGATGGCGAATGCCGTGAAGACGACGCTCGGGCCGAAGGGCC
>WNGI01001102.1_pt1 | contig 28497 bp, 21 predicted proteins | sample 5400621 | NCBI WGS metagenome assembly WNGI01 (sample SAMN13153374, study PRJNA577476) | soil metagenome | isolation source: 20 cm soil or saprolite under Garry oak tree replicate 1 | place: USA:California | collected 2016-06-15
CGACCGCCTGCGTCAACACGATGGCGCCGAGATCCGAATAGACGAACGTGTCGCCGGGCTGGCGGAGCAGGGGCGTCGTGTCGACCAGCGCCAGCGCTTGCTCGCGCGTTGCCGTCTCGGCGTATAGCGGCCGCCACGCAGGCATCCCGGACGAATGGGTGAGCAGATGGCGAATCGTCACGCGCTCCTTGCCGGCCCCCTGAAACGCGGGGACGTAGCGCTGGACGGGCGCGTCGAGGTCGAGCTTCCCGGAGTCCACCAGGATCATCACCGCCGTGGTGAGTCCGATCACCTTCGTCAGCGACGCGAGGTCGTAGACCGTTGCTGCGGTGACGGGCCGCGCATCGTCGACGCCGTAGTGTCCGACCGCAGAAACAACGATGTTCTGGTTGGCGCGGCCGATCACGATCACTGCGCCGGGGAACGCGCTGTCGACCTGCGAACGGAGATAATCCAGGACCGGGTCGAAACGACGGAATTCATCCTGGGTCTCGAGCGGGGCTGCGGGGAGCGACGTGAGTGGCGGATGTGAACGCGCACAACCGAGCACCAGCAGCGCGGTGACGGCCACAGCGAGCCTGCGCATCATGGCATGATGACGTGCGGCGGCGGTTTCCGCGGCGGCAGCGTCGAATCGGCGATCGTGAGCCCGTATCCGATCCGATACGACGGCGGAATCCGGATCGGGAGCTTGCCGCGCACCGGTGACCAGCCCAATAACGCGCGCGCCGCGGCGCGCTCGGCGGCGCGGACACCGCTCCAGGCGATCAGATATGACTTCACGGTCGGCGTTTGATTCAAGAGGTAAGGGCTGCCGAGCGACACGAGCACCGCGGGCTTCCCCGAGTCGGTGAGCATGATCAAACGTGCGAGCGAATCCGGCAACGCGATGTTTCCCTTCGCGGCGATCGGGCGCACGTTCATCGCGAAAATCACCGTCGGTGCTCGACCGATCACGACACGTGCCGAGTCGTAGGAGGCCGATCCCGACATCGGCCAGAGCCGGAAGAAGCTGGCGGTGTCGCCGCCGGCGCGCAGCAGCTCGAGCATCCGCTGCCCGACGTAGCTGTTGAGCTCGTCACCGTACGCGATGACTGCCATGCGGCTCGGCGCTCGGCGCAGGCGAGCGACCGTTCCTGCCGAGTCCCGCACGAGCGTCAGCGAGCGCTGCGCGATATCATCAGCGGCGTCCTGGAACACCTTCGAGCCGACGATTAGCGGGATCGAATCGAGCGCGACGGTTCGCCGCTCGAAGAGTCCGAGCCCGCGCTTGATCTCGAGGACGCGCCGCACGGAGGCGTCGAGCCGCGCGGGGCTGATGCGCGCCGTCTGTACGGCGGTCAGCATCGACGCGATCGCCGAATCGGGATCGGCCGGCATGAGCAGGAGATCCGACCCGGCCTCGAAGGCGCGGACGGCGGCTTCGCCCGCGCCGTACTTGGCGACGATCGCCCCCATCTGCAACGCGTCGGTCACCACGAGCCCCTTGAACTTGAGCGAGTCGCGCAGCACGCCGGTGAGCATCGCGGCGGACAGCGTGGCCGGCGCGTCCCCGGTGAATGCCGGGAAGGCAATGTGCGCGCTCATCACCACTTGGGCACCGGCGTCGATGCCGGCGCGGAATGGTACCAGCTCGACGGAATCGAGTCGCGGGTAATCGACCCGAATCGTGGGCAGCCCGATGTGCGAGTCGGCATCGGTGTCGCCGTGGCCGGGGAAGTGCTTCAGCGTGGCCAACATGCCGTTGTCCTGCAGGCCACGCACGTACGCTCGCACCAGGCTCGCGACGGCACGCGGGTCCTCGCCGAACGAGCGGGTGTTGATGATGGGATTGAGCGGATTGTTGTTGACATCGGCATCGGGCGCGAAATTCACGTGGATGCCGACGGCGCGGCCCTCCCGTGCGGCGATGCGGCCGATCGTATAGGCATCGCGTTGGTTACCGGTCGCGCCGGCGGCCATGATCATCGGGAATGCCGTCGCCCCCACGACGCGCATCGCCGCGCCCCACTCGAGGTCCGCCGAGACGAGCAGCGGCAGCTTGGAGCGCCGCTGGAGCGTGTTGAGTTTGGCGGCGATGTCGTACGGCGAGCCGACGGAGATGATGATGCCGCCCACCTCGAGTGAATCGACCCAGCGGGTCGCGATCTGGAAGGCGGAATCGTCGAGCGCCGTGTAGTTTCCGCCGAGCCAGGGTACCACGAGCTGCGCGATCTTCTGGCGTGGCGTGAGCTTGGCGAGGAGGCCGTCGATGGCGGCCGGTTGCGGAGGACGTGGAGCGGTCGTCGTTCGTCCACCACACGCAGCAGTCACCAGCGTAATGATCAGGAGCGTATGCGCGCGCATCATCTCGTGTTGATTCTGTTGGGGATCTGTTGTGCCGGGGGAAGACTCGCTCCTCCCCCGGTGCGGCCCGGCATCGAAGTGCTACTGAGCGACTCCGCGCACCTCATTGCCGGCAAACGGCTCGGCTTGCTTTCGAATCACACCGGTGTCGATCATCTCGGGCGCCGCGATGTCGACCTGTTACGCACGGCGCACGACGCACGACTCACGGTCTTATTCAGCCCCGAGCACGGATTCCTGGGCCGCGAGGATCGCACGGGGCTACCGGATGGCCGCGATTCGGCGACCGGGCTTCCAATCTACAGTCTCTATGGCGGATCGCGTAGCGCGGCCGCAGCGGCGTTGGATTCGATCGACGTGTTGCTCGTCGATCTCCAAGACATCGGCGCGCGCTATTACACCTACATCGCCACGACGGTGCAGTTGATGCGCGCTGCAACGCGCGTCGGGAAGCGAGTGATCGTGCTCGACCGTCCGGATCCCGTCGACGGTGCGGCGGTGCAGGGCAACGTGCGGGCGCATATGGGCGATCCCGATTCCGCCTTCTCCGGATTCATGCCGGTGGCGATGCGGTATGGCATGACGCTGGGCGAGCTCGCGCGGCTGGCCAATGCTGAGATGTCCATCGGCGCCGATCTCGTCGTTGTTCCCGCGGCGGGCTGGAGCCGTGCGATGGCGTATGACCAGACAGGGTTGGCGTGGGTGAAGCCGTCGCCCAACATGCCCGATCTCGAAAGCGCCTTTCATTATCCCGGGACCTGTTTGTTCGAGGGCACGAACGTGTCGGTCGGGCGGGGAACACCGGCGGCCTTTCAGTTGATCGGCGCGCCGTGGCTTGATCCCGACGCTGTGCTGGACCGGCTGCGCGGGGACTCACTGGCAGGCGTGGATATCACTGCGACGACCTTCACGCCCCTCGCCCCGACCGACGGCAAATACGGCGGCGTAGCGCTCCGCGGGCTCCAGTTGCGAGTGCGCGATCGCGCGACGTACGATCCGACCAAGCTCGCGGTTGCGGTGCTCGTGGCGGTTCGCGCGACGCATCTAGCGCAATTTCAGTTTCGCGCCCAGAGTTTCGATCGGTTGGCTGCGGGCCCGGAGCTGCGGACGGCGATCGAGGCGGGGCGCACGGCCAAAGACATTTGGAGCTCGTGGGAGCTGGATCTCAGGCGCTTTCGCGAAGCTCGCCGCAAGTACCTGATCTATTAGGGTCGGATCCATGTGCCGAGTCATCGCTTGCTTCTGTTTTATGGTCCTGAGCGGGTGTTTGGACGGCGCTGGCCCTGCCGCCGAGGTCAGTGGCGTGTGGACAGCGTCGGCGGGCCCGTTTGGCATGACGTTGGAGCTCGTCCAGCGCGGTGAGGCGGTGACGGGGACGGGGGCGTCGTATGCGTTTAGCTCCCCGACGTCAGTAACGTTCGCGATCGCCGGAACGTATTCCCCTCCTCATCTGGCGTTGACGTTTACCCGTGACACGCTCCTCCTTGCGCAGTTCGACGGCACGGTCCTGTCCGATGAGCGGCTGGTCGGTGTGGAGAGCTTTGTCAACGGCGCCGACACGCTGACGTTTGTGCGGCAGCATTGACCTTCTCCATCAGTCATCGAGCGTCGACATGACAGCGGTACTCGGTCTTCGGACGGTCATCTACCATGTTCCCGACCTCAAGCGCGCGAAGGACTGGTACAGTTTGGTGCTCGGGGTACGACCCTATTTCGATGAGCCCTTCTACGTTGGCTTCAACATCGGCGGCTATGAGCTTGGCCTGGACCCCGACACAAAAGGAGCGAAGCCTGGCCCCGGTGGGTCGGTCGCGTACTGGGGCGTGCCAAGCGCGGATGCCGCGCTCGCCCACTTTGTGCAAGCCGGTGCAACCGTCCGCTCCGCCGTGCAGGACGTCGGCGAGGGGATTCGCGTTGCCACGGTGGCCGATCCGTTCGGCAACATCGTGGGGCTGATTGAGAACGCGCACTTTGTCGCCGCCTGACGCTCACGCCGCTTTGCGCAACGCTGACGCCGCGCGAGCCGGCGGCTACGTCCTGGCGCTGGCCGGTCTGTTGGTCGCGCTCGGTCTTCTCTTTCATCCCGTGCCGGCCGGCGGATTCGAGGAGCGCCCCTCCGTTCTCGCCAACACCCCGTGGTGGGGACCGATTCACATCGCCATCGCGGCCGGTTTCGTCCTCTGCGTGCTCGGCAGCTTGCTCGTGCTGGTCGCGGGAGGCGCATTGACGCACCCGTGGACCGCAGCGCTCAGCTGGGGCGCGATGACGGTCGGAATGATCTTCTTCACCGGCGTTGCGCTCATCAACGGCTGGGTCATGCATTACCTGACGGCGCACGGCGCGCCGACATCCGAGCCTCTCGTCTATGACGCGTTCAATCGCCTGTTGCTGGGGTACGGGTGGCTGGGGAACCCACTGTTTCTCGCAGGACTGACAGGCATTGCCGTCTTGGAGCTGCGCGAACACACCGTTCGGATGCCCATCACGCTCGCCTGGGCCGGACTCGTGGTGGTTGTCTTATCGTGGGGACGGGGGATCGGGTCCGCGACCGGTCTTTATTTTCTCGAGCCGCTGATCTTTGCGAACGTCCCGGCGTTCTTGTGGCTCAGCTACTATGGTCTGCGGATTGCACGCAATGTCCGGACCGATGTTCCTGCCTGACCGCCAGGCTGCACTCGCTCTCCTGCTTGGATGCCTCCCGGGGCCGCTGCTCGCGCAGCGCCCGCTGGAGGTCAACGGACTGCGCGTCGAATACCTCACCAATCCCGTCGGCATCGACGCGGGCCTACCCCGCCTCAGCTGGCGGCTGGAAAGTACGACTCGCAACACCGTGCAGGCGGCGTATCAACTGCAGGTGGCCGCGAGCGAGGCCGACCTGGGCCGCGGGACTGATCTGTTGTGGGACTCGGGGAAAGTGTCATCGGATGCGTCACTGTACGTGGATTACCGCGGTCCGGCGCTGGTCTCGCGCACACGCTACTACTGGCGCGTGCGCGTCTGGGACGCGAGGGGCCGAGCGTCACCGTGGAGCGCGATCGCGTACTGGGAAACGGGGCTGCTCAGGCCGGACGATTGGACCGCCAAGTGGATCGGCTCCGTGCCGAGCGCGGCGGATAGCTTGCCATCGCCGTCGCCACTGTTGCGCCGGGCATTTCGCGTGGCGAGCGCAGTCGCCGCGGCGCGACTGTATGTCACGAGCCTCGGTCTCTATGAGCTCCAGCTCAACGGCCGGCGAGTCGGTGATCAGCTTTTCACGCCCGGGTGGACGTCGTACCATCGCAGGCTCCAGTATCAGACCTACGATGTGACCGCACTGCTGCGACCCGGAGAGAACGCGATCGGTGCGATGCTCGGCGACGGCTGGTACCGGGGCTACCTCGGGTTCAACGGTCAACGGAATCTCTATGGCCGGCGCTTGGCGCTCCGCCTACAGCTGGAGATTCGCTATCAGGATGGGCGAACCGAGCGGGTGACGTCCGATGCGGGCTGGAGGATCACTCCCGGCCCCGTCGTGGGCTCGGACATCTATGGCGGCGAAACGTACGATGCGCGCCGCGAGCGCGCGGGATGGAGTAGCGCGGCCTATCGAGACAGCGCCTGGGCTCCCGTCGCATTGCTCGATGCACCGCCCGCCACACTGATTGCGCCGGTGTCGCCGCCGGTTCGTCGGGTCCGCGAGCTCCCTCCGGTAGGCATCCGGCAGCTGCCATCCGGTGAGACGCTCTTCGATCTCGGCCAAAACTTCACCGGGTGGGCCCGGCTCAAGGTGCGTGGATCGGCCGGCACGACCGTCACGCTTCGTTTCGCAGAAGTCCTGGATCGCACGGGCAATCTATACACGGCGAATCTGCGGAATGCGAAACAGACGGACCGATACATTCTGAAGGGTGGGGGAGAGGAAATCTTCGAGCCGCACTTCACGTTCCATGGCTTCCGCTACGTAGCGGTGCAGGGCCTTCCACAGCGAGCGGACACGGGGACGATCACCGGGATTGCGGTGTCCTCCGATCTGGCTCAGACGGGTCAGCTCGTCACGTCCGACTCGCTGCTGAATCAGCTGCAGCACAACATCGTGTGGGGTCAGCGCAGCAACTTCCTCGACGTGCCCACCGACTGCCCGCAGCGCGACGAGCGTCTGGGATGGACGGGCGACGCGCAGGTCTTCGCCCGCACCGCCGCGTTCAACATGGACGTCTCCGGTTTCTTCGCGAAGTGGCTCGGCGATGTCGCCAGCGATCAGCGTTCGGGCGGCAGCGTCCCGTGGGTGATCCCGAATCCGTTGGGCGGCGACTCGACAGACTTCGCGGGAACCGCGGGATGGTCCGATGCGGCGGTCATCATTCCGTGGACGATGTATCTGTCCTACGGTGACCGCGGTATGCTCGAGCGTCAGTATACCAGCATGCGCGCCTGGGTCGAGTACGCACGCCGCCGGGCAGGGTCGGAACTGATCTGGAGACCGGGATGGCAGTTTGGGGACTGGCTCGCGCTCCACAGTGACGATCCGTCATATCCCGGTGCGACGACCGGCACGGACCTGATCGCCACGGCGTTCCTCGCGCACTCCGCGGACCTCGTAGCGCGCACGGCCGCGGTGCTGGGGCGGGATGCTGACGCGATCGCGTACGGCAAGTTGTTCCGTGACATGCGAGGGGCGTTCGACCGGGAGTTCGTCTCAGCCACGGGTCGCGTCGGCGAGAACACGCAGACCGCGTACGCGCTGGCGCTCGCCTTCGATCTCCTGCCCGATTCCCTCGTGCCGTTGGCCGCCGGGCGTCTGGTACAGGATGTGCGGGCGCGGGCGCACCTGACGACGGGGTTCCTGGGCACGCCGTATCTGTTGCACGTGCTCAGCGCGACGGGACACACCGACGTGGCGTATCAACTCCTGATGCAACGCACGTATCCGTCCTGGCTCTATCCGATCACGCGGGGAGCGACGACGATGTGGGAACGTTGGGACGGCATTCGGCCGGACAGCTCATTCGAAGATCCGGGGATGAACTCGTTCAATCATTATGCGTTCGGCGCGGTCGGAGATTGGATGTATCAGAACATCGGCGGAATCGGCCTCGATCCGGCCGAACCCGGCTATCGGCGCTCCCGCATCGCGCCGCGACGGGGCGCCGGCCTGACGAGCGCGAGCGCATCGCTCGACACGCCGTTTGGCACGTTGACGTCGGCGTGGAGGACCGAGGGCCAGCGGTTCGCACTGAACGTCACGGTTCCCGCCAACACCGCGGCGGAGATCACGTTGTGGGACACGCGGGTCGACCGCGTGCGTGAGAGTGGCGCTGCGCTCGACGCGAGCGCGGGCGTGCGGAACGTGAAACAGCGCGGCAATGATGTCGTCGTCGAAGTTGGGTCGGGTCGGTACAGCTTCACGGTTGCGGGATCTGAAACCTCGCCTTAAGCCTCCTCGTTGAACGCTCATGCACGCGAGTGCTACGCCCGTTTCCCTCGCGCCGACAAGCGAGCGCATCGAGGCGCTCGACACCCTCCGCGGCGTCGCGGTTTTCGGCATCCTCCTCGCGAATGTGCTCGTGTTTTTCGGCTTGTTCATGTTGCCCTCGGATCGCGCCGCCGCCCTTCCCACCGCCCGTGCTGACGCGGTCGTCGCATTTGTCGAAAAGGTCCTGGTGGACGGCAAGTTCTACTCCATCTTCTCGCTGCTCTTCGGGATCGGCTTTGGCTTGCAGCTCGCGCGCGGCGGCGAGACAGCGGTGCCGAGGTTCAACCGCCGGCTGCGCATCCTGCTCGCGATCGGTGCGATTCACGCCTTTCTGATCTGGGCCGGTGACATCCTGATGCTGTACGCATTGCTCGGATTCCCGCTGCCGTGGTTCGCGCGGAAGACGAGCCGCGAGCTGCTGCGCTCGGTCGTGATCTTGTTGGCCATCCCGACTGCGCTCTATGTAGTCGCGCTCGTCCCGTGGCTGCTGCTGCGGTCTGGCGCTCCGCCCATCCCCTCCGATACAGGTCCGCCCGCAAGCATCCTATCGATCTTCGAGGCGATGGGACGGGGTGGGGTGAAGGACGCGTTCGTAGGAAACCTCGTGTTCGTCGGTGTGCGCTGGGCCGATCTGTTCGCCACCGTGCGGTTTCCCAAAGTCCTCGGCATGTTCGTGCTCGGCCTCTGGGTCGTGCGCGCGGGGATCGCGCATGCTCCCCCGAATCAGCGCGCGGCACTCGCGCGCTGGAGCTTGCTGGGCCTGGGTCTCGGTCTCCCGCTGAATATCTTCGCGGCTTGGGCCCTGCATCGTTGGCCGTACTTGCCACCGTCGCTTGGCGGACTGCTGGGCGTCGTGATGCAGGCTGCCGGCGTTCCGCTGCTCGCGGTCGGCTACGCCTCGACGGTGGCGCTACTCGTCGTGAATGGCCGGCGCCTGATCTCCCTGTTTGCACCCGTGGGACGGATGGCGTTGACGAATTACCTCATGCACTCGGTGATTTGCGTGATACTGTCGTACGGGTTCGGCTTCGGTCTGTGGTGGCGGATCGGCGCGTCGACCGCTCTGGCGATCGCGGTCGCGATCATCGTGGCGCAGATCCCGCTCAGCAGTTGGTGGCTCTCCCGCTATCGCTTCGGGCCGGTCGAATGGATCTGGCGCCGGCTGACCTACGGGCGGCCGCTCGCGTTGCGCGCCGGGTAAACACTTTGCCCCTCCGCCTCGTAGGCGACGGGTGATAAGATTCCGTTTGTGATTGGCGTTCTTCTTTTCCTGTTCATCCTGGGCATCGGTGCCGCGGCCGCCCAGCAATGCACAGCGGGTGACGCAGACACAATTCCCAACGCGAGCGGTGGCCCCGCCGGGATGGCGCTCGGCTGGTCTCCGCGGCAGGTGCGCACAGCGCTCCGCGACGTCCTGCGCAGGCTGCACTACGACTTGCTCGGGGGGGGGAGCGATTCGGCCGGGTTCCTAACCGAGCCCAGCTATCGGTTTCCCGAGGAGCCGGGTGTCGAGGCCTTTCGTCGCTACAAGCACCCGGGCACTATCGTCCGCGCGTACGTACGATCGGAAGCAGATTCCTCGCGGCTCTTCGTGTTGGCGCGAGCGGTGTGCCGAGTCGCCGAGCCGCCACCCGCGGGGTATCCGGTCCCGGTCGAGAGCAGCCTCGAGCTATTCGCCGCGCAGGAAATCGCGTTCGACGTTTTCCAGGAATTGCGAAGCAGGCATCCGCGACGCCTCCTCGTTCCGAGGGGCCCACCGCCCGCGCAGGTCCTGGGCGATGCGCGTTCGCAGATTACTCGCACGGAACCTCGACAGCGCGAGCACTCTGCTGCGGGCGGTTACGACATCCAGCCTCGCCGACTCATCTGAGCTTGCCGAGGGGTTCATGTGGCTCGGCGTGGTGAGCTTCTATAAAGGGACGGACTCCGCAACGAGTGCCGCATTCCGAGACGCACTCCGGAACGAGCCGTTGTTGATAATGGGACCACGGCTGGCACGACTCGATTCGTCGCTTGCGACGATATGGGAAAAGGAACAGACCGTCACACTCTGTGGAGAATCACTTCCGGCGTGGGGATCGCCTGCGGGTTCTGCAGTGAGCGCCCCGGCGATCAATGCAGATGCTCGCGCCGCGCTGCGGCCTCCTGAAATTCTCAGTGGCCCTCCTGTCCAATATCCCGACTACTTACGAAGCGCCTATGTCCAAGGTCGCGTGATCGTGCGCGCCATCATCGATACGAACGGCCATGCTGAAAATGGATCGGCGCGCGTTCTGAGAACGCCCCATGCCGGGTTTAACGCGGTCGTTGTCGAGTATATGGAAAAGGCCCAGTTTCGTGCTGCGACATCGAGTGCAGGTCCGGTGCGTTCCTGCGTCATTGTGCCAGTCGATTTCACCATCAAGCGATGAGGGAAGGAACGCTCATGACGAAAGTCGTCGTCCGAAACTTCTCCATCTCTCTCGACGGTTACGGGGCTCTAATCGACGAGTTGTACTTGGCGATATCGCCGGTGTTGCTCGGCAAAGGGGACAATCTCCTGGAAGGGCTCGATACGCGGGCGCTGGGGTACGAATGCCACAAACATGACGCCGGCGGCCGTGCGGCCCCTCACGTCTTCCTGCGCAAGCGCGGGCTGAGCGCGTTATGACTTTTCGGGCGCGCCCTCTTGACGGCGAAAAGCGCTCGGATTAGGGACAGAACAATGACGCGGATAGTGGGCTGCGCAGTCGTCCTGGGGACCGCATCCCTGGTTGCCTGCAGCGAATCGAGCGGTCCAACTGGGCCGGACAACACGATCACGGTGCAGGGAAGGGTCGTGGACGAGTACCTGCAACCGCTCCCGTCGACTTATGTGCTCATCGCCGGTCACGAAACGGTCACCACTGATGCCAACGGCTACTTCAGTGTCACAAAGGTCAGCGCGCCATACGATCTCATACTACAAATCCCGGACGCCGGCACGCGTGACCTGCTGATCTATCACGGGCTCATCCGCAGCGATCCGCTGATCGTCACTCCACCAATCCCGTTCTCAACGTCCTTCCGCTCTGGGTACATATGGGGGTCGACCTACGGCGGAGGCCCACTACCGGACCCACCGGATCGCAAAAGCTCGCTCCTGTTCGACTCGCCGGAGACACAGTTCGTAGGATCGGCTGGATCCGGTTCCTACAGCATGCAGCCGCAGTGGCTTGGTCCCGATAGTACCGACGGGCTGTTACACGCGCTGCAATGGCGGTTCGATCCCGCATCGGGCCTGCCGACTTCGTACACGGGTTATGGCGCGACGCCGCTGCGACTCCACAAGGGCGATTACCACGAGGGCCCCGCCGTGACAATGTCGGCTCCGGTCGTCGCGGGCTCCATCGCCGGAACGATCAACGTTCCAACGGGCCTTTCGACCACGAGGAAAAGCCTGCTCCTGCGATTTCGTTCCTCGGTCCCCGCGAGATGGGTCATTGTGACGGACTCGACGCCTACGAACAGTTTTACCTATGTCACTCCGAACCTGCAGGGTGCGACGTTCTCGTTAGCAGTGCGGGCCACCGGGGATTCCGGGTACGGAGAAATCCTCAAAACTGGAATCGGCGCCAACGCCGCCGATGTAGTTATGAATGTTCCGTCGCCCGCGCAGCTCAAGACACCAGCCGACGGCGCGAAGAACGTGGTCATGAGCACGGCATTCAGTTGGAGCAAGGTGAGTGGCGCCGTTTATCTAGTGGCGGTGCGGTATAGCGGCGGCTTGGATTACGTTCCCCCCGCTCCCAATTACTACGTGTTCACGACAGACACGACCGTGAGCCTCACGAAACTCGTTCCTCAGAACTACACGCCTTATCGCGGGACGTCCTACATCTGGGATGTGCGGTCGTACGGACCTTTTGCATCGGTCGATGACATCACTACTCCCACGTGGTTTGCTCCGCAAAACGACGGCAGCAGCACGGTAAGCTTGGCGCGCGGTTTCAGCTGGACCCAGTAAGCCCCGAGCCTTCAAGCACTTCTAGCCTAGTTCAAGTCCCCAATTGCCGAGTGGGTCCGGGGCCTCCATTATCGTGCCCCGTTGTCCACTTGGGGGTCGTCCATGGTCGTCGGCCGCACGCTTACCTGTCTCGCCATCATCGTCGCGATGGCGGCGTGCTTCGATGGCACAGGCGATTCTCCCGCCGGTCCGTCGGTTTCGCCCCCGCCACCCGGTCAGCAAGCCGGCCCGGATCTCACCGCCGCCATTGCGGCACAGCGGCAGCACACGCCGAAACTCCTCGATATCCCGGGAGTAGTTGGGACCGCGGTCGGGCTCTCTAATGGACACGTCGGCGTGTTGCTGCTCGTCGAGCGCGAGGGGCTGGCCGGCCTGCCTCAGGTGCTCGACGGCGTGCCCGTTGGTGTCCGGGTGACCGGGCGCATCATGGCCTTCAGCGATCCCACGCAACGCCAGCGGCCGGTGCCGCTGGGATTCTCCGTGGGGCATCCGGCGATCACCGCGGGCACGATCGGCGCGCGCGTGCGCGATGCGCTGGGACACGTATACATCCTCTCGAACAATCACGTCCTGGCCAACTCGAACGGCGCGAGCATCGGCGATCCGGAGTACCAGCCCGGTCCCTTCGACGGCGGGACATCAGCGGACCAGATCGCCACCCTGACCGACTTTCAGACGATCAACTTTACCGGTGTGAATAACACGATCGACGCGGCCATCGCGCTGTCCAGTGTCGCCGTGCTGGACAACGCCGTGCCGGCGGACGACGGCTACGGCATGCCGAACTCGACGATCTACGGCGACGCGAATGGTGACGGCCTCTTCGATGACCGCGACGCGCTGCTCGGTCTCAACGTGCAGAAGTACGGGCGTACGACCCGTCTGACGCATGGCCAGATCACCGGCGTCAACGCCACGATTACAGTCTGTTATGCGGTTTCCGGGATCACGTGCACCAAGACGGCGCGGTTCGTCGACCAGCTGATCATCTCGCCTGGCGGATTCAGCGGGGGTGGAGACTCCGGGTCGCTCATTGTAACCGATGACGCGAATCTCAATCCCGTCGGCCTGCTGTTCGCGGGCAGCGCATCGGTGACGATCGCGAATCGGATCGACCTCGTACTCAATCGCTTCGGCGTGACGATCGACGGCTTCGCGCCGCCGCCGCCGGGTCCACTCACGGATCTCGCGCTGACTGGTCTCAGTGGGCCGAGCTCGCTCGTGCAGAACACGACGGGCAACATCACCGTGGTCGTCAAAAACTTCGGCAACCAGGACATCGGGAGCTTCGACGTCACGCTGCAGGATACGACCGAGCACGTGACCGTCGGCACGCAGACGGTCGGCGGGCTGCTGGCCGGCGCCGGCACGACGCTAACCTTCGCGTGGACCCCCACGACGACCGGGGACCACAGTCTGGTCGCGAGCCACAGCCTGACCGACGACCGGCCCGGGAACGATCGGCGCTCGCTGACGATCCCGGTCAGTGCTCCGATCACTGACATCGCGGTCACCGGGTTCACCTCGGCAGGCGCGGTGACTCAGGGACATGTCGTCAACGTCGGTGTGACCGTCGCGAACGTCGGCAATCAGAACGTCGCGGGCAGCTTCGACGTCACCCTGCAGGATGCGACAGACGGCGTCACGATCGGGACGCAGACCGTGAATGGACTCGCCGTGGGAGCCAACAAGCTCCTGACGTTCAGCTGGGATCTGACGCAGGCGTCGTTGGGCGACCACACCCTGATCGCCACGCAGAGCCTCTCCGACGACAACTCGGCCAACAACCAGCGCAGCGCGGTCGTCACCGTGAAAGCCAGGCCAACCGATATCGCGGTCACCGCGATCACGGCCCCCGCGCGCGTGGCCCTCGGCGACACCGCGCACATCGTGGTGACGGTGAAGAACGCCGGCGAGCTGGATGTCACGACGAGCTTCAACGTCGAGCTGACCGACGGGTATAATGGCCCGGTCGTCGGCACGCGAGCAGTCGCGGGCCTCGCGGTGGGCGCGAGCGCCACGGTCGACATCCCGTGGAGCACGGCGGGCGCGGCCACGAACGGCCACACGCTGTTCGCCACCCAGAAACTGCCCGATGATGTCTGGTCGAACAATAGTATGGCGATTTCGGTGATCGTGATGCCGCCCGCGGATATCGCCGTGAACATGAACGCGCCCGCAACCGTGATTCAGGGCACGAGTGCCGCTATTGTGGTCAGCGTCCAGAACGTCGGCGGCCAGAACGCCAGCGCGAGCTTCGACATCACGCTGCGCGACGCCACGGCCGGCGTCACCATCGGCACGCAGACGATCACCGGGGGAATTCAGACGGGCGGTGCCGCGTCGCGGACGTTTACCTGGAATACCGCGGGTGTCGCGCTGGGCGGTCATACGCTCGTGGCGACCCATACCTATACGGACGGCAACACCGCCAATAACCAGAGCTCCGTCACGGTCTCCGTCAACGCCCCGGCGAACGACGTCGCCGTGACGGCCATGAGCGCGCCCGCCTCCATCCCCAAGGGGAGTACCGCCACGATCGGCGTGACCGTGCAGAACGTCGGCGGGCAAAATGTGACCAGCGGCTTCAACATCGTCCTGACGGATCAGACGGCGGGCGGCGCGGTGCTCGGCACGCAGACCGTCGCGGGCCTGGCACCGGGCGCGAGCGCAAGCCGGTCGTTCAGCTGGAGCACCGGCACTGCGGCCGTCGGGTCACACACGCTCGTCGCGAGCCAGACCCTGACGGATGACGTCGCCACCAACAATTCGCGGTCCGCGAACGTCAACGTGTTGGCAACGCCGGCGGACCTCGCGTTGGCCAGTATCTCCGCCCCGGGTCAGGTGACCGTGGGTGACACGGTTCCGGTCGTCGTGACGGTGCAGAATGTAGGCGGGCAGGATGTCACGGCGGATATCGACGTCGTGCTGACGGACGGCTCAGCGGGCAACGCGGTCGTCGGCACGCAGACCATTCCGGGTCTTGCCGCGGGAGCCAGCGCCGCACGCACCATGAGCTGGAACACCGCCGGTGCGGCGATCAGCGGGCACATCCTGACGGCGACGCAGAAGCTGCCCGACGCCAATTCGAGCAACAACGCGCGCGCGATTGCGATTACGGTAAGCGCGCCGAACATGCACGTTGGGAATCTCGATGGCGTGGCGGTGAGCGGCGTGGACACATGGTCGGCGACCGTGCGGATTACGGTGCATGATTGGCGGCACAACCCGCTCAACGGGGTAACGGTACGGGGCAACTGGAACTCCGGTCCCGAAGTGCAATGCGTCACCAGTGACGCACCCGACGTTGGTCCGGGGACGTGCACGATGGTCCTTGCATCCATCCCGAACGCCACGCACCTGGCCTATTTCGGCGTGAGTGGGATGACGCTCACAGGGTACACGTACAAGTCAGCCGCGAATCACGATCCGGATGGCAGCAGCAACGGCTACGGGATCTACGTGAGACATTGATGCTGACACGCGTCATCGCCGAACGCAATATCAAGCGGCGCAAACCCTGATCGACGGGTGCTAGGGGATCGACGTCATCCCTGTGCCTAGTTGCTTCCACAAGTAGACGTAGGTCAGCGCGAGCTCTTTCGCGACTTGCGCGCTCGTGACCCCGGCGCCGTGTCCACCTTCCGTGTTCTCGAAGTAATAGAACGGTATCCCCATCGACTCCATCTTGGCAGCCATCTTGCGCGCGTGCCCGGGGTGCACGCGATCGTCGCGCGTCGTGGTCGTGAACATCACCGTCGGATACTTCGTCCCCGCTTTCACGTTCTGGTACGGTGAATACCGCGAGATGTAGGCCCAGTCTTCCGGCTTGTCGGGATCGCCGTACTCTGCCATCCAGCTCGCGCCGGCGAGGAGGTGACTGTAGCGCTTCATGTCCAGCAACGGGTTCTGAATCAGCACGGCGTTGTACAGCTCCGGATGCTGGGTGAGCGCGACGCCCATCAACAGGCCGCCGTTCGAGCCGCCGCGGATTCCCAGGTGCTGCGGGCTGGTGATGCTGTCGCGGATCAGCTCCTGCGACACGGCCGCGAAATCGTCATAGATGCGTTGCCGGTGCTCCTTCAGTCCGGCACGATGCCACTGCGGGCCGAACTCGCCACCGCCGCGAATATTGGCGAGGACGAAGACGCCGCCGCGCTCGAGCCACGCGGCGCCGGTATTCGTGCTGTAGGACGGCGTGCTGGCGATCTCGAATCCGCCGTAGGCGCCGAGCAGGGTGGCATTATTGCCGTCGCGCTTCATGTCGCGGCGATGCACGACGAAGAACGGGATCTTGGTGCCGTCCGCCGACGTCGCGTCCTCCTGATCGACGACCAGCCCCGCCGCGTCGAACATCGCCGGGAGGCGCTTGACTTCCGCCACGCTGCCATCTTCCGCCGTCACGTACAGCGTCGTTGGCTGAATGAAGTTCGTGAATGTGAAGAAGTACCGGTTCGAGGTGGCAGACCTTGCAACGACGCCCACGGTGCCGAGATCTGGTGCCGGCACTTTTTCGAACGTCCATCGTCCATCCTGATAGCGGTAGCGCCGCAACTCACCCCGGACGTTGTTCAGGATGTTGAGAAGCAGGTAGTCGCGCGTGGACGTCACGCCATTGATGGTCTCGCGTGGACCAGGCTGCATGACGAGCTGAAACGCGCGCCTGCCGCTGAGAAAATCATCGAGGGGCATCGCGATCAGCGACGCAGTCGGCCAGGTCTTGCCACTCACGGTCCACGGATCGCGCACGTACACGACGAGCTGACTGTGCACGATACTGACATCGGCATCCGTGGGGACGTCGAGCTTCACGACCTTTCCGTGGTCATAGAGGTATCGCGTGCGGTGGTAGAAGTCCGTCCCATCCCTGATCATGAGATAGCGACGCGCGCCATCATTCGTGCTGGACGCGGACGCGCTGACATGGTTGGCCGGCGCCTCGTACACCGTCGTCGCCGTGGAGAGCGGGGTACCGCGCTTCCAGAGCTTGATGATGCGTGCATAGCCCGAGGTGGTCATGCTGCCAGGTCCGAAATCGGTCCCCACGAGGAGCGTGCTGTCATCGACCCACGCGATTCCGGACTTCGCTTCCGGAACCTTGAATCCATCGGGGACAAAGTGTCTCGTGGTGAGATCGAACTCCCGCAACTCCGTGGCGTCCGAGCCGCCGCGCGACAGGCCGAGGATGCAGCGCCGGTATTCGGGTTCGAGGCAGGACGCGCCCGCCCAGGACCACGTCACGCCCTCAGCCTTGCTCAACGAATCGAGGTCGATCACGGTCTCCCACACCGGATTCGCGCTGGCGTAGCTCGCCCATGTGGTCCGCCGCCAAATGCCGCGCTCGTGATCGGCGTCCTGCCAGAAGTTGTAAAGCGAATTCCCGAGGATGCTGGGGTAGGCGATTTTGTCCTTGGAATCGAGAATTTGCTTGAGCCGATCGTAGAGCGTTTGATAGAGCGGTCCCTGGCCCAGGACGGCAATCGTTGCCGCGTTCTTGGCATTCACCCACTCCATGGCGCGCGCACTTTCGACGTCCTCGAGCCAGACAAACGGGTCGTCGGGAGGGGCGCTTGGAGAAGTCGGCTGCTGCACGGCGAGGGCGAGGACGAAGAGCAGGTGAGTCATGGTCGGGCTCCTGGGGAAGCGTTCATGACGGCTCTCGTAAAAGTACGAGCCAACCCTTTGGTCCACTAGGAGTTTTGGCCTTACCGCCTCTTCCCCAGCCGATTACCTTCCCCCCGGCATGAATGTCATTCCCCAGCGCGTCAAAGACGGCTTCGTCAAGATGATCGGCCCGCTGGCACGTCTTCTGATCAAGCGCGGCGTGCATCCGAATGCGATTACCACCGTCGGCACACTGGTCGTAATCGTTTCGGGAGTGGCGTTTGGGGTTGGCGCGATCCGGTGGGGAGGCCTGCTTCTCCTGCTGAGCGGCATCTTCGACCTGCTGGACGGGCAGGTGGCGCGGCAGGGTGGCAAGATCACGACGTTCGGCGCCTTCTTCGATTCCACGCTCGACCGCATCGGCGAGGGGGCAGTTTTTAGCGGGTTGATCTTCTATTTTTTGAGCGGCCCGCTGCCGAGCATCCTGAAGACGCGCGCGGTTGTAGCCGGGCTGGTCGCGCTGGTCGCGTCGTTCCTGGTCTCGTATACACGCGCGCGGGCCGAGGCGCTCGGCGTGGAGAATCGGGTGGGCATTGCCGCGCGCGCCGAGCGCATTCTGCTGCTTGGCCTGCCCGCGCTGGTCTTGGGCGCGGGCCCCGGACGTCCCGGCGTCGTGCTGTTCTGGATTGTGGCGGTGCTCGCGTTCGTCTCCGCGATCACGGTGATCCAACGGGTGGTGCACGTCGCGCGCGTCGCGCGCGGCGCGCCGCCGCCCTCGCTGGTTCCGAAACGTGAGACGTTGCCCGGAATGGCGGCCGGACGCCGCAAGGCTCATTAATGGAAATTGATGCGGCTAACGGAAAACTGGGTGTCATGCTCGTGGGTCTCGGCGCGGTTGCGACGACCTTCATCGCCGGGGTCGAGAATGTGCGGCGCGGTCGCGCGCTGCCGATCGGCTCGCTCAGCCAGATGGCGACAATCCGGCTCGGCAAGCGCACCGAGAAGCGGATGCCGAAGATCAAAGAGTTCGTTCCGCTCGCGGACCTGAACGATCTCGTCTTCGTGGCGTGGGATCCCATTCCCGATGACGCGTATACCGCCGCGGTGAAGGCCGGTGTGCTCGACCAGCACGAGCACCTCGAGCCGATCAAGCCGTTCCTCCAGAGCATCAAGCCGATGCCGGCCGTCTTCGATCAGTACTATGTGAAGCGGCTGCACGGCACGAACGTCAAGCGCGGCAAGAACAAGCGCGAGCTGGCCGAGCAGCTACGCGAGGACATGCGCAACTTCAAGCAGAGCGCCAAGCTGGATCGCTTGGTCGTGGTGTGGTGCGCGTCGACCGAGGTGTTTCTGACGCCCGGTCCCGCCCATCAATCGCTCGCGGCGTTCGAGACGGCGATGGAGCAGAACGATCAGTCGATCGCGCCGTCGATGATCTATGCGTACGCCGCGCTCATGGAAAACATCCCGTTCGCGAACGGTGCCCCCAACCTCACGGTGGACTTGCCGGTGATGGAACGACTGGCGGAAGAGCGTCACGTGCCGATCGGCGGCAAGGACTTCAAGACCGGCCAGACGATGATGAAGAGCGTGCTCGCGCCGGCCTTCAAGGCGCGCATGCTGGGTCTGTCGGGGTGGTATTCCACCAACATCCTCGGCAACCGCGACGGTGAGGTGCTGGACGATCCCGAGTCGTTCAAGACGAAGGAGGAGTCGAAGCTCGGCCTGCTCGAGCACATCCTGCAGCCGGAGCTCTACCCCGAGCTGTATGGCAAGGTCTACCACAAGGTTCGCATCAATTACTACCCGCCGCGCGGCGATAATAAGGAAGGGTGGGACAACATCGACATCTTCGGATGGCTCGGCTATCCGATGCAGATCAAAGTCGATTTTCTGTGCCGCGACTCGATTCTCGCCGCCCCGATCGTGCTCGACCTCGCGCTCTTCTTCGATCTCGCCGCGCGCGCCGGGCTGTCGGGCATTCAGGAGTGGCTCTCCTTCTACTTCAAGAGCCCGCAGTTCGCGCAGGGCCTCTACGCCGAGCATGACCTCTTCATTCAGCAGACGAAGCTCAAGAACACGCTGCGCTGGATGATGGGGGAGGAGCAGATCACGCATCTCGGCATCGAGTACTACGAGTACGCGGAGAAGTAAGCTCACTCCAGGAGATAATCCCGACATGATTCTCGGATTGCTGCAGAATCCCGCCCCCCCCCAGCATGCAGCGGGCGGTGAAGCCGCGCTCGTACTGCCGAACCTCGACCAGGCCACATTTTTGGGCGGGATCGGGGGCCGCGCGTTACTGCTGTGGGGCCTGGTCATCTGCGCGCTGGGACTGCTCTTTGGTCTCGCGCAGTACACGCAGCTCCGCAATCTCCCCGTGCATCGGGCGATGCGGGAAATCTCCGAGCTGATTTACGAGACCTGTAAGACCTACCTCATCACCCAGGGACGGTTCCTGCTGATCCTGTGGGTGTTCATCGGCGCCATCGTAGCCGTGTATTTCGGCGCCCTGGCGGAGAGCGTGAATGCCGCCGGTGTCACGGAGCGTGGCTTCCCCGCGGTCAAGGTGATCGTCATCCTGCTGTTCAGCCTGATCGGGATCGCCGGAAGCTATGGGGTGGCGTGGTTCGGCATCCGCGTGAACACATTCGCGAACTCCCGCACTGCGTTCGCCAGTCTCACGGGAAAGCCGTACCCCAACCATGCGATTCCGCTGAAAGCCGGCATGAGCATCGGGATGCTGCTGATCAGCGTCGAGCTGCTGCTCATGCTCCTGATTCTGCTCTTCATCCCCGGCGATTACGCCGGTCCGTGCTTCATCGGCTTCGCGATTGGCGAGTCCCTCGGCGCGGCGGCGCTGCGCGTCGCGGGCGGCATCTTCACGAAGATCGCCGACATCGGCGCCGATCTCATGAAGATCGTCTTCAAGATCAAGGAAGACGACGCGCGCAACCCTGGCGTCATCGCCGACTGCACCGGGGACAACGCGGGGGACTCGGTGGGGCCGAGCGCGGACGGGTTCGAGACGTACGGCGTGACGGGGGTCGCGCTGATCTCGTTCATCCTGCTCGGCGTGCACGACCCGCTGGTCAAGGTGCAGTTGCTCGTGTGGATCTTTGCGATGCGGGTCATGATGATCGTGGCGTCAGGTCTCTCGTACTTCCTCAACGCCGCGTTCACGAAAGCGAGATACCAGACCGCGGACCACATGAATTTCGAAGCGCCCCTCACGACGCTCGTCTGGCTGACCTCGTTCGTGTCGGTGGCGCTCACGTTCCTCGTGTCCCGGCTGCTGATCCCCAGTATCGGCGGCGATGCCACCCTGTGGTGGAAGCTGTCGCTGGTGATCACGTGTGGCACGCTCGCGGGCGCGATCATCCCGGAGCTCGTCAAGGTCTTCACGTCGGTTCACTCGGCGCATGTTCGGGAGATTGTCACCTCGTCCCGCGAAGGCGGGGCGTCGCTGAACATTCTGTCCGGCTTCGTCGCCGGGAACTTCAGTGCGTTCTGGTTAGGACTGACCATGATGGCGCTGATGGCCATCGCCTTCGGCGTCAGCACCACCGGTCTGGGGGCGCTGATGGTTGCCCCGGCGGTCTTCGCGTTCGGACTGGTGGCGTTTGGATTTCTCGGCATGGGGCCGGTAACGATCGCGGTGGATTCGTACGGCCCGGTCACCGACAACGCGCAGTCGGTCTACGAGCTGTCACTGATCGAGCAGGTGCCGAACCTGCGTGGCGAGATGGCGCGGGACTTCGGGTTCGAGCCGAATTTCGCGCGGGCGAAAGCGAACCTGGAAGAAAACGACGGAGCGGGAAACACATTCAAGGCGACAGCAAAGCCGGTGCTCATCGGTACCGCGGTGGTCGGTGCGACGACGATGATCTTCTCGATCATCGTGGCGCTGACGCACGGCTTGCAGCCCGAGCTGCTGTCGAACCTGTCGATTCTCCATCCCCCATTCCTGCTCGGCCTGATCACCGGCGGCGGGGTGATCTACTGGTTCACGGGCGCTTCGACGCAGGCCGTGACGACCGGCGCCTACCGCGCGGTCGAGTTCATCAAGGCGAACATCCGGCTCGAGGGGACGACCAAGGCTTCGGTCTCGGACAGCAAGAAGGTGGTGGCGATCTGCACGCAATACGCGCAGAGGGGGATGTTCAACATCTTCCTGACGGTCTTCTTTGCGACGCTCGCGTTCGCGTTCTTCGAGCCGTACTTCTTCATCGGCTACCTGATCTCGATCGCGCTCTTCGGCCTCTACCAGGCGATCTTCATGGCCGATGCGGGGGGCGCATGGGACAACGCCAAGAAGATCGTGGAGACCGAGCTGAAGCAGAAGGGCACGCCGTTGCACGACGCCACCGTCGTCGGCGATACCGTGGGCGACCCGTTCAAGGATACCTCGTCGGTCGCGATGAACCCGATCATCAAGTTCACGACGCTGTTTGGCCTGCTCGCGGTCGAGCTGGCGGTCTCGCCGCGGGGCCACCTTCAGCCTGGTGCTCGCGGGGGCGTTCCTCGTCATCGCGCTGGTGTTCGTCTGGCGCTCCTTCTACGCGATGCGAATCGAGCACGCCGTCCGGCCGGAGGCAGCGCGAGCGCGGGTCCAGGCGCGCTAACGAGGACGTCGTGACGACGATCCAGATCGCCGTCACGGCGCTCGGCGCCGTCGCCATCGTCTGGGTGCTGTGGTACTTCCTGTTCTCGCGTGGGGAGGCCGTCGCAGCGCCCACGACCGCAGGCGGGGTGCAGGAAGTGCGTGTCACGGTGAAGGGCGGCTACACACCCGACACGATCGTAGTGCAGGCGGGGAAGCCGGTCCGACTGCGGTTCTATCGCGACGAGACGGCCGACTGCTCGGAGCGCGTCGTGTTCGAGAAGTTCGGCATCGATCAGCAGCTGGCGCCGTTTCAGACCACCACGATCGAGTTCACACCGGAGCAACCCGGTGAATATCCCTTCCGCTGCGGGATGAACATGCTGAAGGGACTGCTCGTGGTAGAGCCGCCGGGCGAGCGGCGCGCCGCCTCGTCCCCACACAAGTTCCACGATGCCGCCCCCGCCCATGAGTAAGACCCGCATTGTGCTGCCGATCGAAGGGATGACCTGCGCGAGCTGCGCCGCGACGGTGCAGGAAGCGCTGGCCGGGGCGACGGGCGTCACGTCGGCCGGCGTCAACTTCGCGACGAACAAGGCCGCCATCGAGTACGACTCCGCGCAGACGAACGTCGGCCAGCTCATCAAGACCGTGCGCGAGGCGGGCTACAACTGCGGCAAGGCGACCGTGACGTTCGGGATCGTCGATCTGCACTATGCGTCGAGCGTCGCCCCGCTCGAGGAGTCGCTGGCGAGCGTCCCTGGGGTGATTCGTGCCGTCGCCAATCAGGCGACGGAGACGGCGGCCGTGGATTACGTGCCGGGCGTCGTGACTGCGGCGGACCTGGAGCAGGCGGTTACCGCGGCGGGATTCGAGGTTGCCGAGCCGATCGCGGCGGAGGATCCGCTCGAGCGTGAGCGGATCGCGCGCCGCCGCGAGATCCGCGCGCTCACGTGGAAGTTCGTCGTCGCCGCGGTCGTGACGATCGTCGCGATGCTCGGCTCGATGCTGCTCATGGCCGATCGCCCGATGGGCGAGAACGGCACGATGAAACAGGTGGATCTCCTGGGGCGGGCGCTCATGCCGCTGGCCGTCTCGCTGCGCGACTGGATCGCGGCGCGCGGCTGGGTCCTCGACCTCGACTGGATCAAGTGGGGACTTGGCGCTCTCACACTGCCCGTCGTCGCCTGGTCGGGTCAGCAGTTCTACAAGGGCACCTGGAGCGGGCTGCGGCACCGTACGGCCGATATGAACACGCTCATCGGAGTCGGAACGGGGGCGGCCTACCTCTATTCACTCGTCGCCACCGCCGCGCCGACATTCTTCCTGCGCGCCGGCCTGCCCGCCGACGTCTATTACGAAGCGGTCGCTGCCATCATCGCGCTCGTGTTGCTCGGTCGCGTGCTCGAGGCGCGCGCGAAGGGCCGCACGTCGGAAGCAATCCGTCGGCTGGCGTCGTTGCGCGCGAAATCGGCGCACGTCATCCGCGATCGGCAGGAGACGGAGATCCCGGTCGAGGCGGTCGTCGTCGGAGACCTGGTGATCGTCAAACCTGGTGAGAAGGTGCCCGTGGACGGCGTGGTCACCGAGGGCGCGTCAGCGGTGAACGAAGCGATGCTCACGGGTGAGCCGATGCCGGTGGCCAAGAAGCCCGGTGACGAAGTCATCGGTGGCACGCTCAACACGACCGGCAGCATCACGTTTCGCGCGACGCGTGTGGGCAAGGAAACCGCCCTCGGCCAAATCGTGCAACTCGTCGAAGACGCCCAGGCCACGAAGGCTCCGATTCAGAAACTCGCCGATCGGGTCGCTGGGGTGTTTGTCCCGATCGTGATCGCCATCGCGATCGCGGCGTTCGTGGCCTGGTTCGATCTGGGACCGGCGCCGCAGGTGCGCGCGCTCGTCTTTGCGACCGTGGCGTTCGTGACGGTCTTGATCATCGCCTGTCCGTGCGCGCTCGGGCTCGCGACGCCCACGGCGATTCTGGTCGGGACGGGTAAAGCGGCGGAGTATGGGATTCTGATTCGGAGCGGCGCAGCGCTGGAGCGGCTGGCCAATGCTCGCACAGTGCTCCTCGACAAGACCGGCACGATCACCGAGGGCAAGCCGACCGTCACGCACATCGTCACGGCCAAGAAGCCGGACGGCACGCCGATCAGTCCGGCCGACGTGCTCAAGTGGGCGGCGTCCGTCGAACAGCGCTCCGAGCATCCGCTCGCCGTCGCGATCCTGAAGGCCGCGCAGGACAAGCAGGTGTCACTGCTGCCGGTCGAGAAGTTTGCCGCGATGGAAGGACGCGGCGTGCGCGGCACCGTGGATCGTCGGATCATCGAAGTGATTTCGCTGCGGCATGCGCGGGAACGCAGCCTCGAGCTTGGCTCGCTGGGCGCGGACGCCGATCGACTGGCCGCCCAGGGCCGCTCGCCCGTGATCTGTGTCGTCAACAACACCGTGTATGCGGTGATCGCGATTTCCGACCCGATCAAGCCGACGTCCAAGACGGCGATCGCGCTGCTCAAGGAGCGCGGCATTCCGGTGGTCATGGTCTCGGGCGACTCGAAGAAGGGCGCGGAGGCGGTTGCCGCGGAAGTCGGGATCGATGAAGTGATCGCCGAGGTGCTGCCGTCGCAGAAGGCGGATCTGGTGAAGAAATTACAGCGTCAGAATGGCAGCGCGCACATCGTGATGGTCGGTGACGGGATCAACGACGCCCCGGCGCTCGCGCAGGCGGATGTCGGGATCGCCATCGGTACCGGCACCGACATCGCCATGGAAGCATCGGACGTGACATTGATTCGTGGCGACCTGCGCGCGGTGTACACGTCGATCGAGCTGGCGCGGCGCACGATGCGGACGATTCGCTGGAATCTGATCTGGGCGTTTGGGTACAACGTGCTGCTGATTCCGATCGCCGCGGGCGTGTTGTATCCTGTCACGGGATGGCTGCTCTCGCCGGTGCTGGCCAGCGCGGCGATGGCGTGGTCGAGTCTCTCCGTGGTACTCAATAGCCTGACGCTGCGGGCGTTCAAAACTCCAGGAGCAGCCAGTCATGCGTTACTTCCACAGAACTAGCGCGAGCCCTGAAGCCGTGCTCGATGTGGCCAAGAGCTTTTTCGGCGGCCGGCTCGCGCCGTTGGAGGAGTCGCCGCGACGTCGCGCCTATCAGGGGACATTGGGACGCATCACGATCAGCGCGCGACCCGAGGGTGGGCACTACACGTTCGTGGAAGCCGCGACCGATCAGGTGGGCGAGTCGGAGCTCGACAAGCTCGCCAAACGGTTTCTCGCGGAAGTGCACAGGCTCGTCGAGCCTGCGCACATCACGCGCGGCGCCTACTAGCCCGCGATCTTCGCGTTGTAGCCCGCTTTGACGATCGCGGCGACGAGCTGGTCGGTCGTGACGGAGTCGTCGTCGAAGTCGATCTCTGCTTCGCCGTCCGGCAAGTCGATGATTGCCGAATAGACGCCGCTGACGCCTTTCAACGCCTGCTCGACCTTGGCCTGACAGTGGCCGCAGGTCATCCCGGTCACGCGCAGCTTGATGTTCGCCATGGCGCTTCCCCCTCGACTATAATTTAGGGCCATGGCTCTTCCTGCGACTCGGCCCAGCGCCGCCGTACCCGCCGGCGCGGCACTCTCCGCCGGCCAGCTGCTCGAGATCTACTATTACCTGCGGCTTACCCGGACGCTGGAAGAGCGCCTGGTCGCGCTCTACCGCCAGACCAAGGTGATCGGGGGGCTATTTCGCTCCCTGGGCCAGGAAGGCGAATCTGTCGCCTCGGCGTATGCCTTGGAGCGGGGGCGGCACAAGGACATCCTGTCGCCGCTCATTCGCAACCTCGGCTCCCTGCTCGTGATGGGGGCCCAGCCGATCGAAATCCTCCGCCAATACATGGCCAAGGCCGACAGCCCCACCCATGGCCGCGAGCTGAACCTCCATTTCAATGATCTGGAGAAGGGCTACCTCGGCCAGATCTCGCACCTCGGAGACATGATCCCGGTCATGGCCGGCATCGCGCTGAGCTTCAAGCTGCGCGGCGAGGCGCGGGTGGGGCTCGTCTATATCGGCGATGGCGGGACCTCGACCGGGACGTTTCATGAAGGCTTGAACCTGGCCGCGGTGCAGCGCCTGCCGCTCGTCGTCATTGGTGAGTACAACCACTGGGCATATTCCACGCGGCCTCAGAAACAATTCGCCGTGAAGGACCTCGCCGAGAAGACGAAGGGATACGGCATTCCGGCTGTCACGGTCGATGGCAACGACGTGTTCGCGGTCTACGAAGCCACGAAATTCGCGGTGGACCGGGCGCGGCGCGGCAAGGGCGTACACTTCATCGAAGTGAAGACCTATCGCCGCAAAGGCCACGCCGAGCACGACGATCAGCATTACGTGCCGAAAGAGGAGCTGGAGCAGTGGGCGAAAGCGAACGATCCCGTCGATCGCTACGTGCAACGCCTGCTCGCGGCCGACCGAGTCGCCGAAGGCGACTTGAAGGACATCGACGACCGCGTGCGTGTGGAGGTGGATCAGGCGACGGACGCGTGTGTCGACGAGCCGCTTCCCGAGCCCGAGACCGCGCTGCCGAGCGTGTATGTCGATCCGCCCGCGGCGGGCAAACTCTGGTTCAAGAGTCTGTAATGGCCCCCCCCGAAGTCACGTTCCTCGAAGCGCTGCGCCAGGGCCTCTGGGAGGAGATGGAGCGCGACGATCGCGTCTTCATCCTCGGCGAAGACGTCGGACTGTATGGCGGCGCATTCAAGGTCACCGAGGGATTCACCAAGCGTTTCGGCGAAGCGCGCGTGATCGACACGCCGATCTCCGAGGCGGCGATCGTCGGCGCCGCGGCCGGCGCGGCGCACATGGGCCTCCGGCCCGTTGCGGAGATGCAGTTCATCGACTTCATCTCCTGTGCCTACGACATGCTGACGAATTACGTCGCCACGGCGCGCTACCGGGCCGGATTGGCGACGCCCATCGTCGTGCGTGGTCCCTGCGGCGGGTACGTGCGGGGCGGGCCATTCCACTCGCAGAATCCCGAGGCGGCGTTCCTGCACACGCCCGGGCTCAAAATCGTCTATCCCGCGACGGTCCGGGACGCGAAGGGCCTGATCAAGGCCTCGATCCGCGATGACGATCCCGTGCTGTATCTCGAGCACAAATGGTTGTATCGGCGGATCAAGGAACAGCTGCCCGCGGGCGAAGAAATTCTCACGCCGATCGGGCAGGCGCGCCTGGCGCGCGAGGGGAAGCATCTTTCCATAATTACCTACGGTGCCACGCTGTGGAAATCGCTGGAAGCCGCCGACAAGCTCGCCAACGAAGATGGCCTGTCGGTGGAAGTGCTCGATTTGCGGACGTTGCTGCCGCTGGATGATGGGGCGATCGTCGCGACCGTGAAGAAGACGAACAAGGTGCTGATCGTGCACGAGGACACGCGGACCGGTGGCATCGCGGGCGAGATCGCCGCGCGCATCAACGAGCAGGCGTTTGAGTGGCTCGACGGGCCGATCATGCGGGTGACCGCGCACGATGTGCCGCTGCCGTATGCGCCGACTCTGGAAGACTTCGTCCTTCCTCAAACGGACGACATCGTGAAAGCCGCACGTTGGCTCGCGGCCTACTGACGGAGCGAAAATGGCACGCGTAGACGTGTTGATGCCGCAGATGGGCGAATCGATCGCCGAAGGCACCTTGAGCAAATGGCTCAAGAAGGTGGGCGATCCCGTGAAGCGCGACGAGCCGTTGTTCGAGATCTCGACGGACAAGGTCGACGCCGAGATTCCGGCGCCGGCCGCGGGCGTCCTGGCCGAGATCAAGGTGCAAGAAGGACAGACCGTGCCGGTGCAGACGCTGGTCGCGGTGCTCGAGACCGAAGCTGGCGCCGTGGCATCGAAACCGGCCGCCGCTCCTGCGCCCGCCAAACCGGAGCCGCCGCAGGCCGCCGCGCCGCCCAGACCCGAGCCATCCAAAGCTGCGCCACCTCCACCATCCGCTCCGGCGCCGGCTCCCACGCTGAAGAGCGACGGCGATGGAGGTGTCCAGACCGCCGAGCAGCGCCTCCGCACGAAATCGACGCCCCTCGTCCGCAAGATCGCTGCCGAGCACCGCGTCGACATCTCGCGGATCCCCGGCAGCGGCTACGCCGGTCGCGTGACGAAACAGGACATCCTGGGCTACATCGAACGTGCCCCGGCGGCCCCAGGCCCCAGGCCCCAAGCCCCAGGCCCGAGTACCGTCGAGCACGCCGCCGTCGAGCCTTGGCCCGGCGACCGTGTCGAGCCCTGGTCCAAGATCCGCAAGATCACGGCCGATCACATGGTGATGTCTCGGCGTGTGTCGGCGCACGTGGCGAGCTTCTTCGAAGTCGACTTCACGCGCGTGGCGCAGCTGCGCGGCAAAGCGAAGCAGAGCTATGCCGAGCGGGGCGTGAACCTCACGTTCCTCGCGTTCATCGCGAAAGCCTGCGCGGAGAATCTGCGCAAGCATCCGATCATCAATGCCGCCGT
>WNGI01000524.1_pt1 | contig 28464 bp, 35 predicted proteins | sample 5400621 | NCBI WGS metagenome assembly WNGI01 (sample SAMN13153374, study PRJNA577476) | soil metagenome | isolation source: 20 cm soil or saprolite under Garry oak tree replicate 1 | place: USA:California | collected 2016-06-15
CTCAGCTAAACGTCTTCGGCCAGGTCTGCCTCTTCGGCAAGGTCAGGTGGCAGCTCAAATCCGCTGCTCATAAGCCAAAACAGAAGCGCCCTGAATTGCGCCTGCAGTTTCTGAAACCGTTGTTCAAGCGGGATCAGCGCCTCATCATTATCGCGCAGCTCCCGGATTCGCGCCGTGCCCTGATCGAGAACCAATGGGCGTCGTTCTGCCATCAGGCTATTTCCACGTAATCCTGTTCATTCGCGAACGTCAACGCCGTTGTCAGGGTCGCCCGTCCCAGCGGCTGCACGATGTTGCCGCTCGCCGACGGCGCCGTAGCGGTTACACCGCCCGGCGTCGTGGAGAGAAAATAATCCGAGCCGATCGTCAACCCGGTCAGGGCGCTGTTGTTCTGGCTGGTCCGGTACACGGTGGCGTTGGCGGGTGCCACCACATTCGCCAGCACAAAGCCGTGCGCTGGTTTTGCGTTGTTGGTCGCGTCCGCTTTCTGAACCTTTATCACGCCGCCCGACAAGAAGAGGTTGACAAAATCTCCAGCCGTCAGGTTTTCAAAGCTCGCCGCCACGGTGACCTCAGCCGCCACGCCAGTTGGCATCACAGACACGTCCAGCTTGCCGGTGGCGTCCAAGGCAACGATCTTGTTCGCATCGGGTGCCCCGGTGGACATTACCAGACCGAACACTTCTTTAATCCGGCCGGAAATTGCAGCAAGATATTTATTGGCAGCGATATGATCCTCCTTTCACGACAGGAGCAACGGCTCGGACATTTGCACCAGCATGGTGTCCGCGTCCAGGCCAATGCCCATTTTTACCGAAATTCCGCTCACGGGCAGCTTACAGGTCAACAACCCGCCGGCAGCGGCGTAGTAAATCATCCCCGCGCGAAAGGAATTTTTCAGCGTAATCTCGCCGCTCACAACCACCGTGACATCGCAGCCACGATTCGCTGAATTTTCCGATACCCCGACGAGTATGACGCTGTTCTCCTCCGCCAATGGGTCGAATAAAAACGCCAGGCCGGATCTCAACATGATCGCGCGCGGACTGCCCAGGGGTTGACCGGCCTTGAATATGCGCGCCAGGCGGAGTGATGTTTCGACGCACTCCGGCACCGCGTATGGCTCTTCCTCAACAACAGATGTTGTCTCTGGCGTTGTCGCTTTGGAGGTTTTTTTGACCACGGAATTTGACTTTCTATGGATTCTCCAACTTAGTCAATCTTTGTTCCAGGTCCGCGTCCCGCTTCCGTATGTTCGTCCTGACGTTTTCCCAGAACATCGCCCACTGATCATCCCACGCGGCAAGCGCTGGAAATCTGTCCACGACTTCCTGCGGAAGCTTCGGCGGCTTGTCCGGCAGATCAATCGGGTTGGTATCCCGGACGGCTGGTTTGTGGTTCATCTGGGTCCGGTATTCTGGTTCGCGTCTGGCCTTTTCTTTTCCAAGCCTCTTCCAGCGGGAAGTCGTGTTCGATCAGCCAAGCGACGCGGTTGGGCAGCATCCATTTCTCCCGGCACGCGCGCCAGTTGGGATCGGTGCTCACCTGATCAAACACGCGGTCTCGGAGATTTCGGACTTCGGATTCTGGCATCGTGTTGTTCATGGTGCCGCGAGCACTCTGCGACCGAACGATGCGCTTTTGACTCCGCTGATCTCGTAAACCCTGGCGATAAGCTCAAGCGGATTATCTTGTCCATTGACGATGATCTCATCCTGGAAATAATTCTGCCGGAAGAACAATGAGACAAGGTTCTCCAAGGCCGAAACGGTCGTGCTCACCAATAGATCGGGAGTTTCAACCGGGTTGCGTGTCCCGTAGAGCTTGAAGACAAGAGCCGTTTGCGCGGACTTTGAGGAAAGGATTGGAACGAACGAACGAAGATCCTTCTCTGAAGAGACGCTTCCGAAACTTGAGAGTCCGCTCTTCAGCCGGCTTTCATAACCGAGTTTCGTTTCCGAAAATGGATTTGCCTCGCGCCGGAAGAAAATCTGTTTGGCCTGGTCGAACGTCTGGCTCTGCAAATAAACAAGCCCGTAGAGCAGGATCACGCCCATCGGCGTTCCGAGGAGAAACCAGTCTTCAATCTCACCGCTGACCGCCCCGGCCGCAGGGCGTTTCACCGCCGATGCCGCGCTGATCATCATGTCAGAAGTCGAAACGGTTTGAGGTTGGCTGAGATAATCCAAGCAAAGAACCTTGCCCTCGTCGTCGTAAGGAAAATTGCCGAAGAAGATTTCTTTCGTCAGGATGTTGTTCGCCGCAAAAATCCACTTTGAATTCTCCAGCGTTGCCTTGGAGAAAAAAGAATCTTTGCACAGTTCAAGCTCCTGGATCTCGACGGGAGCGCTGTCCACGAGCTTGAAGCTGTAGAAGGAATTTCTGCCGGCGTAGATGTGCCGCGCGCTGCCACCGTAGGAGTACCCGCCCAGGCCGCTGTTCACCTGGATGAGTGTGTTGCGGTAGAACAAAGCCCTGCTGGAATCAATCCTCCGTAGTTGAATAGCAAATGGAGATTCGATGTTTCCGGTGTAGCGGGCCGTTGCGATCGCCGTGTCTTTGTAGATCACCAGTGCCCCGTCCAATTCCAGCATCCGAATGATCGTGGAGCTGTCATCCTGCAGGTCATCGTAGCCGACGATTGAAGATGCCGCATCCGCCTTGGATACCGGCGCCGAGTGCATTGCGGTCGCCGCCCTCTGATTCAAGGCCAGAACCCGGTGCGCCGCTACGTAAATGACGTTCGCGATCAGGTTGCCCCCGTCCGTCCCGGCACCGGCAACGAGCACTTGGTCACCAATGGCAATGGACTTCGCTGGCTGATCCAATTTCAGGATGAAGCCGTTTGCCTCCATGCTTCCCTTGTACACCGGGCCGAAGCGCGTCGGCAGTTCGTTCATGCTCCACGTCAGCCGGTAGCCGACGCGGTTGATGAACTGTTTCTCCGTGTAAGCCTTATAGGTGTCCGGGTTTTCGACCCCGACGATGTCCGATTTCACCTCCATGTCGAAATCGACGTGCACGTGCTTCGAGTCAATAAACCCGGTGATCCTGCGTTCCGTGCCGTCCTCCCATGAAATGTTGCGCCCCACCATGTCCGCCGTGAAGAAGGGCGCGGGAGAGGCAACGACGAAGTCCGCCGAGTTTTGCTCCGGCTCGGAAATAACGAAGAAGGACAAACCGGTGAACGCCTCTGGGGCGCTATCGGTGAGGACGACGTGGGTTGCATCCGTGAACGCCAGGACAACCGAACTCCATCCGTTCACGTAACGCAACCGTTTCCCGGCCATTGGCCCGGTGAAGATCGCCGAGGACGCCAGGACATTCGGACTGCCAGATGCCTGCGTTCCAGAGATCGTTCCGGAGAACAACGAGCCGGCCTGGGCAGCCGGTGTCCGCAGCATGAACCGCTGCGGAGTCACGATCTGCGCCGGGACCGATACTCCGTAAAGCTTGAACGTATCGTGCCCCAACTGCACTTCACGCGCGCTGTTGAACACTATGATCGCCGCCGATGTTCCGTCATCGAAAACCATTATTCTGCCGACGTCGTCGGCGCTAAAAAAGTCCTGTGTGGTCCGGCCCAGGTTTCCTGCGGCAACCTCCCCCAGCATCGCCCCGCTGCGCCGAATTCCGATCGGATCGAATAGCTCGACAAGTTTTTCTGATTGGATTTCCGAAATGTCACCCGCCATGAGGATGCCGAAGAACTCGGCGATACAACCCACCGCGGCAATGCCGGCCTCGCGGAGTTCATAGACTGGCTTTGATGAAAATTCCTCGACTCGGTACGAAAACGCCGGGTCGCGGCCATTGTTGAAGATCGAAGTCCCGTTGATGCACACCGCTTCCCACCGCTGGGCCTTGGGATCAAACCCATCGGCAATGACGATCCATGCGCCCAGGTCGCCCGAGTAAACATCCGCCTCGTAAACGCCGTCCTCGTACACGTCGCCGTTTTCCAAAGCGAAGAAGCGATAAAGCGTTGTGGGTGTACCAACGATGACCGCTTTCTGGCCGTTTGGCCTTCGGGCTTCATGTATGAGCGTTATGGGCGCGTACTGCAGAAGCTGGTAAGTCCGCGGCTCCCCGATCGTTTCGGCCTTGGGATAAATCCAGATTTCGTCGCCAACGGCCTGGACCGGATCAGCGCCGATCTCATCGCTATCCTCGGTGCCGGAGCCGTTCACCGCGCGGTCTTCGTTGGCCCCGGTGATGTAACGGTAAAACCACCCGCGTTTAACCGGAATCTTGTCGGCAACGCCAGACCAATTTCCGCTTGAAGCAACATCAGTGGGATTTCCGTAAGGGAAAGGCTGTGCTCCCAGAGGGATGTCCGAATTCGGTTGCCAGTAATCCATCCCTTCGCGGCGGATTTCCCTTTCGAGCAGTCTTCGAAAGTTTAGCTTAGTGCTGTAATTTACTGGGCCGACGGTGTCAGCGCTCAAGTTGGACATGAGCATTCCGCCTTGGCTTGGACGCAATTCTATTTGGTTATACCTGGATGCCATAGTACCTCTGTCTCCAATTTCTCCGCGATGCAGCGCAGGTGCATTCCTTGCAATCACTCCTGCGTCCATCCCAATGGGCTGTGCATCTATGAAACTGCGAGGAATGTTTTACGATCCCACAAACGCAGCATCGTTTTAATTCCAGAGACCCGAACGCCCGAAGCCTGTCTTGCCTAGCATGGAGAAGTTTGTGGTATCTCGTATCCTGGCAAATGATCAGATTGTTCGGGAAATTATTTTTTGGATTGCCGTCGATGTGGTGGATTTCAGCCTTTGGAGGCAGGGAATGGCCCAAAGCTTTCTCAGCAACCAACACATGTTCGTTGGCGCGTTGGCCATTAACCCTTACCTGAACGTACAATTTAGGATCATCCGGAATATAAACGCCTCCAGTGAACGCGTTGTGACGTTCACCTACCATGTAAACCATCTTGCATTCGCGGCTGCAAAACCTCCTGGTCTTCCAAGCGCCGTTGCGGAACCTTTTCCTGTATGGGCTTTGGAAAATAGTCCCACAATTCTCGCACTTAAAAGTGTGCATGGCATCAAGGATACGTCCTGCCGCTCCCTGAATTGAAGTACGAAATAATTTCAGCCGGCGTGAACAGACTTCCGATCCGACAGACCAGTTCATCCACGATGAAGTCATCCAGAGAACCGCCACCGCTTCCCAGGTGCCACACGCCGCACTGCCCTTTTGCCGCTACGGGCATCGCTGCCACGTAGGCGTCATCGCTTTTTGTCACCGAACCGTTGTTGACCTGGATGCCCACCTTCTTGTCCGAATCATCATAGAACACGCGGAAGCAGTACCATACCCCGATCTCCGGCACTGTTGGCGAAGCCAATCCGACGCTCTCACCGTTGTTACTCGAAAAGATGCTGGCCACCCCGGCGTTAAAGGCATCAAAGGTAAAGCCTGACAATTGATTCTCGTCCGCGTCATAGAACCGGAACCGCGGCACCAGCACCTGCGAGGATGCCCCATAGGTGTTGATCTTGAGCCAGAACATCGCATCAAAGCCGCCACCCGCGTAGGCCAGCGCCTCCGTGATGGCGCTCTGCATGATGATGTACTGGTTCGGATTCGGAGTGAAGCTGACGCCGTTTCCAACCTTCGCGGCAGCCTGAAGATTAAACAGTCCGTCATCCACCGCGAGCGGAACCGTGTGGACCGCGTCCACCCGCGGCGCATCACTGGCTTCCTCAAACGGCCACCAGAACAAAGTTGCTGTGTCCGAGAAAGGCGGACCTGGAATATCGGCGCAGGATGGAACGACGCGCAGGCCGGAGGCTGGAACGGAGACTTCGACGGAACAGGACGGTTTTACCACGAGTGCCATTCGTCAGGAATTCACCGTCACGGTTACACCCCGTGCGACTAAAATGGCGTAATCCGAGCCTTCGGCGACGCTGGACGGCGGAGAGTTGGTGCCACCATCCAAACGCAAATCCCCGCTGACAAAAAGTTCAGAAGCAACACCGCGAGCAAGGAGTAAGTCCACAGAAGCTTGGTCCAAGGCGCAGTTTGAAAAATCTACGTATGCTCCATTTGCAAACAAGGCTAAAGGACAATTAACAGTTACCAACGAAAAAGAATTAGCGCATTCTATATCCAATGTAGGACCGACAAAAGCGGGCAAATCCAAACTTGTAAGAACCGGGCTGCTCATTCGTAACTGTCCCATTTCAAACACGGCTAAGTCCAATGAAGCCAAACTAGTATTTGAATCAAGAGCCACAATCGTATCATCGCTCCCGATTAAAAATGGAAAAGAAATAGAAGCAAGATAGGGCCATCCAAAAATATCTATTTTTAGACTTTCTGAGGTGCCGCCGGGAAACAATACCGGGTCAACTTTAACCAACGTGCAAACAGCCGAAGTTAGCATTTGGGGAGAAAACCTATACGGAGAAGGCTTATCACCGTATACGTTATCGCTATTCAAGGTTGCAAGCAAAACCCCCGCAGGACTCGGTAAATTAAAACTCAAAGGAAGTTCCGGGCCTGCGTTAGAAATCGCCGCCCAATCTGCACTCGTCAGGCCGGTTGAGCGCCAGTAGGCATCTGCCTCCGTGTCGTGGTAAAGCTGATTGATGAATTGCGGTGTCCGGTTGCCGACAGGACTTCCACTGCCTTGTGGTTCCCTGGGCGCGCCTGCCAAAGCCGCACTGTATTCATCCGCCGTGATCTCAGTGATGCCGGAAGAACCGTCCAATGCCTGAGCGTCCAACACCGCCGTAGTCGCCGAATCTGCCGTGGCGAACACGCCCCGAAGCCCGCCGTTGAAAAGTCGATTGACCGGCAGCCAATCAAAAAAGTTGTGCCCGACCTTAATCGGCTTGCTCGCGTTCTCGGTGTGATAGTATTTCATGACTGTGCTTTCTGTAGGCGTCGGAATAAAGCATCGAGTCCCTTGGCCCTTTGGTATTCAACCACGGGGAAATTCGCCATGACGGCTTCTAACTGTTCTGGCGTAAAAGCAAAGATGCTCGCGCGCCTGAGATTGCACCCCTCCGAAAACTCCACGCAGACCAGCGGTCTTCGTCCTGCTTTCCAGATGCGCTCGTAAGTCGTCGCCGGGGGAAGGATCATAAACCCGGCCGCTAGGGCGCCGATCTTTCCGAAGAAGCCGCGCCGGTTCATGTTTCCTCCAAAAGATTGAGCGAACAGAACTCTCCCGTCTCGGTATTGAGGATCTTGAGACAAGGGCTGAAGCGGTATCCGCGCGCAATGGTCGATACGCTCGCCATCTCGGCTTTCGGAGTTCCAAAATCAATCGCTGATTCCGCGCCGCTTCCTGAAAAGCTGAGGGTGACAAAGTTCCCGGTGGTTGAGTTTTTGATCGCGAACCAGCCGCCAAGGAATGAGTATCCTTCTGCGCTCGGACTCACGCACTCTCCCCATGCAGGCGTTTCAATGCCAGCACCGATGACAAATTCCTCCTCGCCGACATCACCAGCAATCGTAATCCGATGCCAAAGGTTTGACCCGTTCTTCAGATAAAAATATCCGTCAGCCCCAAAGCCGCAGTCCGCACCTTCGAAGCAACATTTGATCGTTCCACAATCGCACGCGTCCAGCTTCTCAGGCTGCGGCGACGTTGATACCGGCGGCCCCTGTGATCTCCGCTGCCAGTCGATGTGGAGTCTTGTCCGAATCCCCATCATCGCCGGGCCACCCGCGTAGGACGCCCAGTAGGAACCGGCCAGAACCAGGTCTTTATCGACTTCGCGCGCTATGTGGCTTTTCACGTAATAACCCACGGCCTGCGCTTCTTCATCGCCGAATTTGACGACGTCCGAATCCTCGAACGTGCCTTTGGTGCCGTTCCAATAGAGCCACAACTCAGACGTGTCTGTGATCTTCGGAAAAATGACGAACTCATCGGCAAACGGGCTGACGGCAAAAAAGTACTGCCGCCCGGTGATTCTCGGTTTCCCGCAGAAAAGTTCAAACCTGTGCTCCCAGGGGAACGGTGCGACGGGCCTGCGGATGCAATGGCAAGTGCGCGTCACCCAGTACACATCGGTGATCAGCCCCCCTTCAGGAATCGTTCCCAGGGACGCTTCGCCTTCCTCCGTCAAATCGAAGTCCTTGAAGACTTTCCGGTGGCCTTCCCTGAGCTGCGGGATGAAGGATTGAAGATCCAACAATGCCGCGGTGACCAGCCGGTCAAAGTATTTCGCAGAACCCAGGGAAACGCCGTGGCGTGCTCCGTCCACGGTAACGAGGTCGCGGCAAACGGATTTGAACTCAGCAAACGTCTGGCTCATGCTTCCTCCATTTCGTCCTTCGTGGGTATCGGGCACCAATGGGTGAATCGTTCCGCCGGTTGCGGCTGTTCCTCTCCTTGCACATTAAATACCAGGAACGGAGGCTCAGGAGGTTTCATGCGAACAACGTCTCGATTCGTCAATTCCCAATGCGCCACACGATCGAAATACGACGCTATGAAGAACGGCCCGCTGGCCAGCGACAGGTCCGGAATCTTTTCATCAAGAGCTAGCACCAGGACTTTTTGACGGTGCTCCGGGAAACGTTTCGACAATGGAATCCATTTGCTCACGTCGCCTCCTCGGTTTGCGGCACGTCATCGCTCCGGTACTTCGGCCTGCGTGACGGCCTTCCGGTGGATCGCGCGGACCTCTGGCCCATGTCCTTCTTCGGCGGTGTTGGCAGCGCCTCAGCCGTTTTCACCACGCCGATCTTAACGACTTCATCCAGAGAATCGAACACGCGCGGGACGGCGGCGGGCACGGCTTCCGGGTCCGGCTTGACCGCGAGATCCTTACCGGCGACGACCGCAGGGTTGCCCGCAGGGAGCAGTTGGATTGCTGCTGAGAGCGGTGCTCGCGATTCGGGCAAGGGTTTGTAACTCGGCGGACGAACTTTTTTTTTCAGGCAGGCTTCGTACTCCTCCTGCGTTATCCGCGTGATACCGCTCTTGGGCTTCAGAACAAGTTCGTTGAGGCCGTCAATGGTATCCTGATCCTCCACGGCCGCGATGCCCGACCACGAACCTGCGAAATACTTATACGGGTCGAACGCGATCCTTTTGCCGTTCGAAAGCCGGATGCTCCGGCTGGCGTTGGCGCAGTGAAAAAAAGTCACGCTGCCCTTGTAGTCTCCGCCGGCTTCCGGCACAAGGCAAAAACATCCTCCCCGCGTTCGTCAAGGCTGTAACCGCCGTGTTTCAGGAATTTTACAATCTCATCGCGCTGCTGCTGTGTGATCGCATTGTTCCAAATGTCGAAAGTGGCAAACCTTTCGATTTTGAAACCGACCGCTGACACCATCTCCTTTATTTCTCGCGGGCAGTACTCCCTTACGTGCGGCCTATAAATAAATGCTGGTTCTCCGTAGAGAAGGTGTTTAAGGGAAGTCGTGCTTGCTGCGTTTGGCGTGCTCAAAAACAGCATTCCGCCCGGTCGGAGGCTCAGCCAGCAAGAGGCGAGAAGCATGTGCGTTCCGGTCCCGTTCCACTCGGTCTGAAGTTCCGCAGCTTCGCGATCAGCGATATGCTCCAAAACCTCGGCACAAATAATCAAATCGCAGTCGCGGATTAGAAATCCGTCTCGAAGATCCCCGAAGTAGTAGGGCGAGAGTTTTCCCGGCCAGCGCTGGCGGATGATCTTTGTGAAAGGCGATTCGCCGCCAACGTCCAAAATCTTTTCAGCCTTGTCGGCCAGCGGGGAGATCCATTCCAAACTTTGCTGGTAACGCTTTGAGTGGACCGCCGCGTAGTCTTCGGCTGGGGTCACGGCTTACCTTCCAGCTTCATATTCTTTGTAGTCATGCTCGGTGATTTCTTTGGTATCCCTTCGATTTTCGATCAACGCCATGATGTTCGGATCGCTGGTGGCCATGTAACCTCTGGGCTGATAAAATTGCGAGCGGACTTTTCTGAGCTTCCACGGTATCGCCTGCCCTTTGTTCATCAGTGGCATCGGTCCGTTGTCGGCCTGGAAGTACCGAAGCTTCGGTTTCGAGTACGCCTCCGGCGATTGCCACGCGATCTCTTCGATGCCCGCCAGCGCGTCAAACGAATCGTTCACCCCGCACGTCACCGTGAACTCCGCGTCTCCGCAATCCCGTTCCTGCCAGGCTCCGACCGGGAACACCACCAGCGGGTTCCAGCCTAGCACAGATGGGTTTGGCAGCGTCTTGTCTTCCTCGCTCGCGCGCAATAGCACGGGGCTGATCGCGGTGATTTTGAACGGCGGCTTGGCCTCGAACATGTAAGCGCCCATCGCGTAGCGCCGGTTCTTTTCCCGATGCTCGGCGTGGCTGTGGAAGAACGTCAGATAAAAATCTCCAACCCGGATCGGCGGCGTGCCCCCACGCAGCTTCTCACCCCACGGCCAGTTGAGCGGAACGTCCGTGCGCCATTCGTTCACCGGTTTGAAATCGCTCCCAAGTTCCACGACGATGTGTGGGACGATGGAGTAAATGAAATGCAGCCGGCCATCATGGCTGAAGAACACCCAGTTTTTCTCGGAGCGTTTTCCGCCGCCGTTGCCGCCGTAGTTAATCGTTATCTTCTCCGCCGGCTGCCAGTCCGGCCCGAGCACGGCGATCTGTTGGACGGACAGAAACGGTTTCCGCTCGTAAAAACCTTCGGTGAATGCGATCCAATGCCGGTCGCCGTGTAGAAACACCCTTGCGTCCTCAAAACTTCCTTCGCCGGGAATGTCCAGCGGTTCCTCGGCGATAAGTTCATTGTCCGCACGGCGCTGCCAGATGAGCCGGCTGCGTTTCTGGTCCGGATCGTAGGCCCGGCTGCAGAATCGTTTCCCATCGGCGCTGCCGCTGTTGTAAGAGTGAAACATTGAGATCAAAGGTTTGACCGGGATGTCTTGCTTGAGGATGGATGGGACAGGGTCCACGGTGTTGGACGTTGAACGTTGAACATCGAACGTTCAACAAAAAAACGGCCCGCCGGAACAACTACCGGCGAGCCGTCAACCAAACTCCACCATGCAAACGTAATGATACCCTGCCGAATCTCCGGACAAAGTCAACTCAATTACGAAGCCGCCGTGCAAGGCGACGCCGTGAGGATCGGGCATTCATCCGAGAAGTTACGGATCATCAGGTGCCGGTTCGGATCCCCGAGCTGGCACTGGATGGTTTTGCTCTGAAGTTGATAATGCGTCACGTTGGGCGTGATGACGCAGTTGTAAAGGTTGTCCGCGATGTTGGTCTGGCGGTTCACCGATTGTGCGCCAGCCATCGCCACGTTGAAATCGCTCCAGTCCGGGAACAGCAACTGGCGCCCGGCGGCCTTGATGTCCTGCGGGAATGCCGACAGGAAATCGTCAAAGGCATCGTCATGGAAAAAGTTCACAATGACGCCATCTTCCGGGAACTCGAACTTGTCGTAGTTCCACAGCACCTGGTTCTGGAAGGTGAGCTTCTGGCCCGGGGTATAGAACCGCGTGGTCTCAAGCCCGTACCGATCCTTGACGTAGGCTAGGAACGCCGTCTGCCACAGCACGTAGGTAAACCGGTCGCCGAAAGCGTCGATCTCCACCATGCCGTCCAGACCGCGGTGCCGCCTCATGGCGTAGAGCAGCGCCTTGATCATGTCGATGTCCAGCGCGGCGCCGTTCATGTCGATTACCCTACCGCATTCGGCGAGCTGAGTTTCGTAACCGAGGGTATTGCTCTTATATTCGATCAAACAGGTCGGGTTCGCCGGGTCCACCACTTGATCCAGGAACTTGTAGCGCGTGTCGGTCTGGTTCTCATTGGCGCGCTGGCCGTGCATCAGCGTATTGAACAAGTCCCGCTCTTCCATGTCCCCTTGTTGCTTGCGCTGCTCGGCGATGGACAGGGTCCGGAACTTTTGGAACCATGTCCCGGTCAATGGCGCTTGAAGCGCTTTGATGTACTGATCGTCGTAAGCCCAGGTCGAACGCACCGTCTGCCACCAGAAATCCCTCAGTTTGAGCGTGTTGACAGCCGGGTACTGGTAACACCAGCTTTCGTAATTCGACACGCTGTTGGCCATGTTGATGACCACGCCGGTTGTGGGGTTGTAAACAGCCTTCTCGTCACTGGTCAGATCAGCCCAGCCGTCCTCAGAATAAGGCGGGGCCAAGTCGATCGTCGCTTTTGATACCCCGCCAGCGTCGGCGTTGTGCGAGTCGATCACCTTGAATTGCAGGCGCCGGTGCGCGCCAGTGACAGGGTCCAGCGTGAACACCGTGACGAACTTGCCACGAAGGAAATATCGCTGAAGCTCAGAGAGGGTCGTCGCGAACTGGCCGGCTTCGTTGATGACTTTGATAGTCCACGCCCCGCTGTGATGGACGATTCCTGATACGGTTGTCCCGGCCGCGTCGTCTGCGGCGGCGGATTCGATCACGAAGTTGTTGGAATTCACCACGCTCCGTTGCGGAACGAGGGTGAAAGGCGAAATGATGCTTCCGCCAGCGCCGTTCTGGTTCCCGCCAAGCGTCCCAGCTTTGCCCGGCCGTATCCGCGACATGAACAAGTCCGTCATGGCGCGCTGTTTCACCCCGGTCATACGCAACTCTTTGGTTTGCGCTATGATTCGGTCCATCCCAACCTCTTTGAGGCCAAGATCCTCCACGTCCTGTGATGTCCAGGCGGAGATGGAGGCCCTCGTTAATGTGCAACCTGTTGTCTCATCGACAGTTATCAATTTCGGAGAACAGTTATCAATTAAGCTCATGCCTTCGATTTTTAACCCAAACCCCTGAAAGGCAATGGAGCCAGGCGAAATTTACGAATTTATTTCTGAGGCGGGAACCAGTCGTCTAACTTTTGGAGAATCCCAAAAGCTAGAGACGGCATGGGCAACAATGGAGCTTTGTCATCAAGAAGGCTTTTGTTCTGGATGCAAAGCAGCGTTCAGCATCCTGAAGGCTGCAATAGCCGTTTCACGAGCGGCAGTAATTTCCAAATCGGACGATCCTGGAGCCACTTTGAATCCAATGCTTCTTGGATTCACTATGACCTCCGGAAGTCGGTCAAGCTCCCATTGTTCAAATTCGGCTCTTGATCGAACGACTGGAATACTTTCGGTTGATTCCTTGGGGTCATGTGCGCTCATAAGTCAATTATCCGATTTACGCCGCTCTCCTTGGTAATCCCAGCAGCGTCAATTCACCATCCGACATGGCCTGTTGTTGCGCCACGGTCCCGCCACCCTGGCCAGGGGCTGCGCTAACGCCGGCCCTGGGCGAACCTACGGGCTGCGGGGGCGCTGCCGGGGCGCCGTTGGACGCTGCTGGATTTGGTGTTCCTGAAACCGGCGCAGGCGCGGGCGGCGGTCTGACGTAACCTGCTTTGGCCAAACGATCCGTTTCTTCCTTAACCAGGGCGGCAATGTGGTCCTTGGTATTGCGCTCGATCATGCTCAGCACGTCTTCATCGGAGAAAGTCCAGTGTTTCTCGGCTTCACCGGGGTTCTTTTGCAGGAGTTCGTTGAACTTTCCGCGCGGCAGGAACGACCTCGGGCTGCCGTCCTCACCCGGTCTGATCCGCCTGTCCCCGCCGCGTTCGGCAAAGACTTCGCCTGACCGCCGGATGAACCGTATCACCCAGTCCTGCACCGGGTTGCCCGCCGAATACTCCTTCACGCCATTGGTCATGGCCAGAAACTCCGCAGCGGCGCGTTCGCCGTGGTTGTAGGCGGTGACGACGATGGGGGTGAAGATCGGGTCAGCTTCAAGCGCTTTCTCCAGGCCATCGGCGCCGATCTTCTTTGCGATTTCGGCGAGTGGCGACGCGGCGTCGGCCGTCATCAGCTTTCCGATGTTGTCTCTGAACAATCCAAGACGCCCTTCGATCACCGGCCGTTTCTCGATGAGCGTCTGGCGTTTTTTGATCTCCTCATGTTCCTTGGAGAACTTCTCCGTAACGGCTTTGGTGGTGGATTCCTGGACCTGGGCGATCAGCCGGTCGGTCTTGAGTTTTTCCCACTTGCCAGGCTCGACTTCCGGCCGGGCGGATTCAACGAAAGTCTGGAATGCCTCATCTTTATCATCGAAGGTCCTCTGCGGGTCTTTCTGCCGCTCAGCCGTGATGTATTGATCCACGGCTTTGTAAAAGTTCAGAAACTTGCCCGACAACCCCTGGCCTTTGTACTCGGCCGAGTTTTCCTCAGCCCACTTGGCCAGGTCATAGACCTGCCTTTCCTCCGGGATAAGATTTGCCAGGAACGGATCTTCAACTGGCGTGGCGGGAGGTGGTGTTGTCGGCGGCGCGGGCGGCGCGGCGATCGGTTGGGGACTTTCACCCATGACCTTCCGCAAGACTTCTTCAACCACCGATGCTATAGGCCGTTCCCGGCGCACAGTGACGCCAGGAACGGGCGTTTGAGGCGCGGGGGGTGTTCCGGCAGAGGGCGTGGCTCCCGGAGCGCCTGCGGGCGTTGGAGGCGTTCCTGGGGCAGTCCCGGGGGTTCCTGGCTGGGGGATAGCAACCCCGCCAGGAGCTGTTCCCGTTGGCTGCGCTGGAGGGGCGCCAGCGGGCGCGGCGGGGGTTGGGGTTCCCGCCGGTGCAGGAGGAGTCACTGCTGGCGCGGGCGCAGCCGGCGAAGGAGTGGGAGTTGTCGACGTCGCCAAAACGACGCCGAGGTCGTCAAATAAGGACTTGAAAAACGGGTCTCCGGCAAGGGTCTCAGCCGGGGCGGGTGTTGCGGGACCTGGAGCTGGTGCGGCGGGAGGCGCTGGTGGAGGGGCTGCTGCAGGTGCGGACATAGATCATCGGGTAACGAACGGTGCCAGTGCAATCACGATTGCGCAGAACAGATGGTCCTTGGCTCTTTGTTCCAGCGGCAGCCCAGTGTAAGGAATAAAGCACGGGTGCTCTTTTTTCTCCGGGTTTTTCACCGGGCCGTACTTCCAGCCTTCGGTCCTCTTTTGTTCCAGCCAGGCTTCATGCTGTGCGCTTGGTGGCGCTTCCGGATGTTCGATTTTGAACCGCACGCCGTTCACGGCGCTGTTCCGTTGCCAATCCGGTGCTGACGCCCATGACGGTTGCGATGAATCGCCCAACGCCCGGCAGTACGCCGCGTTGGCCTCGTGACAAATCTCCGCGATGTTTTCGATAGTCATAATGTTACTCCTCATGGCCTCTTCCCTTCCTAGTTGTTCGATTTCATCCTGCGTCCATCGTTCGTGATCAATTACGTGGGTGAGTTTGTTCACAACGTAAAGATCCAGCCAATAATCCTCAAACAGAGCGCGACGATAATCATAAAAGCAAGGAACGCGATTATGGGCAAAAAGTCTTCAAAGAGTTCTTTCATCTGCCGTAGGCCGGTTGAGGCGGGGGCGGATGCAAACCCGAACCCAAGACCCCCATCGGCGGACCCGGGGGCATCGGCATCGGCGTGCCATTGCCGCCTCCGCCAACTCCAAGCTTCGCCAGCGCCTGCTGAAGCCCAGCAAGAGCCTTCGCATGGTCTTCCAGCGTGGACGTGATCTGCTGAAGCGCCTGCTGGAATTGTTCGCTGGCGGCTGGCGACACCGGCTCGTTCCCTTTCGGGTCGTCATCGGGAAGCTTCAGGTCAAACGCGCCACTGAGCCTGGACAATTCGTTGATGATCCCCGCCAGTTGGTTTTTCGTCAAGATTTCCAGCACCGCCGGTATTGGCAGGACGGATTTCAAAAGTTCCCCGAGGGTAGATGCCGCTTGCTGGTTGGACGCGCGCTCGGCACCGTCCCGGCTGGTGAAGATGAAGTCGTGCTCCAGCTTCTTCTTCGTTCCAATGATCGTTCCGGTGTACAAACCGAAATTCATGGATGCGCCTTCATCATCCATGTCTTGAAGTTGCAGGCCCGCCTTTTGGATCGTCGCGTTCGAGTACCTCCCAGTGATCGGGACTTTGAAGTTCTGCTCGCCGAAAGCCATGTAAGCCTCGTAGATGATCCGCTTCTTCGCCGCGCGGAATTCGTCAATCGCGTCCGAGATGAAGTTGTAAACCGATTCAGTCGTTCCAGCGATGAGGTTCGTCTCTGTCGCGGAGATTTCGCGTGCGGCCGGCTGGCCCTGTTCCTGCGGGGACAAAGCCATGATGCGCTCCATAATGGTCATCAGGCGCACCATCGCCTCAAAGATCAAAGTGACCTGGGTGGATGATTTGGTTTCGATCAACTTGATGACGTCGTCGATCTTCAGCCCGAGTTCTTCCAGTTTCTTCCGCGATACCTCGATGATGGTCGTTTCGCTACGCCAGTTCTTGTTTTGCGTCCGCTTCCGGAACTCGGCGAGGGCCTTCTCGTCTTTGAACGTGTCCGTGTCGATCACCATGACCTTCTGGTTGTCGCCGCTGATGGAGGCCAGGAGGCACGTCGCCAGGTTCGTCATCTGGTCCTGCCAGGAAAGCAGTTCGTGCCCGACGCCCAGGTTCACTTTCCGGTCGTCCCTCTCGTTATAGGCCAGGACGGCGCCGGGAGAGGATGGCAGGATTTCCGCGTAGATGACCGTGTTCCAGCCGGCGGTGACAAACCGGACCCAGACCGGGAAGGGGTAGGTTCCGAAGCCCCATTCGCTCGGGACAAGCTTCTCGTAGTAGTTGGCGACGACGACCGATGTGTCGTTCATCTCCCCGGAGTAATAACCGATGAGGTTCTTCGAATCATTCGCGCTGGTGGCGTCATTCCAGCTTGCAGGCGGCGCGGGCGGGGTGATCGTCGTGTAGTACTGGCTGAAATATTGGGCGTAGTTGGCGAAGAGCGAAAGATAAACCTGGTTGTAGCCGACTTCAGTGCGGTTGTAGTAAGCCGGGTTGGTTGCTATGTCGCCAAACCGCGTCACGTCCCAGAAGCCCAGGTAAGTGCAGCCCGAATCGGAATTGAGCGAAGCCAGCGAATATGCGTTGTCCCAGAAGATCCGTGATGGGTGCGGCTTCACCCAGGCAAGCCCTTCCCTGCTCACGACCGATTCAAATTCGGGCGCGCTGGTGTCGCCTTCCGCCTTGGGCTTTTCCGCCCATTGGATGTCGCGTTCCCAGGCGCACCGCATGAAATCCACCGAGTGCCCGTACAGGAGCGCATCCCGGTAAACCTGCGTGTCGGTGTGCCGGTAATCGAACTGGTCGGCCATAATATCGGACCTCTGGCTCATAACGTCCGCGCGCAGCTTTCCCACCTGGGAGGTGGACCGGCTCTCGTATTTGAAGTAAGGGAACAGGTTGTTGTATTTGTTGCTCTGGGCGGCGTGCCGGCGCGTGATCATTGAGCGCACCAGATTGATGGAGACATCGAAAAATTTGGGAGGATCAATCCCTGTGATGTTCCCTTTCTCGTCCTTCTTCACGAATTCATCGGCGCACTTGAGCGATGCGAGTTGGGAAGCGCACGCCCCCGTGTCGATCAGGTTCTGGGAATAGAGCACCAGCGGGAAAATCTTTTTGGAAAGCGGCGGCGGTTCCCAGGCCAGGTCCACGGCGGAATAGAACTGGTAATTCTTCAGGTTGAAGTTGACGTGCTCCATCAGGCGCTGGTTGATGTGGTCCTCGAACTTCTTCCTTTTATCCGCCAACTCCGTTGCCGCCTTCCGTTCCTCCTCCATCATCACCGCGTCCGCCGAAGGAACCTTCGCGGTGAAAATCTCGCGAAGTCTTTCGTTCGTGGTCCCGACGGATTTGAGTGCGGGAAAAGAAATCATCGGTAAAGATACCGCGCGGTGAACCGGTTTGAAAGTTCATCGCCGTTGTGCTCCAGGAACGCGGCCTGGCGGCGCAGCCACTCCGCGATGTTCTTGCGCCCGCGCCGGGTCATCTTCGGCGCGTCTTTGACCGTCAGGATCGCAGCGGATTTTTCTTTCATGCAGCCTTCTCCTCTTCATTTTTCCAATCAAACCCCTTCGCCGCCATCGCGTCCTGGACGCCCGCGCCGCGCAGGGCCAGCTTGTAGCGGACGAGCCTGTCGAAGTGAAGCGTTAAATAGATGGGCCATCGGTTCAGGTTTCTCCACCGGGTCACGTGGCTGCGATCGAACTCCCCGGCCCATGCGCAGAGTTCGTTGAGGGTACAGTGGAACATCCTACAGCAATCAAAGACCTTGGAGTTTGTCCAGGTGTCCAAACCTTGGGCGTGATACTCGAACTTCAGGGACTCCGCCCAGGGCGACAGGGTCGTCGCGTGGGATTTGCCGTTGACGCGGTATTTCCCGCCACCCTTCAGAAACGCATTGTTCTCGCGCAGGGCGGAGCGGTTGCGCCTCCCAACCTTCGAACCATCGTTGCAAATTCCCTGTGGCATTACGGCGCGACGTAGGATGGTTGTTGTCTTCCGCAAATTCCGACCGGGACCATAGGCGCCGGGCAGTTTCCGAGAGCTTGGTTGAGTATGTTGCGCGCCGCGATGTGATCGCTGTCGCCCATGTGGTTGCAAGCGACGCAGCGGAACTGCTCTTTCTCTCTGTTTTTCGCGTTCTCCAATCCACACGAGGGGCATGTGCGGGAGGTGCCTTTGGGGTTGACGAACACCAGACGAACACGGTTCTCCGGCGCTAACTGTTCCAACCTTGTTCTCACCTGCCGATAGCTCCATGGAGCGAGGAACTTGCGGTTTCGCTTTTCTCGATTACGCTTGCCGTGTTTCATTCCGGAAAGGTCTTCGATGGCGAAAATTTTTGTGGTCTGCCACGGCAAACGGCGGCAGATGAAATTCACGTAATCTCGACGCGCTTGCCGCGCTCGACGTTTTGCGAATGAACCCTGTTTCTTTCGGCGCACGTTCGAGCAAATGGATTTGAAATCCTGCCCGTGAAAATTGCCATCAGAGTCGGCAAGCATTTTGTTTAATCCAATGTCAAGTCCGATGATAGCACCTTCAGTTTTTACTGGTTCGTCAGGAACTCGCACGTAAACCCAAGCGCACGTTTCGGTCACGATTGCTCCATCAAGCAATTTCGCTCCGGGTTTTGCCAGCCAGTGATTCAAACGCGCGTGCGATTTAAATGGAATGACGATCGGATTTCCGCTGCTCAAAGAAGAAATTTTCAAAACGAAATCAAAAGCGCCAAGACCGATCTCGGTGCGGCAGATTAAGCTGGATAGTTGAACGGCCCTGCGAAGCACCGGGCATCTGGCTTGTCTGGAAAGTCTTTTTGCGGACATGCGTGTTCTAACCACAGTTTGCAAAGCAAACCTGAGAGCTGACATTTTCTGACGATACCCCAGATTTCCAGCTTTGTATCGCCGGTACGTCGCAGCGTCGAGATCACCTTTGGATTCCCACAGGGATCTGGAATAGAAATTAGCCGCCGCCCTATATTCCCGGAGAAATGCGTTCAGCCTGCGTCGTTTTGCTGCGGTGCATGGCGAAATAGAAATTCGAACGGAACGCGTCATGGGGCGATATAGGGTTCTTTTTCTCCGGATGGGCCGGCGCTCATAACGGCCATGACAGGGGACGTATTGTCTGGAGTGACCTCCGTTGGCTCTTCAGCATCGGGTTCCTCGGACGTGACTTCCTTGATCGAAAACTTGGCGCCATCCGCAGTCATTTCGTTGAGCTGCAGCTTGAGTCGCAAGTCGTATTCCTGGCCCACAGACCAACCGCTTACGAGGGCACGCAAATCGTCGTTATTCGAAAAATCCACTGAGAGGATGTTCTTCATGTTGTCCATGCGCCCACTTAACCCCCAAACCCCGCCGGGCGTCAAGCCGGCATCACGCTGCGGCATAAACGCTAGGGCTTGAAACTTCGCCGATTCTCGGACGCATGGAGGTCTGCCCGCGCCCTGCGTAATAGATGAACGGATACGACATCGAAGCAAACGGATGTCCGAACCGGCTCTTGGGTTTAGGCCGAAGTGGGTTATTGGGATCGCATTCCAATTTGAGCATTGACTCCCTGGTCTTCGTGCAGGTGGCGCTCACGAGCAGTTCCACGTTCTGAAGTTTCTCTCTGGTCAACCGGACCCGCGTATCAATGCTGAACTTCCCTTTTGGCGCGGGCACCATTCTGATTTTTCCGCCGGAAAGCTCCTCCACGTCCTTCACGTCCACGCTGCCGTCTTTTGCCCGGAACTGGTTGAAGGCCGAATCATCCGAGATGTGCTGGAACTGAAACTCGTACTTCATCCGTTCAGACCAGTATTTCATCAGTTCCAGGATCTTCGGCACAAGGCGCGAATAAGGCATGTAGGCGTCCACGAACACCAGTTCGTCCAGGATCAGCCAGTGGATTTTGTCTTTGAACGGGATGTACTGCTCCAATGTCACTGATGAATGCGCCTGCCCAAGGTCGTAGCCCAGCACCAACAGCGGCTGGCCGGGCCAGGGCAGCAACCCCTCGCCCTTGACCGCGTCGCCCTTCACATGGATCAGTTCGTTGTAATCGTTCCGGAAGAGCGAATCCCCTGAAGGCGCGTCCACCCATTCCCCGATCACCATGCGGCGGTGCTCGGTCTCATCGCCCTTGGTGCAGTCCAGGAGCGTGTCCACGTAGCCATCCGGCACGTAACGCTCATTGTCTGATCTGGGCAGGTGCAGGACGTAGTAGTTATCGTTCCATTTGCCGGTCGCTTCATCCACCGGCTTGACGAAGAACCGGTCGTAAAGCCAGTGCGACGGGCCGGCCGGGTTTGCCGTGTAAACGATTGCCTTGTGCTTGATGCGCCGATCCCGTCCGAGTTGCTGGACCAGGTGTTTGAAATAAGTATCGGTATCCAGGGTCTGCGCTTCATCCACGAGAATAAAGGATGGCTCGATGCCCTTGACACGCGGGGCCACGAAGCCTTCGTAGGGCATGGAGATCAGGACCACGCGCGACCAGCCCCCGAACTTATTACTGATCCAGATGTAGGTATCCTTGTATTTGTTCTGGCGCGGATCAGTAAAAATCGTCCCACCGTTGCGCTCGTAATCCCCGCGGACTTCCGTGTTGAGCTTGTGCCAGCAACCGCCTTCCTCGCCCTGCCGCCCGGTGGGGACGATCACCAGAGCACGCGCGTTGAAGTTCTCCCGGCAATGATCCACCATCGCGAGAATGCCAAGGTACGATTTTGCGCTCATACGTTCGCCCCACACTAAAATGTACTTGTGCCGCTTGATTTCGTCGAAGCCCTGGGCCTGGATCGGGTTCATCGGCGGCCGGTAAGGTTTGTAGTAGCAGCCGCGGGGATCGGATGCCGGGGCGGCGTAGCCTTCCTCTTCGAAGACAGAACTCAGGGCCTCGAACTCGGCGTCGGTGGGGAGGTTCAGGGGCATAGATCAAGTTTGGTGGAACGAATCGGTAGCCTTGCGAAACCTGGCCATCATTGCCATGAACGCAGTCCAATCCATCCATTTTTTCTCGTCCATGTGAGCGAGCCAATCGACCGTTGCCGCCGGAGAATTGAAGAAGCGATCGAACTCGATGTAATAATCTTCATAGTCCATCGTACAGACCCCGCAAAACTTCCACGTTTTCTTGATCCACGAAAAAGAGGTCGCCGGTTCCGCGCCACACACTTCGCACAACGGTTGTTTTTTCCAAATCAATTTGTTCATGGGTTTACCTCGTCGAATCTAAATATTTCCTTCCGGAAAGCCATCGTCAAACGGCCGGTCTCTCCGCTACGGTTCTTCACAATGATCAAATCGGTCGCTTCGGCGCCGCCGTACTCCGGATCAAACGACTTTCCTTTGCCGTGCAGGAGGCCGATGAAGTCGGCGTCTTGTTCTATGCTGCCAGAGTCGCGCAGATCGGCCATCGTCGGCTCGCGTTCCTGTTTTTCGGATTCCCGGTTGAGCTGCGCGCAACACAGCACCGGGAGTTTGAGGCTGATCGCCATTTCCTTCATCGCCCCGCTGATCTCAGTCACCAAATCGTTCCGGTTTTGGCGGAATTTCGGAATGATGATCTTTTGCAAGTAATCGACGATGAGCACCTTCACGCCTTTTGCCGCTTGTTCGTGCATGGCCAGGATGATCTCCGAAAGCGTCCGCAATTGGTCGGTAACGACGATCGGGAGCGAGGATACCTGCTGCATCATAAGGCCGGCACGCTGTGTTTCTTCGTCGGTTGCCGTCGCCCGCAGGAATTTCACCATCGGCACGCGTGATTCACTGGACACCATTCGCCCGATGATCTCTACGCTCAACATTTCGAGGCTGATGACCCCAACCCGTGTCCCGCGCCGGGCAAGACCGACCGCCATGCACCCGATCAAACTGCTTTTCCCCTGGCCTGGCCGACCGGCGACCACGTAATCCTTCCCCGGCTGAAGGCCGCAGATCATTTTGTCGAAGCAATGGAACCCGGTTATTTCTCCCGGATACTTTCCGTCGTTGACAGCGGCATATTCCAAAAAGGCTGAGACCTCCGGCATGAGTTCGGCGACGGTCTTTGCCCTTGATCCGTGCCAGAGCCTGGAAATCTTCTGAAGCTCGAACAAGACCTCGTTGGGACTGCCGCCGCGCGCCACTTGCTTGGAGACCTCGCTGATCATCGGCTTCAATTGCTCAAGTCGCCTGGCCTTGTAACAATCCATCACGATTTCGTGCCAATAAGGCCAGTTCTCGTGGCTTGGAAGCTTATCAATCGCTTCTTCCAATCTGGCGCAGGCGTCTCTGGGTAGCTTCTTGCCGAGATGGTGCAGGAACGCCTCCGGTGTCTCGACGCAGAACAAGTGCATGGACCAAGCCCGTTGCATCGCCTCACAACACGCTCTGGCAGCGGTCACGTACAAAACCTCCGCATCAACAGCCGGCAGGATCGACGGTTTCCGGACAAGACTGGCGATAAGGAACCATTCGGCCCCTTCGTCATGCGGCGGGAGATCCGGCTCGGCTTCGGGATGGCCGTTGCCGGTCATTTGAAGTAGTTCGTCGGGTTGGTGTTCTTGGGAACTGACTTCTTCTGACACTGGTGAATTTCCGCCCTGAATTCGTCCTGCTCTCGGTTCCATCTTTTCTTGATGTAACCCGCCCATCGGACAGGCACTCCCTTGGCGTCACAGCCGTTGCGGCTCGCCCAATCACCGTAAACATAGCGGACAAATTTCTCAGGAATACCGATTACGCCATTACACTGAGCTACAGCTTCGTCCTCAGTCAGCAGCATTCCTTCCCCCAAACCCCCATCTTGTACGGAAGAAGCAGAAGCAGAAGCAGAGACATCCGATGTAACGCCTACTGAGGGTTCGTAGTTACTACGTAACGCTACTACGAATTCCTTGATTTCTTTGGAGTACGTGAACCACTCGCATTCCAGACGGAATGATGCAAATTGTTCGTGACGTTGTTTTTCGGTGTCAATCGAGCCACGTTCAGTTGCCTCAATTTGCAGTGTTGGATTTCCATTCCTTAACTCTGACAATCTCGCCCACGGATTTGAACTGTATCCGATTTTCACACGATTGGCTGCCGGCTCTAAAATGTAGTACACGTATCCGTCGTAAAGGGAGGCTGGCGGCTTTCTGTTCCCTGGCGGTCGCCTGCTATGATAGTCCTCACGGTGTTTTCTGACCCTTTCCCTTGTGGCGCTGGCCTTTGGATCGTTAGACAGCCTGTCTCTGAATGAAATGTAATTCAGAATCAGCCAGCCGTCATCTAGTTGCTCAATCCTCCGGCCGCCGTTGTCTGGCGTGCGGGATCGGAGATCGGGTTCTTTGAATTTTCCTAGAGCGAGCACACATTTTCCCAAAGACACGCGGCTTTTCCCGGCAAGCCACCCGTCAGAACCGCGAACGTAGCCGTCTTGGTCAGCGAGCGCGAGAAGAGTTATCCACACTTTACACGTATCCGAATCTTCATCCCAGATTGAACTATCGACGATTTCTGAAAAGAGTTTCGCATATCCGCTCATAGGCTTTTGAAGGAAGAATTGCGCTTGGCCTTGGTCGCCCTTCGAGCGAAAAGGTGGGATAGCTACCAGGGCCAGGGCCGAGGCCCCGGACCAAGCGCAAAATCAATGTCTCAGAAATAAACCGCAAGTGCAACTCGGAACGAACGACCAGGTTCGTTCAGAGCGTCGCGCATCCTAGCGGCTCATTCGGCGCCTTCAAGGAAAACTTGCTGACAAGTTATTCCCCTATTTATCCACACCCTCATCCTTCTCATTCATGCGTTGCCGGCACTCGTTTCCCAACCTTGTAACTACTTCAGCAAAACCTTGTTGCGTTATCATCCGGTCGCTGATGCTCCGGCAGGCGTGCACGACCGTCCCGTGGTCCCGGTTAAACTGTTCACCGATCCGCTCAAAAGGAACCAGAGTTATCGAACGAGCCAGATAAAACACGATCTGACGCGGAAGCGCCACAGACTGTTCCCTGCCCGGAGAGATCAACCGCGCCAAATCCAGTTTGAACTCGCGGCAAACTGTTTCCGAAATAATTCGGATGGCTCTTTTGTTGCTCGTCCCATTTATCGCTTCGGATTCGAGGCGGTTTACAGCGCCGCGAAGCTCAATAAGCTGGCTCAGCTTTTTGATCCGCTTTTTCAGGGCGGTAATCTCATGCAGAATTTGCTGGTCGCGCTTCACGGTTTCACCTTGTTCACAGGAAGAGAATAGGCCGGGCGACCACTCGCCCGCCACGGTACTCAATCAATCCCAAGGTTCGGAGCCGGCCGCGAGGATTATTGTAGGCCCCTCCGCCCGGCTCATAACCCGCCGCGGCCGCCAACTCCTCATTGCTGAGATCATTCGGGTAAGCCTCCAATAGGGGGCGCAAAAGTCTCTGCTCTGGTCCAGGCAATCTGGCCATCACGGCATGGTGTAATTCTACGGTTGTCAATGGTTTATCCGGCAGCACGGCCTTCTCGCGTCCGGCTTCGGTAAGACACAGCCGTCCATTGCCAACGTATTCTATAAGGCCCTTGGTCCGCAGAGCTCCACGAGGATTGTTCCAGGCCCCGCCACCCACAGTGTAGCCGGCCAGAAACGCCGCCGCCGCTTCCTCTGGTTCGGTGACGCCGATGGATTCAAGCCAGGCCAAGGCGTCAAGAATTCGTTGCCCCGGGCCGGTTAACGAGGTGTCGCTCTTTTCGAATTCACGTTGGGCCGCCGGTCTCCTTACTGTTTTAGCGCGGGACTGCCAGTGGCTCTGGTCGTCAAGATAACCAGTTGGCGCTCGTTCTTTTAGAGGTTGTGGGCGCCGTGTGGTTCTATCTATGGCCGCCGCCAATTCTGCGCCGATTTCTTTCAACTTTCCGACGAGATCCAGCGCTTTTTCGAATTGCCCGTCTTTGAGCACAGGAACCTCGATTTCAACAGGCGCTTCCCGGACCTTATCCGGGCGGCTTTGAAGCTGCCGTTTGAGATCGGCAATCTGCCGGCGCAGTTCGTTCGGGTCTTCGGACTTGGCTTTTTCAATCGTTGCAGCCATCCGTTGCGCCAAGGCGCTGATGTCAACGTCAGCCAGCGTTGCAGGAGTTCTGGCGGCGACGTTGGCCTTTGGTGTAGCAGCCGAGTCAAACGTTTCGCGGCGCCGGAACCGCACGCGGATAGTTTTGCGCAGGAAATCCGGAGACCAAACCCATGCCTCCCCATCCTCCAATCCCGGAAGAGATTCGAGGATTTCGCGCTGTTGATCATGGTACTTCACCCATTCCTCGATCGCCTTTCTGTCCTGCGGCCCGGTCGTCCTCATGGCGATGAGTGTCTGAACCTGGGTCAAGACGTTCTTGTTCAAAGCCGCGCTGCGCTGGGTGATCAGCGTCATTCCAAGTCCGCGGGAACGGCCGCGCCGGACAATGTTCTCCCAGGCGCGCAGAAGATAATTGTCGTCATTGCCCATAGGGCGTTGCGGGATGTAGTCGTCGGCCTCTTCCAGGAACAAATGAAGGGGACTCTCGTTTCTGCGATAAAGCCGTTGCGCGAAATCGACTAGGAACGTCTTCTTTGATCGTTCGGAATCGAATGCGGACAGATCCAGCACGCAGGAAAGTCTCTGGTCAACAACAAGGTCAGCCACGATCTGACCGCCACCGCGCTCAAGCGGTACATCACCGCGTTTACCACCAAAGATGGGAACCGGCAGCCCGGCGGCTTTCCCATCCTGAGAGGAACGCAGGCCGTACCAACAACCAACCGGATCAACGACGATGAAAGGAAGCGATGCCCTGAACATCTCCTCGGCCATCACCGCTGCGGTATTGGATTTACCCGCGCCACGAACAGCTAGAATTCCAAAGGTCTCCGTGACAGCGTCGATCGGCAGGGAAAGATTATCGGCAATGTGAAGCTTGCTCATGCGTTATTTGGCCAACTGAGAGGGGATTTTGTAATCTCAGGCATCAAAGTTTGTCGATCCCTAGCCAGTAGCGGATGGATTTGATGTTCCAGCCGATGATAAATCCGGCAATAACGTTCAGCGATGTAGCCAGCCAATTTGGCGTCTCACAGATCTTCTCCAATGTGGAAAAGCAACACCCGGCAACGAGATAGATAGCAACGTTCCATCCGGTCCACACCTGCTTGAATCCCTGTTTGAACCCTTTATAGAACTCGTTCACTCTGGTTTCTTCCTGACAAGGCTCGGTGCCTTCTGCTTCATCTCGATTAAAGCTCCAAGTTTAGAGTTTACCAAGGCTTTACACTCTTTTTGGGTCATCCTTCCTGGCGTATCTTTCCTTGCCCGCCAGATGACCTCTTCAATCCCTGTGAGGCTGAGCTTGCACTCCTGACTGAAATCTTTGGCGGAAACAACGTCCGAGAGCGCGTTGTAGGCGCCGACGACGTCCGCAACGACGCGAACATTGTCCCCCGGCTCAAGCGCCCATCCAGGTATCGCATCCGGCATGGCGGCAACGATGCGTTTGGCGTCATCATAACGGTCATCCAAGAACTTCTGTAACTCCTTGCGCCGCGATAAGAAAATCTCCCATTGCTCTGCGCTCCACTGTGCCGCCGGAAGGTGTTGGATTTTCTCCACCGCCATGATCCACGCCTTGTATTCCGGGCAGATCGCCTTGGCCGGACAAAAAAGGCAGGCATTCGCCGAAGCGTTCCTGGGCGCCCCTTCCTGGTGCGCTTTGTCCCAGATGCCGTCAATCTCGGTCCTGGCCCCGGCGATGTCATCGGCTGTGTAAAAGCAAACGTCGGGTTTCGAGGATGCCCTGGGCTGGAGGATCGCGCCGTAGAATGGGAGCGGCTTTGGGTCTTTCAGGATAAAGTCGATGAGCTGCTGCTCCATGCGTTCGCACCGTTCCACGGTCTCAAGCTGCTCGGGCGTCAAGTGGTCTCTTGGGGCTTGAGGCTCGGACATGGCTTTGTGCAGCAACCGACCTTCCTCGGCGTATTCGGACGGTTCGCCTTCGGAAAGCCCTTTGGACGCCATGTCCCGCTGCAAGGCCAGGCTGCCGGGACAAAGCTTGAACCGGAGGAGTGAACTCGGCCGGAACTCGCCTGAAACGCCCTGGGGAATCTCAAACTCGCATTCTGCGGACGGCAGCATCAAAAGATAGGCCCGGAGTTGCATGTTGGCGTCGGCCGCCTGGACTTCGTTCCTGCCTGTCTTCCTGTCGATTATGACTGTTACCTCGAGCTTCGGAAACCTCAGCACTCTGTCTGGCGTGCCGGCGAACAGGGGCTTCCCGTCCCGCAGGTAAAGGTGCGGTTCTTCGTTAAGCTCCAGATGAAATGGTTTCATTTGCTCGTCAGTCTTTTGTTCCTGTATCCCAATATAACAACCGTCGGTTGTCTAATCACTGTTCGAGCACTTGACGCGTGCGACCATTTTCGCGTGCATCGCTTCGGCCTGTTCGCGGGAACCTGAGCAGCGAGCTTGGTCCTGATCCAGCTTTCCGCCGAAGACCATCGTTTCCCACAGCACTGGCGGCCCGCTCCCAAAACTGTGATCCAAACCGAGAAAGACCGTGGAGATTCGCGATTCACCGATTTTCTCATCGGCCACGTGGCGTTCCGCTTTCTCAAACCACTGCGCCCATTTTGTTATGTCCGGTTCCAACACCGGAGTTCCGCGTTCGTCGAGTATCCAGTTCATAATCGTGCTCGAACCACCGGATGCAGCGAACCCGGCGGAGCCGTCTCGGTTGTATTCATACTGTTGTCGCGCCCGGTCGCTGATCCGGAGCGTTACACCGCACCGGGCGGTGCGTATTTGCTGTTCAAAAACTCAAGCGTAGCCTGCACCATGCGCGGAGACTTTATGCTGTCCATTGCCTTGCAGCACGCTTTCAATGCTGCAAAGTCGCGGTCCGGTTGCGGTGTAACAATCCGGTTGGAGCCAACGCCGGGAAGCCGTTTCGGTTTTGCCTTGGAGTTCTTGGTTTTCATGTGTCGATTGTCCGGCGCGGCTCACCCGGAGCGTTCGGACTCCTAGTCCGGCTGTCGTTGGTTCGGATGTTCTGCCGCCGCTTTAGCAAGATTTAGCACTTCGATGGCGTACTCTGGATCGTCACGATAAGCTGCCAGAGCATAGGCCGCCAACGCTGGCGCAGCGTATTTGTCCTTGAGCCGGATCACGAAGAAGTCGCTATCACCGTTGCCAAAGTCCACGGCGTCAGCTTTGACGG
>WNGI01000526.1_pt1 | contig 28411 bp, 25 predicted proteins | sample 5400621 | NCBI WGS metagenome assembly WNGI01 (sample SAMN13153374, study PRJNA577476) | soil metagenome | isolation source: 20 cm soil or saprolite under Garry oak tree replicate 1 | place: USA:California | collected 2016-06-15
AGGTCCGCATACGTCGCCTGCTTGATCACGCGCGGGCCGGTGAAGCCGATGGCGGCGCCCGGCTCGGCGATGTTGATGTCGGCCAGCAGCGCCAGGGACGCGGCGGTGCCGCCGAACGTCGGATCGGTCAGGACCGAGAAGTAGGGCACGCGGGCCCTGTGCAGCGCTCCCAGCGCGGCGTTGACCTTAGCCATCTGCATGAGTGCCAGCACTCCCTCCTGCATGCGGGCGCCGCCCGACGCGCACACCAGCACGTACGGCAAGCCAGAGGAAGCCGCCTGCTCCATGCCGCGCGCAAGGCGCTCGCCGGCGACGATCGAGAGCGTGCCGCCGACGAAACCGAAGTCGAACGCCGCGAGCCAGATCGGTTTGCCGTTGAGCGTGCAAGTGCCAGTGCGCACCGACTCGTTGAGGCCCTCGGACAGCAGCTCGTCGACGACCTCCTCGTATCGCTTCGGCACCGTCCAGGTGAGCAGGTCGTGCGACCTGATGCCTGACCATCGCTCCTGGAAGCTTCCTTCGTCGGCGATGATCGGGATCCACACGTCTGCGCCCAGGCGGAAGTGGTGGCCGCAGTCGCACACGTAGTTCTGAGCGCGCAGCCCTTCGCGGTCGAGGCCGACGCCGCAGCCCGGGCAGTTGGTCGGCAGCAAGATCTCGGGCAGCTTGCCGCCCGCGATCGGAACGCCCGCGCTCTGCCGGTCAATCACTGCCATGGCTACAGGGAAAGTCCTCCATCCACCGCGAGAACCTGGCCGGTGATGAATCCTGCGCGTTCGGAGCACAGGAACGCCACCGCGGCGGCAACCTCGTCCGCCGTGCCCTCGCGCTTGATCGGCGTCACCTTGACCATCTCGGCGACCATCTCGTCTGTCAGAGCGCCCGATGTCAGGTCGGTGCGCACGTAGCCAGGCGCCACGGCATTGCACGTGATGTTGCGCGAGCCGTACTCGCGGGCGATCGACTTCGTGAACCCGATGAGGCCGGCCTTCGCGGCGGAGTAGTTCGACTGGCCCGCGTTACCGGTGATCCCAACGATCGACGAGATATTCACGATGCGTCCCCACCGGGCACGCATCATGCCGGACATGATGGCCGCCCGCGTCGTGGCGAACACTGACATGAGGTCGGTGCGGATCAACTCCTCCCAATCGGGCGGCGACATCTGGATCAGCAGCTTGTCGCGCACCGCGCCGGCGTTGTTGACGAGCACGTCCACGCGGCCGATCGCTTTGATCATCGCCTCGACCTGCGCCGGGTCGCCGACGTCGGCCTGGTGAGTCACCGCACCCTCGAGCGAGGCGGCAGTCTCCGCGGCAGCGCTCTTGTCGGATCGGTAGTTCACCACGACCTTCGCGCCCATCGCAGCCAGAGACTGGCTGATGGCGCGCCCGATTCCCTTCCCGCCACCCGTGACGAGAGCTGTCTTGCCCTCGAGGTCGCGATTCACGTGGCGCTCAGGCCTTGGCCGTGTCGGCGAACTCCACGAAGAGCTCGTCGGCGTTCCACGTGTCGACGCCCGGGATGTGCTTGGCGGCCAGGCTGGCCAGCACTCGGCCGGGGCCGAGCTCGACCACCGTGCGCACCTCCATCGCCTTCATCGAGACCATCGTGCGAGCCCAGTCCACCTGGCGCAGCATCTGCTGCCGCAGCTCGTCCTGCAGCGCGCCGACTGTGCGCATCGCCTCGCCGGTGGCATTGGCCAGGATCGGAATCGAAGGCGCTTTGAGCTGCAGGCGGTCGACGGCCTGGCGAAACGCCGCGGCCGCCTTCTCCATCAGCGGCGTGTGCGCCGGCAGCGGGATCGTGAGGATGAGCGCGCGGCGGGCGCCGGCCTCGAGCGCCAGGCGCTCGGCCTCCTGCACCGCCGGGATCTGGCCCGAAAGCACGAACTGGACGTCGGCGTTGCGGTTGGCGAACCACAGCTTGCCCTTCGCCGAAGCCTGCTCGCGAATGTGCTCCACCTGTCCTTCATCGAGACCGACGATCGCGATCATGCCGCCCGTGTGCTCGTCCGCGGCCTGGGCCATGATCCGACCGCGCTCCTTCACCAGCAGCAGCGCCGTCTCCCACGGGATGGCGCCCGCGGCTGCCAGCGCGGCGATCTCGCCGAGGCTGTGGCCCGCGGTCACCTGCACGTTCTCGAAGCCATAGCTCTCGCGCCACACCTCGTACGCGGCCCAGCACACGGTCATCACGCACGGCTGGATGACCTCGGTGCGGTTCAGCTCCTCGACCGGACCCTCGAAGCAGAGCCTTCGAATCGGCATGTCGAGCACCACCTCAGCGCGCTCGAATGCCCGCCGCGCCGCGGGGTAGCGGTCGTACAGGCTCTTGCCCATGCCGGGCTTCTGCACGCCCTGGCCCGGGAACAGCAGCGCGATGGGTCCCTTCAGGCTGATCATTTCAGGCCCACTTCAGGAGCGTCGCGCCCCAGGTCAGCCCGGATCCGAATCCAGCGAGCAGAACGTGGTCGCCGCTGTGCACGCGGCCGTTGCGAACCGCGTCCTCGAGCGCGAGCGGAATCGACGCGCTCGACGTGTTGCCGAACTGGTCGATGTTGATGGCGACCTTGTCCAGGGGCAGGCCGATCCTGCGCGCGGCCGCGTCGATGATGCGGAAGTTCGCCTGGTGCGGAACCCACAGGTCGATCGCGTCCATCGAGATGCCCGCGGCGGCGGTGACCTCCTGGGCCTGCCGGATGAAGATGTCGACCGCGAACTTGAAGACGTCGGGGCCCTTCATGTCGATGATCGGGTTCGGCTCCTTCGCCGCATAGGCGCCGAGCGGGACGTTGCCGCACGTCACCTGCTCGTACCCGCGCCCGTCGCTGCCGAGGCACCACGAAAGGAAGCCCGCCCCTTCCGGCGCCGGCGTGACCACCGCCGCGCCCGCGCCGTCACCGAAGATCACCGCGGTGCCGCGGTTCGAGTAATCAAGCATGCGAGACAGGACCTCGGCGCCGATGACCAGCACCTTGTCGGCCCGCTCGCTGGCGATGTAAGAGTCTGCCGTCGAGAGTCCGTACATGAAGCTCGTGCACGCCGCCAGCAGGTCCCACGCCACCGCGCCGGGTGCGTCCAGCTCGTCCTGGATGCGGCAGGCGATGGACGGGAACGGCCCGTCCGGCGATGAGGTGCCCACCAGGATCATGTCGAGGTCGCTCGCCTTCAGGCCGGCGTTGTCGAGCGCCGACTGTGCGGCCCTGGTCGCCAGCTCGAGCGTCGTCGTGCCCGGCTCGGCGAAATGCCGCGCCCGGATCCCCGTCCGCTCGGTGATCCACTTGTCGGACGTCTCCATGACCTTCTCGAGGTCGAAGTTCGTGACGATCTTGTCCGGTGCGTAGACGCCAATGCCGGCGATCGCGCTGCGCCGGCCCTTGGTCTTGAACGACCGAAGCGGGACCGCGTCCGAACGTGCCTTGTAGGCGGTGGTCATGGCCATCGCGCTTAGGCCTCCAGCCGCTCGGCCGATTTCTCCTCGAGATACTTCCAGAGATCCGAGATCACCTTCATCTTCTCGAGCTCCGACTCGGGAAGCTCCACGTCGTACTTGTCCTCGACCGCGGCGATGAGCTCCACCAGGTCGAGCGAGTCGGCGGCCAGGTCGCGAGCGAAGCTCTTGTCCATCTGCACCTGGTCGGTGTCGACGCCGAGGATCTCGGCCGCGAGCTCCTGCAGCTCCTTGAAGTCGAGTTGCGATGCCATGCCTGCTATCTCCTCTCTCTTAGTTGGCCTCTGGGGCCTTGATTACGAGTGTTGCGTTGTGGCCGCCGAACCCGAACGAGTTCGACATGGCCACCTTGATGTCCGCCTTGCGCGCCTTGTTCGGCACGTAGTCGAGGTCGCAATCGGGGTCCGGCGTGTCGAGGTTGATCGTCGGCGGGATCAGGCCGCGGTTCATGGCGAGGACGCACGCGGCGGCCTCGATGGCTCCGGCAGCGCCGAGCAGGTGCCCATGCACCGACTTGGTCGAGCTGACCGCCAGCTTGTACGCGTGGTCGCCGAACACTGACTTGATCGCCTTCGTCTCGGCGACGTCGCCGAGCTTGGTCGAGGTCCCGTGCGCGTTGATGTACGCGACATCCTCGGGGTTCACACCGCTGGTCTCGAGCGCACGCTTCATCGCGCGGCCGGCGCCCTTGCCCTCCGGGTGCGGCGCCGTGAAGTGGTACATGTCGGCGCTGGCGCCGTAGCCGGCGATCTCCGCGATCAGCCGGGCGCCGCGCGCCTTGGCGTGCTCCATGTCTTCGAGCACGAACATCACCGAGCCTTCGCCCATCACGAAACCGTCGCGACCGAGGTCGAAGGGCCTGCAGGCTTTCTCGGGCTCGTCGTTGCGCTCGCTCGTCGCCTTGATCTGCGTGAAGGCGCCGATCGTGAGCGGTGTGATGGCTGCTTCGGCGCCACCCGCCAGCATCGCCACCGCGTCCCCGCGCTTGATGATCTCGGCGGCCTCACCGATGCCGTGCGATCCAGACGCGCAGGCGCTGACGATGGCGTAGTTCGGGCCGCCGGCATGCGTGTGGATGGCGACCAGGCCGGCCGCCATGTCCGCGATCATCATCGGGACAGTGAAGGGGCTGATGCGCTTCGGCCCGCGCTGCATCAGCGCCGTGTGGCTCTTTTCGATCTCCTCGAGGCCGCCGATGCCCGAGCTCACGATGACGCCGACGTCGTCGGGATCCATCTGAGCGGGATCCAATCCCGCCTGCGCAAGCGCCTGCTTGGACGCGGCCAGAGCGAACTGGCAGTAGCGGCCGATGTGGCGGGCCGTCTTGCGGTCCATGTAGTCCTCGGGGTTGAAGCCCTTGACCTCGGCCGCGATCTTGGTGTCGAACCCGGTGGTGTCGAACCGGGTGATCGGGCCGATGCCTGACGAGCCTTCGACCATGTTCGACCACACGGTCTCCTCGTCGTTGCCGATCGGGGTGATGAAGCCTATGCCGGTGACAGCCACACGCCGGCCGTTGGAGTGATTCGTATTCATGCTCTAGCCAGCTTACGGACCTCGCGGCCACAAGACATCGGCACCTTGTGGGAAAAGCCATGCCGAACTTTGGACATGGCGTCCAAGAATTGGGCTAGAGCAGCTTCCTCAGGCCAATCGCGAGTTGAAGGCGCAGCCTCGTCGCGGGCTCGTCCAGGTTCCTGCCCAGGAGCTGCCCCAGTCGATCCAGGCGATAGAGCACCGTGTGGCGGTGGAGCTTCAACTTCGCCGCCGAGTCCTTCACAGAGCCGCTCTCGAGGTGCGCCTCCAGCGTTTCCATCAGCTGCTCGCGGTTGCGCGTTGCCGGGTCGAGCAGCACGCCCAGTGTCTCGCGCACGAAGCGCTCGGCCAGGGCCGGGTTCTGCACCATCAGGAGGAAGGGGATGACCTCGTCGTGCCGGTGCACGATGCCGTCGGCATGAAGCTTGCGGCCCGCCTCGACCGCCTGCATCGCCTCGAGGTACGAGCGGGAGACGCCGCGCAGGCCCGAGTGGTAGCCGCCGATGCCTGCGCGAACGTGGGCGCGTGACCTGCCCGAGCGAGTGATCGCCTCGGCGTTCATCTGCATCACGAAGTCGGCGGCGCCGTCGACCGATTTGGCCGAGTCCGCCGGCCAAAGGATGACCAAAGTGGTCGGGTCAGTCGTGTGCGAGATGACGCCGCGCGGCAGCTCGAGCGCGTTGACGACTTCCGCCAGCGAGTCGCCTCCACGCGCACCCTCGCGCGGGCCGATCATCAGCGTGCAGACCGTGGCCACGTAGCCGACCGCGCCGAGCGGCATGTTGAGGGCGAGCGCCTGCTTCTGCAGCTCGAGCTCAGAGTCGAAGTTGTCGCTGATCAGCGCGTGGAAGAGGCGCGCGCGTGCTCGCGTGCCGCGCTGCATGTGCTGCTCCCGCGCGTGGAGGTACGTCTTGGTCACCTCGGCGGCCACCTGGTCGAGCGCGGCGAACACGTAGTTCGCGGTGATCATCAGCGCCTCGGGCGTCACCTCGGGGTGGCCGCGCCAAGCGCGAAGGATCGCGTCCCACGCGACCCGGGCCGCGATGCGGTAGGCAGCGAGGATCGGTTCGACCGACTGGCTGCTTCGCGCCTGAAGGATCCCCAGCTGAGCCACGCGTCGCAGCTCCTCGGGCGCGGCCGGGCGAGCCTCCCGGGCGGTGGCCAGGAAGAGGTCCAGCCCAGCCTCGCAGGTCTTGGCGATCGCCTCCTGCTGTGGCGGCACGCCGGTCGAGTCGTCCCAGCGCACGACGGTCACGACCGCCCGGGCCATGTGGCGGGCGAGTCCCGCCCGCCTTCGCTCGAGATCGGCGATCAGGGAGTCCGGGAGCCGCGTGTTCGGCTTCGGCGGCGGTGCTTTCTTGGACGCCGTGGCCAATCGAGCCATGGGTCCGACTATACCGAGCCTGACGGCGTTAGGACGTCAGGTCGAATGCTTCTTGATGAATGCGAGCATCCGCCGCCATGCGTCGTCGCAGGCGTCCTTCCACTCCTCGAAGCTCCGGTCGAAAAAGCTGTGAGGGGCTCCCTCGTAAACATGCTGCTCGAATGCCACGCCCGCCTTCTCGAGCTGCTTCTTGAACTCCATCGCCTGCTCGGGCGTCGTCGCCTGGTCATTGCCGGCCACCATCACGAGGAGGGGTGCCTTCATCTTCGAGATGAAGGGCTCGGACCTCGCCGGCCGGCCATAGAAGCCGATGCAGCCGTCGATGTCCGGCTGCAGCGCTGACTGGCTCCAGGAGTTGGAGCCGCCGAAGCAGAAGCCAACGGTGAACACGGACTTCACCGCGCCTCCGTCCTTCGACTTGAGATAGGCGATCGCGGCGGCCGTGTCGCTCGCCACTCCTTCGGGCGTTGTCTGCTGCACGTGGGGCATGTACTCGAAGCTGTCGCTGCGGTCGCCGATGCCGGCGGTGCGGCCGAAGTAATCGATCGCCACCGAATCGACGCCTGCCTCGGCGAAGCGCTGCGCCAGCTCCTTGTAGAACTCATGGAGCCCGCGCACGTCGGGAAGCACGACCATGCCGGCGCCGGTCGGCTTCTCGGCCCGCGCGAAATGGGCCATGAACTTGTTCCCGTCGGATGCCGTCAGCTCCAAGTCGCCCTGAGAGGCGGCCGCGCCGCTGATCGGCGGCAGGGGCGGTCTGGCTTCGTCGGTGTAGCACATGACTCGATTCTCCAATAGATTGGTATGACCATGAAGATCGAGAGCCCGGCCTTCACCCAGGACGACCTCGACAAGTTTTTCGACGAGCAGCTGGACCGGGAGCGGCTGCACCTTGCGCGCAGGCTCGAAGAGGCGTCGGCGAGGCTCGCGGCAATCGCGCCGCGCATCACAGCACACGAAGGCGGCGAACAATGGAGCGACCACGAGGTGCTCGCCCACATCGCGGTGCTCTCGAAGTTCTACGGCGTCATGGTGCACAAGATCACCAGCGGCCAGATGACCGAAGTCGACCTGCTCGACGCAACCAAGCTGCGGGACGTCGCGGGTGAGCAGACGGCGGCGCTGCCGACGGCGGACATCATCAGGTCGATCGCCACGGACCACTCGCGCACGGTCAAGCTGCTGCGCGAGCTGGACGCCACCGCGCTGCGCAGGACGGCGCGACTGCCGACCGGTGAGGAGGTCACAGCCGAGTTCCTGGTGCGGTATCCGCTCATCAACCACCTCGAGCAGCACGTGGAGCAGCTCGAGCAAGCGCTCCGCTAGGAGGCGGGCACCGACTCCTCGAAGCCCTTCTTCCTCATCTCATCGCGGAGCGCGCGCGCGGCATCGTCCATCACCTTCGGATCGGGGTCCGGATCCTGGTTGCCGAAATCCAGGTCGTGCATTCCGCGGATCGGCACCACGTGGATGTGGAGATGTGGGACCTCGAGGCCCGCGATCATCATCCCGACGCGGACCGGCTTGAACACCGTCATCTGTGCCCGGCCGACGACCTGAGCGATCTTCGTGAGGTGAGACAGGATCTGTGGATCGACGTCGAGCCAGTGATCCACCTCGAGTCGCGGCACGACGAGTGTGTGGCCCGGCCGCAAGGGCCGATTGGAGAGGAATGCAACGGCGTGCTCATCCTTCCAAACGAAGCGAGCGGGAAGCTCGCCGGCGACGATGCGGCTGAACACGGACGCCACGAGCCAAGACTAATCTTGGACGCGTGCCGCACGCCATCGAGCTCATAGGCGCCAGCAAGAAGTACGGCAAGTTCGAGGCGCTCAAGAACGTCTCGTTCGCAATCGAGAAGGGCTCGCTCGTGGCAATGCTCGGACCAAACGGAGCCGGCAAGACGACCTCGATCAACCTGATGCTCGGCCTGCGCCGGCCGACAGCGGGCAAGGCCCTCATCTTCGGCAATGACCCGCGCAGGATCGCAACGCGTCGGAGATTCGGGGCCATGCTGCAGGAGTCCGGAGTGCCGCAGCTGCTCAAGGTCACCGAGCTCGTCGAGCTGTTCCGGAGCTACTACCCCAAACCATTGCCCGCCGCACAGGTGGTGAAGCTGGTGGGTCTGGAAGAGAAGGCCGGCACGCTCGTCAAAGACCTGTCGGGCGGACAGACCCAGAGGCTCTACTTCGCGCTTGCGATATGCGGCGACCCGGAAGTCCTCTTCCTGGACGAACCGACAGTCGGCATGGACGTCGAAGGCCGCCGCATCTTCCTGCGTGCAATTCGCAACTTCGCGGCCGGCGGCAAGACAGTCCTCCTGACCACTCATTACCTCGAGGAGGCCGACGAGCTGGCCGAACGCATTCTGGTCATCGACAAAGGCAACCTCATCGCCGACGGCAGCCCGCAGGAGATCAAGTCGCGGGTCGCGGGCAGCAAGATCAGCTTCACGAGCGCGGCGCCGCTTGACCCGGCCGCCCTCAACGGACTGCCGGTGAGCGCGTCCGACGTCAGCGATCACCGCGTGACCCTGATGACGAACGATCCGCAGGTCGTGCTGCGCGAGCTGTTCCGGCGCAACGTCGACATGTCGAACCTCGAGGTGCGCGGCGCCGACCTGGAAGAGGCGTTCCTCAGCCTCACGGGAGGCGGGTGATGGCGCGCGTCTTCCTGATGCAAACCCGCGCCGAGATGCTGAAGTTCTGGCGCGTTCCCGCGTTCGCGTTCTTCAGCCTCGGGCTGCCCCTCATCATCTTCACGTTCTTCGGCCTGAGGCAGGCGACCCAGCCGCTGTACCCGCACGCGGCGATCACCGTCGGCACTTATGTGATGGCTTCGATGGCCGCTTACACCGTGGGCAACGTCATGGTCTTCTCGTTCGGCATGGCCCTCGCGATCGAGCGCGGCCAGAAGCAGGACGTGCTGCTTCGCGCCAGCCCTCTGCCGCCGGTGATCTACCTGCTGGCCAAGGTCGTCAACGCCGCGCTGTTCGCGCTCGTTGCGCTGATCGTGCTGTTCGTCTTCGCCCACTTCACGGCGTCGGTCAACCTCGCGGCCGACACCTGGGTGACGCTGGCCGGGCGGCTGCTCCTCGGCTCGATCCCTTTCATCGGGTTGGGACTCGGCTTCGGCTACCTGGTCGGACCCAACGCAGCGCCTGCCGTCATCAACTTCGTCTATCTGCCCACTGCATTCGCGTCAGGCATCTTCATCCCGGTCAACCAGCTGCCCGATTTCATCAGGGGCCTGGCGCCTTACCTGCCGCTGAACCCCTTTGTCGAGCTGGGATGGAACGCGATCGGCTTCCCGACCGACCGCGCTGTTTCGACGGATGTGCTGTATCTGCTGGCCTACGCTGTCGGCTTCTTTGCGCTCGCCTTGTGGGCGTACCGTCGCGACACCGCTGCGAAATTCGCCTAGCCGAAGAATCCGGCCGGCAGCGCAGAGCCGAACGCGACCTCGAATCGCTCAGAGAATTCGTCTTGCCCGTAGCTGTGCTCCGCCGTGCCAACCTGCTCGATCGCGTAAGTGGCCGCGAGCGATGCGATGCGACCTGACGTCGCGACATCCAGGCCCCGCAGCAGTCCCGCGACCAGGCCCGCGCGATAGGCGTCTCCCGCGCCGGTTGGATCCACCTCTTGGCGTGCGGGCGCCGGCGGAATCTCCACGACTCCATCAGCGCCGGCGATGCGCGATCCGAGCCGGCCCAGAGTCGTCACGACCATCTCGGCGCACTCGAGCAGGCGGCCTTCGTCACAGCTCATGCGCTCCTTGATGAGCTCGATCTCGTAGTCGTTGCCGATCAGGATCCACGCCCCTGTCGCGGCGGAGTCGAGGTCGCTTCCGCTGAGGTGCGGCAGCTGGTGAGCCGGATCGAAGACGAACCGGACGCCGCGCTCGCGGCACTCGCTCGAGAGCCGCATCATCGCGGCCGGATCGTTCGGACCGATGACCACCGCCTCGACCTCGGACGGCGCGTCATCCAGACCGAGGATCGCGGCTTTGCGCATGGCGCCGCCGTAGTAACCGGTGATCTGGTTGTCGTCCATGTCGGTGGTCGTGAAGCCGGTGGCGGTGATCTCGCCGTCCATCAAGCGCAGTCCCCTGCAGTCGATCCCTCTCTCCTCGAGCCAGGCGCGGTACTCCGCGGCATCAGCGCCCGCCGTCGCCAGCACCGCGGCCGGATAACCGAGCAGCGAGAGGTTGTAGGCGTAGTTGCCTGCCACGCCCCCGCGCCGCTTGTGCAGATCGTCGACCAGGAAGCTCAGGTTCAGGATGTGCGCCTTGTCAGGGAGGATGTGCTCCCGGAAGCGCCCTTTGAAGTTGAGGATGTAGTCGTAGGCGATCGAGCCGGTGCAGACGACCATCGGCCGAACCGTAGCAACAAAAAAGGGCGGCCCGCAGCAGGCCGCCCTTTCGTTATGGGGCGATTAGGCCGCGCGGCGCCGCGAACGCCGGCCCGTGCGGCGGGTCGTGGCGGGCTTCGTGGCCGGCTTCGACACGGGTGCGATCTCGCTCGCGCCCTCGAACCGGGTGGCCACGCGCGCCACTGTCTTGAACGACTTGTTGAACAGGCGGAGCGTCCGCTTCGCCACCTTGCCGATCGCGTCCGGCCGCTTGGCCTGGGACTTGATCTGGCGCAGGCTGCGCAGCATCACCTTCTCCGGCACCAGCTCGTCCGCGACCCTCGCCGCGGTCTTGCTGATCATCTTGAAGGCGTCCCTCGCGGGTTCGGTGGCCGCGTCGATCCGCGCGTTCACCCGGCGGTTCAGCTTGCGAGCCGTGGGCGTGCCCTTGCGCTCGAGGCTCTTCACCTGCCGGCGCACCGATCCGATCGGGTGGCTGGCCACCTCTGCCGCCGTCTCGGCAGCGCCGAAAGCGACCTCTTCCACCGTGTCGGTGATGTCCTTGATATCCGTGCTCATCGATTCCTCTCCTTAGGATTGCTCTTGTTGACGCAATGCATCATAACGCAATGCGTCATGCCAGGGTCAAGCCGGAGGCGCGAGGCGTTCGATGAGCTCCTGGGCGAAGGCGCCGAAGACGTCGTAGTGGGCGACGCGGCGCCGCTTCTCGGGCTGGATCCACTCCGGCCGGAGGCCGTATTTGCGGCCCCATTCCTCGAGGCGCGGCCGGAGTCCGATCACATGCAGGAACGGCCGCTCCCTGCGCATGCCTCTGATGGTCGAGCCGTGGTAGTAGTCGAAGTTGCGATGCACGGCGATGCCGCCGGCTTCCGCGAAGGCGATCGCTTCCCTGATCTGCCGCCGGTCGAAATAGCGCTCGCCGGGCGGCTCATCGGTCAACGCCGATCCTTGCAGATCGGCCGGTAGGCGCACAGGACGCAGGGCCGCTCCGCGTGCTCGGGCCCGAGCGCGAAGTCGCGGGCGGCGATCTTCCTCACAGCCGCGGCGACCCGCTCCTCCACCGCCGCGTCGTCGGGCGTAACGGTGATCGCGTCGCCGCGCCGCATGTCGAAGAGCACCAGGTCGGGAGACGTGCCGCCGGGCAGCAGCCCGCGGCCGGCCGCCAGCCGGTACAGCCGCAGCTGCAGCGAGTACGCGTCGCGCAGCTTGGCGTCCAGTGATGCGTTGGTCTTGTAGTCGATCAGGACCGCGCGGCCGTCCACCTCGCACACCCGGTCGACCAGTCCTCGCATGCGCGCGCCGGCGAGCCGGAGGTTGAACTCGACCTCGACACCGAGCGTTCGCGCGCCGGCAAGCGAATGGGCGGCATACCGCTCCAGCATCAGGACGCCTGCCTCCGGCCCGACGTACAGCGAGTGCAGGTCCGCGTCTGGACCGGCTGCATGCCATGCAGCCAGGGCCGCGTGCACCGCGGCGCCAAGCTCGCTCGAACGCGAGTCGCGAGCCGCGCGGTTCAGAAGCTCGTCAGGCGGCGCGGGCACTCCCCAGACGCGGCGGAATCGATAGCGCACCGGGCAGAGCTCGAAATCGTGCACGTCGGAGAAGCTCAGCTCGAGCTCCGGCGCCGCGCGAGGTTTGGAGTCTTCGGGCCGCGGGCGCACCAGCTCATAGCTGTCCAGCACCTCCGCGACAACCGCCGCCGCGCCGTTCCGACCTTCCCCTGTGGGCTCGATGGCCGGCAGCTCCAGCTGCTCGGCCTCGACCACAGTGGCCTCCTCGGTGTGAATCAGCGCCCAGCTCAATATCTCGGCGAAATGGTCGTGGTCGCCGACCTCGACCTCCGCTGACGTCTGCTCCTCGCGCGTGGCGGTGACGTACAGCTCGTCCTTGGCCCGCGTGAGCCCGACGTACACCACGCGGCGGCGCTCGCCGGTCGCCAGCGCGACCGCCCGTGCGCCAGGCGACGTAGCGACGTAACGAGGGTGCTTCTCTCCGCGCCAGCTCTTCATCACAAAGCCGAGACCGTCAGGGTCGAAAAACAGCCGCTCGGTGTCGCGCGGGCGCGGCGGACGGAGGTTGACCAGGAAGACGACAGGGAACTCCAGGCCCTTGGCCGAGTGGATGGTGAGCAGCGACACGGCGTCCGCTGTGGCGATTCGCTCCAGCGCTTCGCCCACCGGCAGGTCGGCGTCGATGACCTGGTCCAGGTGCCTCACGAAATCGCCGATGCCGGCGAGAACGAGGTCGCGCTCGAAGAAAGCCGCCAGCTGGAAGACCTTGCGAAGGTTGAGCAGCGCGCGGGGGCTGCCGTCGCGCTGCGCGCGCAGCTCCGCCCAGCGCAGGTAGCCGGACTCCTCGAGCAGCCGGTTCAGAATGTCGGCCACCGTCAACGCGTCACGCATTCCTCCGAGCCGGTCGGTGATCGCAATGAGCGCGGAGGCCTGCTCGGCGACGCGCGGCGGCATCTCCGGGAAGCCCTCGCGCCGCGATTCCTCGAAGCAATCGCGAAGCCGCATGCCCCGGCGCTCGAAGCGCCGCGACGCCAGCCTGTACAGCGCGCGATCGTCGAGCCTGACGATCGGTCCCTGCAGCACCCGCACCAGCGCGCCGTCGTCCATCGGGTTCTCCGTCATGCGAAGCAGGCCGAGCACGTCCTTTATCTCTTGCCGGTCGAAGAAGCCCGAGCCTCCGCTGGTGAGGTAAGGAATTCCCTGGCGGCGAAGCTCGTCCTCGAACTCGCGCGGGAGCATACGCACCGAGTGCGAGAGGATCGCGATGTCTGAGAGCTTCCTGCCCGATCGGTGGAGGCGGCGAATCGACTCCGCGACCGATCGCGCTTCAGTGCGAGAGTCGGGCGCCATCAGCACAGTCACCGACCTGCCGCCGGAGCCTCGCGTCGCCACCAGCTCGGGCTCGGCCTCGAAGTCGGGGTCGCGGCGGATGAAGTCCGTGGCGCAGTCGAGGATCTCCTGGTACGACCGCCGGTTGTGGGTGAGCGGCAGGCGGCGGCCGCCGAAGCGGCTGCGGATGTTCTCGATCTCGGCGTCGCGCCAGCCGTAGATCGACTGCTTCGCGTCCCCGACCACCGAAACGTTGCCGAAGCCGTCAGCGGACAGCAGGCGGATGAGGTCGAGCTGGATGCGGTTGGTGTCCTGGAACTCGTCCACGAGCAGATAGCGGAATCGTTCGCGACAGCGAGTGCGAAACTCGGGCACGCGCTCGAGCGCGTCGATGACGGCCAGGATCAGGTCGTCGAAGTCGCGCAGCCCGGCCTCGGCCAGCGACTCCTCGTACGTGCGGTAGATGAGGTGGAGCACGTCGATTGCCTCGTACTCCGCGCGAGCGGGGAGGTTGGGATTGCCTGCCCGCTGCTCGCCGCTGCCTTCCGCCTCCGCGGGCCAGTGATGCTGGTGCAGCTCGTGCGCGCGCTTGTGGAACTGGTCGGGCCTGATGCCGCGACCCTTCAGCTTCAGGACGAATCGAAGCCCCTGCCGCAGCAGCTCGTCCAGCTCCTCGACGCCCAGCGCCACGAACGAGTCAGGGTCGAGCGGAGCCGCGGCGCCGCTGCTGAGCTTCGTGATGAGCGCCTTCTCGAAGAGCCGCTGGCCCGCGTCGTCGAGCACGCGAAGCTCGCGCGGCGCGCCGACCAGGTAGGCGAACTCCTGGAGCAGCCGCGCGCACGTGCCGTGGAACGTGCCGATCCATGCGCCGTCCATCACCTGCGCGCCGAGCTCGGGTCGCCGTCGCGCCAGCTCGGCGGTGATGCGCTCGCGCAGCTCATCTGCCGCGCGGTCGTTGAAGGTGACCGCCAGGATCCGGTCGGGCGGCACGCCCTGCTCGACGAGCCAGCAGAATCGCTCGGTCGCGGTGTAGGTCTTGCCTGTGCCGGGGCCGGCGGCGATGAGGAACGCGCCGTCCGGGCCGGCGTGCGCGGCCGCCGCCTGCTCGGCGCTCAACGAGGTGACACGTACGCTCACTCGGGCGGCTGCCCTCCGTATGGACAGATGGTCGAGTGCGGACAGTTGGAGTACCGGCTCACGCACGTCCCCGCCAGGTCGCGCGGCGCCGGCTCGAACCGGCCCGCCTGGATGCCCGCGATCGCGGCCATGACCGTCGAGCGGCTGCGCTCGAGATCCTCATCGCTGAGTAGTCGCTCGCGGTACTCCTTCAAGCCGGCGGACTGGCCCACGCTGAAGATGACCTCGCGGATCGAGCCCCACACCCATTCCTTCGGGTACCAGAGCGACAGGAACCGCGGTTTGAATCCAAGCGGGTTGCCCTCGTCGTCGAAGCCGAAGCGGCACGCCATGTAGTAGAGGGCGAGCTGCACGTCGTACAGCTCGGGCCCGAAGTAGGACTCGTACGCCCAGCGCATGCTCTTGCCGGCGCCGGTCTTGTAGTCGACGACCTCGACCTGGCCGTCGCCCACGTCGTTGACGCGGTCGATCTTGCCCACGATCTCGACGCCGTCCAGCTGGAGGTGGAATCGCTTTTCCAGCGCCACAGTTCCTAGCCGCCTCACGCGCTGCATGCCAGTGGCGAATCGGATGTAGTTGCCCAGCACGTTGCGCACCTGGTGCTCCTCACGCCGGCGATCGAGCACGCCTTCCATCCGCGACAGGTAGCCGTCGAGGTGTCGCTGCAGGGTCTGGTCGAGCCACTCGCGCTGCCTCTCCGCGTCGAGCGGCCGCCACTCAGGCTCGAGCGCGTGGAAGTCCTCGAGCACCTCGTGCAGGAAGCCGCCGCGCTCCATCAACACCGAGCGCGGCTCCGACACCAGGCCGGGGTGATGGTTGTACCAGTAGAGGCGCGGGCACTTGAGGTAGTCGTTGAGGGTCGTCGGGCTGAAGTGGGAGATCGCGATGCCCAGCGGGTTGCGCTCACCGCCGTAGGGTTCGAACGGCTCGCCTGCCTGCGGGTCGGAGAGGAACGCGACGTCGAGACCGAGCGACATCGCACGCTCGCTCGAAGCTGGGTCGAGATGAGCTCGCGCCGACGCGATCATCACCTCGGCCTCGCGCGCCAGCAGAAGGCTTGCAGGCTCGAGCCTGGTCGAAGCGCGTGAGAGCTCGCGCACCTCGGCCGCGGGCGAGGCCAGCTCAAGGAACACCGAGGCGCCGGCCTGGCGCAGATACGAGTCGGAGTAGGTGACGTACACGCGCCGCCGCGCCCGGGTGAGCGCGACATAGGCGAGCCGCGCCTCCTCGGCTGTATGGCCGTCGGGGTCAGACGGCCACGAAGGCATGAAGCCGACCTTGAACGCCTCGAGCCACGCGCGGTCGGCATCGTCGAGCAGCGGATGCGGGCGCGCGGCGACCGGGAAGAGCCCGTGCGCGAAACCGGCGCAGAAAACATGCTCGAACTGCAGGCCCTTGGCCTGGTGCACGGTCATGATCTGGACCGCGTCCCTGCTTGCGGGCGCCGCCTCGGTGTCATCGGCGGCCGCCGCGAGCATCGCTCCCACGGGCCCGGGCAGATCCGACAGCAGCGGTTTTTGTCCGTGCAGCCGCTCGTACACGTCCTCGATGCCCTCGAGCCCGTCGATCGCGCCGCGGAGGTCTGACATCGCCTCCACGCGCGCGTCCTCGTCCAATTCCACCTCGAGCAGCGCGCCGAGCGCGCCGTCCTCGATGAGCACCTGGTAAGCCAGCGCGGCGATGGGCAGGCGCCCGGCCTCGCGCACCAGGCGCTGGCGCGCGACCATCGCGCGGTGCAGGCTGTCGAGCTCGTCCTGGGTGAGGTATGCGAAGTAATCGGGCGGCACGGGCTCCTCGGTGCCAATTTCTCCACCCCAGGGAAGCGGCCAGCGCTGGGGGTCGGTGGCCGCCAGGAAATACATGAGCCGGCGCATGACGCGCACCAGCGGCCGGCCGCGCTCATACGCGTGCGCGCGCAGGCGGCTGAGCGTCGCCGGTCGCACGGGACCGAGGGTCGAGGCCAGCGACGCCTGGAACGCGTCGGGATCGTCAGGGCGCCGCAGCGACTCGAGGTATCCATAGAGGAAGCGGACGACCTCGTTGCGAACGCCGGCGCCCGAGCCCCTCACCTCGAACGGGACGCCAAGCGCGCGCAGCGCCTCCTCGAACGGCGGGCCAAGCACTGTGGTGCTGCGCAGGAGGATCGCAATGTCGCCGGGCGCAAGCTCGCGCGACGTCGCCAGCAGGCGCTTGATCTCGCGCGCGCAGAAGAACGCCTCGTCTACTGCGTCGCTCTCGCGCGCCACGACCACGGCCGGCGGCGTGGGCTCGATGTCGCGGGCCTCGTGCAGCCGCCGCGGCGCGCGCGGGCCCTGCGTGGCCGCGAGCAGGCGCTCGCCGGCGTCGAGCACATCCTGCGCGCACCGCCGGCACTCGTCGAGCATCACCGTCTCGCCGCCGTAGACGTTCGCGAAGTCGACACTGAGGAGGCGTGGCACCGTGCCGCGGAATCCATAGATCGACTGGTCGGGATCGCCGACCACCACCAGTCGCGGACGCGACTCCGGCGGCGCCAGCATGCGCAGCAGCGCGAACTGCGCGGGGTCGACGTCCTGGAACTCGTCGACCAGCACCAGCCGGAACTTGGCGCGCATCCGATCGAGGAGCCGCGCGTCGGATGAAAGCAGTCCGACCGCGCCCATGATCAGGTCGCGGAAGTCGACCATGCGCGCGGACTCCAGCCGTTGCTGGTAGGCCTGATACACCGCGGCCAGCGACTGCAGCCGCGCGCTCGCGCTGGATTCGGCCGCGAGCAACACGGCAGACGGGTGGACCAGGTTCTGCTTCATCAGCGAGACGAAGTTCAGGAGGTCGCGCGCGAAGGCTTCGGACCGCTTCACACCGGACAGCGCGCCGAGCACTGAAGGATCAAGCTCGGTCAGCACCTGTCGCATGACCATCGACTCCTGCAGGCCGTTCAGCTGCAGGCGCTTGGGGTCAGGCCTCCATTCGCGCCACAGGCGCAAACAGAAGCTGTGGAACGTCGAGATCCACGCTTCGCCGTAATCGTCATGCAGGCGCGCATCGATCCTGCTCGCGAGCTCGCCGGCCGCGCCGGTGGAGAACGTCAGGACAAGAATCTGGCTGCGGTCGGCCTCACCGGATCGAACGGCCTGCTCGTAGAGATCGACGAGCAGATGTGTTTTGCCGGTGCCCGGTCCGGCGAGGACGCGCAGCGGGCCGTGGATGTTGCGTATGTCGAGTGGCAAGGACTCCCCTGGAGTGGTGGCCGGGCCACCCGATTATGCGGTGACGTGCCTTACGAATTCAGCCCGCCCTGTTAAGGCAGCGGTATCGATGGCGCGGCCCTCGACCTGGCGGGTGAGAAGGGCCGTGACCACAAGCCCGGCCAGGAAGGCCGCCTCGATGTGCACCCATCCCGTCAGGGGAGTGCCCAGGTTGCGCACCAGCAGGTAAGGGGAGGCGGCCAGCAGCATCGCCACGAGCGCGGCCCTCCAGACTGGGGCCTCGTGCCACACGATCCATCCGGCTGCGACGAGCACGCAGAGGTCCGAGTTGTGGAGGTACGGCGCCGTCAGCAGCGACGCGATCGCGCCTATCGCCATCGCCATGCCCGGCCGTCCGCGCTGGGTGAACCCCGCCACCAGCGCCGCCAGCACGATGCCGGCGCGGACCACCATGGCGGCGCTTCCCGACAGGCCGAACGCACCGCCGAGCGTCAGCGCGGTCGCGCCCCCAGGGAGGTGGCCGAGCGAGCCGAGGTAGTCGTGCACCCCCTCCACCCCGACCGCCAGGACGCTCATGCCGGCGATCACCCCCGACGCCGCCGCGCACGCCACAAACGTGCGCCAGCGGCCGGCCGCCAGCAGGACGAACGGCACGAGCACCGCGGTGTTCGGCTTCAGCACGATCACGGAGAGCACCAGCCCGGCCGCGATCTCGCGGTCCTGCCTGACCAGGCGCCAGGCCACCAGCAGCGCGGCCGCGACCAACGGCACGACCTGGCCGACGTAGATCGCGAGCAGCACCCACCACGGCGTGATCGCCACCGCCACGGCGGCGACCCGCGCCGGGCCCCTGTACGAGCTGCTCCACCCGAGCGCCATGACCAGCGCGAGCAGCAGCACTGACGCCCAGACCGCGAAGGCGATGCCATATGGCAGCGCCGCGAGCGGAGCGGCCAGCCAGGAGTCGACCGGGGGGCTCAGGAAAGGCTGGGTGAACTGGTTGGGGACGAGCTCGCTTTGCGTGGACCTGACCAGGGTCTGGTCGTAGATCTCGAACCATCCGTGCTGAAGACCAGTGACCGCGGCCGCCAGGTAGGTGTGGAAGTCGACGCCTGCCCACGTCTGGCCTCGGAGCCTGCCGTTCGGCATGTGCAGGAGGTCGATGACCATCAGGTACAGGGCCACGCCGAGCAGGCAGGCGGGCAGGAGCAGACGCAGCCCCGCCCTCGCCAGCGATCCCGCCACGCCCCGCACCACTCCCTCCGAAACCGGCCGCATATAGTCAGAACGCATTGGCCACGGCTGTGAGGCATGAGGCGGCAGGTCGACTGCCGGCCATGGCGGTCCTCGCCTCGGTGGCCGTGCTTATTGTCCACCTGCCCGCCTTCGCCCACCAACTGCTCGACGGCGACGAGGCTGTATACGGCTCGATCGCGGCGCTGATGAACCAGGGCGGGGCGCTGTACGGCGACGGCGGGGTCGACAACAAGCCGCCAGGGATCTTCTGGACCTACGCGGCCACCTTCGATCTCTTCGGCAACTATCAGATGACCGCGGTGCACCTCCTCGCTCTCGTGGTCACGGCCGCGACATGCGTGCTGCTGTTTTTCATCGGGCGGTCGATCTCGAGTCCCCGTGCCGGCCTGCTTGCCGCGACCTTCTACGGCCTGCTGACGGCGACGGGCAATCCGCGCCTGCTGGCGGCCAACACCGAGCTGTTCATGACGCTTCCATTGACGGCCGGATTCCTTCTGTTGCTGCGGCGGCAGTGGCTGTGGTCCGCCTTGCTCATGGTGGTCGCGGGCGCGTTCAAGCAGGTCGCGGCGGCGGAGGTGCTGCTGCTGCCCGTTGGCTTGCTCGTGCTCGAGGCACGTGGCGCGCGCATGCAGGCAGCAGCTCGTTTCGGGGCCGGCATCCTGATCGGCCTCGCGGTGGGGGCCGCGGCCCTGGCGCTCACCGGATCGCTCTCGGGCTTCTGGCGCTGGACCGTCGAGACGCTGACGGGCTACGCGGCGGGCAACTGGAACCCGGCAGTTCTGCTCGACCGTTCGCAGAGCAGCATCGTCCCGTTCGTCGCAAGCGCGATCGTCCTGTGGGTCGCGGCGGGATCGGTCGCGGCACAGTGGCGGAGCCTCTGGCCCGCTGAAAAGCTGGCGGTGGCGTGGCTCGCGGTGTCGCTCCTGGGATCCCTGGCCGGCGGCCACTGGTCGTGGCACTACTTCATCCAGGCGATGGCCCCGCTTGCGCTGCTCGCCGGCCTCGCCGTCGATCGCGCGCTGGATACACCCAGGCGGCGCTGGATCGCCGCCGCTGTTCTGATCGGCGTGACGGTGCCCGCGGCCGGATGGACGAGCTTCAACTTTCGCGCCGACCCGCTCACGTACGACTGGAGCCCTCCCGTCGCGCAGCACGAACAGGTCGCGGATTACATCCGCACGCACACCGGCCCGGACGATCGGGTTTTCGTGTGGGGCGACTGGGCCGCCCTCTACGCGGAGTCGGACCGCTTGATGTCGAGCCGGTTTCCAGGCTTTCTCCGCGGTTTCGCACGGGCGTCGGGTCTACCGCCAAACAACTGGGACACCGCGCCTGACGTCTGGCCGGCGCTGCAGTCAGACCTGGAGCGCCATCCGCCGCGGCTGATAGTCGACACCTCGACCGATGACTGGAGTGACTTCGGCCCGTATCCGATGTCGGACTATCCAGTGCTTGCAAACCTTGTCGCGTCGAGCTATCACCCGGTCGCGACGATCGATGGAGTGGTGATCTACGCCCGCAACACTTAAGGAATAGGAATAGGAAGAGGAGGCGGGGACCGCAGCGGCGGCGGCGAGGGAAGCGGCGAGGGGACCGGCAATCGTGGCACGCTCGGAACATCGACGGTCACTCCGGGCGCAACCGTGCTGACCGTCGCCTTGACCGTGTTCGCAAGCGAGCGCCGCACGGCAACGATGCTCGACGGCGCCGAGGGCGCCATCGACGGGGCTTGCGCTGTCGCAATGACGCGAGGCTCGACGGAGGGCCGCAACGCCGGCGTGGCGGTCGCGCCGACGATCACCGCCGCGGTCGCACCGGCGGCGACCACGGCGCCCGTCAGCACCGAGTGGTTGGCCTGCTCGGTCACGTGCCGCCATGAATCTCCGAGTCGCCGCAGCGACAGCCAGCCCAGGAATGCAAACACCGCCCTTCGCCCCGCGGTGCGCCCATGCTCGACGTACTCGCTCACGTACTCGAGTGCCACATTCAGCCGGCGCTGGACGGCTCCGACGCTGATGCCGAGGCGCCGCGCAATCTGCCGGTTCGACAGTCCGGCGAAGTAGGCGAGCCACACCACATGCGTCTGGTCCTTGGGCAGGGCGTTCAGCGCGTCGTTGATCGCGAGACGCACCATGGCGCCCGAAAAGTGCTTCCACGACTGCGGCACCTCCTGACCGGTGCCGTCGACAAGCATCTGCTTCAGGCTCCGATGCGATCCGCGTAGGCGCCGCCGGTCGCTCACCACGCCGGGGTTGCCGGTCAGCAGCCAGGTGCGCCAGGATTCGACCGCGCCCGGCGGCAGCACGCCCTCGCCGCGCGCCGTTGACTCCTCGCCCGCTTTGTCTGGAGGCGTGCCGTCCGGCCGCATCCAGCGATTGGCCATCGCTTCGAGTTCCCCTGCAGAGACAACACCGCCCTACCCGCCAATACCCGTCGGTACCGGGGGGCGAAGATCAGTCCAGGCTGGGCTTGACCGGGCGCTTGATCTCGAGGATGGAAGGTTCGCCAGCCGCGATCCTGACGATCTCGTCGAGGATGCGCACCGCATCTCCGTTCAACGGCTGCTGCGCCAGCCGCACATAGGCCGCCGCGCCGTTCGTGAAAACAAATGTTGGCGTGCCGAACACGCCGTGCTTGCTGCGGGCCTCCAGATGGTCGCTCGCAAGCGCGTTCAGGATGCCGGGATCAGCAAGGTCGGTGCGGAGGCGGTCGAGGTCGAGGCCGGACTGCTCCGCGACCTTCTCCACGACGGCGGGATCGTCGAGGTCCTGCCGGTCGCGATGACGCGCGCGCAGAAGCGCCATGTGGATCTCGCCGAATCGACCCTGGCGGCGCGCAGCTTCCGCGGTTGCGAAGGCGAGCCGCCCCTGCACGTGCTCGGACGCCGGAGCCCCCCACGCCGTCCACGATGGGTCATTGCGCGAGTTGACCTGCGAGAGTGAGAAGTATCTCCACACGATCTCGACCTGCCGCTCGCGCGAATCGCGCACCGACTCCAGCATCTCCGCGGCCCTGTACACGAACGGGCAGTTGTAGTCGTAGAAGAGCTCGAACTCGATGAGGTCCACTAACGCTGCAACGCAGGTAGCGCTTACCGATATTCCCGACAGCTGGCGCTGGATGAAGCCCGACCTCGCGATCCGCCTCCTGCCGATGATGGCCGCGTTCGGGTTCGTGGAGATCGTCTGGCGGCCCTCGTGGACAGGGCTTTCGCTCGGGCGCCTCGACGCGCAGCTCCTGTTCGGGGCGGTGACCGCGCCGGCGCTTTTCGTCGCGGCGACGTGGGTCCAGCTCCTGCTGACGCGCCGCCGCGGCGCCATCGGCGTTCCCTCAGGTCCTGGCGACGCCTGGTTCCAGGCCGGCTTCTACCTTGTCAACGGGCCGATCGAGGAAGCGTTCTTCCGCGGGCTCGTGCAGGGCGGGCTTGGAGCCTTGATCGCGCCGCCCGCCGGCTTCGTCGCCGGCACGCTTGCCTACGTCCTTTATCACCGCCTCGGATGGTCGTGGCCTGAGACGCTCGCGACCGCCCTGGTCGGCGTTCCGCTTGGCCTGGCGTTCTGGCTGCTGCCCGGACCCCCGTCGCTGCTCGGTGTCTCGATCGCGCACGTCGCCGCGACTTGCGGATTCCTTGGACCCGGTCCATATCTCCTCTGGAAGCTGCGCCTGGTCCGGTGATGGGGCTCGACAGGCTGCAGCGCGACACGCTCGTCTGGGCGGGCCTGGCGGTCGTCCTGGCCGGCTGGGACGGCTCGGTGCTCGTACTTGAGCTCCCGGCTGTCGCCCAGAGCTTCGGCGCTCGAGTCGCCGACATCTCCAACCTCGGATCGATCGTGATCTTCGGCGCCGTCGGTGCGCTGCCCCTGGCCACCCTGGCCGATCACTTTGGACGGCGCCGTCTCATCGCGGTCGGCGTCGCGCTGTTCTCGCTCGTGAACTTCGCGACGGCGTTCGCGCCGAGCCTCCTGGCCCTGGCTGCCGTGCGCCTGACAGCGTCGTGCTTCGAGAACCTGGTCCTCGGTGTCGTGACAGCGCTTGTCGTCGAGGAGGCGCCGACTGCCCGCCGAGGGCAGGCCGTGAGCGCTCTCGCGCTGCTGTTCGGCTTGGGCCAGGGGATCCCCGTCCTGATCTATCCGCTGGTCGCGCCCAACTGGCGTGTGCTCTTTCTGGCCGGCGGCATAGGCGTGCTGGCGGCGCCCCTTATCTGGCGGCGGCTACCAGAGGGCCGCGCGTGGCAGCGCGCCCACGTGAGCGGTTCCACCATGAGGCTGCTCGCGCAGTCGCCCTGGCGGCGGCGCGTCCTGATACTTGCCGCCAGCGTCATGGTCGGGACGGTCCTCGGCGAGCCGGCCGGTCTTTTCTTCACGGTGTACGCCAGCCAGACGCTTCACCTGTCGCCGTTCGTGATCTCCGCGATGATCGTCGCCGCCGCCGTTTGCGCGCTCGTCGGTTACGTTGCCGGCGGCTACCTGAGCGATCGCTACGGGCGAAGGATCCTGGGTGCGGGCCTCGGAGCGGTCACCGCAGTGTTCACCGGTGGAGGCTTCATCTCGGGTGCCGGCGGGTTCATCGCCGGCAACCTTCTGTGGAGCGGCTTTGCGAGCGCCGGCACGCCGGTCATGGGCGCCTGGTCAGGCGAGCTCTATCCCACCCGCGCACGAGCCACCGCCGAGGCCACCGGGGGCGTGGCGGCGGCGATGGGCGGGATCATAGGCCTGCAGATCGTCGGCGCGCTTTCGCCGGTGCTCGGACTCGGCCGCTCGCTGGCGGTGCTGGCGGCAGCAGGAGTGCTGTCGGCGGCGCTCCTCCTCCTACTTCCCGAGACGCGGGGGCGGCCGCTGCCGGACTGAGCCCCTCGTTGACGGAATGCCGGGCCGGTGCTAGGGTTCCGCCCGGTATATCGCGCGCATATCACGCACGCGGGACATGGGGAGAACGGGGATGGCGTCAGAGGTTCGCATCCGCGAGGCCGGCCCGACGGTCACGATATTCCGCCATGCAGAGCCGCCGCGCTCGCAGAGCGAAGCTGCCTACTTCTTGATTCGCGACCGCATCCTCTCGCTCGCTCTGCCGCCGGGGTCGCTGGTTCACGAAGCGCAGCTGCGCCAGGAGCTGTCCATCGGCCGCACGCCGATCCGCGAGGCGCTGCAGCGGCTCGGGCACGAAAAGCTCGTGCGCAGCGTCCCCAACCGCGGCACCTTCGTCACCGACGTCAACATCACAGACCTCGCGCGCATAACCGAGGTGCGCGTCGTGCTGGAGGGCCACGCTGCACGTCTGGCCGCGGAACGCGGCACAGTCGCTGATAGAGCGGCGATCGCAGAGCTGCTCGCCGAGCTCGGGTCGGTCCAGGTGACCGAGCAGCGCGAGCTCATGAAGCTCGACCGGGAGATCCACCGCACCATCTACCGAAGCGCGCGCAACTCGTTCCTCGAGAGCACGCTCGAGCGGTACTTCAATCTGAGCCTCCGCCTCTGGTTCCTCGTGCTCGACCAGGGCGTCCGGCTGCGTGAGGCTGTCACCGAGCACCGAGCGATCCTCGAGGCGGTCATGGCCGGTGACGGCGATCGCGCCGACGAGGCGATGCGGCGTCACGTGGCGGGCTTCGAGTCCGCGATTCGCAGGGTTCTGGTGGAGCGCTAGCAGATGCCCAAGATTTTCTTTGCGACCGACCTTCATGGATCGGAGACGTGCTGGCGGAAGTTCATCAACGCCGCCAAGTTCTACGACTGCGACACGCTCATCTGCGGCGGCGATATGACCGGCAAGGCGATCGTGCCGATCGTGCAGGAGAACGGACGCTTCACCTACACGCTTGGCGGCGAGGAGCAGACCGTGCCCAAGGAGCAGGTCGCCGAGGTTGAGGCTCACGTACGCCGCAAGGGCTACTACCCGCTGCAGATGACTGTGGACCGGCTGCACGAGCTGGACAAAGACCCTACAGAGCGCGCCAGGACCTTCCAGCAGGTGATGCTCGAAGGGGTTGAGCGGTGGATGAACATGGCCACCGAAAAGCTGGCCGGCACCAAGGTGCGCTGCTTCGCCAGCCCGGGGAATGACGACGAGTTCCAGGTCGACGACGTCATCCGCCAGGCGAAGGCGGTCGAGCTGGCCGAGGGACGCGTCGTCGACATCGACGGCTTCTCGATGATCTCGACCGGCTGGTCCAACCCGACGCCGTGGAACACATACCGCGAGGAGTCCGAGGAGAAGCTCGCGGAGCGCATCGACTCCATGGCGAAGCTGGTCTCAGACCCGACGCGCGCCATCTTCAACCTGCACTGCCCGCCCTACCAGTCAGGGCTTGACGAAGCTCCTGCGATCGACGCCGACCTCAAGCTCCTGCATGGAGGTCGCGCGCTGCGCCCTGTCGGCTCGACCGCCGTCAAGGAAGCGATCCAGCGCTACCAGCCGGTCCTTTCGCTGCACGGCCACATCCACGAGAGCAAAGGCGCGGTGAAGATCGGCAAGACGCTCTCGATCAATCCGGGCAGCGCCTACGAGGAGGGGATGCTGATGGCCGCCATCATCAACCTGGATGCCAAGAAGGGCATCAAGACTTACCAGCTGGTCAACGGTTAGTTCGCGATTAGGGAGGAGAAATATGGCTGAAGCGACAATGGGTGGATCCAGGCCAGGCCTATTTTTGCGAAACGCGACAGGCCTTGTCAAAGCCTGGTCGACCTTTGATGCGTTCGTCTACTCGTTCTGGTCGGTGAACCTGATCACGCTCGGCCTGTACGGCATGTCGTTCGCCTACTTCGTACCCGACGGCCAGGTTCTCTCGGCGGTTCTGATAACCGGCGTACTTGTGACTTTCCTGGTCATGGCCTACGCGTTTCTCGTGAGCGTGATGCCGAGGACGGGCGGGGACTATGCATGGCAGAGCCGCGTCCTGGGAGGCCCGGTTGGCTTCGTCCTCTCTATCACGGGTTGGTGGTTCACCCTGTGGCTGTGGACGCCGATCTACGCGAACATCCTGAACCTTCAGTTCTTCGAGCCCCTCGCCTACACGCTCGGCCTGAAGGATATCGCCACGTTCTTCACCACTCAGTGGGGCGTGTTCGCCTCTTGCCTGATCGTGCTCGCGTTCGTGAGCCTGGTCGTAACGATGGGCATGGAGACCTACGCGCGAATTCAGAAGGTCTGCTTCTGGATCGGTCTGGTCGGTCTCGCGGTGGTTTGTGCCCTTCTGCTTTTCTTCAGCCACAACGACTTCGTAAGCGCGTTCAACCGTGAGGCGTCTTCGCTGTTCGGAGCGAGCGGCAACGCGTACCAGGCAACCCTGGACGCTGCCGCCAAGGGCGGCTTCACGTCGCACGATTTCACATTCTTCTCTTTCGGCCCGACGCTCCTGCTCCTTCCCTTCCTTGCCTTCTACTTGCTGTGGCCCAACTGGGGCGCGACGCTCTACGGCGAGGTCCGCGGAGCGAAGGAGCTTCGCAAGCCCCTGCAGAGCATGTTCTGGGGCCTGTGGGTCACGGTTGGTCTGGTCGTGCTCGTACTGATCCTGACCGCCAAGACCATCGGCTGGGAGTTTTACAACGCCGCCAACGCTGCGTACTGGAATCCCATCTACCTGGTCCAGGAGCCTGCGGCGCCGGTGCCCATCTGGCCGTATCCGGTCATGCTCGCGGGCTGGCTCGTCAACAATCACCTGTTTCAGGCGGTGCTTATCGCCGTCATGGGCCTGTGGTTCTTCGGCTGGGCTGGAACCCTGTTCCTATCCTCGACTCGCGTCATCTTCGCCGCCGCGTTCGACCGCGTTCTGCCCGCCTGGGCAGCCAACATCTCTTCTGGCAGGCGAGTGCCGTACGGCGCTCTACTGCTGATGGTCGTCCCGTCCATCCTCATCAGCGCACTGTTCGCCTGGAACGTATTCGGATTCCAGGCCGCATATCTCGACGCGACGGCGGTGATCGCGATCACGTTCCTAGCGACGCTGGTGGCCGCAATGATCCTGCCCTGGCGCCGCAAAGACATTTACGATGCATCGCCGATCGCCAGGTACAAGGTCGCCGGGATACCGGCGATCACGTTGGTCAGTGCAGTGGCGGCGATCTTCATCCTCTTCATGGTCTACGAATGGGCGACGAACGCCACTTACGGCTCCAACAGCGTGCCGTCCGCCATCTACCTCGGCGCGACATACCTGTTGGCGGTCGTGATCTACGCCATCGCTTACTACTACCGCAAGAACCAGGGCATCGACCTTTCCCGCATCCACCACGAGATTCCGGTTGAATAGCAACTCCACGGCCGCCGGGCGCGCTGCGCCCGGCGGCCACTTCGACTAACCAAAGATGCTCGAGCACACACTCCGCACCTACCAGAGCCCGACCCGGCTGGTTCAGCGCCTCGGCGCGATCCGCGAGCTGGGCGCCGAGGCCGCGCTTCTAGGGATCCGCCGGCCGCTGCTGGTCACGGATCCAGGAGTCAAGGCGGCCGGCCTGCTCGACACAGCGCTCGAGGCGCTGCGAGCCTCGGACGTGGAGCCCGTCGTCTTCGATCGGGTCAAGGCCAACCCGCCTGTCGACCTGGTCGACGCCGGCGCTGCCGAATACAAGAAGTCGGGCTGCGACGGTCTCGTCGCGATCGGCGGCGGCAGCTCGATGGACACGGCGAAGGGCATCGGCGTCGTCGCCGCGCACGACGGCAGCATCCTCGACTACGAGTGGGGCCACGACCCCATCAAGAACCGCATCCCGCCGATGATCGCTGTGCCCACCACCGCCGGCACCGGCAGCGAGGTGACGCTGTGGGCGGTGATCACAGACCCGAAGCGGAAGATCAAGTTCAACGTCGGCGGCACGTCGAACATCGCGTCGTGGGTCGCGCTCATCGACCCCGAGCTCAGCGTCAAGCTGCCCGGGCCCGTCACCGCGGGCACCGGCATGGACGCGCTCGCGCACGCGGTCGAGTGCTACACGATGGTCTATCACCAGCCGTTCACCGACGCGGTCGCGCTGCTGGCGATGGAGTACGTCGCGCGCCACCTGCGGGTTGCGTTCTCGCAAGGCGAGAACCTGCAGGCGCGCTACTACATGAGCGCCGCGGCGATGCTGGCGGGGCTCGCGTACGGCACCGACTCGGCCGGCGCCGCGCACGCGATGAGCCAGACCGCGGGCGGGGTGCACGACGCGCCGCATGGCGCGCTCACCGCGCGGCTCCTCGGGCCGGTGATGGAGTACAACCACTCGGGCGAGCCGGAGCGCTTCGCGCGCATGGCGCAGGCATTCGGGCTCGACA
>WNGI01002909.1_pt1 | contig 28407 bp, 23 predicted proteins | sample 5400621 | NCBI WGS metagenome assembly WNGI01 (sample SAMN13153374, study PRJNA577476) | soil metagenome | isolation source: 20 cm soil or saprolite under Garry oak tree replicate 1 | place: USA:California | collected 2016-06-15
GCCGAATGCGATTTTATCTCGCTGCACACGGCCGTAAGTGCGCAAACGAGGGAGATGATCAACGCCGGGTCCATTGCGAAAATGAAGAAGGGCGTTCGTATCGTCAATGCCGCCCGCGGGGAGCTCATCAACGAAGCTGACCTGGCGGCGGCGATCAAGAGCGGACACGTCGCCGGAGCTGCCCTGGACGTCTTTGCGGAAGAGCCGCCGAAAAAATGCCCGCTGATTGGGCTTCCGAATGTAATTACCACACCGCATGTTGCAGGTTCCACGGCCGAGGCGCAGGAAGAACTGGGAACGCAGGTAGCCGTTCAGATCAAGGATTACCTAGCCGAGGGAATCATTCGCAATGCGGTGAACCTGCCGGCGCTTTCGGCGGACCAATACCGGCGTGTGCGACCGTACCTGGAATTGGCGGAGCGGCTCGGCTCGCTGGTTTCGCAGGCGGCGGCGTCTAGGCCGGCGCGGATTCGCATCCGGTATGCGGGCGAGGTGGCCGAGGTGGGCACGCATCTGCTTCGCAGCGCGGTGCTGGCGGGAGTGCTCAACGCCGTGCTAGACGAAAAGGTGAACGTGGTCAATGCGCCGGCAGTGGCCGCGGCAAGAGGTTTGACCGTGGAAGAAGAGACTCGCAGGCGCGAACATGGCTTCCCAAACACTCTGGAAGTCTCCGCAGTGCCGGAAAAAACCGGATCGGCGGCAGGTTTTACGGCTGAAGGCACAGTCCTGCATGATGGTTCGCCGCGCGTTCTCCAGATCGAAGGAATTCCGCTGGAGGCGCAGCTGGAAGGCACCATTCTCTATTTGAGGAACCGCGATGAACCTGGTGTCATCGGCCAGATTGGAAGCACTCTTGGGAAGCTTGGAGTCAATATCGCTACTTTCGCTCTCGGCCGCCGCGAAGCCCAGAGCGGGGCCGACGCCGTCTCCCTTGTTCGCGTGGACGGAGAAGTGTCGACTTCGATCCTTGAGCCGATCCGGGCGATTCCCGCCATTACCGAGGCCAAGCTCTTGCATTTAGGCTAGCTATAGCTAAAGGCTGTTGCAAAACACAGAGCCCAACACCTTGATTGACGCGGGTAGCTGACGAAACGACGTGGCAGATCTGCTGGTTCGCTTATCTTTGCGCGCAAATTTCTGCGAAAAAGTGCGGTGATTTCATCTTTTGAAAAAGGGCTGAATTAAATCGAAACCAATCGAAACTCAATCGAAACTCAATCGAAACCAATCGAAACACAATCGAAACAACTTGACTTGACATACTGGGGCAACCTGACTTAAAACCTACGCCAACTATGGATTCGGTCGAGCGGTGGGTGAGGTTGTCCGGTGAGTCGGCACCACTTTTCATTTGTGCGGCACCTTCCTTTTGGATTTGGTTCGATCTTCATTCATGGTGCGCGAAAGGGGAAGTCTATGGAATGGTCTTCAATGAAGCGCAATCTTCTGGCTGGTTTTGTAGTCTTCATGTTCGCGGTAACGTGCTCTTGGGCACAGACCGGCACAACTTCACTGCGCGGCGCGGTCACGGACAAGACGGGCGCAAGCGTGGGAGAGGCCAAGGTGTCGCTGGATAATTTGAGCCAGGCTTTCCACCGCGAGACGCAGACGCGTACGACCGGTGAATATGATTTTGTGGCGCTGCCGCCGGGCACCTACGCGCTGACGATCGAAAAGGCGGGATTCCGGAGGTATGAGCAGAAAAACCTGCAATTACTGGTGAACCTGCCGGCGACGGTCAATGCGACACTCGAAGTCGGAGCAACGTCGCAGACTGTGGAAGTCTCAGCCGCTGCGGTCGCACTGAACACGACGGATGCCTCAATCGGAAATGCGTTTGGAGAAAATCAGATTAAGCAGTTGCCGCTTGAGGGGCGGAACGTACCAGACCTGTTGACACTGCAGGCTGGCGTTGCCTATACGGGCAATCGCTCCGATGTCAATCGAGATGTTGATACGCGAAGCGGGGCCGTGAATGGAGCTCGCAGTGACCAGAGCAACATCACGCTGGATGGCGTTGATGTCAACGACCAGATAAAGGGCAGCGCTTTTACTTCCGTCTTGCCAGTCACACTGGACTCCGTCCAGGAGTTCCGAGTCACAACCACGAATGCCAATGCCGACCAGGGACGCTCCTCGGGCGCACAGGTGTCTCTCGTTACCAAAAGTGGCACCAACAATCTTCACGGTTCGCTCTACGAATATCACCGCAACACCGCCACCAGCGCCAACGATTATTTCGTAAAGACGGCAGAATTGCAGTCTGGTCAGGCGAATGTACCTCCCAAGCTCATCCGCAACATCTTCGGGGGCTCCCTCGGCGGACCCATCCGCAAGGATCGTGTTTTCTTCTTTGTCAATTATGAGGGCGCTCGACAACGCGAGGAGGCCAGCGTCATTCGCATCGTGCCCAGCGACAATCTTCGCAAGGGCATGATTCAGTATCGTTGCGCCACGAGCGATCCCAATTGCTCGACAGGGAACTCCAAAGTGAATGTCGTTAACGATCCAGACCTCGGTCTTGTCGCGACCTTGACTTCGGGTCAGATCAAGGCGATGGATCCCTTGAATCTTGGCGTCAACCCGGCGATGCTGACATACTTCAATACGTTCCCGGAGCCGAATGATTTTGGCCAGGGTGACAAGCTGAATTTTCTAGGATACCGCTTCCGTGGGCCCATTCCAACCAACAACAATTGGTACATCGCGCGGGCCGATTATAAACTCACGTCGAGCGGGAGTCATACGCTATTCTGGCGCGGTGCTTTACGAAACGATATCCACGCCACGGCACCTTACCTTCCAGGCACCGCTCCCGAACATACCCTTGCGGACTACAGCAAGGGGTTTAGTGCGGGCTACACGGCACTACTCAAGCCCACACTGGTCAATAACTTCCATTGGGGCTTCACGCGGCAGAGTTTTGGCAATATCGGCAATAATGATAGCAAGCCGTTCATCTTCTTCCGAGGCCTAAACGACGACGAGGGAGCCAACAACTCCGAGCTCGCGGTCACTCGCAGCAGTTCATTCCAGACCCCGGTGCATAACTTCGTGGATGACCTGTCTTGGACGAGAGGTAAACACACTTTCCAGTTCGGCACGAACATCCGATTCATCCGGAATCCTCGCCAGAATTTTCTCAGCTCCTTTTCCTCGGCGTCGACTAACTCCTCGGGGCTGGACACAGCGGGAATAGTAGGTTCCAAGTCTCCGCTTGATCCGAGGAACCACTCTAGCGATGGGTTACCGGCGGTTACTCCGGGATTCAGGCTCGGGTACAACTGGCCCATTATGGCCATGATGGGAATCGTCAGCGAAGTGGATGCGACTTTCAACTTCGATAAGACCGGCACGGCGCTACAACAAGGGGCACCGCTGAAGCGGCGGTTCGCGGCGGACGAGTATGAGCTCTATCTCCAGGACTCCTACCGGATCCGGCCAAATCTAACCATCACCTATGGCTTGCGTTACTCCTTGTTCTCTCCGCCCTGGGAGACTACTGGAACCGAGGTGACTCCCCAAGGGTTTCCAGCCGGTGACGGAGGCCCCGTAACTCTGGGGCAGTGGTTCCAACAGCGTGCGAGCAAGATGGTTGCCGGCGGTTCCTCGGTTACGGATCCGCTCCTCACTTACAACCTGGCCGGGACGGCCAACGGAAAACCCGGCTATTACAATTGGGACCGTAGGAATTTTGGGCCGCACTTGGCTTTTGCCTATACGCCCCGGAGCAGTGGGGGCTTGCTCGGCGCTTTGTTTGGCAATACGGATAAGACGGTCATCCGCGGAGGTTTCGGGATAGTATTCGATCGCATTGGCGCGGGCCTTCTGGATACTTTCGATCGGCGGGGCTCCTTCGGTCTTTCCACGGGGATAACGGCACCAGTGCCATGTGTAGGACCCACCAGTCTTGATCCCTGCACGGATACTCCTATCGCACCGCGACTCACCGATCTAAACACTATCCCTCAGGTCGACGGGTCTGGTAATCCCTATTTTCCTGCGACTCCAAAGGGAGGCTTCCCGTTCACCTATCCTCCTGCTGGTACGGGTTTGGCGATTCAATGGGGATTAGACGACGGGATCAAGACACCCTACGCGTACACGATCGACTTCGCGGTCGGGCGCGAGCTGCCCGGGAATGTCACCCTGGAAGTCTCTTATGTAGGACGACTCGCGCACAGGTTGCTGTCGCAGCAAGACCTGGCGATGCCGCTCAACATTGTGGACCCGAAGTCCAAAGTAGATTACTTCACGGCGGCTAGACGTCTCAGTGAGCTGGGTTTCAAGGGCACGCCCACTTCGGCTATCAACGCGAGCGTAGTGGGTCCCACAGCGACTTACTGGCAAAATATGGTGGCGCCGCTGAAGGCCGGCGACCGGTATATAGAGGCGTGCGATACGGATAACCTCCGTAACCCGATATTCACAACCGACGTTACGCAGGCCATGTACAGCCTTTTCGCCTGTGGCGGAGGACCCGTATTCGGCTTCGGTGATGAGACAACCCCTCTCGCCAACTTGGATTACTTGGGTTCTGATTTCAGCGGAAACGCCGGCATCCTCGGCGAATCCGGCACTTACTATCCCTCGATCTACGGCCCGAACGCCTTCTTCAATAGCCAGTTTCACTCGCTGTATGCGTGGAGGTCAGTGGGCAATGCGAATTACCACGCCATGCAAGTCAGCCTGCGAAAGAAGATGACTCACGGTGTACAATTCGATTTTAACTACACCTTCTCCAAGTCGATCGACATTTCGTCGGATGCTGAACGCATCGACGCTTATGGCGGCCTCGGCGGCCAGATCATCAACTCATGGTCACCCAATGCATTGCGCGCCGTGTCTGACTACGACATAACGCACCAGTTCAACACCAACTGGATTGTCGAACTGCCGTTTGGCAAGGGCAGGTGGCTTGCCCGGAACGCCCATGGATTTGCCGAGGCAGTCATCGGCGGCTGGCAGCTCTCTGGGCTGGCCCGTTGGACTAGCGGGTTTCCAGTGACAATCTCCAACGGCGCTACATGGCCTACCAACTGGCAGTTGGGCGGCGCCGCAACCCAGATAGGTCCTGCTCAGCCCCACACGACATTGCGCCCGGACGGCACGGTGAATCTCTTTCCGCAAGATTTGCCTATAACGGACATCGGTCTTGGCCCGTTCCGGCATGACTTACCGGGCGAGAGCGGGATGCGCAACACTCTTCGGGGCCCGGGATTTGCTGGGCTAGACGCCGGGCTCAGCAAGCGCTGGAAGATGCCATTTGGGGAATCCCACAATCTGATATTTCGATGGGAGGTCTATAACGTCCCGAACTTGAAGCGCTTCGACGTTCAGACAATTACGACAGATATCTCTTCAAGTTCATTCGGTACATACAGCGGGATGCTCACCAACCCGCGCGTGATGCAGTTCGCATTGCGCTACGAGTTCTAGGAGTTGGTCATCGTTTGCGGGTTTAGGCCGCCTCTTTGGGAGACCCGCTGAACGGAAGAGACTGACGAGAGCGAAATGCCTTGGTTTGGAGGTGTGTTTTGCCGGCATAGAAAGAGGCAGCCTACTTTCAACGGCAGAGCTGTGTTAGTCTGATAATGTCCCTTGGGACGGCAGGTTCTGCCCGGGGTCATCAGTCGGGGCGTAGCGCAGCCTGGCTAGCGCGCCTGGTTCGGGACCAGGAGGTCGATGGTTCAAATCCATTCGCCCCGACCAAGCTTTTAGAATCAGCAACTTACAAAATGCGAAAGTCCATTGAGCGCCTGGTGCAAGGCCAGGAGGTCAATGGTCCGGGCGCATTCGCCGGGAGCATTCTTTCCCCTCTCAAATCAACGCGTTACGCTGCGTTCTCAACTACAACTTCAAGTCTATTTTTGCGGACAATACGGACAACATCTCTGGTTTTGCCTGGGAGTTCGAAGTCCAGCCCAACGTTTTCCGATCATCTGAGCGTCGCGAGATTGATATGAAATCTTCACCGGTAGAAAAGAAATAGCGTCGATCCAAGCATCTCGCAGAGAAACTTACGCCAGAGACTGCAATTCCGGCTCTGAAGAAAGGGACTTCCAAAATTGGAAATGATGGGTGCAACCCATTCATGGTTTCCATGCCGACGTACCGGTATGAAGTGTCCGGGTCTGCGAGGGCCCCTGCAATCACTGCGTCCTTGTCCTGCGTGCGTATTGTGGGGACCTCGGGTGACGTGGGCTATGTCTGTACAAAGCACGTGTTCGCGCCAGCGCCGCGAGGCTGGCCACTGACACGGTTTCTATGTGAATGGAGTTCTTATTGTAGTAGGGTCAAGGACTCATTTCGCCCCAACCCCAATCGCGCGCCCAGGATGGATGCTGCGGAGCGCGGCAAGAGCGGCTGGGATGATGGGCTCCAAATCTTCGATCTGATTCGATCGCGCAGCGAGCACGAGCACTGCCATCCTGCGATTCGCAAGGTTTTGCTCGTATTCTATGCACTGGTCAACGGTCACGAGGACATCGAATTCCAGCTCAGCCAATGACAGCAGCACACCATTCTTTTTTCCAGACCACCCCATCTCCTGTACCGTTCGGCATTCGTGATCTCCGAGCAGCCGTTTCAGTGTGCGTGGCAAGCACTCGTCGATCAAGAGCTTCATCGCGCTCCGGATCTCTCACGATGACTCCATCGGTGGGGAGCATCACACCACTCCTTTTCGGTTAAGTGCTACGAGCAAGTATAACAAGCAATAGGTCACTAAAGAAGAGGAGGACGTTTCGGCTGCGCCCCGTCTCGCGCACATCGGAAGAATTGTCGTTCCATGCCCGAGGAAGGAAAGCAGATGTGGAGCGCAAGTTTTGCAGAAATGTAGCAAGCATATCGAACGGCCACGACATGCGACGCTGCGCTACTGACATACGGAAATAGGGCCAAGCCAGCGAGAATCTCCTTATCGATTGGGCCGCGAAGAACGTCGTCGCTCCGATACGCCGTTTTCCGCGCCCGCTGCTCAACATGCACGCCAATCCGGTGAAGAACGGCTGGCGCAACATCCAGAAGATTGATCGCAGAGGGTCATGTCGGGGACAACACAGCGAAGTGGAGATGCTTGGGGGCGTTGAAGCAGATGGAAGCGGGACGAACGGCGCTGGAAGTGGCGCCGGAGCTGGGCGTCTCGAAGCACACGATCTACGCTTGGAAGGGGAAGTCCGGAGCCCTCGCCGTGAACGAAGCGCAACGGCTGCGGCAGCTCAAGGATGGAAATCACCGGCTAAGGAATACATCGACGCAGTCCTGGTACCGAAGCCAGCGGGATGAAGATTGCGGCGCTGAACAGGTTATTCTGCGATTGGGTAACGCGGGGCCGCCGGAATCGGTCACCTCGTGGGCTGGTGAATATGACTATCACTGTCGATCTCGTGGAAGCCTTCCTTAAATGCCGCACCAAATGCTTCCTTCGGTCAGGCGGGGAGGCTGGGACAGGAAACGCTTATGCAGCCTGGGTTCGAACTAAAAACGACGTCTTTCGCATCGAAGGGACCAAACGCTTGGTGGCAGAGGTCGCCCCCGATAAATGTGCCATCGGCACACAGGTCATGGAAGGCCTCAAGCCGGCTCAATGGCACTTGGGCATGGATTTCGCTGTACAGAGTCAGAACTTGGAATGTTCCTGTCACGCAGTGCAACAGATTCCCTCGGCCGGCCGAGGTCGAACCGCGCAGTTTGTCCCGATTCGATTTGTGTTCAGAAACAAGCTCAACCGGGACGACAAGCTTCTACTGGCATTTGATGCACGAGTATTGTCGGAAGTGGTTAGCCGAGAGGTCGGCCTTGGCAAGATCGTGCATGGGGAGAACTATGCAACCCTGAAAGTGAAGACCTCGGCTCTGGCGAGTGATGTACGCGAGTTGACCGACAAGATTGGCACGCTGCTTGCCAATCCCTTACCTCCCGACCTGGTTCTGAACCGACACTGTGCCGAGTGCGAATTTCAAAACCGCTGTCGGCAAAAGGGAATTGAAAAAGATGACCTCAGCCTGCTCAGCGGTATGACAGAAAAGGAGCGCACCAATTTCAACAGCAAAGGTATCTTCACCGTTACCCAACTCTCCCACACCTTCCGACCACGTCGACGACCACAAGGAGTAAGGGACAAGAGAGAGAGATACCACCACTCATTGAAGGCGCTTGCAATCCGGGAGAAGAAAATCCATATCGTCGGCAGTCCAGAAATGAAGATCGAAGGCACACCGATTTACGTGGATGTCGAGGGTTTGCCCGACCGAGACTTCTACTACCTGATTGGCATTCGTTTCAAAACTGGCGACTCGGTCGTTCACCACAGCCTTTGGGCTGACAGTGCTAGAGACGAGGGCAGCATCTGGCGGGAGTTCTTGTCCAAACTCATAGAAGTCGAGAACCCAGTTTTGATCCATTACGGCAGCTTTGAGACCGTCTTTCTCAAGCGAATGCGCCAAAGGTATGGTGCGCCGCCAAGTGGCTCTCCTGTGGCGAAAGCACTTGAATCGCCCATTAACCTCCTCTCGGTTATCTTCGGGCAGATCTATTTTCCAACCTATTCTAATGGATTGAAGGACATTGCCGGCTGGCTGGGGTTCAAATGGTCAGATCAGGACGTTTCTGGTGTCCAGTCTATCAGGTGGCGGGACGCGTGGGAACAAACCAAAGCGTCGTTGGCGAAGGAAAAACTCATCTCTTATAACCTGGAGGATTGCGCAGCGCTGGAGCTAACTGCCCGTGCCGTTGCACAAGCCAGCCGACAAGATATCAGGCCAAGTTCGGAAGTGCCACAAAGTTTAGAAGTTGTGGTTGCTGATAACCTGAATTCGAAAGTGTCCTTGTGGCCTCGATTCAGGAGTTCCATCGATGGCTTCGAGAGTATCAATAAGGCGGCCCGCTGGGATTACCAGCGCGACAGTGTCTACATCAGGACCGACGCGAAGTTGAAGAGAGCTAAACGGAAAGGAGCGAGCCAAGGGGAAAAGACGGTCCGCGTTAGCAAAATAGTTGTCTGCGAACCATTGCGTGTTTGCCCCCGCTGCCAAAGAAAGGCGACCCAGACGTTTCGCAGAATAACGAAGTGCCTCCACGATCTTAGGTTTAGCAAGTCGGGAGTCACCGGATGGGTAGTGAAGTATCAGTTTCAAGTTTTCTGGTGCCCGGATTGCCGGGAATTTAGCCCTTGGCCCAAGGAATTCCCGGATCGAAGCATGTACGGCCGTAACCTAGCCGCATTCTCCATCTTTGAAGTAATTGAGCTTTGCGTTTCTCAGCGTTCTGTTACTCAAACCCTGAATAGACTGTTCGGCTTCCATATGGGCGAGATTGTCGTCCGTCGATTCAAGAGGCGGGGGGCTGAATACTACCGGGAAACTCGAAAGAACATCCTTGCGGGGATGGTTAAGGGCAACCTGATTCACGCTGATGAAACACGAATTAGGCTGCACGCAAAGGCCGCTTACGTCTGGGTTTTTGTCACGTTCCGCGAAGTGGTGTACTTTTATTCGGAGACGCGCGAGGGAAGCCTAGTCCAAAGTGCTCTGGGCGAGTTCAAGGGCGTTTTGGTATCCGATTTCTACGCGGCCTACGACTCACTCCCATGCCCCCAACAGAAATGCTTACTCCATTTGACGCGTGACCTCAATGACGCCGTCTTAGATAATCCATACGACCAGGACTTAAAGGGAATAGTTACGGCATTTGCGGAACTGCTGCACGGGATTGTGAAGACCATCGACCGGCGCGGCCTCAAAAGCAGGTTCCTGCGCAAACATCTGGTCGATGTAGCTCGCTTTTACAAGCGAATTTCGATGACGGGGCTCTCGAGCACAGCCGCATCGAAATGGAAGGATCGGTTGGAAAAAGACCGAGCAAAATTATTCACTTTTCTAAGCCACGATGGTGTTCCTTGGAACAACAACAACGCCGAGCACGCGATCAAAGCGTTTGCCAGGCTCCGTCGTGCCATCGAAGGTCTTTCGACGCCGCAGGGGATTGAAGAATACCTCATCCTGTTGAGTGTGTGCCAGACGTGCAAATACTCCGGGTTGGACTTTTTGGATTTTCTCCGTTCGGGCGAAACGGACATCGGCACCTTCGCGGCAAACCAATAGAACTGAGGCGAACACCCCGGTGAGATTCAACCTTGGCAGGAGCGAGCTTAACAGCCAACCGCAGCGGACCAAAAACTCGCGTCGTCCTCCCTTCTCTGGCCGACGGGCAAGCATTTCGACAGCGTAAGTCGTCACTTCCTTGGCCGCGAGCTGGCCCGCCCGCATTTTAAGGGATTGGCAAGTGGCTGCTGCCACTGAAGGAGATGGCAGAAATATTGGGCGCCAGAGCACGATCTGTGGATCAGCCGCGTAAGGCAAATTGGTCTGTAACAAGTCGCGCCGGGGCCAGGGGATCGGCACTAATACCACTGAGCCAATTTGATTTTTTTCGTTTTACGGACAACCTACGGACAGTTGAGGGGGATTCGCTATCCGGCCTGCCAAGTGTCTGAATGGCTGAATGGCCGTGCTAGGTACAAGTTAGGGACAACTAAGAGGGGGGGAAATAGCGCTTCTTGTCCCGTAAGCGACGCCAGATAAAGCGTTTATGGGATTCAGATGCTTGGTTCGGGACCAGGAGGTCGATGGTTCAAATCCATTCGCCCCGACCATTCTTCATTTTTTGCCCGTTGAAAGATTAGATCGAAGGGTTTTCTGTAATTGGGCCAGAGACTTACGCCATCGGTGGCGCAGTTCAAAAGCACGGTTTTCAGCAGTTGGGCTCTTTCCGTGTGATTTCGCGTAAGGTACAGAGAATGCGCTTTTTGCGCGAGTTCAAAAGTTCTCGCCACGGTCAAGATGCACTCGGGCGTGGTCTGGCGGTTCAGGCTTGACAGCGCTGTTTCGAGGCTTCGCTCCTGGTCGGAATACTCGGCCTGCTTCCGTGTCCAGAAGTCCTCGGTGATTTTCCCGTCCAGCTTGTCTTCGTAAAGCTGATCCACGCGCGTGCGCAGTGCGGCAAGCCGTTGCTGGAGAGCCGCACTCTGCTCCTGCCGTTTTTGCTCCGACCGACTCAGGTCTGCTTGCAAGGAATCTACGACGGTCCGTGCAATCGTTTCCGGCACGTAGATTTGCTTGAGCAGCTCGCCCAAGCGGTCCGATACATGGTGCTCACGCATATAGGGCAGCGAACATTTGCCGCGCCCATGGGAGCAGCGGTAGTAGACGTATTTGCCTTTCTGCAATTCCGTGGTGACCGTGCAGCCATCATGGGCGCAGGTCAGCAGGCCTGCGAATGCAAAGTTGTGCTTGCGGTATTTCGGCTTGTTTCGTCCGGCAAATGTGTCCTGGACCCGTTGGAACAATTCCGGCGAAACCAACCGTTCGTGCGTGCCCTTGTACTCGATGCCTTGCCAAGTGAAGCGACCAATATAGAAGGGATTCTTGAGAATGATTTCCAGATAGGCGCGGCAAATTCGCGTGCCAGTATCGCGCAGAATCGCCTGCCGCAAGGTCGTGAGCGAATACTGGCCTGAGGCGTACATTTCAAAGATTCTTCTCAGCAGCGGCGCACGCTGGGGATCGAGTTCGATGCTGCGCGTAGCCGGATTGTTTTTGTAACCGAAAGGCGGACGGCTGGGATAAATCCCCTGTTCAGCCTTCTCGCGCATTCCCTTTTTAACTTCCTCGCGCAGATTCTCCGAATAGTGCTTGGCCACCGCGACGTGGATGTCGTGCATGAATTTGTCTTGCGAGCGCGAGTCCTTCGCGATCACCCGCCCCTCTTTGACCAGATGAATTTCGACACTGCGCCTCTCGATCAGCTCCTCAAACGCGATGCTGTCGGTGCGGTTTCGGTAAAGCCGGTCGGTCTTCTCGACGAGCACGGTTCGGCAGTGCGGATCGGATTGCAAGAGGCGCAGCATCGCGCCGAATTCCTTGCGGCCTGGGTTTTTGGCCGATTCCACGTCGATGAATTCGTGCTGCACGCGGAAACCGCGCAGCCGGGCGTATTCGTTCAGCAGCTTGCGTTGCGCCGGAATCGAGTAGCCTTCGCGTTCTTGCTCGCGGCTGGAAACGCGGGCGTAGATCACTGCACTTTGCATAGGTTCACCTCGCTTCGTTCGCCTACATTTTGCACCAGTTCGCGGTCCCATTGGTCGAGCAGTTCAAAGAACTCGATCAGGAGATGCAATTCCTCACTGCTAAACTGGGTCGGTGCTTCGAGGGGCGACCGTTGATTCGGCCCCTCGGTGCTCGAAATGCCGTTGACATTATCGTCTTGCTGAAAGCGTTCAAGCGTAATCCTCGGATTCTCCATCGTACCCTGCTCTTGAACTGTCCTCTGCAAAGCAAAGGACAGGGAATGGAGTGGGTGAGGGGAATGGGTAAGGGAGAATGGCTAAAGGAGAATGGGTGAAGGGCGAAGGGAATGGTCTCCGCCCGGTTGGTTAAGGCAAAGGGAAAGGAACTGCATGACGCGGCGGCAAGCTTGCCGCCGCGTCATGCCGCTGATGGCTCTCGTTTTTGTATGCGCTGTTTCATTGCGTTTGCTGTAGGAACTCGCCAAAGAGCGGGTGGTAGAGCTTGTATCGTCCTCGTCCAGTGCGGATCAGCAGGCCCTTCCCAACGAGCCGTGCGAAGTATTCCCGTTGGAATTTGCCGCCGAAGCGGTCGGCTGAAACTTCGCCCTCACCCAAAGTGGCGAACTTATGGATCAGTTCAAATTCCTTCGCGCTCAATTTCGAAACATCCGAACGGAACTTCTCGCGGCCTAATTGGTCGAGTATCGCAGGCCATGTCGTTTTGAGTTTGTGCGCCTCAATCTGTTTCTCTGTGGCCGTCAAGTGCTTACAGATACAGGCAAGAAAATACGGGTGGCCGAAGGTTTTTCCGTGGAGCCATCCAGCAACTTTCTCCGAGATGTCGAGCGGGAGGCCGAACACTGGGCGTGCGTATTCGAGCGTCTCTTCGAACGTGAAAGGCTCCAGATAGAACTTTGTATAAAACCGCACCGCTGGGTCGGCCAGGGCCTTTGTTCCCGCAAAATAATCAGGCTTGGCTGAGAAGCAAACGCTGTAATTCATGCCCTCGATGCCGAACCACTGAAATTGGTCTCTGATCATCAGTGCGAGATCTTCTTTGCTGATACTGGTGATGTTCTGAAGGTCATCCAGAAAGAAAATCGCGCCATTCAGTCCCGCCGGCCGCAAGAAATCATCCCAGGCCTCAGTGAGCATGTGTCTGAGGAGAGAGCTTCCCGAGCTGAGAAACAGGCGCGGAGATTCACGTTCCGAGGCGAGGCCGCCGAAATCGACCCGCTCGAATCTCCAATTTCGAAGCTTGGAGCGCAGGCGGGCTTGCATCTTGGGCGCCGTAAGCAAAACATCCGCGAATTGGCCGAGAAGGACCTCGGCCAGTCGCAAGTAGTCGGGGATGTCGGTTGAAACCGAAACGAAAACGGGCAGCATCGCGAACGACGATTGAGAGCACAGAGCGGCTAATTTGAGCAGCAAGCTGCTTTTGCCGATCCCCCAGTCGCCCAGAATGGCGAATGAAGCAGTTCTGCCGGTCACCAAACCCTGCTGTAAGGCCTGGCAGAAAATCTCGATCTCCCGTATTCGGCCAACAAACTCATCGGGTCTGGCGCGGAAATTGGGCTCGGGAAGCATGTCGCCCCTCCAAAATCACGAAACTCACAATCGTCAATTCGCGTGGTTGGTCTTACTGTTGTGGGTGAAAGTCTGAGTGGTCAGATCGACGCTTTGGGAATGATGGCTTGGTTCTCAAAGGGCGCGCAGTGGCTGACCGCTTTCGGCCTACTGATTCGGTCGTTTGGAGTGAAGTACATCCGTTTTTACGTGTCCTTATTCGTCCAAGCCGACGTAAGAATCCAGCACATCGCTGATTCGGGCGAAGATGCGATCCCACTCTTTTCGGAGCTTTTGTCCTTGGCGTGGTTGGCCTCGGCAGCAACGCACCCAGCCAGGTCGTCCAAGTCGTCCAAAGTAAAGGGAAAAACCGCTCGTTGGTTTGGGGCTGGAGCTACGCGCAAGCGGCCAAGCAAAGCTTCGTCGGCGAAGGCGTGCTCCAAAATCAACTCTCGTTCTCGGTCACTCAACTCTAGCGGCACTTCTTGACCAGGCCGAATCCGCTGACGCTCTTTGCTGGGGAAAGGCTCAAACGCTGCTTGCAGGACCTCAACAGCAGCGCGTAAGTTGTCCATGTTGGGCTTGGCCCTGATCGCTTTCCGTTTTGCGACACCTGCTGAATTTGGCTTGCGCGGAGCGCGGAAGATTTTGCGGAGCTTTTTGTTGACGGCGTCGATGGAAAAGGCTTCGGGATCGAAGGTGTCGATCCAGTCCCGCATATTCTCATGATCTTCGTGGTTCGGATCGGCGAGGGCCTCCAGCATGTGGTAGAAGCCGGGGATTCCGCCGAAGTCTTCCGGGGGAGCAGCAAGCTTTCCCTCAGTACAGAGCGGGTAGGGAACGTCGAGTTCGGCAGGCAGGATTCTCTCAACGGTGAGCACGTGTTCCCAGGAATCGCCCAGGTCGTAGATATAAGTCGCCTTGGCACCTACCTTGTTCAGCAAATTCGCAAGGCGTGTTTTCTTTTCGTTGAGGGTGAGCGATCCGCCCAGGAACCTCTCGTTTGGATCAGGAACGCCAAACCTCTGCTTGCCAATGTAGAACTGATGCAGATGGCAATCCTCCCAGCCCATCGCGGCCTGCACGACATCGTGTAGCTGAGCCAAGGTGAATTCGGCCGGTACCAATACGCGCCGCCAGATCGGTGGCTTTGTTCCGAGGAGAACAATTTTGATCCGCAAAACGGCCAGCTGAGGGTTGACACTTCCTACGTCTATCTTCAACGACCGCATCCCCACGCTTGCCTCCAAACGGCCCGAAATTGGCTTACTGTACCATCCTTCGCTCCGACGACGAGCCAAAGAGGAGAAAGCCTCCGCAGCCTTGAGCGCGACTTCGAGCGAATGCCGATATAGGCCGCTGTGCTCGCGTCGTGGTGTGCGGCGCTGGCTGGCAGATCGCTCACTGTTACGGTAAACCTTTGGAGCAGCCTCTCAGCCAGCGACCGCACCTGGGTGTCGAACGACAGCAAGTATAAAATCTGTTCCGACATGGTTTCGACGGACTGCATCACCCTTCACTCGTCCCCATCAGGGACGCCTAACCCGTCCCCGCTCCCGTCCCCATTTACCCGTCCCCAAGGACGGGTGGTAACGGAATGGACAAAGGAGATTCTCGTTCAAACCCTTGGACCAGAAATCTCGATGAACATTCACCGGTTTTCCCTCTCGCCTCCGGCTGCGATATCGACCTACATCGCAAGCTGAGGCTCCACGGCTCTTATGCACCGGGCCGAACACCATCAAGGCAACCTCCGGCATCGGCGCCACCTCACGGCATCATTCACACGGGACCATCGCCGCTCATATCTAATCTAATGCCCATCAAGTCGGCAAAAACGATCGCCGAGCCGCAAAGAAACTTTTGCGCGGTCCCAGGATGCCCGGTTGGTACCCGCTTGAGTGCACCGAACTCGGCCCTCTATCTCCTAATGCCCATCGAGTCGGCAAAAACGATCGCCGCGCGCAAAGAAATTTTGCTTGGGAAGGTCTCAGGGGATACGAGCGTGTCAATTCGTCGCTGGTGCGTGGCCACAGAAAGCGGGGCTTCCATGTCATGGGTTGCCGGTCGAGGCCGCCAGGTTGGCGTGGTGGTGCGCGGCGCTGGCTGGCAGGCCGCCCACTGTTACGGCAAACCGCTGGAGCAACCTTTCAGCCAGCGCCCGCACCTGCGTGTCCAGCGAGAGCCAGTAGAGAGTCCGTTCCGACATGGCTTCAACCGACTGCATGGACTGCCCACCTCATCCCCATTAGGGATGCGTGACCATCCCGGTTGACATCCCTAATTACTCATCCCCAGGGATGGGTGGTAACGGAATGGATAAAGGAGATTTAATTCCAAGCCTAGGACCGGAAATCTCCGTAACGATTCACCGTTTTTCCTTTCCACCTGCGGTTGCGGTAACCACCCACGCTGCAGCCCAGGCGGAAGCCTCGGCTGGCCTTGGCGCTGCGCGCCACTGGGAAAAGAGATCACGGTAGCCCCATACAGACTGTTTTCTGAGGTGGGTTTTCGAAACTTGTGAGCCTTGCGGAGTGGGTGAGGCAGTCCAGCGTGTGTGGTTCTGTTGAACTAGCCGTTTGAACACGCCGATTCTGGAAAAGTTGCTCGGCCCGACAAACATTTCTTGCTGCAAGCGGGTCCGGTTTTGCGCCGGTCGTTGGCTGTGGCTAAGCTCCCCCATCTCTACTAATGGGCACCGACCCGGTGAAAATGGTCGCCCAGCGCAAGAAAAACTTGCCATTTGCGAGTCAGTCTGCTCGTTTTTCATCCCTGGCGCGGCTTACGGGACACAGTCCCTCCTATCTCTACTAATGCCCACCAAGTCGGCAAAAGTTTGCGCCTTGCCCAAAAAAATTCTTCGCCCAACCTGGCCCCGACGCCCAGCGGGGGCCGATCTCAGCCCTCAAATATCCTAGTGCACATCAAGTCGGCAAAAACGATCGCGCTGGAGCAAAGAAATTTTGCCTTTGAAGAATTTACGTACCAGAACTCACAGCTCTGCCCGTAGCCCCCTCGAATTAGATCGGCGTGGATCATTGTGGCGTCGTGGGTCAGATGGCGGGCTGGCGTGGGTATCCCCGGCGCACGAGATCGAGCCGTCATCCGCACGAAGCCAGGGGCACGAGCATACCCAGGCAGAAGGCCACGGTATCAGCAGATAGAGCCGGATTCCCTCCGCTCTCGCCGCCGTCAAGGGGCAGGCCAGCTGGCGCGGCCCACTTGACTCGTCCTTGACTGGGTTCTCGCTACAGGATTGCCCCAACTATAAGAGGCATCGGCCTCTCTACGCTCAGGCAGCCGCCAGACGTTGGTGACCATTCGCGGCCTTTGGATGTCGCTCCTGTGAATCATCCAGAATGCCGTGCCCCTTTTTCTGCCTCTGTTTTCCGCGACACCCTTGCGGTCGCCGAGGGCACTCGCTTCGACACTGAAGAATTCTTCGACAAAGACGCCCATTCGTTGATCGACGGACTGCAAAAGCTCGACGCCCATACGACCCTAGAATTGAGCTCACGATCAAACTGCAGACCTCTATTACAAGCGTGCCGTCGAGATGGCCCACTTCGGCCCGTACTTTAAAGTACTAAAATACTATTGACACGTTCCTACTTACACTTGTATAGCATTGCGCCATCCTGCCAATCGACCCATCCCAGACGGGTCGGGAGCGGTGGGCGTTTACACAACTAGACGTCGCCCACGTCTTACCGGCTACGCCTCAGCGGTCTCGTGGACCTCGCCCCGGAGGTGCCCCATGCGAGTGGCTCGGTTCGTACTTTCTCTTCTTCTGGTCTTTGCTTCCTCTTCACGCCTCAACTCTCAAGAGTCCACCGCCACGGCCGCACAACGCGACCCACAAGCAGTCACGATTTTGAATCAAGTGCTCGCGGCGTCTGGCGGGAGTACGGCTGTGGCCTCCATCCAGGACTTCACAGCCTCCGGTTCGATCATCTACTTTTGGGCAGGTAGCGAAGTGCAAGGCACGGCTACCGTTCGAGCGCTCGCCACAACCAGCTTTCGCGTGGATGCGAACCTACCTCAGGGAACGCGTTCGTGGGTGGCGAGCTATGGCAATGGAACTATCAGAAACACAGATGGCAGCCTTGCCCGAATCCCTTCCAACAACACGCAGAATTTGGGCGCGCTGACGTTTCCGTTGCTGAAAGTCGCGGCCGCTTTGAACAACACTTCTCTTTCGATTCAATATTTGAGTTTAACCAATTTCAGCGGTCACCAAGTTCACGTCATACACGTTCAGCGGGGTCTCTCCTCCTCAACCGACATCATCAGCCACCTGTCGGCAATAGACTTTTTAATAGATGCCACGACTTATCAAATCATTCTCGTGCGCGACTCGTTTCATTCTGCGGAACGCGCAATGCAGGACATGCTCCACGAAATCGAATTCTCAGACTTTCGCCCCACAGGCGGCTGTCTCGTGCCTTTCTCCATCACCGAAAGGGTTGGTGGCCAGCAGACGTGGACACTCCAACTTAGCGCCATCAGCTTCAACACTGGCCTGACCGACGCCAATTTTCAACTCTGAAGCCTGAGAAAAATCCAGAACTGCAACTGCGTTAGCGTGATTGGGAGGTTCGAACATGCGTCTCACAGCTTCTCTGAAACTCAAATTGATCGACAGCACGAATACGCAGTTCGCTGCGCGCTTGCGACGGTTGTCCCGCGGACTTGTGCTTTTACCAATTATGTTGGCAACCTTGCAGACCGCCACCGCGCAGAGCTATCTCACACAAATAGGCGTCCCTCCGTTCACGACTGCACTCCCAATCGAGAACGGTTTTATCAATGTAGCGAATGGAAATCTACACCTCTCTATACCATCAGGCAGCTTCCCCGAGCGCGGTAGCCACCCATTCGTCGCCGGGCTCGTCTACGACAGCAGGATTTGGCAAGTAGTTTCGGGCACATCTAATTCTTGGCAACCAACAAATGCTGGCTCTCAGGGCGGCTGGCGGTTCGTCACCTCTGGCGATGCCGGCAATGCGAGTTTCACGTCCTACGGTGACCGCTACGGGGCCGGGATAACTTCCGCAACCTGGATCGATCCTCTTGGCACAGTCCATTACTTCCCGGTTAGCCTGGCGTTGAGCTCCAACGGCAACTGTGTGGACTCCAGTTCCGCGGTTTTTGCGACGGATGCTACTGGCTACTACACAAGCTGGACCCACTCATGCAGCAATAACTCGTTATATCATTACTTCTACTCTCCGGACGGCACGGTCGTAAATCGCGGTGGGCCAGGTTATGCATCGGCGCCAGAAGACACCAACGGAAATTACTTTACGGCGGATGCTAACGGAAACGTGATCGACACCTTGGGCCGCACTCCGATCACTTATGTCGCAAGCGGAACGGGCTGCTCGACGAACTACTGCTACAATATCTTGAACTCTCAGGGATCCACATCGCAGATAAAAATCACCACGACGACCGTCTACGTAAACACAGCTTTTGGCCAGTCAGGTGTTACAGAATATTCCGGCTCCTTCACTGCCATCCAGAGCATTACCTTGCCCGACGGCAACAGTTACACGTTCGGCTACGACTCCGGCACCACGTCAGGGCACTATGGAGGCTTGACTTCTATAACGCTTCCTACCGGGGGACAAATTACCTACGGCTATACTACGTACCAAGATTCCTTCGGCAATCGCAACCAATGGGTTAACTCTCGCGCCATTTCGGGCGGCGGAACCTGGTCTTACACGCCAGCTGTAATCTCGACCTGCGGCTCAGGACAGGTCGGCTGCCAGCAGAAGGTGACTGTCACGAAGCCCAGTACCGATCAGATGATTTATACCTTCATATTAAACAACGGAGCCTGGAAGTCCCAGGTGCAGGCTTACACCGGATCAACCACGCTGTTGTCGACCGTCTCTAACGCCTGGGACTTCAGCCAATCATGCTCACCTCAGCCATGTACCGGCGCCTTCAATGTTAGGGTTCTCACCACAACAACAACTCTGCCCACGCCCGGCGCCAACAACGTAACCAGCCAAACAAAGTTGACTTACAACGACGCGAACACCATGAACGTGGCATCCATCAAAGCATGGAAATTCTACGCCGGTACCTCGCCCACGTTTCCGGCCACGTCTGATCGGGAAACCGACTTCACCTACCTTGCCACGTCGGCTTACACAGCGAAAAATATTGTCAATCGTGTCCTCTCAACGACCGTCAAGGACGGCACCGGCGCCCTGGTCGCGCAAACGAATTTCACCTACGATGATTCTGGGGCGCTCCAGAACAGCTCGCCCGCCACCGGCATCTTCCAGCACGACGACACGAACTACGGACTCACCAATACGGTTCGGGGAAACCTGACCACCATCAGTCGGTGCACAAATCCCTCGTCTTGCAGCTCAAGCCCCGTCAAGACAACGATGATTTACGACACGACCGGGCAACTTCTCTCCGTCACGGACCCGAACACCAACGTCACCAGCTTCAACTACGCCGATAATTTTTTCAAAGACGTTGGCGATGGACCCTCGAATCCGCCTCAAGCTTATTCAATTACACCCGTAGTGACCAACGCCTACGTTAAGACTGTGACGCCGCCCGCGATTCCAGCCTCCACATTCGGCTATTACTACCACACAGGACAACTGGCATCTTCTAAAGATGCCAACGGAAACACATCATATTCGCATTTCTTCGATACTCCTTTCAGCCGCCCAACCAGCGTTGTTCTGCCCGATGGCGGCTGGTCTTATACGGCCTACAGCGCGGCGGAAACTCAGGTCGATGCATATGTTGGAATTACTGGCGCGTTTGCTACATCGGGCTGCACCGGTTGTCGGCAAGATGAGGCAGCGCTTGATAATCTGGGACGCGTCATAACCCAGAAACTGATGAGCGACCCCGATGGAATCACAACTGTCACGACGAACTACGACACAACCGGACGCGTGCTAAATGTCTCGCATCCCGCTCGAACCACCGCGAGCACCACCGACGGCATCGAAACCCCGACTTATGACGGCCTGGGCCGAGTCATCAAGACCACGCATCAGGACAACACGTTCTCCCAGGTTTTTTATGGCGCCGCTGTCAGCGGCTCGGGTGTGAATACGACCCAACTGTGCTCTTCGGGGACTTACGGACTCGGCTATCCCGTTCTCTTTGTTGATGAGGCTAGCAACAAACGCGAAACGTGGACCGACGGCCTTGGCAAAACCATCGAAGCCGACGAACCGGACTCCAGCGGCAATCTTACGTCCAATACATGTTATAAAAATGATGGCCTCGGTAATCTCCTGCAGATTGTCCACGGAGCCCAAACTCGCACCTACGTTTACGACACGCTCTCCAGGCCCACGTCCGTAACCATCCCGGAGCTTGCAAACTCATCAGGAAGCAATTGCGCTGTAAATTATACCTATGACAGCAACAGCAACATTCTCACGCAAACGGCTCCTGCCCCCAATCAAACGAGCTGCACGGGCACCGTTACGATCACTCACTACTACGATGCTCTCAATCGTTTGACGAAGAAAACTTATTCCGACAGTTCGCCAACCGTTCAATACGGATTTGATGGCGCGGCCCTCACTGGCTGCACGACTACACCTCCAACCCTCACGATCACGAATCCCAAAGGCCGCAGAACCTCCATGTGCGATTCGAGCGGAGCCGCATCGTGGAGCTACGATTCCATGGGCCGTGTCTTGATCGAGGCGCGCACCATCCTGGGAGTCACGAAAAACACCTCCTACTCTTACAACCGGGATGGTTCCATAGCCAGGGTAACTTACCCAAGCAACAACATGATTACCTACACCGTGAGCAACGCCCAGCGCCTGACCGCCGCGAAGGATGTTGCAAACAACGTTCAGTTCGCCACTGCCGCCAGTTACGTTCCGCCAGGCCGTTTGTCGGGGGTTATCACCGGCCAGATTAGCGGCGGATTCGCCGGCATCAGTGAGTCCCACTCCTTCAACAATCGCCTCGAATACACATCCACGTATGCCAGCTCCACCGCAGGCACCGCGCTCAACCTCACCTACTGCTACAATGGGTTTGACTTCACGAACGGATGTTCCAGTTCCGCCGCGCACAACAATGGAAGCGTCACAGGCATCACAAGTGGTGTGGACTCCAATCGCACAATGAATTCGCAATATGATTCCCTGAATCGCATCTCTTCGGCGGATAGCAAAGCGACTTCCGGCGTGGACTGCTGGGGGCAGAACTTCATCCCGGACGCCGTGGCCAATCTGAACACCATCACTTCGGCGCAATGCTCTTCGGGATCGCTGAGTGTCACCGTGGATGCCAACAATCACATTATCAACGACTCGACATTTGCGTACGATGCCTCCGGCAACATGACCAAGGATGGCAGCGGCACGGGCTACCTTTACACTTTTGACGACGATGGCCACCTCACGCTGGCCGCCGGACAGGCCGGCGGGCCGTATTGCTACGTTTACGATGGCAACGGCCTGCGCGTCGCCAAAAAATCTAGCGCGACGACGTGCGCCTCGGGCACCGTCACAAAGCTTTACTGGCGCTCCATCACGGGAAGGGCCCTCGCCGAAACCGACGGCTCTGGTAGCACCGCCAATTCTGCCTATTACGAATACGTTTTCTTTGGCGGGCGACGTATCGCCCAACGCACCGGCCCCGGCGCTATCTTCTACTATTTTGCCGACCAGCTCGGCTCCACGCGCACCATCACCACCGGCAGCGGCACAGGCCAAACCCCCGGCCAGCTCTGCTACGATGCCGACTTCACTCCCTATGGCCAGGAGATGCAACATACGGAACGACTTCAGACCACCGCCTGCCCGCCCAACTATCGCTTCACCGGATACGAACGCGACTCCGAGACCGGCCTCGACTACGCCTTCGCCCGCTACTACTCTTCCCGCCTGGGCCGCTTCCTCTCTACCGACCCTCTCGCCGGTACGGCAGGTCCTCAATCTCTGAATGCCTATGCCTATGTTATAAACGACCCGCTAAACGTCGTTGACCCATCCGGCATGGATGGCTGCCCACCCAATGCCCCGCCGGGCACCATCTGCGGCCCCCCGTCATCGGTTTGGGACGATCACGGGAGCGTAGATCTCGCCGCCATGACAGGGGTGGGGGGCTCCGGCGAAATAGCAATTGAAGAGGCTCGTTACGAGTCAATTATTACTACTGGCTGGGATCCGGTGCTAGAGATCCAGTATTACGAATACGAATTCACTGGCGTTGACAGGAGCACCAAAGTAGAGCAACAGAAGGAATTGGCAGCGATCCAATTAGGACAAGCCAAATGCGCAGGCCAGAGTCGGGACGCCATAGCGGACTGCATTCTTGATGCCTACAATACGCTTTTTCTTAAGACACCTAAGAACAAGGATAGTCCTCTTGTGGGAGGTAATTACAATTTCGACTCCACCCAAGTGGTGATTCAAGGTGATCACATAAGCGGAGGCGGCTTAGGCTGTGTATGGGGTCGCTGCGGGATCATCGATTCCTTGCATTTCCACAGCGACGGAACGTTCCATGTGGATTCAGCTAATCCGTGGTTCATCCCAATAGGATCAGCCATCCACTTAGGGGTAGACATAATAGGGGGGAACTCATGGTGGAGCCAAGGGATACCCCGTCCATGATGGCGCCACCGAAGGCTCGAACTATCCTATGCTTCCAACGGTGAAGGCCCACATTTCAATTCTGTTGATCATTTGCTTCGCATGGATGCGAGCCGACCAGACGCCGCCAGAATCCGTGTCGCCAATTTGGAGTGCCGAAGTTCTCCGAAAGGAAACTGGCACCTTGAGAGATCGGAAGCTGGTTGCGTCAATACTGGCGCAGATGAGCCCACATAATAGTCCGGGTGTCATCTTTCTGGATGCTGCTCGCCTGATTGCGTACGAAGTGGAGCCTACTGGAAAGCTATCTTCGCGCGAAAACCCAGACAGCAGCAGTGCGTTCGAATTGCACGCATCAGTGATCGACGCAGCTACCGGAACATTGCTCTTCACTAAGGATTGGGGGGCGCGGTCTCACGATTCTTCGATTCAGGTGACGACTGGCGGAATCCTGGTGCGAACTGATGATGTACTGAGAATCTTGGCTAGCGATTTCACCGAAATTCAGAGGCTAACTTTCCCAGATAGTTCAGACAGGCATGATCCGACGCACTGCGACCGGCGAATCATCAGCGTCTCGCCTACCGGCAAAACGCTGATGCTAAATTGCTACAATACAACATTGCATTTCAGCCACTTTGATGTGTGGGACGGCAGCACGTTTAGACAGATCAGGGCTTGGAGCGACGCGCCCCTCGTGCGGTATTCCATTTCCGATGTTGGAATCGCCACCGCGGACTCTAATCAACAGCGCGTCCTTTTTTCTGAGTTCGGCACCGGGCGGTGGGAGTCTCTCGGGAAAAGCTTTAAGATCGGATGCATGAGTTTTCCTGTATTTTTAAACAACAAAATTTTAGCCACAAGTGATTGCGATGGACTTTTGCTATTGACTCTCGAAGGCAAGGTTCTGATGACTGATCATCCTGAGAAACGCGAGACTCTAGGTGATGACAAGATCGCTGTTGCACAGGGCGGTGCAGTTCTGGCCGCGTCGTTCGCCCAAGGCAAAGGAGGCGGCTTTTTCGACACGGACGTGCGCCGTACAAGGATGGGTGTCGCCGTATATAACTCGTCGCTCAAGAAACGAGTGCTCAGAGTGAACGTTGCCCCCATGCCAAAAAACGACTACGACTTTGCGCTGTCGCCCGATGGTTCCAAACTGGCAATTTTGAACGACCGCAAAGTCTCGGTTTACTCCGTGCCAGTCCCGCCCGCCGAAAATGCGCCGATAACCCCCGAACATGAAAGATAGCACTCTGCACCCGCAAAATTTCGACCATGGCTTCTCGCAGGGCAAAGGAACTATCTCAAAGGATACAAATGTTGCATGATCCAACCTGCGGATTCGAGGGCAGACCAATGCCGCGCGATATGATAATTTCGAAACCCATGAGATACAAGTGCCCAAGGGCTCGATTATCAATCGTTTTCACTCTTGTGTTGGTGCCGTGCATTTCTTTTGCTCAAGCGAAACTCATTAAAGATCGTATCAGACCAGTGGAACGGACGACAGAGGGGCACGAATGGGCGGAACAAACTCTCAAGGGGCTTTCGCTCGAAGAGAAAGTCGGACAAATGTTGCAGGTGCGTTACTTCGCCGACTACAGGAGCTTCGACACGTACGAGTATAAGTATGTCCGCGATGAACTCGAGAAATACCACATTGGATCGGTCGTCTTTGGGATGCACTTCAATCGCTCGGGACCCATGAGAAGTTCACCGCTGGACGCGGCCCGAGTCGCCAATCAATTGCAGCGCGATTCCAAACTGCCTTTGCTCCTCGCCGCGGACCTCGAACGTGGAGTCGCCTCGCGATTGAGCGATGTCCCTGCTTTCCCTTGGCCTATGGCTTTCGGAGCACTGGACGATCCGAAAGAGGTCGAACACTTCGCCGCCATCACTGGGCAGGAGGCCCGTGCGATCGGCGTCCAATGGGCTCTCGCTCCTGTCGCCGACGTGAACAACAATCCGCTCAATCCGATCATCAACACTCGATCCTTCGGCGAAGATCCCCAACAAGTGGGCGCACTGGTTGCGGCCTTCATTCGCGGTGCACATGCGCACGGCCTCCTAGTTACGGCCAAGCACTTCCCTGGAAATGGGGATACGTCTGTTGATTCACATCTCGCAGTGGCATCCATTGACGGCGATTTGGATCATCTGGAGAAGGTCGAGTTTCCACCCTTCAAAAGTGCGATTGACGCTGGAGTGGACTCCATCCTCTTGGCGCACGCCAGAGTGCCTGCGCTAGAGCCGGACGCGGACAGGATTACAACGGTGTCAGCAAAGGTGGTGAACGGTGCGCTAAGAGGCGAGCTTGGATTTAAAGGGGTTGTCCTCACCGACGCTCTGGAAATGCAGGGCTTAACAAAACTATATGACCCACAGAAAGGTAGCCCCACGGCGCGCGCGGCGGTTGATGCGGTCAAGGCAGGATGCGATGTCATCATGGTGCCCACAGATCTCGACGGCGCTTTCCACGCGATCATCGAAGCCGTGCGGAGCGGCGAGATTCCCGAATCGCGCATCGATGAGTCCGTGCGAAAGATTCTGGATATGAAAGCATCGGTTGGCCTGAACGAATCGCGCTTTGTGGACCTTGATGGAGTCGCGGCACTCACTAGCAAGCCTGAGGACGTGGACTTTGCCCAGCACATCGCCGACCGAGCCGTCACTCTTGTGCGAGACAGCGGACGGATACTCCCACTTCAAAAACCTGAGCTAACAACGAAGCATCGTCTGGTCGCGATCCTAATCGCTATGGCCTTGGAAAGCGGGAACGGCCACGAATTCGAAAAAGCGCTGAAGTCTCGGCGTCCGGACGCCGTGGTCTATTATTTCGACGGCCGCGTTTCGAACGGTATGGTCCCTGAAATACTCAAGGCTGTCAATGAAGCCGACCAGGTCGTCGCGGTTGCGTACGCCGTGCACGGGGGAACGAGGCAGCTGAACGTCAACGGCAACTTACTGACATCTTTCGGACTGGTCGGTCCGAGTGGCCGATTGTTGCAGCAACTCCTAGGCGTTGCCCCGGAGAAAATCGCTGTCATCGCACTCGGAAGTCCTTACTTGATTGAAGGCTACCCCCAGATTCAAACCTATATCTGCACCTATGCCATGGCATCGACGTCCGAAATCAGTGCTGTCAAGGGTCTTTTCGGTGAGATCCAAAGCCGCGGAAGGTTGCCCGTCAGTCTACCCGGTGTGGCGGCTCGTGGTTTCTCCCTCCCCTGGCCGACCCGGCCGCCCCAGCAAGCGCAACCTCAACCGGTTCCCTAGTGAATGACACACCGTCTTTTGAGTCTGCCGACGACGGAGAAGGAGCCGACCAGCGGTAAGGGAGAGATTTGTTGCGCCACACCTGACAGACAAATATCAACGTTGTGCTGCGGTGTGCGTCTCTCACCCGATCTTGTTCCGCCCGCATGCTCATCGTGGTCTTTGCGTTCTCGTGCATCAAAAAGGTAGCAGGATTCCACTTCCGAAATGGAAGAACTGCTCCAGACTGTTCCGTGTACCCAGCGTGTACCTCACTTGGGCGAATTCGGTGTTTTTGGTGTTTTTCTCGTTTAATGAAATCAATAACTTACGCGTCTTCAGCGCCGCTATCAGTTCGATCCCCACCGCCCCTACGCCCCTACCAATCCCTATGGAAACAAATCGCCATTACACTCATTGACCGCCGGGAAACCAAGATTCACGCTGTAAGGTGCTGAAAAATGGACTCAGAGCTACCGGGCATCACCACAAAAGTTCGAAAATCGTCTGCTAGGGCCGACCACTTCTTTTAAAGCCAACAACTTACAGCGAAGAAAAGTGCCGACGACATCCTGGTTGTGTGCCAAGAGATCGGTGGTTCAAATGTCCTCGCCCAACGATCTCCATTTCCCTCTGCAAATTGGAGTTAAGTGGCGTGACGCTGCGACTACATTTTCCTCATTTTGTAGCCCACGTAGCCCAAACAGGACGGGCTTCGTCATGGGCAGGTTGAAACCGAGGCCTACTTTCGAAACTCTTAGGCCTCGTGAAGATTGCGCACGGCGTCCGTGTGCATGGTGCGCCAAACTGGGAGGCTGGCGGCGAGCGCGGCGATAACGAGCACGACGGCTCCAGCAGACACCATCATCGGCAAGCTGTGGACCTTGACGCCGAACACCAGGCTTTCCAGCCAGCGTGCCGCGTTCCATGCGCCGATTCCCCCGAGCACAATTCCGATCGCAGCGACCCGCGTGGCGTGCAGTGCTGCAGTGAAGGACACGCTCATGCACAACTTGGCGGTGACAAATGAGTGCGCGTCTTCCACGAGTGTAGCTCAGAGGGTCGAGGAAAAGGTTTCGCCATAGTTCCGCGATGCCTTGACGAAGTGATGGTGGAGCGGCTTTGCTCCTGCCTCAGCGAGACCACGTATTCAGCGAGGAATTTGCTCGCCGTTCCGATTGTCCGTGAGTTGGCTAGCTCGACTCCAGTTCGTGCCCTAGCCGAGGCGGTGCTTGGGAAAACTTGCTTCGCAGTGAAAGGGACGTTCTTCAACAAAACTCAAGAGGCGAATTGGAAGGTCGTCTGGCATCAAGACCTGACCATCATGGTTCGTGAAGGCTGCGAAGTTCCCGGATTCGGCCCGTGGACAATCAAGGCGGGCATCAACCACGTGCAGCCGCCAGCGGACATCCTGAATCACATCCTTGCCATCAGGCTCCATCTCGACGAAAGTGGGCTAGACAACGGGCCTCTCCGAGTGATTCCCGGCTCTCACAAACAAGGCCGTCTGTCCTCCGAAGAGGTCGCAGGAGCGCAGAAGGAAGGCAGCGTGGTCTGTACTGTTCCTCGGGGCGGTGCCTTGCTGATGCGTCCCCTGCTACTTCATGCGTCTTCTGCTTGCGTAGCTCCCAAACCAAGAAGGGTAATCCATCTTGAATTTGCGGCGACGGCACTCCCAGATGGCTTGGAGTGGTACGACAAAGTCTAAGCCAATCGCCTACGCCGCAAATGACGGGAAACCACCAACTTAACTTATAACGGCAGCACCAGCGCCTTCGGTGCATTGCAGACCCCCGCAACCATGAGTGCCATCGCCCGGTTCAAACCCTGAAAGCGTCGAACTGCTTCTCTTCGCGAGGGAGCGATTCCAGTTTCAGTTTCGTTGTCGATACTGCACCACCC
>WNGI01000527.1_pt2 | contig 28384 bp, 24 predicted proteins | sample 5400621 | NCBI WGS metagenome assembly WNGI01 (sample SAMN13153374, study PRJNA577476) | soil metagenome | isolation source: 20 cm soil or saprolite under Garry oak tree replicate 1 | place: USA:California | collected 2016-06-15
TCCACGGCACGGTATAAATGGTGAGCGCGCCGTCCGCGATCATGTTGCCCCAGCTCGGCCGGGGCGGCGCGACCCCGATGCCGAGGAAGGACAGTGACGCTTCGAGCAGGAGCACGTTGCCGACGCTCAGGGCTGCCGACACGATGATCGGCGCGGCCGCGTTCGGCAGAACGTGGCCAAAGATAACCCGGCTGGAGGGCACGCCGAGAGCGCGCGCTGCCACGACGAAATCGCGCTCACGCAATGCCAGCACCTCCGCGCGCACCAGGCGGCTGGTCGCGAACCAGGACGTGAGACCGATGACCAGCGTGAGCCAGGCAAACGGCAAGCGGTCCCACAGCGCGACCGCCATCAGCACAATGAAAATGCGGGGAAGGGCGAGGCCGATATCGACGCCGCGCATCAAGATGGCATCGACCCAGCGCCGGTAGTAGCCGGCGACTGCCCCGACGCACGAGCCCAGCGCCACCGCGATGAGCGCCCCAAGCGCGCCGATGCCGAGCGAAACGCGCGCGCCGTAGGCGAAGCGACTCCATACGTCTCGGCTGAAGACGTCGGTGCCCATCAGGAATGTCAGCGAAGGTGGGTGATTCTTCAGCCGCACGGGATCGGGTTGCACGATCGGATCGAGCGGAGCGACCAGCGGGGCGGCAATCGCGACGATGATGAAGAAGGTCAGAATGCCGCAGCCCCACGCCGCGGTCGGGTGTCGGAAGAAGCGCCGCCACCGCTCGTGCCGCAGCGCGCGATGCCGCAGCCAGCGCACCACCTCCGCCGAGAGCACGATGGCCACGACGAGGGCGAGCCAGGAACCGAAGGTCATGCCGTCACGATATCCACGACCGCATCTTCGTGGACGCGAATGCGCGGATCGGCAAAGCCGAGGAGGAGGTCGGCGATGAGGCTGCCCGCCACGACGAGCGAGCTGGCGATCAGTGCCGCCGCGGTGACGATGGCGTAGTCGCGTCTGAGAATGGCATCGACCGTGAGCCGCCCCATGCCGGGCCACGCAAAGATCGTCTCGACCAGGACTGCGCCCGTGAGCAGGAAAGGAAGCGTCAGGCCGAACCGGGTAATGACGGAAAGCAGGGCGTTGCGGAGCTGGTGGTGGAGCACCACACGACGTTCGGGGAGGCCTTTGGCGCGTGCGGTGCGCACGAAGTCCTGCTGCGCGACCTCGAGCATGGCAGCCCGCTGAAAGCGGGCCGTTCCCGCGGCGCCGACCAGTCCCAGCGTTGCTGCGGGCAGCACCATGTGCCAGATCCGATCGGCCAAACAATAGAACGAGTCGACCAGCGGGCAGAGAACCGGATCGCTCGCGCCCCCGACCGGGAAGAGCCGAAGTTTCTCGCCGAACAGCAGCAACAGGATGAGCCCGAGCCAGAACGTGGGCAGGGAATAGACGAAGAGCGTCACATTGCCGAGCACGACATCAGGCAGGCGATTGAGGCGCCAGGCCTGGTAAATCCCCAGCGCGAGCCCCAGCCCGAAGTCGATGAGGAGCGCCGCACCGGCGAGCTGCAGCGTGAACGGCATCGTGTCGGCCAGGGCATCCCACACCGGCCGATGGAGGGCGAACGAATAGCCGAGGTTGCCGTGTGCGAGCTCGACGAGATAGCGCCAGTACTGCACGAGAACCGGCTGGTCGAGGGCGAACTGGCGGATGAGGGACCGGCAGACTGCGGGATCGGGTACGCCCTCGCCAGTCCCCACGATGCACGGGTCCCCCGGGGCGAGGTGAATCAGGATGAAGACGAACGTGACGACGGCGAAAATGATGGCGACGGACGCGGCGAGGCGCCGGAGCAGCCACGCCGTCATCTATCGCTCCACGCGGTCTCGATCGATCTGCTGGTCGGGCGGTATTCGCCAGTTGCGCAGCAGCGCGGCCCAGGAGTCAGGGCGGATCTGCACGTTAGCGACCCGGCGATGGATGCCGGCCACGTTGTCGAGCGAATACAGGAATATGGCGGGCGCATCGGCGTTGATCGTCTCCATGGCGGCGCGCCACAGCTGCTTCGCCTGGTCACGCGACGCGGCGGCGATCGCGCGATCGACCAGCCTGTCGAACTCCGGGCTGCTGTAGCGCGTGTAGTTCGAGCCGCCGATCCCCGCGCGCGTCCATGTCTGCGTGATCCCGGAGCTGGGCGAGGGATCGTTGGACCGGGACAGGATCGCTGAGTCGAACCGGCCGCTCGAGATCCGCTGTTGCTGCGCGCCGGGATCGAGCGCATCGATCTCGACGTGGACGCCGATCACCCGGTATTGCTCCTGGAGCAGCTGCGCGTACTGGCGCCGCAGCACGCTCGTCGACGGCACCAGGATGCGGAACGCGAGCGGCTGCCCATCGCGGTCCCGGACCCCGTCGCCGTCGTGATCGCGCCAGCCGCGTGCGTTCAGGATGCGCGCCGCCTGGGCCGTGTCGTAAGGGAGCTGGCGGATTTCCGGATCCCAGATCCACAGCAGCGAGGACATCGGGCCCGGGGGCACCTTTCCGATGTCACCGAGCGTGCTCTTGACCAGGCTCGCGCGGTCGACTGCCATCGTCAGGGCTCGGCGCACCTCGCGATCGCCGAAAATCGGATTCGCCTTGGACGTATCTCCGTTGGCGCGCAGGTTGAAGGCGAGGAGGGTGTACGTATTGCCCGAAAAGGGATACAGCTTCACTTGTGGTGCCGTGCGGACGCGGTCGATCATGGCGGGGGTCACGAGCTGCTCGCGCACGTCCACCTGATCGGCCACGAGTTGCGTCACGGCGACGCCGAGATCCGGGGTAAAGCGCCAAATCAGCCGTCGGATGCCCGGCCGGCCGAGAAAGAACGTCGTGTCGGATCGCAGCTCGATGGCTTGACCGGCTTGCCAGCTCACGAACCGATACGGGCCGTCGCCAACCGGCTGGCGACCGAATGCCGCCGTCCTCCACTGGTCGCGCGGGACCGACCGCAGGAGGTGTGCGGGCAGGACGCGCATGTGATAGACGGCGTCATAGAACATCTCTGGATATCGCTCGTGGAACCGGAACACGGCGGTGAGCGCATCCCGCGCGGTGACGCTGGCGAGGCGCTTCAGCTGCGCGCGATACGGCGACGCGACGGTGGAGTCGCTGTAGGCGTCGAATGTGAACGCCACGTCCACGGCGGTGACCGGTTGGCCATCGTGCCAGCGCGCGCGCGGATCGATGTGAAAGACGAGCGTCAGCGGCCCGTCCCACTCCCACTTCTGTGCGAGCAGCGGCTGAAAGTCCTCGTCGCCGATCGTATTCATGGACATGCCCACGTCCGCCAGCTTCAGAAACAGCTGCTCCTCCACGTCGCGCGCCGTGATCTCTTCGGTCGACGCCGGTAACAGCGTTCCGGGCTCGCCGATGGCGGCATCGACGAGCGTACCGCAGTCGGGAGCATTGCAGAGTTGGCGGCGTTCGCATCCACCGAGCGCGACAACCGCAAGAACGACGGGGAGAAGCTCATAGCGCCTGGGCATGGCGCTTAACATTTCACGCCGGGGCTAGCGATGCAACGCCCGAGACGGGCGGGACGGACGGGACGGACGTCAAGGGCTTTCCCCAGGCTCCGATAAGTGCCGACGCAGCTTCATCGAAGCTCACCGTTCGCCCGAGCACCGTCGCGAGGGTCGTTTCTCCGTTTCGGGAAGCAGGTTGTGATCCGCCGAGCAAAATCGACCCATGTTGCAGAAATGCATCACCGCGCCGGACTTGCGCCGAACCGACCAGCTTGAGACCGCTGGCGACGATTTCGCCGCCGACGGGCGCTGCAAAGCACGAAACCTCACGGGCGGGACGGGCCGGACGGGCGGGAGGAGCCGGGGCGAGGAGGGCGTCAACGCCAAGAGAGCGCAAGGCCGCAGCAATCCGAGTGTGAATCTCGCAGTAGGCATTGCGCAGCGACCCAAACTGTGCGATCGGAGCGGCCACCGCGTAGGTGACCTCGTGCTCGTGCCAGACCGCCTGTCCCCCCGTCGGCCGCCGCACCCAGGGCGCATTGGGGATGACGTCGTCGACCGGTTGGTTCCGGCCAATAGAGAGCGTCGGAGGATCCCAGCGGTACAGCCGAAGAAAAGCGCCGCCGGACTTTACGACGTCGTCCAGCAGCGCTTCATCAACCGCCATGTTGTATGCACCTGATCGCCCCACTGGATCCACAATCAGGGACCACGCGCCCGTCTTGCCCGTCGCGCCCCTCCTAGACCGTCGCGTACGCTTCCACCGGCGGACACGTGCACACCAGGTTGCGATCCCCGAATGCCGCGTCGATGCGTCCAACCGGCGGCCACACTTTTTGCTCGCGCGTTGCGGCCGTCGGGAAACCGGCGCGCTCGCGCGCGTACGGCCGATCCCAATTCTCCGCCAGCAAATCGGCGAGCGGATGGGGCGCGTTCTTGAGCAGGTTGTTGTCGCGATCGGCCTCGCCGGTCTCGACCTCACGGACTTCCTCGCGGATCGCGATCAGCGCATCCACAAACCGATCCAGCTCGCCCTTCGGCTCGCTCTCCGTGGGCTCGACCATCAACGTGCCCGCCACGGGGAACGAGACCGTCGGCGGATGGAATCCGTAGTCGATCAGCCGCTTGGCGATATCCTCGACATCGATGCCCGCCGAGCTCTTGAAAGGACGCGTGTCGATGATGCACTCGTGGGCGACGAGGCCATGCTGGCCGGTGTACAGCAGCTCGTAATGCCCGCCTTCCTGCAGCCGGCGCGCGATGTAGTTGGCGCTGAGAATCGCCACCTTCGTGGCGAGCGTCAGCCCATCCCGACCCATCATCGCGATGTAGGCCCACGAGATCGGCAGAATGGACGGGCTACCCCATGGCCCGGACGACACCGTGCCCGCGCTCTCGGCGAGCGGAATGCCGACGTCGACGACGGGGTGCGTCGGCAAATGCGGCACCAGATGTTCGGCAACCCCGATTGGCCCCATGCCGGGACCGCCGCCGCCGTGCGGAATGCAGAACGTCTTGTGCAGGTTGAGATGGCAGACGTCCGCGCCGATGTCGCCTGGGCGGCAGAGACCCACCTGCGCGTTCATGTTCGCGCCGTCCATGTAAACCTGCCCGCCGTTGTCGTGGACGATGCGACAGATCTGTTTGATGGACGCTTCGAAGACGCCGTGGGTCGAAGGGTACGTCACCATCAGCGCGCCGAGTGTCGCGCGGTGCTCCTGGGCTTTTGCCTCGAGATCGGCAACGTCGATGTTGCCCTGTGGATCGGTTTTCACGACCACGACTTGCATTCCCGCCATGACCGCGCTCGCCGGGTTCGTACCGTGCGCCGACTGCGGAATCAGGCACGTCGTCCGGTGTGTCTCACCGCGATGCTCGTGATACGCCCGAATCACGAGGAGCCCGGCGAACTCTCCTTGTGAGCCCGCATTGGGCTGCAGCGAGACTTTGGCGAAGCCGGTGATCTCGGCGAGCCATTCCTCGAGCTGCTTGAAGAGGGTGGCGTACCCCTGCGCTTGCTCGCGCGGCGCGAAGGGATGCAGCTCGCCAAAGCCCCGCCAGGTCATCGGGATCATCTCCGTCGTGGCGTTCAGCTTCATCGTGCACGAGCCGAGCGGGATCATCGCCGACGTGAGCGACAGGTCACGATCCTCGAGCCGCTTCAGATAGCGCAGCATCTCGGTCTCGGAATGATGCGTGTTGAACACCGGGTGCGTGCAGAATGGCGTGGTCCGGACGAGTGACTCCGGGAGGAACGATTTGTCCGATCGCAGCGTGGCTCCCCCGCTGCGCCGCCCGCCGCCGTCGGTACCAGTCGCGAAGGCCGCGATGACGTGCGCGACATTCAAGTCCGTCACGGTTTCATCGAACGCCACGCCGAGGCGTGTTTGCGACAGCGTCCGCAGATTGATTTGTTTGGCACGCGCGGCGTTGACGATCCGCGGCAGCACGTCCTGTGGCACCTCGACGGCGACGGTGTCAAAGAACTCCCGGTACGCGAGGCTGAAGCCGAGTTTCTCCAGGCCTTCGGCGAGTGTCGCCGTGTGTGCGTGAACGCGCTGGGCAATGCGGCGCAAGCCCTCAGGCCCGTGGTACACCGCGTACATCGCGGCCACGACCGCCAGCAGCACCTGTGCGGTGCACACGTTGCTCGTCGCCTTTTCGCGACGGATATGCTGTTCGCGCGTCTGCAGGGCCATGCGCAGGCCCGTGCGGCCGGCCCGGTCCTTGGAGACGCCGATGATGCGCCCCGGCAGGTGGCGCTTGTACTCGTCGCGGGTCGCAAAGAAGGCGGCATGGGGGCCGCCGTAGCCAAGTGGGACACCGAAGCGCTGGGAGTTGCCCACGGCGATGTCCGCCCCCCATTCGCCGGGCGGCGTGAGCAGGGTCAGCGCGAGCAGATCGGTGGCCGCAGTGACGAGGGCTCCGGCCGCGTGCGCGGCCTCGCACACCGCGCGGTAGTCGCGGATCGCGCCGTCGGTCGCGGGATACTGCAGCAACGCGCCGATCACGTGGCCCTGTTTGAAATCGAACTGCGCGGGATCGGTCACGACGATCTCGAGTCCGCGGGCGGCGGCGCGTGTGCGCACGACCGCAATCGTCTGTGGATGACAATTCGCATCCACGAGATACGTCAGCTGGCCTTGATGCTGCGACACCGCCTCGGTGAGATGCATCGCCTCGGCGGCCGCGGTCCCTTCGTCGAGCAGCGACGCGTTGGCGATCTCGAGTCCCGTGAGATCCGAGACCATCGTCTGGAAGTTGAGCAGCGCTTCGAGCCGGCCCTGCGCGATCTCCGCCTGATACGGCGTGTATGCGGTGTACCAACCCGGGTTTTCCAGCACGTTCCGCAGAATCACCGTCGGCGTGAAGCAGTCGTGATAGCCCATGCCGAGGTAGGACCGGAAGACCTGGTTCTGGGCTGCGAGCAGGCGCAACCGCTCGAGCGCCTCCTGTTCCGTGATCGCTTCGGGAATGCGCAGCGCACCCCGCAGCCGGATGTCGGCCGGCACGACGGCGTCGATGAACTCGTCGAGCGAGTCGTAGCCGAGCGTGCCGAGCATCGCGGCCTGCTCCTCGGCGGAGGGGCCGATGTGTCGTTCCTGAAACAGATCGTGGTCGATGGCCATCTTACGAAAGTGTGTGTGATTCCCCGGGCGACAAAATAGTCACGGCGGCGCGATTGCCCACGAGTCGCTTGAACTCCTGGGGATCCGCCTTGATGAGATCCCACGTGTTGTAATGCATTGGTATAACACTTTTGGGTTTCACGAACTCGACGGCGCGCGCGGCGTCTTCGACTCCCATCGTGTAGTTGTCGCCAATCGGCACGAGCATCAGGTCGATGCGCCCCGCGAGCAGCTGCATTTCCATGGTCAGCGCCGTATCACCCGTGTGATAGACCGTCTTCCCACCCATCGTCACGACCACGCCGGCCGGATTCGTCGTGTACTTGCCGGTGCTGTCGCCTTCGACGCGCCCGCCGTGAAACGCGGGCACGAGCTTCACTCGGCCGAAGGGAAAGTCGTGACCACCGCCGATGTGCATGGCGTGAACCGTGGCGCCCTTGTCGGTGCAAAACTGGGCGAGCTCAAACGTGGCAACGATCGTGGCCTTGTGCTGTTTCGAGAGCGCCACGGCGTCGCCCAGGTGATCGCCGTGCCCGTGGGAGAGCAGAATCCCGTCGAGGCGGGGCAGTTTGTCGGGTCCGATGTCGGCTGCGGGGTTTCCAGTGAGGAAGGGATCGATGATGACGCGTTTGTTGTCCCGCTCCAGAACGAAACAGGCGTGCCCGTGGAATGTCGCTTTCACTCTCCGATATGCTTCGCGTAGGCATCCGCGCGAAGCAGCCCCTCCAATTCCTTGGCGTTCTTGAGCTTCACCTTGATCATCCAGCCCTGGCCATACGGATCGCGATTGACGAGCGCCGGATCCTGCTCCAGCGCCTTGTTGGTCTCGAGCACCGTCCCGGCGACGGGCGCATACAGCTCGGAAACCGCCTTGACTGCCTCGATTGTACCGAACACGGCCTTCTGCGCATACGTCGCGCCGGCTTTTGGCAGTTCCACGAAGACGACGTCCCCCAGCTCGCCCTGGGCGTAGTCGGTGATCCCCACGTCGACGACCTGGGGATCGTCGCTCTCCCGCACCCATTCATGGTCAGCAGTGAAGCGGAGCTCTTTCGGTATGCTGGACATGGGTCGGGAGCCTACAACAGGTCCGGTCGGGGCGCCAGCCCCGCGCCGTCTTCTTCGCTCAACGCGATCCGCTCGTGCCCCCACGGTCGAAGATCGAGACGCACGGCGACCGGATCGGGGTCCGGAGAAATATGGTAGAGCCGGCAGGGACGGGGCGGCACGGCGTGCTCCCATGCGCTACGGGCGCCGTCTGCAGCCGCCGCAGTGGCCACGATCGAAAGCGGGGTCCCTTCGCGCAGGGATTTCGCCAAGCCTTTCACCGTGACGTGCTCAACTCGCATGCCGGCATCGGTGTAACGGCGGTCGATGGCGCCGAGCAACGGCGCAGTGTCTTTGGAATCGGTGGCGCACAAGACCAGTTTTTGACCGGGCTGTTCTTTGCTCACTCCCGCCCGCGCGGCGCGTTTGCGCAGCTCGGCGAACACGGCTTTCGCCTGTTTCTCGAGCGCGGCAACGGTCCCCTCGTTCTCGATGATGTAGTGACTCTGGCCGCGCTTGCGCTCCGCGGGCATCTGCACGGCGATCATGCGGTCCGCGTCTTCATTAGAGAGTCCGCGCAGCGCGCGCAGCCGCGTCCGCCGCACCGGCACCGGCGCGTCGACCAGCACGACGGTGTCGAACTGCGCCGGATCGAGCACTTCAAAGAGCAGCGGAATGTCGTTCACGAGGATCGCATCGCCACGCTCGCGCGCGATGCGCTGCAACTCGAGGCGCCGTTGTTGCACGGCGGGATGGACGAGGGCATTCAGCGCCGAGAGTGCGGTATCGTCACCGATGACCTTGGCGCGCAGGCCCGCGCGATCGAGCGAGCCGTCCGACGCCAGCACATCGGCCCCGAACCGCTTCGCAATCGCGGCGAGCACCGCACCGCCCGGCGCTTGCGCCTCGCGGGCGAGCGTATCGGCGTCGATGACCGTCGCGCCCCACTTCTTGAAGAGATCGACGACGGTTGATTTGCCGGACGCGATGTTGCCGGTGAGAGCTACGTTGAGCATGACAAGAAGCTAGAGCAGGGCAGTCTGATCTTCGTCCTGCCTGGGAACGCGATGACAGTGCCTGCAGCGAGCTTCATAACTCTCCCGCCCGCCCACCATGATCGTCGGACTGTCCCACGGAGCCGGTTTGCCGTTGAGGAGTCGCTGGTTTCGGGTCGCCGAGCCGCCGCAGACGACGCAAATCGCCTGGAACTTGTCCACGACCTCGGCGATGCACATGAGCGTCGGCATCGGACCGAACGGCAACCCGCGAAAATCGACGTCGGTGCCCGCGAGAATGACGCGCACGCCCTGGTTGGCGAGCCGGTTGGCGGTGTCGACGATGCCGTCGTCGAGGAACTGGGCTTCGTCGATCGCCACGACTTCGGTGGTGTCGCGGACGCGACGCGCGATCTCGTCGGCGGAGTCCACGGGCTCGGCTTCGACCGTCACGCCGTCGTGCGAGGAGACGGAGAACAGTCCGGCATAGCGTGCATCTAGGTGCGACTTAAAGACTTGGACTCGCTTGCGAGCAATGACGGCGCGGCGCACCCGACGAATTAATTCCTCCGATTTGCCGCTGAACATGACGCCTGAGATTACCTCGATCCATCCCGGGCGGGTGGATTGGAACATTGATCCTCGCGATTGCCGATGCACGTCGGCGCGTCGGCCCGTAGCACGAATGGCGAATACCAGCGAGGTGAGGCTAGCGGCCGCCTGTCGTTGTCGCAACGTGCAGACATGGAGACGTGCCGAACCGCTTGTCATGCCGGCCTGCCGAGAGGTATCCCCAGAAAAGCCAGCTATCTTGCGGTTTTTCGAGGGATATCCGATAATAAGCCAGTATTTATGCGGGTTTTTGCGCCCCCCCCTCAAAGGAGCTCGCAGTGAACAAGGCAGAACTCACCGCCGCCCTGGCCATGCGCACCAAGATGTCGAAGGCTGATGCCACGCGCACGATCGAAGCGCTCTTCGACGACAAGGGCATCATCGCCGTAGAATTGAAGAAGGGCTCGAAGGTGCAGATCACCGGGTTCGGCAACTTCGAAGCCCGGAAGCGCGCCGCCAGAATGGGACGCAACCCCAAGACTGGTGGTGTCATCCAGATCAAGGCGTCGATCGCGCCGGCGTTCCGCGCTGGAAAGCAGCTCAAGCTCGCGGTGAACAACAAGAAGTAAGACGACACGACGACAAGACGAAACGACGAACGAGCCGTCCGGTTGGACGGCTCGTTTGATTTTATGCGCGATCGGGACGCGCCGTGACCCGTCGCCCGCGGATCGAGACGCCCGTGAGTCGCCGCGCCGCCTGCTCCGCGATGGTCGGCGCCACCTCGACCAGTGAGAACGTCTCCCGCACGTCGATTTTGCCGATCTGTCCCTTCTCTAGTCCAGCTTCCTTGATCAACGCCCCAACCAGGTCTTTGGCGCTCGCTTTGTCTTTTCGTCCCGTGGTGACGAACAGTCTCGCCCACGCGCCGCTCTCGCTCGGCGGCGGCGCTACTGTGTCCTGGTTCTCGGTTCCCGTTTCCCGTTGCAATGCCAGCAACGCGGCCGCCACGAGCGCCGGATCGTAGTCCTCGAACAGCGGCGCCAGCAGCGCGAGCTCCGCATCCACGTCCCCGCGTGCCAGCCGTTCCGCGATGCGCCCGCGCAATGTGGCGGCGCGGTCCGCGGCACGGTCGGCGGAAGGGGAGAATGGCAACGGAGTCAGCACCGCGATTGACCTGAGGTATGGCAACTGCGTCGCGAGTGCGAGCACAACGGGCTGGGCCTGGGTGGCGATCAGGGCCCGCATTTCGTCACGGGTTGGCAAGGTGCCCGCAACGACTACGTCGGGGTCTTTGGGCGGTGTAATCTCACCGCCGTACCACACGTAGGGTCGCGTCGCTCGCAGCGTGTTCAGCGTATCCCGCGCTCCTGCGGCGCGGCGTGCCGACGAGACGACTGCGTACCGCGCCGACCCGACGGGACCGAGGGGATTGCCGTCGGAATCGAGGGGCAGATCACCGCTGACTTCCGCGCGCCGGGCATGACGCTCGAGGAATTCGGAGAGCGCGGGCGGATTCCAGCTCAGGATCACACGGCGGGCATTGGGTGCCTCGGCGAGCACCGCGTCCAGTTCGTCGGCGAAGCTCTCGGGCCAGGCGATGACGAGCGTTTCGATCGACTCGAGCTTGAGCGCGGAGCGTGCGACGAGTGCGGCAAGATCAGGGGGAGAGCCGGCAAGCAGGCCGACGCGCCCTTCCTTAAGAAGAGCCGCGGTGCGTGCGAGACCGGTGACGGCATGAGCGCGGTGTTCGGGAGGCGCGGCTTCGGCCCAGAGCGCGGCCTGCTCATGGTCGGCGCAAATGACCACCGCGCGGGAATCGATCAAATCCCACGCCTTGCCCACCTGCTCGACGGCAGGGGGCGCCACGATAACTGTGTGCCGACTCCGTTCGCCCTTCACTCGTCCCTCGATTGTCAAAGACTGCGGCATAGACCCGGAGAAGATGCTAGTTTCGAGGCTCGTGAAAGGCAATTGCCTCCTCATTCTACTGCTGTTTTCCGCGGCTTCTCTGGGTGCTCAGAACCAACGCCCGCGCGCTCGCGACATCGGCATTGTCATCGGATCCCTCCCCACCGGTCCCCTAAACGCCATTACGGATGTCGCGGGTGTGCGTGTGGGTCATACGACGATCGCGCGCGGAGACTCGATCAACACGGGGATCACCGCGATTCTGCCGCACGGCGGCAATCCGTTCCGCGACAAAGTGCCCGCCGCCATCGTGGTGGGAAACGGGTTTGGGAAGCTCGCGGGCTCGACCCAGGTGAACGAGCTGGGTGAGCTCGAGTCGCCGATCGTGTTGACGTGCACGTTATGCGTGCCGCGCGCCGCAGACGCCGTGTTGAGCTGGCTGCTGTCACTCCCCGGCAACGAAGACGTCCGGTCCGCCAATCCGGTCGTCGCCGAGACGAATGACGGCTTTCTCAATAACATCCGCGCGCGCCCGATCACCGAAGCCGACGTCTTGAGCGCAATCCGCGCCGCGGCTGAAGGCCCCGTCGCGGAAGGTGCCGTAGGCGCCGGCCGGGGGACCGTCGCGTTCGGATGGAAAGGCGGGATCGGGACATCGAGCCGTAAGCTGCCGGCACAGTTTGGTGGCTGGACCATCGGCGTGCTCGTGCAAACGAACTTCGGTGGGGAGCTGACGATGGCGGGCGTGCCGGTCGGTCGTGAGCTGCGAAAAGGGGAAGGGGGAGGAGGGTCAGGGGATGGGTCAATCATCATGGTCGTCGCGACCGACGCGCCGCTCGATCACCTCCGGCTGCAGCGCCTCGCGCATCGCGCGCTCGCCGGTCTCGCGCGCACCGGCAGCTCGATGAGCAACGGGAGCGGAGATTACGTGATTGCGTTTTCGACTCGCCGTCCGGCCGTCCGACCGGCGGACCGCTTGACCGACTCGGTCGAGGTCGTCCGCAACGACGCGATGTCCGGATTGTTCCAGGCAACCATCGACGCGACCGAAGAAGCAATCGATAATTCCTTGTTGCGCGCCGAGACCGTACGGGGCTATCGTGGCGTTGTGCGCGCGCTCCCCGTCGATTCCACCATCACGATCCTCAAACGGTATGGAGCCATCCCGCGATGATTGAAGGTCTGTCCGCCAACCTGCAGCATCTCGAGACGTCCGCGACCATCGCGATTTCCGCCGAAGCCAAGCGCCGCAAAGCCGCGGGCGAGGATGTCATCGACCTCGGCGCGGGCGAGCCTGATTTCCCGACGCCCTCGATTCCCGCCGACGCGGGCATTCGCGCGATCAAGGACGGCAAGACGCACTACTCCGCGAACGAAGGGATTCTCGAGCTGCGGGCGGCCGCGGCGACGCATCTGTCGCTGCTGTCGGGCGGGCGGCCGGTCAATGCCGATCACATCGTCGTGTCGAACGGTTCCAAACAGTCGCTCTTCAACGCGTGCTTCACGCTGTTCGGGCCCGGCGACGTCGTCGCGATTCCTGCGCCGGCGTGGGTGTCGTATCCGCAGATCGTGCACCTCGCGCGGGCGCGCCCCGTGATGGTCGCGGGCGATCCCGAGTGGAGTCTCAAGGCCAGCGTCAAAGACCTCGAGCGCATGTTGCCTGGCGCCACCGGGGTGATTCTGTGCTCGCCGTGCAACCCGACCGGCGCGGTGTACACGCACGCGGAGATTCGCGCGATCGCGCAGTGGGCCAAGGCGAGAAATGCCTGGGTCGTCGCGGACGAGATCTATCGGCGCATTCATTACGGCACTGGCCCGGCGCCGTCATTCCTCGATCTGCCCGACGATTTGCTCGAGCGTGTGGTGCTCATCAGCGGCGTCAGCAAGACGTACGCGATGACCGGTTGGCGCATCGGCTTTGCCCTCGCGCCCGCCAAGGTTGCGAAAGCGATGGCCGCCCTGCAGTCGCACACGACGACCGGTGCGAACCATCCCGCGCAGTTCGCGGCCGCGGCGGCCCTCGGCGACGAGCGAGTGGAGCAGGACGTCAACCGGATGGTGGCGGAGTTCCGCAAACGCCGCGACCTGGTCGTGTCGCGCTTTCGCCAGGATCTCTCCGGCGTCGAGTTCGTCGACCCGCTGGGGGCGTTCTACTTCTTCTTCAGAGTGGATTCGTTCGGCAAGATCACCGGCACGGACTTCTGTACGCGCTTGATCACTCAGACCGGCGTGGCGCTGGTTCCTGGCGCGGCATTCGGCGATGATCGCTGGGTGCGGCTGTCGTATGCGGCTGCCACGGATGCGATCAAGCAGGCCCTCGATCGGATCGTGGGATTCGCGAGAAAGCTCGGCGACTAGAGCTTCTGCGTGCGGTGCGACAGCACCTCGATGCCTTTGTCCGTCATCAAACAGTCGTCTTCGATTCGCACGCCGAATTTGTTGAGCTGATAGATCCCCGGTTCGTCCGTAAAGACCATGCCGGGCTCGATTCGCGTCTCGTTGCCTTCCACCATATACGGTGGCTCATGGCCGTCCATGCCCATCCCGTGGCCGAGCCGATGGGTGAAGTACTGCCCGTAGCCGGCGTCGGTGATGACTTTCCGAGCCGCGCGGTCCAGCTCCTGACACTGCGTCGTGAACGGCTTGCCGGCGTCGATCGCCGCAGTCTGCGCGTCGTGCACGGTATTGTAGACCTTCTTGAACTCGTCTGACGGTGCATCCCCGAACCAGATCGTGCGCGTGATGTCGGAGGTATAGCCTTCGATGCGCGAGCCGGCGTCGATCAGGACGACGGTCTCGCGGGCGAGTTGGCCCGCCGATGGGCCGCCATGGGGAAGGGCGCTGGATGGTCCGAACTGGACGAGCCCGCCGCCCGGCGAGCCGCGGGTGGCCATTTCGCGCGACAGCAGGGTTGCGACGTCCCGCTCGGTCATCCCGACCGCGAGTTGGGAAAACGTGGCGGCAATCGCTGCCTCCGTGGCTGCGATCGCCCGCCGGATCAGCTCGACTTCCTCGGGGCTCTTGATGATCCGCAGCCGCTCCGTGATCGGGGAGCCGTTCACGAATTTCCAGCCGCCCAGCTTGTCGTCCAGCCGCAGATAGCTCTGATACGACGTGGTTGGCTCGACCGCCACGGTGCCATAGCGGTGCGCAGGCTTCATGTCCCGCCCCGCCTTGCCGACCAGATCCCACGGGTCGTCCTGCTCCTCCCAGCCGCGCACATCGCTGATCGTGCTGTTGCGCTTGATGCGCTCGACTTCAAAGGACGGGCAGATGAGTGCCGGTGCGCCCGACACCGGGATCATGAGCAGAATGAGTCGCTCGCTGCGCCCGGGATTGTAGCCCGTGAAGTACTGGAAATTGGTGCTCGGCTCCACAACGAGCAGCTCGAGCTTGCGCGTCTTGAGCTCCTCCTGCGCGCGAGTGAGGCGTTGGGCGAAGACGGCCGGACCGAGTGAGGGCGCTTGATCCTCGGTACCGCCGATCCGCAATCCGAAATCGCCGGTCCGCAATTGCGTACCCGCTGCGACTAACCCTGCCGCCGTCAAGAACTCGCGTCGTTCCATGGTGCAGCTATATTACCCAGCCTCTTCTCGCACAGGAAGCGCGTCACGGCATGCACATCGAAGCGCGCATCGCACCGCTGAACGGCAAACTTCCAAAGGTGGCCTACCGCTGGGATCCCGAGACCGACATCCTGACCGTGGCCTGCAAGGGCGGCCCGAAGGGAAGCGGGATGAACGGCACCGTCGATCTCGAGGGTGGTGACGGCTCCTTTGTCATCATCGACGTCGCGGGCGGCACGCTGCGCGGTCTAGACGTCGTGACGTGGCCCGAGGACGTGCGCACCGTCGCCTCGCTGGCTCCTCCCGACGCGGCAAAGGAAGGCCAGGTGACGTTCCCCGCCCGGCGCTCCCAGCCCGGGATCGCGGCAGTCGAGCTGGATACGGCGCTCACCGTGGATAAGAATCCGGCCGAGTCGGTGTTTCACATCCGCGTCGGCCGGCAGCGTCCCGCAACCATCGTGCGCGTCGCCGACCATTTGCTGGTCGAGATCGACAAACACTCCCGCATCGCGGGCCTGTGGTTGTTGGACGTTCCCCCCTTCCCCAACGTCGAAGCTACGGCGTAGTGGACGATCGATTCGAGCGATACATCACCGAGCTGTTCGCCGCTGAAGACCCGATTCTCTCGAAAATCCGCGCGCGTCACGAATCAGAGAAGCTCCCGGCGATCAACGTTTCGCCCGAAGAAGGCAAGCTCCTGCACCTGCTGCTCCTGCTGATCCAGGCGAAGCACGTGCTGGAAATCGGCTCGCTGGGCGGGTACAGCGGGGTGTGGCTCGCCAGGGCGCTGCCCGCGGACGGCAGGTTGGTCACGATCGAACGAGATCCCAAGCACGCGAGAATTGCGCGCGAGGCGTTCGCCGCCGCGGGCCTGCAGGATCGTATCGAGCTGATCGAGGGCCCGGCGCTCGACGTCTTGCCGACGCTCAAGCCCGGTTTCGATGCCGTGTTTATCGATGCCGACAAGGAGCCGCTGCCCCACTATTTCGCGTGGGGCATGAAGTTGCTCAGGCGCGGCGGCTTGTTGCTGTGTGACAATGCATTCTTTCACGGCGCGGCGGTCGATCCCAACGATGATTCGCCGAACGCCGAAGGCGTCCGGAAGTTCAACGAGCTCGCGTCGCGTGACCCGCGGCTGGTCGCCACCATCATCCCCGTGCGGGACGGCCTCGTCATCGGGGTGAAAACCCGGGACAAGCCATGACCTGGTGGCAGGCGCTGATCGATGCCGGTGCGGTCCCCGCCGCGTTCGTACCTCCCCCCGCGTCCCGCGCCGGTCTGGGGAGTGACATCGACGCGGGGACCGAACGCGCCGATATCGTTGAAGACGGGGAGCTCCAGGCGCATCCGCTTCCGGATCGCAGCGCGGCGCGCGTCCCCGCCGCGGTCTCATTTCTCGCCGGCATCGAGCGCTGGAGCGTGGTCGCGTATGACGGCGTGGTACAGATCGTAAGCGCCTATGTCGCTGCCGCCATTCGACGTCGCGATGAGCGAGGCCGGCTCCACACGACGCGCGAGCGGAGTCGCGCGTTCGCGGTTGCGCCCCTGCAACGCATGAAACCGGCTCTGAGACAGCGGCTCGAGCAAACGGCGCCGGATCTCGAGCCGATCGACGGTGATCTTGTGGAGCAACCGGCGCGCTATCTGGAGCGCGTCGAAAGCACGGTGCGTCGAGTGCGAGCCGGCATCGAGCGAGAGCTGGCCGACGCGTGCATCGCCGGCCTCCCGCCGGAAGAATGGCTGGTCCTGGACGGCCTGCTGTCGCGATCCCCCGCGGTGGCGCGACACCCTCGCGCGCTCGGGGTGATCAAGAGTCACGGCGCGCAGTTTCTGGAAGGCCGCGGACTTGAACGCGCGTTGACGTTGCCCGCCGGACATCGCACCAGCGTGTTTGCGGTGCGCGGTGGTCACACCCGCACGGAGGTGTACTCGTGGTACCTGCGCCTGTGGCCGTGGGAAGGCAACGATCTGCTGTATGGCCTGCTGCGCGTCGAGGCGCGGGCCGATCGCGAGACCGTGGCGCGAGCCACCGAGCTCTCCGGCTGGCTCTGGGCGGAGCGGGCGCCCCTCGCGACACCGGCCACACGCTGGGACCGGCTGTTGTATCCTTTACACAACGTGGAGGAATACCTGAGCGCCCTCGCTCCGCGGCAGCCCCAGCTACGCCGAGTATCCCGCCTACCCAAGACGGGGACATGATCGCGCGCCCGGACAAGGACGCCCCCCCCCCGATTGGTCGCGTCGTCGCGACCGAGCTGAAACCGGCAACGCCTCACCAATTCCACTTCTGGACGGCTACCGAAACGAGTATCGGGATCGGGGCGATCGTGAAGGTCGGAGGAGACGGAACGGGGGAAGCGGGACGGGTGGTCTACGGTGTCGTGACGGATGGGTTCGCCTACTCCGATCTCGCGACTCCATTACATGACGTCGTCGGCGCGGAAGGCGATCCCACTCGCGCGGCGGCACCGACGACGCGCCAGGAGATCCGGTACTGGACCGCCGCGGTTCTGCGGCAGACTCCGGAAGAGCCGCTCCAGCCCGTGCCCCTCGGCCAGGTGTACCTCGCCGCCGACGCCGACGTCGCGCAGGCGCTGCGCATGGACACTTTCCTCTATTCAGCAACGCCGACCGCGATTCCGATCGGCCTCTATACATCGGCTGGTCATGAGGCGCCGGTCTACCTCGACGCCGATTTCCTGCTCGGTCCCGAAGCCGCGCACCTGAACATCTCCGGTGTGTCCGGCCTCGCGACCAAGACGAGCGCGGTCGAATTCCTGCTGGGCTCGATCTTCGCGCACTTCCCGGCCCACAAGGGCCGCATCGCCGCGCTGTGCTTCAACGTCAAGGGACCCGATCTCTGCTTCCTCGACCAGCCCGGTGATCTGAGCGACGAAGATCGGCAGCGCTACCAGCGGCTGGGCGTGCCGCCGACGCCGTTCGAGCGGGTGCGCTTCTACGCGCCCCTCAAGGCGGACGGGGTCAATCTCAATACGCTGCGCACCCACCCCGATCTCGTCTCCGACGTCGAGCCGCTCACCTGGGGCCTGCAAGAGGTCGTGGACTTCGCGGAAGTGCTGCTCAACAAGGACGATATCGACGCCAAAGCAGACGCCTTCATCGATTTCCTGAGAGACCGGGTGTTGGGAAGAACGTTCGACGACGGCTTCGGTGCCACGCACCGGGTGCAGACCTTCGCCGATCTCGACCGGTTGTTTCGCTCGATCTTCGACGGCCTGGAGATCGCGTCCGGCGGCCGCAGCGGCAGCGACACGTGGCGCACCCATCACATCGCCACGATCCGCAAGGTGCGGAACCGCCTGCTCAATATCTCGACGCGCTGCAAGGGCCTCGTCACGGACGACGGGCCCTCCAGCGATCTGCCGTGGAAGGAATTCACGGACCGGACGGTCTACGTGATCGATATCGCGAACGTCGACCCGCTGGGGCAGGACCTCGTGTTCGCGCGGGTGGTCTCCATGCTGCGCGAGCAGCTCGAGCGCCGCGAGCTGGGGGTCGACGCGGTGGTCGTGTTCGTGGACGAGCTGAACAAGTACGCCCCCGGCGATGGCTCCGAGACGTACGTGAAAAAGATGCTGCTCGACATCTCCGAGCGCGGCCGCTACCTCGGCATGGTGCTGTTCGGCGCCGAGCAATTTCGGTCGCAGGTGCATCGCCGCGTGGTCGGCAATGCGGGGACGCAGCTGTTCGGCCGCATGGACATGGATGAGCTGGCGACGCCCGGTTATCAGGTGCTCAGTCCCGCCACGAAGAGCAAGCTCGCCACCCTGCCGATCGGCGAGCTGATGGTGCGCCATCCGCATTTCACGCAGCCGATTTTCGTGCGCTTTCCGAAGCCGCCGGTGCTGCGCGGTCGCGACGGCGTGGGGCGCTTCCCGCCCGCTGCCGATGTGCCGTTCGAGGAAGCGGTCGTGCGCCAGCTCGTGCGGCTCGACCGCCGGGTTCGGCCCAACCAGGTGAAGGATCTTATTGCAGACCGTGACCCGGACGACGTCCGTCGCGCGCTCGCCGCGGTGCGGCACACGCGGCCGGACGACGCGTTGCGGTATTTTCGTAAAGTTCTGGGAAGCCGCGTCTCATCCGAGGCACCGGAGCCGCGAGAGCACCACGCGGTACCACCGTTGAACCCGATTTCGGACGAGCCCTATTGAAATGCGACGCGTTCACGCGAGTGCCCTGTTGCTTCTCGCGACCGGCGCGTGTGGCGGGCACGGCCCCAAGGTCACGCTCCGCTATCGCCCGCCCGCGGGCGCCGTGTATCGCTACGGGCTCGAGCAACGCACCGAGCTCCGTATGGAGTCCGGTCCACTCGCGGCTCTGGGCAAGCAGCACATCCTCATCCGCATGTATTTCACGCAGACCGTGAAAGGGCCCGCCAGCGGAGGCGGTACAGAAGCCGACGTGGTTTTCGAGTCCATGACTATGGAGATGCCAGGCGTCCGGCGGGACATCCAGAGCGAGCTGGCGAAGCTGCGGGGCATGCGTGCCACCATCGTCTACGACGATCGAGGCCAGGCGATCCGGAGCGAGTTTGCCGCGTCACCTGGGGTGTCTCCCGATCTCGTGAAACAGATGCAGTCAGGCGTCAGCGCGATGACGTTCGGCTTCCCCGATCAGCCGGTCAGCCAGGGTGATTCCTGGACGACGACGACCGAGCTACCGCTCGCGCAGCTTCCCGGCACCAACGCCGAGACCGCCGGGCCGGCGCGGACGACACTGACCATTCGCGAGATTCGCATCGTGGGGTCCGACACGTCCGTCGTGGTCGACATCAGCACAACGTTTCCGCCGGGCCCCATTCAGCTGGATATCGCCGGGCAGCGGAGCACGCTCACGCTGGACGGCGTTCTCAAGGGGCATCAGCAATTCTCCCTGACACAGGGCGCCATTCTCGACGGTACGATCAAGGGTGCGACGACGATGAACATCACGTCTCCCCTCTTTGGCTCGCAGCCGATGCGCATGTCGTCCGAGACCGAGAGCTCGATCTCCCTGCTCCCTGAACAGTGAAGCTCGCCCATCTCGCCGACCTGCACCTGGGTTTTCGCCAGTTCGACCGGCAGACGCCCAAGGGCATCAATCAGCGCGAAGCGGACATCGCCGAGGTGTTTCGGCGGGCCGTGGACGACCTGCTCGAGCAGAAGCCGCAGCTGATCGTCATCGCGGGGGATCTGTTCCACTCCGTGCGGCCCACGAACGCGGCGATCATGTTCTGTTTTCGCCAGCTCCACCGGCTGCGTGCCGCGTTGCCCGAGACGCCGGTCGTCGTGATCGCCGGCGAACACGACACGCCGCGCTCCACCGAAACGGGCGCGATCCTGCGTCTCTACGAAGCGCTCGGCGTCGAAGTCGCCGTGGAAGAGGCGCGGCGCATCGTGTTTCCCAAACTCGACGGCGCCGTGCTCGCGGTCCCGCACCAGGCGCTCGTCAAAGCCGATCGTCCGGCACTGCGTCCCGAGCCGGGCGGACCCACGCTCAATGTGCTGCTCACGCACGGCGTACACGGCGGATTGGGCGAAGCGCGCGGCACCATGGAGTACGGCGGCGCGGCGCTATCGCGTGAAATCCTCGCGCCGGAGAAATGGGACTACATCGCGTTGGGGCACTACCACACCGCTCAGCCCGTCGCGACCAACGCCTGGTACTCGGGAAGTCTCGAGTATCTGCCCCCCAACCCATGGGGCCAGCTGCAGGATGAGGCGGAGCTCAAGAAGCCCAAGCGGGGAGGTGCGGGCAAGGGCTATTTGCTCATCGAGCTTCCCGGCGCGCGCGTGACGTTTCGTCCCATCGCGCCGGTCCGCCGCCACATCGATCTGCCGTTCATCCAGGGCGCCGGGCTCAACGCCAAGGCGCTGGACGAGCAGATCGCGCAGCGGATCGCTGCGGCAAAGATCGACGATCAAATCCTGCGGCTGCTCGTCTGGGACGTGGACCGCGCCACTGCGCGCGACCTCGATCACGCCGCGATCCGCGCCTATAAAGCCCGCGCGCTCAATTTCCAGCTCGATCTGCGCCGGCCGGAGGCCCAGCGCGCGCAGGGCGTGAGTGGACCCGGAGTGCGGCACCAGACGCTGACGGAGACGGTTCGCGACTTCCTGGGCCGCCGGCCGCTCGATGCCGAGCTGAATCGCGACACGTTCGTGAAGCTGGGTGTCGACTATCTCGAGACGGCTGCGCGGAGCGAAGAGGCCGGCAGCGCAGGGACGCCGGCATGAAGCTGCACCGCCTGCGGCTCGTCAACTTCCGCCAGCACGCCGACACCGAAATCGTGTTCGGTGACGGGATCACCGGCATCATCGGGCCGAACGGCTCCGGCAAGACGTCGTTGCTCGAAGCGATCGCGTGGGCGATCTACGGCAATCCCGCGGCGCGCGGCGACAAGGACTCCATCCGCAACATGCGCGCCAAAGCCCGCTCCCCGGTCCGCGTGGAGCTCGAATTCGGCCTCGGTAGTCACGGGTATCGCATCGAGCGCGGGCTGAACAATGCCGAGCTGTACCAGGACGGCGCCGTCGTCGCCAATTCCCTCAAGGAAGTCACCGCGCGACTGCAGCGCGTGCTGGGGATGACGCACGACGAGTTCTTCAACACGTATTTCACCGGGCAGAAGGAGCTCGCGGTGCTGGCCGACGCGACCCGCCCCGAGCGGGCGGCGTTTCTCTCGCGCGTGCTGCGCCACGAGCAGCTCACCATCGCGCAGGAACGCATTCGCGAGCGCCGCAACGCGCTGGGGCATGAAATCGATGGGCTCGAGGCGGGGTTGCCGCCGCAGGCGGAGCTCGAGAAGGAGCGCAAGGAGGCAACCGGCCGCCTGACCGGGACGCGCAAGGCGGCGACCGCGGCGGCCGGCGAGCGCACCAAGGCACAGCAAGCGCTGGGAGAAGAAGAGCCTCGCTGGCAGCAGTGGGTCGAGCGCCGCGAGCGCACGCTCTCCCTGCACGGCGATCTGCGGGTTGCCGAGCAGGGCGTCGTCGTTGCGCGCCAGGAATTTCAGCGGCTCGACAAGGAGCTGGCCGAAGCGTTGGGCGCGCGCGAGGAGCTCCGGAAGCTCGACGCCGAGGTCGCACCGATCTCCAAGCTCAAGGCGGAGCTGGCGGAGCTCGACCGGTTGCATCGCGAAGACGCGGCGCGCCGTGAGGATCAGGCGAAGGTCACCGAGCTCACCCGCAACCTCAACCTGCTCGATCGCCGCATAACCGAGCTGGCGGACGCCGACGCGTCACTGGCAAAAGCGACGGCGACCGTCCGCGCCCTCGCCGAGCGGCTCGAGGCTGCCGACACGGTTGCCAAGGAACAGCTGGGGGCCTGGGTTCGGGAAAAGGAGTATGCGGGCACGCGTCGTGCAGAGCTGCTCAAGCTGTACGACGAGGTAAAGAATCAGCGCGACAAAATCGCGCGGCTGGGACCGGACGGCGAATGCCCGACATGCCGCCGGCCGCTCGGCACTGAGCACGCCGCCGTAGTCGGGGTGCTCGATCGCCAGCTGCAGGCGATCGTTGACGACGGGACCTACTTCCGGCAGCGGATCGAGCAGCTGGCGCAGCCACCCGCCGCGGTGACGGATGCGGAGGCGGCGCGCGATGCGGTGCGCGAAGAGACCCGCCAGGCGAGCGAGCACGAGGGAACGCTCCGCGCGCAGGCGGGGGAGCGCGCGCGCCTGCAGAAAGAGCACGCCGGTCTGGCCAAGCGAACGCAGGAAATCGAGCGGAGCGTCGCGGCGCGGGCGGCGGGGTACGACGCCGAGCGCCACAACCTCGTACGCGCCGAGCTCACTCGGCTCGACCCTGTGGCCCTGCAGGCGGCCGCCCTGGCGGCGAGGGCCGAGCGGGCGGAAGCTTTGGTCGGAGAGGCGGAGCTCGCGGAGAAGGCGTTGTCGGCGCGGGAGGAGCAGGTGAAGCAGCTCGGCGCAGCCGTCACAGAACAGGGGTTTTCAGAGCCGAAGTTTCAGGCGGCGCGCGAGCGGCACGATCGCGCGGCCCACGCGTTGCGGGCCGCCGAGCTTGCCGTTGCGGAAACGCGAGGCGAGCTGGTCGCGGCCGAGACCGCCGTGCGGGAAACCGAGCGCCGCGCCACCGAGCGCGCCGCTCGCGAAAAGATGATCGGCGAGCGTAAGATCGAGCTGCGGCTGCATCATGAGCTGGATCGCGCGTTCTCCGATTTGCGCGCCGAGCTGAACGCGGCGATGCGGCCCGAGATCGGCGCGCTGGCATCCGGCTTCCTTGCGGATCTCACGGATGCCCGCTACGACGAGGTCGATCTCGATGCGGACTATCGTGTCGTCGTGCTCGATGAGGGAGTGCCGAAACCGGTGATCTCCGGCGGGGAAGAGGACATCGCCAACCTCGTGCTGCGCCTCGCCATCTCGCAGATGATCGCCGAGCGGGCGGGGCAGCCCCTCTCGCTCCTCGTGCTCGACGAGATCTTCGGCTCGCTCGACGAATCGCGCCGCCAACATGTCCTGGCCCTGCTGCGCCGCCTGGGCGATCGCTTCCCACAGGTCATCGTCATCACGCACATTGAACAGGTGCGCGATGGCCTGGACCGTGTAATCCGAGTCTCGTACGACGCGACCACTGGGTCGAGCGTCGTGCGCGACGACACCGCTACGTTGGGACCGCCCGATGCGAGCGTGGCTGCCTGATACCCGGGTAATCGGGCCGGAGCGCGCCACCGAGCGCGACATCGACGCGCTGAATCGCGTCTTCGCCGAGTCGTTCACCGATCGCTACCGCCGCGATGGGCTCATCGGTGTTCGCGTGCCGCAGCTCAATCCGCTCGTCTGGCGGTACGCGCTGCTCGACGCGGGCGAAGGCGCGATGGTGTGGCGCGACGAGCACGGCGAGATTGCGGCGTTCAACGTCGCGCACCAGGCGGGCCTCGAGGGATGGATGGGACCGCTCGCGGTGCGGCCGGACCGGCAGGGCACGGGGGTCGGCAAGGCCATCGTGCACACGGCGGCCGATTGGCTCATCGATCGCGGGGTCACGACACTCGGTCTCGAGACGATGCCACGCACGCCCGAGAACATCGGCTTCTACGCGCGCCTGGGCTTCGCGCCCGGTTTTCTCACGGTCACCCTGACGAACGAGATCGCGACGCGAGGTCATCCCGCGCCCGTGTTGCTGTCCCGGTGCGCGGCGAGCGAGAAGGCCGCCACGATGGAAGCGGCGCGGCGGCTGGTGGGTGATCTGGTACCGGGAATCGACTTCTCGCGCGAGATCCTCCTGACCGCCGAGCTGGGCCTCGGCGATACGTCACTCGTCGAGGCCGGCAGCAGCCTCGACGCGCTGGCCGTGTGGCATTCGGCGCCGCTCGCCGATACGCGAACGCGCGACGAAGTGCGTGTGCTCAAGCTCGCGGCGCGCACGGATGCCGCATTCGATGCCGCCGTCGCGGCCGTCGAGGCGGCGGCCGCCAAGGTCGGCATTCGCCGCATCGCGATGCGGTGTCAGAGTCGCTACAGTGAGGCGTTCCGCCGGTTGATTGCGCGCGGCTACCGCGTGCGCTGGACAGATTTACGCATGACGTATGCCGGGTACCCCGAGCGTCATGCGTCCCGGGGCGTGTTGTTCTCGAACTGGGAAATCTGAGCGGCTTAGGAGACGAAGCGCGTCGCGCCGACCAATGCGCGCCGCGCGAAGAGAATCATCGCCCCCGCATACAGCAGGTGAATCGTTCCGCTCGGAACGTGTGCCGCAAATAGCAGCAACGCCCACGCCAACAGCATCACGACAGCGGCGAGCAATGTGAGGTTCAGGCGATTGACCTTTCAGGGACGGGACGTATTCTAGTACCCAGGAGCGGGGAGTCAAATTATTGAGCCAACAAGCTCGGTAGTGGACCCAGATACCGCGGCCCATGTCACGCCCCCTCGATTGGGGAAGACAGAATTCGTGGTGAGGGACCAGTCATTACTTTCGGGCTTCAATAATCCTCTCCGTTCCTTCTGTAATCGATCGGCCGGCTGCGTTAAGCAGATCCGGCCGGTCGTTTTTGTGTGAGCGTCTCCCAGAAGTAGCGCGGCGCGAGCAGGGCCCGTCCCCGCACCAGGAATCCCACCAGCAGGATCACGATCCACAGGGCATAGGCGACCGAGACTTCCTCCCGCAGGTGCGGCGCGAGGAACTGGACGATCCAGAGGACGAACAGGGCTGTCGCGTCGAACCAATCGAACTCCATGTTCGCGAGCACCACGATGCCGAGCGCCGTCTGGAGCACCGTGAGAATGATTTCCAGGCGTTGCTCGGCGTCGAAGTGAAACGGCGCCCAGACGCCGGTGTGGGTGAAGTGCGAGTAGCCGTACACCAGCGGAATCATGGCTGCGAGCACCGTCCACTGATTGATATTGCTCGACACCATGTTCATGAGCGCCAGGGGCGCGTGAGTGACACGGCGGGCCCACAGGAACGCGGAGACCTTCTCGGGGAATTCCGAGAGGAACGGCGCGATCCACTGCACGAGAATGAATTGGCTCACACCCAGCAACCCGGCGACCGCCAGCATCGACTCGAGGAAGGGATGTGCGGTGACGTAGAGCAGGAATCCGCCGGCGGCGAACAGGCCGCCGATGGCGAGCTTCCGCCGCAGGCCGCCAAGGCGGTAGGCCCACTGCGACACTCGGGGCGCGTCGCTGATCTCTTCAGCGCTGTGCGGCGGGTGGCGGAGCAAGACCACGAGATAGCTGACGTACAACGCCAGCAGTATCACGGCATCGATCCAACTAATCGTCTGCTTCCAGATGATCACGATGAAGTACAGCAGCGGGGGGAGTAGCCCGATCACCTCGACGGCGTGCTCCCGCTGCAGCTTGATGGACGGCGTACCCTTCGGATTGCCCCTCCGCCGGCTCGAGAAGGCGAACACGAAGTAGATCATCGGCCAGCCAAGCCCCAGCAGCAGGCGAATCGCGCCGGTCAGGTTGGCGATCGCGAGGTGCGAGCGCGTGGGATCGCGTCCCGCGTCCCAGGCGATGACGGCTTCGACGGCGAATTCCGGAATTGTCTGGAGCCACGCAAGGATCGCGAGGGCTAGGCCCTGCGAGATGAGGAATTGCGCCGCTTCCGCGCCCCAGGCGACGAGAAATGCAGACAACAACATGCTGGGAAACGTCCACAGCGCCGCCAGCGCGGAGCCTCCCGCCTGCAAGGCCAGGAGGAGTAGCTTTAGCAATCGCACGGGGGTCCAATCTTACCATGGCACGAGACAAAATGAAGTCCGCGAGCCTGCACAGCTTCCACGAGACGCACACCGAGCCGACGGAGGTGCGCATCCCGTTCCAAACGCTCGTGCACGAGATCCTCGAGCAGATCGGTGAAGACCCCACGCGCGAGGGTCTGCGCCAGACGCCGGCGCGCGTGGAAGCGTCGCTCAAGTGGTTGACGCGCGGCTACGGCATGAACGTCGATGAAGTGATCGGCAATGCCCTGTTCGAGGAGACGCACGAGAGCATGATCTGCGTGCGCGACATCGAGATCTACTCGATGTGCGAGCATCACATGCTGCCGTTCTTTGGGCGGGCGCACGTCGCGTATCTCCCCAATGGACGGATCGTGGGACTCTCGAAAATCCCGCGCGTGGTCGAGGTGTTCGCGCGGCGGCTCCAGGTGCAGGAGCGGCTGACCGACCAGGTCGCCGAGGCGCTGTGCGCGGTGCTCAAGCCGATGGGCGTGGGCGTCGTGATCGAGGCCTATCACCTCTGCATGATGATGCGCGGCGTCGAGAAGCAGAATTCCAAGACGGTGACCAGCGCGCTGCGCGGGGCGTTCCGGGACGACGCCAAGACGCGCGATGAATTTCTGAGACTCGTGCACGGCGGCAGCTTCGCGCTGTGAAAGTCGCGCTCGTGACGGGCGCGTCGCGGGGCATCGGGCTGGCGGTGGCGGATGCGCTGCGAGCCTCGGGGATGCACGTTGTGCGCCTGGCCCGCACCGTGCGCGAGGGGACATTCGAGCGTCGTACCGATATCGCGTGTGACCTCACGGATCCCGCCAGTGTGGAGCGCGCCGTGGGTCGGGTCGAACAGGAGCCTGGCCTTCCCGACATCATCGTGAACAACGCCGGCGTCTTCTTCATCAAGCCGCTCGCCGAGACGACGTACGAAGACTTTACGCGCACCCTCGCGACGAACCTCACGGCCGCGTTTCTCATCGCCCGCGCCCTGGTGCCGAAGATGGTGAAGCGCGGCAGCGGCCATCTCGTCACGATCGGATCGATCTCCGACTACATCGGGTTTTCCGGCTCGACCGCCTACGCGGCCAGTAAGTTTGGCCTGCGTGGGATGCATGAGGTCATCCGCCAGGAGACCGCGAAGAGCGGCGTTCGGACGACGCTGATCTCCCCTGGTCCCGTGGACACCGACATCTGGAACGCCGTGGATCCTGATTCGAAGCCGGGATTCACCAAGCGCAAGGACATGATGCGCGCCGAGGACATAGCGGCCGCGGTATTGTACGCGGTCATGCAGCCGGAGCGGATTGACATCACGGAGATTCGGCTCCTTCCGACCCTTTACACGCCCAGGGGGTGAGTGGTGCGGGGTGCGTGGTGCGTGGGGCTGCTGTTCGCGACATCGCTTGGTGCTCAAGTCATTCCGCCATTGCCAGATTCGTCCGGTTGGGGCGTGCATGTGCTCGCGATCGCGCGGGCGCCGGACAGCGCGATCTGGGTCGGCACGTATGGGCAGGGAATCTTTGTACTGCGAAAGGGTGCGCAGACCTGGGAGCAGACTCGCTCCTCCAGCGACACCGCGGCGCACGCGATTTCGTGGGACTTCGTTCACGCGCTCGGCTTCGGACCGCGCGGCCAGGTCTGGTACGGCACGGTCGGGAACGGCTGGGGTGTGTCGATGGATGGCGGCAAGACATGGAGGAACTGGGAGTTTGGACAGCTTGGACCAGAGTGGCAGTACGTCACGCCCGATGGGATTCTGATGCGCGGAGATACGACCTACATCGCGACGGCGGACGGTATCAAGCTGACGTGGGATGATGGGCAGACGTGGCGCGTGATCACGGATTCGATCGGCGCAACGACGACGAAAGACTCGGTCTGGGGGCGGATTCGGAACCAATACGTGTTAGCCTTTGGAGAGGGCTTCACGCCAGGTGAGCTCTTCGTATCGCATCTTCGAGGTTGTGACGTCTCCGATAATCGTGCACGGACCTGGACCGCTCTGGTGATCCACGATGCTTGCGAAGGTGCGCCT
>WNGI01000529.1_pt1 | contig 28357 bp, 20 predicted proteins | sample 5400621 | NCBI WGS metagenome assembly WNGI01 (sample SAMN13153374, study PRJNA577476) | soil metagenome | isolation source: 20 cm soil or saprolite under Garry oak tree replicate 1 | place: USA:California | collected 2016-06-15
GCCTTCTTCCGCTCCACCGCTTCGTGGAGCAGCGTGGCGAGGTCGAACACCTGCAGCTTCGCGCCCGTCTCGCGCACGCCATCGTCGAGCATCACCGTGCAGAAGGGACATGCGACCGCAAGCGTCTCCGCGCCCGTCGCCGCCGCCTCGCGCACCCGCTCCTGGTTGATCGGCCGGCCCCGTTTCTCCTCCATCCACATCCGCGCACCGCCGGCGCCGCAGCAGAAGGTCCGCTCGCGGTTGCGCGGCATCTCCACCGCTTTGCCCACCGCATCCACAAGCTCGCGCGGCTGCGTCCGCACGTCGTTGTGACGCGCCAGGTAGCACGAGTCGTGGTACGTGATGGTCCGCTCGCTGGGCGCTGGCGACAGCTTGCCCTCGCGCACGAGCCCGGCCAGAAACTCTGTGTGGTGGACGACCTCGTAGGCGCCCCCGAAGTCGGAGTACTCGTTGCCCAACGTGTTGAAGCAGTGCGGGCATGTCGTGATGATCTTCTTGACGCCCGCGCCGTTGAGCGTCTGCACGTTTTCCCCGGCCAGGCGCTGGAAGGTGTATTCGTCGCCCATCCGCCGGGCGGGATCTCCGGTGCATGCCTCGCGCGGGCCGAGGATCGCGAAGTCCACCCCCGCCGTCTGCAGCAGCCTCGCCGTCGAGATCGCCGCCTTGCGAGCGCGCTCATCGAAGGCAGGCGCGCAGCCGACCCAGAACAGCACGTCGGGCGCAGGCTCGCCGGGCTGCAGGACGCGGACCCCGAGGCCCTCGGCCCACTGCGTGCGGTCGGACTGAGGCTTGCCCCACGGGTTCGAGGTCCGGTCGATGTCGCGCAGCATCGTGCCTGCCTCATCCGGGAACCGCGACTCGACCATGACCAGGTTTCGACGAAGGTCGACGATGTGGTCGATGTGCTCGATGTTCACCGGGCACTCCTGCACGCAGGCGCCGCACGTGACGCAGTCCCACACCATGTCGTCGATGACAGCGTTGGGCACGATCGGCGTGTCCGCGCCGCGGAGCAGGTGGTCGCGCTCGTACATGATCACGAGTTTTGGCGACAGCGGCTTGCCCGTGTTGTACGCGGGGCACACCTCCTGGCAGCGACCGCACTCGGTGCACGACATCGTGTCGAGCATCTGCTTCCATGTCAGGTCCTTGGCGCCCGCGGTACCGAAGCGAACCTCGGCCTCGGGCTGCTCGAAGTCGATCTTCTCCAGCGTGCCCCGAGGACGCATCTTGCCGAAGAAGACGTTGATCGCCGCGACCAGTATGTGAAGGTGCTTGGAGTACGGGAGGTAGACCAGGAACGAAAGGATGATCAGGATGTGCGCCCAGACTGCGGCCCGCTCCAGGTACGGGAGGATGGGCGCGGGCAGCGCCTGCGCGACGGTGTTCGAGACTGGCGCCCAGCTCGCGGGGTACTCGTTCCAGCCGAGCGCGATCCGCGACGCGTGCCACAGGACGAGCGTGATCACGATCCCGGCGATCAACAACAGGATCAGGTCGGCTTCGCCAAGGTGGCTTCCCACGAACCGTTGGGGACGGACCACCTTGCGGATCACGAACGCCGTGACGACGCCGGCGAACACAAGAACAGCAAACACATCGACCAGCAGCGCGTACCAACCCTGCTCACCGAGCCACGGCAGGGTCGTGTGCGGATCGGCGGTCCCGATCATCGCGATCACGATCGTCGGGAACAGGACGAGGAAGCCCCAGAAGATCGCGGCGTGCATCAGCCCGGGCACCAGTCGCTGCAGCAGCTTGCGCTGGCTGATCACATCGACGGCTTCGGCACGGACGCGCGCCGGCAGCTTGTCGAATCGCGCGGCGGCCTTGCCCGACCGGATCAGCCGGTAGAGGAAGAGCCCGCGTCGGGTGAAAAGCGCGCCCGCGATGCCAAGCGCAAGGACTAGAGCGATTATTTGCGTTTTCGTATCTCCGCCGAGATCGCGGGCACGATCTCCTTCAGGTCGCCGGTCACCGTGTAGTCCGCGTTCAGCATCAGTGGCGCCTGCGGGTCGGAATTGATGGCGAGGATCCGTTTGGCGCCTTTGAGGCCGGCCATGTGCTGGGTCGCGCCCGAGATCCCACACGCGATGTAGACCTCGGGCGCGACCTTCGTGCCGGTCTGACCCACCTGGTCGCTGTGCGGTCGCCAGCCCGCGCTCGTCACCGCGCGCGAGCACCCGACCGCCGCCCCCAGCAGCCCGGCCAGCTCTTCGATGATCGCGAAGCCCTCCTTCGATCCGACACCGCGGCCGCCGCTGACGATCACCTTGGCGGCTCCCAGCGAGACGCCGCCGTTCTGAGGCGCCACGTGGCCCACGACCCGGACCGCATCTTCTTGCTCTTCCGGCGCGCCGAGCTCGATCGGTTCCGGCAGAGGTCCGCTGTCGGCAGGCACGGTGTGCGGAGCCACAGAGATCAGCGCGCGCGGGCTGTGCAGGTGTGCCTCTTCGAGCAGGCTGCCGCCCCAGCGCAGGCGTGTCACTGTCACCGGATCGCCGGCCTCGGCGGCGATGCAGTTGGCGGCGAACGGCAGGTTCATCCGAGCGGCGACGCGCGCCATCACCTCGTTGCCGCGTTCTGTTCCCGCAGCAAAGACAGCCGATGGACTCAATCGCGTGATCGCGGTGGCGAGCGCGTCAGGCGCGAAAGGCTCGAAGGAATCGATGGCGACCGACCGAACCGCCCCGAACTTGCGCGCCAGCGTCAGCGCCTGGCGCGACGCCTCGGTGTGGTCGTCGATCAGCACGACGCTCAAAGGAGTCCTGCCTTCGCCAGCACGTCGACGACCGCCGTCGCGGCCGAGGCACCGTTCCCGAGCGACTCCGCGCGCCGGCCCTGGCCTGCCGGTACCGCCAGGCGGACCAGCTCGAGGCGCGGCTCGAGCCGTTGTGGCGTCTGGACGGCCACCGGCTTGGTGCGCGCGCGCATCCTTCCTGGCACCGACGGATAGCGCGGCAGGTTCAGCCCTTCCTTCACGGTCAGTACGGCGGGCAGCGGCACGACAAAGACGTCGCGGCCGCCCTCGACCTCCTGCTCGCAGCGCACCGAGGAACCTTCGATCGTCACTTTCTTTAGGCCCGTGACGCAAGGCCTGCCGAGCGCGTAGGCAACGCGGATGCCGACCTGGAAGCCACCCGAGTCCGCTGACTCGTTGCCGAAGAACACGATGTCGAATGGTCCATTGGCCGCCTCGTCGGCTCGGATCGCGTCCAGCAAGGCGGCTGCTGTCGCCTGTGCATCCCATTCCTGACCGTCGGTCTGGAGGTGGATGGCACGATCGATGCCTAATGCCATCGCGTCGCGGAGCTGCTCCACCGCCTCGGGCGGGCCGAGGGTAAACACGACCGAATCGCCCTTGTTCGCCTCGATCAGGCGCACCGCCTCTTCGACCCCGCATTCCTCGTGCGGGCTCAACGTGAAGCCGAGGTGCTGCGTGTTGATGGCTCGCGCGTCCTCGGTGAGCAGGATGCGTCCACCGGTGATCGGCACCCGCTTGATGCACGCCGCGATCCGCATGGGCTATGACCTGATGCGCGTGTTCTCGGGATCGAACAGCGGGGTTGGGCCGGCAACAGCCACCGAGACTGGGTACCGCTCGCCCATGTACTCGACGAGCAGCTGGTTCCCGACCACAGCCTCCTCGGGCGTGAGGTACGCCATGAGGATGTGCTTGCCGACCGATGGCCCCGCTCCGGCGCTGGTCACGTACGAGCCGCGGCCGCGGCGGTCGACGATGCGCTTGCCATCGCGGGTGAGGATCGGCTCCCGCCCGAGCATGTAGCGCTTCTCTCCCGACTTCGAGCGGTGATCGTCCACGGTCAGGGTGCACAGGATGGCCGCCGGTTCCTCCTCGCGGTGGCGCAGGTGGGCAGCCTTGCCGATGAAGTCCTCCGCCTTGACCCGGGGGGCGGCCATGCCCGCCTCGACGACGTTGTACTCGGTCTCCAGCTCGTTGCCGTGCGCGCGGTAGCCCTTTTCCAGGCGGCCGGTGGTTCCGTAGACGCCGATGCCACAAGCCGCCATGCCATGAGGAAGCCCGGCCTCCCACAGCGTGTCCCACAGCTTCAACCCCTGCTCGATCGGCACGTACAGCTCCCAGCCCAGGTCGCCGACGTACGAGATGCGCGACGCGAGGACACGCAGCGTCCCGATCTCGATGACGCTGCAGGTGCCGAATTTGAAGCCCTCGTTGGTAAGGTCGTCGGAGGTGGTGCCTTCCAGGACGCGCCGTGCGTGCGGGCCCCACAGGCCGATCGTTGTCATCGACGAGGTGAGGTCGGCCAATTCCGCGCCGCCGACGAGCTGGTCGCCGAACCATTTCTTGTCCGACATCCCCGCGGCCCCTCCCGTCACGACACGGAAGTGCTCGTCGCCGAGCCGCATGATCGTGAGGTCGGACTTGAAACCGCCCTGCGGGCTGAGCACCGGCGTGTACACGACGCGGCCGACCGGCACGTCCATCTGCCGGAGCGCCGCGCACTGGACCGAGGCCAGGGCGCCGGGCCCGACGAGGTCGAAGATCGTAAAGGCGGAGAGGTCGAACAAACCCACACGCTCGCGCATCGCGAGGTGCTCGGCGTTGATGATCGGCGACCACCAGCGCGCCTCCCACTCCGCGGTACGCCGCGTGACCCGGTCACCGAACTCTTCGAGCAGAGAAGCGTTGGATTCGTACCATTGCGGTCGCTCCCATCCGGCCGCCTCGAAGAAAACCGCGCCCAGCTCCCGCTCCCGCAAATGGAACGGCGCAAGGCGCACGTTGCGGTTCGAGGCCCACTGCTCGCTGGGGTGGACGATGCCGTAGGTCTTGTTGAACCCCTCGGCCGCCCTTGCGCGCACGTGCGCGCGTGTCTTTTGATGTTCGTGGAAGCGGGCGACGTCCGACGAGTGGAGGTCGATCTCGGATTCGCCGTGGACCATCCACTCGGCCAACGCCTTGCCGGTACCCGGCCCTTCCTTCACCCACACCGCCGCCGCCGCCCACAGGCCCTTGACGTCCGGCGACTCGCCCAGGACCGGCATGCCGTCCGGCGTCAGCGATAGGATCCCGTTGATCGCGTACTTCACCCCCACGGACTCGTCGCCGACGATCTCGGGCATCAGCTCCAGCGCGTGGTGCATCTGCTCCTCGAAGTCCGCCTGCGTGAAGGGGAACTCGGTCGGCGACAGGGCCGCCTGCTCGACCGGAGGCAGGTCTTCCGGCTCGTAGAGGATCGGCTTGTGCGCGTACGAGCCTATCTCCAGGTCGCCGCCCGCCTGGCGCTCGTACATGTTGGTGTCCATGTCACGGACGATGGGGTGCTCGATGTCGGATTTCGCGCCGCGGAAGCGTGGCACCGGTCCGATGTCGATCATCTGGTGGACCGCCGGCGTGAGGGGAATCCGCGTCCCCGCCATCTTCGCCACGCGCGGGCTCCAGACGCCGCAGGTGATGGCGACGATCTCGGTCTCGATATCGCCTTCCGTCGTGCGGACCCGGCGGACGCGGCCGTGCTCGACGTTGATCCCGACCACCTCCGTCTTCGGCGCGACGTGTAGCGCGCCGGCGGCCTGGCCCTTCTCCCGCATCAAGGTCCCGGCGCGCAGCGAATCGACGACGCCCACCCCCACGGTGTGGAAGCCGCCGAGGATCACCGACTCGTCGATGTAGGGCACCAGCTCCTTCACCTGCGCCGGCGTCAACAGAGATCTGCCTTCGATCCCCCACGATTCGCCGGAAGCCATGCGCCGCGTCAGCTCCTGCATCCGCTCTGGCGTGCGCGCGACCTCGATCCCGCCCGACTGGATGAAGACGCCGAGCTCCCTGTACTGCCGGACGCTGTCCATGGTCAGCGCGGTCATCTCCTTCGAATGGTCGACCAGGTAGATGAAGTTCGAAGCGTGGCCTGTCGAGCCGCCCGGGTTCGGCAGCGGACCCTTGTCGAGAAGGACGACGTCGCGCCAGCCCAGCCGCGTGAGGTGGAAGGCGAGGCTGTTGCCGACGATCCCGCATCCGATGACGACGCACCGCGCCTGAGTCGGGAGGCTCATCGGCCTAATCGGGTTGATAGGGTGACCGGACTTCTTCCGGCAGCTCGTACCAGCGCATGCGGTCGCCGACCTGCGCGCGCATCTTCCATCTCAGAGGCTTCGCCTGCGCGTCAACTGCGCTCCACAGCTCGTCCAGCCGTGATGTGACTTTCGCGGCGTCGACGTCCAGCTCGCTGACCGCGTGGCGCAGCTTTTCGATGTTGAGCTGCAGGGTCCGGTACAGGCCCCAATCCTCCGCGGCGAGCCGCGCCACATACTCCGCGTCGATCGCCTCGTCGCCCTTTCCGATGGGGTGGTCCAGCACGAGCGCGGTCAGGTCGACGAGGTCCTTGTGATTGACCTCGTAGATCTGGAGCTTGCTGAGCAGCAGGTCGGAGGGGCTGGCGCATGGACCGCCGTGAGAGAGCCTGCCTCGCATGTCGATGACGTGCGACATACGAATGGCGTCGATGAATACATCGACTTGCTTTCCGTTCTGGGCGTCGAAGAAATAGAGACGCCGGTCGCCCTGCATCGTGTTGAAGCGGTCGTTGGCCTGGTAGCCGATGGACGGAAAGAAAGCCAGCACGGCCTTGCGGTCCCTGGTCGGGATCACGTAGTCCAGATCGCCGTACTTGCGGCGAAGCGGTGGGTGTTGTGCGCTCGGCGAGTGCAGGTGGATGCCGGCCCCGCCTAAGAGCTTGACGCCCAGGCCTTGCGCCATTGCCGCGGTCGCGACTCTCTCCGCCTCGGCGATGGTGTCTTCCAGGGGCCGGGGAGATGTTCCGTTGGAGCTCAATCTGGCGAGATCTCGATCACGATCGTCTTGAGGTCGGTCATCTGCTCGAGGGCAAAACGGCCGCCGACGCGTCCGATGCCGCTCTTCTTGCCGGCTCGACCACCGAACGGAAGGTGCGCTTCCCAGTAGTTGGTCGATTCGTTGATGTTCACCCACCCGGTGTCGAGCTGGTCCGCGAAGCGCAGAGCGCGCGAGAGGTCTTTCGTGTAGACCGCGCCGAGCAATCCGTACGGAGAGTCGTTGGCCAGCTGGAGCGCCTGCTTCTCGTCGCGGAACTTGATGATCGGCGCGATCGGACCAAACGTCTCCTCGCGGCTCACACGCATCTCCGGCTCGACGCCGTCCAGGATCGTCGCGTGATAGTACAGCCGCGTCGGGAATCCCTTCGCGCGCTCCCCGCCGAGCACGAGCTTGGCGCCGTGCTTCAGGGCGTCGGCGACGTGCTGGTCCATCTTCGTGGCCACGCCCTCATTGTTCAACGGGCCAAGTGTGGTCGCGTCGTCGAAGGGATCGCCCAGGCGCAGCGCGCGAGCCGCGTCCGCAAGACGCGCGACGAACTCGTCGCGGATCGGCTCCTCGACGAGGATCCGCTCGCCGGCGGTGCAGCTCTGCCCGGCGCACAGGTAGCAGCCGACGATCGCGCCTTCGACCGCCTTGCCGATATCGGCGTCGGCGAAGACGACCTGCGGGCCGTTGCCGCCGAGCTCGAGCATCACGTGCTTGCCCGCAGCCCGCCTTGCGACCGAGCCGCCGGTTTCGGTCGAGCCGACAAAGCCGACCCCGTCGACGAGCGCGTGTCCCGCCACCTCGTCACCGACCTCCGCGCCAGGCCCGGTCACGAGGTTGGCCACGCCGGCCGGAAAGTCGGCTTCGGCGATGCACTCCATCAGCGCGACCGAGATCACGCTTGTCGACGAGGCGGGCGTCCAGACGAACGTGTTGCCCGCGGCGAGGGCCGGTGCGATGAGCTCGGCGGCCATCGTCAGCGGCCAGTTCCAGGGTGTGATGATCCCGTAGACGCCGCGCGGGTAGTGGCGCGCCAGCACCAGCTTGGTGGGGCCGGCGGACGGAAGGACGCGGCCCTCCAAACGCTTCAGGTCCTCCGCGGCGATCCGGAAATACTCGATGCATTCGTCGACCTCGCCCAGCGCCTCGGCCTTGAGCGGTTTGCCCTGGTCGAGGGTCAGGAGCTTGCCGAGCTCCTCGCGTCTCTTCTCGATCGCGGCGGCGATCCGGTGCAGGCGCTTCGAGCGCTCGAATCCTTTGAGCGCGGCCATCGCGGCGCGCGCCTTGTGGGCCGCCTCGACCGCGCGTTGCGCGTCGGCGCGGGTGCCTTTCGGGACCTGGGCGATGACCTCGCCGGTGGCGGGGCTGTCCGCGTCGAAGAAGGCGCCGCTCTCTGACTCGACCCAGCGACCGTCGACGAACATCTTCTTGACCGAGCGAGCTACATCAATCGTCATGGTCGTGCTCCATTGCCCCTGGCCTTGCCCATGTCAAACGCCTGCTTGTAGATCCTTCGGTAGTTCGCCGCGTCGACATCGCGTGGATTGCCGATCGTCTGCGGATCCGCGAAGGCCTTGTCCGCGAGCATTGGGATCTCGTCCTCGCTGAAGCCCAGCTCCTGCATGCTCGGGATGTCGACGTCGGCGGTCAGCTGATGTACGAACTCCACCGCCATCTCGGCCGCGCGCCACGTGGAGACTCCACGAGTATCGAGACCGAAGGCAGCCGCCATGCGGGCGAAGCGCTCTGGCTCGCCCGAGTGGTTGTACTCCATGACCGGGCCGAGCAAGCGTGCGGTCAGCGCGCCGTGAGGGGCGTCGTGCACTCCACCTGCGGTCTGGCTCATCGCATGCGCGGCGCCCGCAGAGTCGGTCCCGTAGGAAAGCCCGGCAAGCATCGCGGCCGCGCTCATGTGATAGCGCGCCTCGAGGTTGTTGGCTTGCGAGAACGCGACGCGCAGATAGCGCGCCACGTATTCCATGGCAAGCAGCGCGACCGCATCGGTGAATGGCTGGTGATACGACATCGTGAAGCACTCGACCGCGTGCGCAAGGGCGTCCATGCCCGTGCCGGCGGTCACGGCGGGCGGCAGCTTCACCGTCAGCTCGGGGTCGATCACGGCGACCCATGCAGCGATATGGGGCGTGCCTCCGACGTTGAACTTGATCTTGCGCTTCGGGTCGGTGATGACCGCCCACAGCGTGACCTCGCTCCCAGTGCCGGCCGTGGTGGGGACCGCGATCATCGGCGGGATGCGGGAGCGGATCGGGTTGTGGCCCCACTCGTATTCGACGATGCTGCCCTCGTGCGCGGCCACGACGCCGATGCCTTTGGCGGTGTCCATCGAGCTGCCGCCGCCGATCGCCACCAGGCCGTCGCAGCCCTGGGACCTGTACTCGGCGGCGCCTTCGTCGACAAGCTGGACGCCGGGGTTGGCGCGGACCTTGTCGAAAACGACGGGCTCCACGTCCGCGCGGCGAAGCGACTCGAGGGCGACCTCGAGCAATCCCGCCGCCTTGACGCCGGAGTCGGTGACGAGCAGCGGCCGGCGCATGCCGAGCTGGCTCGCCTCGCCTCCGAGCTCCTGGATGGCGCCGAGCCGCTGCACGAGCCGCGTCGGGCTCTGGTAGGTGCGAAGTGTGTATTCGAGCATGAGTCAGAAAAGGCCGCCGAGCTTGCGCTCGGCGGCCACTGCAATGCTACTCAACAGGGATTTCGTGGTGGATCCGGCTCAGGTCGATCCCTTGGCGTTGCCGCACAATGCGCGCCACAACGTAGATGACCACAGCGAGCAGGTACGTAGCGCCGAGATAGATGGCGGACGGCACGCTGTTGGAGCCATATGTGGAGTTGGTGGCCCACTCGTAGATCATGAACACGATGAAGATCGCGGCGACTGTCCCCACGACGCTGATCATGGGAAGACCCGCAATCTTGTATCGGGCGATCGGTGAAGCTTCGTAGATGTCCTTCCTTCGCCATGGAAGGATGATTGCCGCCACCAGGGTGCCCAGGAACGTGATAGCGATGACAGCCGTCGCATCCAGGTAGGCCGCCGCAAACCCGAATACGTTCCATGCGAAGAGCGCGCTCACTATGAGCGAGGGAACGACCATCAGCAGCAACGAGCCGTAGGGGACGCGTCGCCTGGAAGAAATGTTGGCTGCCCACGATGGCAGGACGCGGTCGAACGCAGCGGCAAAGATGACTCGCGTCGAGGATAGGAACAAGGTCCCGGCCCAACCGAAGAACCACAGGCCCATCACCGCGATCAGAAGCGCCTGAAGCAGATGGTTGTTCACCAGCCAGCCGGCAAACATCACGGGATACGGCCATATGGGGACGGGTGCGGCCGGTTGATCAACGCCGTACACGGGATTCCAGTAAGCGGCGTTGGCGGCGTTGTAGAACTCCCAACCGATCGTCTTTGCCGTCAGGACGAGAACCAGGACGACCAGGGCAACTGTGACCCACAAGCCCCAGAACATGCTCTGGAGTGGCTTCCGGAGCTCCTTGGCGCCGCGGACTTCCCCATAAAGCGTCGCGCCCCAGTTCGGCCAGAGAAGGTAGAAGGCGAGAAAGGGCAGCAGTAGCAGCGTCGGGCCAAGCGAGAAGAACGTGAAGTTGTGAGACGTGAACCCGCCTTTGGCTGAGGCATCGATGGTCGCCTGGTAGGCGTTCGGTCCAGCGCCAAACAGCGTCGTCGCCTCGCGGTTGAACGCATTCTGGAAGTCACTCTGGCTGCTGAACGCGAGCAGCACGCAGACGACGGCCAGGCCGACGAGCCCAATCCAGAAGCAGATTTTCTGGATACGGGCATACGTCTCCATGCCGAGGGTGACCACGAGGCTGACGAAGGCGAGGACGATCAGGCAGCTGACGAAGACGCCCCACTGCGTGGCGAAGAACGCCCCAAGGTCCTTAAGACCGAGTGTGTACGCGAGAGGCTCGAAGAATTGGACGATCAGGATGTTGGCGTAGATCGGAGTCCATAGCCAGAGGGTGAACCACCATCCTGTGATGGCAAGCACAAAGCCAATGCCGCCCCCAAGCACTCGACTCTGCCACGCGTAGTCTCCGCCTGTACGTGGCATGACGCTGACCAGGGCGGCATACGCTACGACGAGGAATGTCACCAGGACGCCGGTGATCAGCACCGCGGTCAGCACCTGGCCGTCCGGCACGAAGTACGCAAATGACATGCCGTACAGGCCGAGGGTGATCAGGTTTACCGACCAGAACGAATAGACGAAGGCGTCGAATGTGGACCAGGCCTTGACCAGGCCGGTCGCGTTGCGTAAGAACAGCGCCGGCCGCGTCGCCGTCCCCATCGTCGTATCAGCCATGTTGCTTCCTCCTTACGACCTCATCCGTTGACCAGCTGGTAGCTCTTGATTCCTTTCTTGGGGTCGAGCTGGATGATCGCCCCCATGAGCATCCCTTCCTCGTAGGCGCTGCCTGGGTTGATGGACAGCGTCTTGCCGATCTTGATCGCGCCCTTGCTCTCGTGGATGTGGCCGTGGAGCGAAAGGAGCGGTTGGTGGCGCTCGATCGCCTTCCGGACCGCGGTCGAGCCGACGGGCCGCAGGGCGCGGCCGCCGTGCAGGAGCTTCAGGTCGGCGTCGATTGCGGGCGCTTCGTCCAGACCCGACTTGAAAGGAGGGCAATGCAGGTTGAAGATCGCGCGCGAGGCGTCCGGAACTTGGGAGGCCATGCTCTCGATCCTGTCGGCCAGCTTTTCCTCGGTCTCTTCGCGGTGCGTGTTCCAAGGCGTCGGGTTCGACCAGCCTGTGGAGATCATGGAGTAGCCGTCGATCTCGACGAGGCGGCCTTCGCCCAGCTCGACGAGCTCGGCTCGGCGGATGACGTCATCGACCTCCATCTCGTCGTCGTTGCCTGGTGACACGAAGCACCGGATGCCCGACCCGCGCAGCTTTTCGGCTGCCATGTTCATCCAGCGCTCGACCCCTTCCAGCATCACCTCCTGGAAGCACTCGGCCCGCATCGAAGGGTTTTGGTCCAGCTCCTGCAGTCGCTCCACGGTCATGCGGAGTGGGTAGTAACCCTTGCGGCGGATATTCGCCTCTACGTCGGCGACCTGCTCCGCGGGCACCGTCTGCTGTGCGCCCCCCAGGGCAAAGCTGTAGTTTCCGTTCTCGGAGACGACGGGGACGATGGCCTTGCCGGTCATATCGCCCCCGCAGATGAGCACGTCGGCCTCGTAGAACTTTGCCGCGTTGAGGAACTTCTTCCAGCACATCTCCGAGCCGTGAAGGTCGGTGGCGAAAAAGATCTTCGGCACTTCTAGCCCTCCACCAGCACTTTGCGGATCTCGCGCTCGAAACCCGAGACGTGCCGGCGCATGATGTCCTCTGCACGTTGACCGTCACCGGCGAGGATGGCCTGCAAAAGCTCGACGTGCTCATCAACAGCTTCCCGGAGGCGCACCTCGCGGTCGAGCACGAGGTACCAGAGGCGAAGGCTCAGGTTGAAGTAGCGCTCGAGGGTCGCCTCGAGGAACGGGTTGTGTGCGGTGCGGTACACGAGGCGGTGGATCTGCTGGTCGAGCTGCATCAGGGCGCGCTGGTCGGTCACCCGGCGATGGCGCAGAAGCTCCAGGAGCTCGGCCATCGCCTCGCGGTCGGTGGCCGTCAGCTTTTCCGCGGCGAGCCTGGCCGCGTGGGCCTCGATGACGATCCGTACCTCTGTGATGCGGGCGAGGTCTGTGATGTTGACATCGGTCACGAACGTGCCCCGGTGGGGGATCGACCGGACGAGATTCTCTCTCGCGAGTCGCTGCAGCGCCTCGCGTATGGGCGTGCGCCCGATCCTCAAGTCTTCACGAAGCTGGGCCTCGTTCACCACGGATCCCGGGGGCATCTCCAGTCTGACGATCCGCTCCAGCAGGCGCAGATACGCCGCCTCACTCTGCGACCGCGCTTCCACACGCTCGGCGACCGCCATCTGCCCCATCCCTTTCAGAAGACGAACTGGCGATATGCGACCGATATACCGGCGCGGAACGTAGCACCGTCCGGGTGCTACGTCAATCTGAGGCTTCGCTCATCCAGCGCCGAAGCCGGTCGGAGCGGAGGACCTCCAGGGCGCGCTCCCAGCGGCCCGTGTAGTAGCCCCGGAAGTCGTAGTCGACCGTCGAGATGCGCGCCTGGATCGCGCCCCACAGCGTCCATCCGACGTCGGACATCAGGGCGAAGAGATTCATTCGCGCGAGCTGCCGCCCGTCGCCTTTGCCGAAGTACGCCTCGCAAAGGGCTGCCCGAAGGTCCTGGTCGAACTCCGCCTCCTGCGCCGTGTTGCCGAGGTCGAAGCAGGGGTCGTTGTTGCCGCTCAGCTCATAGTCGACGATCCGCAGAGCTGCGCCGTCGTCGATGAAGTTCTCGCACAGCAGATCGTTGTGGCAGGGCGACAACGCGAGCGCCGCGACCGCAACGGCTCGCTCGATGTCGGCGACCTGCGGCAGCCAGTCACGGTAACCCTCCGGGATCGTGACCTCGTGCTCGTCGACGATGCGCAGGTAGTACTCGATCAGCCGAAACATGTTGAAGTCGTGCAGGAAGCGCGGCGCTGCATGCAGGCGATGAAACGACTGCGCCATGCGCGCCGTCATCCGCGACGACTGCAGGGTCTTGGCGGACATGGTCGGGCCGGCGATGAACTCGAGCACCATCACATCCACGCCGGGCACGTGCTCGAGGACGCTCGGCCCGATCCCGGTCGATGCCGCTGCCTTCGTGTTGTAGACCTCGTTCTCGCGGTCGATGGAAAGCAGCTCGGTCGACTGCCCGGGAAGGCGCATCACGTAGCGATTGCCCTCCGACTCGACGAGGTAGTTCTCGTTGGTCAGCCCTCCCGAAAGCGGGGATATCGTCACCGGCCGCCCTTTCCAGAGCGACACGCTTCTCGCGGCTTCCTCAGCTCGCGTGTTGGCTTGCATGTTCCTTCGCGAGCACGGCATCCGGCATCACGGTCGCGAGCACCGTCTCGCCGAACACCTCGACCTGGACCTCGGCGCCTGGTTTCAGTTTCACCGGCAGGTACGTGTAGGCGAGGTTCTTGTTGACGGTGAAGCCATAGGTGCAGCTCCGCAGGCGGCCGACGACGCGCCCCTCACTCAGCACCGCCTCGCCGCCATATATAGGTATGTAGGGCTCGCCGCCCACCGCCAGGGTGCGCAGCCGGCGTGTCACCTTGCGCTCGAGCGCCGGCCATTTGTCGCGATGCACCGAAAACCCGAGGCCCGCCTCGAACGGAGTGTCTGGCAGACCCATGTCCGTCCCGTAGTAGCGGTATCCCTTCTCCATGCGCAACGAATCGAGCACGCGATAGCCGCCCGGCGTGATCCCGAAGTCCCGACCGGCCGCCATCAGCCGGTCCCACACCTGCCCCGCCCAAGCCGGATCGACGTAAACCTCCCAGCCGAGCTCGCCGACATAGGTCACCCGCTGCGCGAAGACCGCGAAGCCGCCTGCGCGGATGGTGCGCGCCGACATGAACGGGAAGCCGCCGTCAGAGACGTCATCGCTCGTCACCCGCTCCAGCACGTCGCGGGCGTGCGGTCCCCACATGCCGATCACCGCCAGCTCCTCGGTCGATTCCGAGAGATGCACGAGAGGCTCGCTATCGAGCGTTTGCAGGCGCAACCAGCCGAGGTCACTGTTCACGTAACCCGCGCCGGTGACGAGCCGGAAGTGATCGGGTGCCAGCCGCGTGATCGTGACATCGGCGGCGATGCCGCCGTTCTTCGCGAGCAGCTGCGTATAGATCACCGTGCCGACAGTCCGGTCGATGAGGTTGCCGGCCAAGCGTTCCAGCAGCGGCAGCGAGCCAGGTCCGGTGATCTCCACCTTGCCGAACGAGCTCATGTCGATGATGCCGACGCGCTGGCGAAATGCTTCGTGCTCGGCGCGCAGCGCCTCGAAGTACGGCGGTCGGGTGAAGCCAAAGGCACGCTGGTCCGGTCCGGCCCGCCGCCACGGCCGCCCCGTTTGAAAGTAGTCCGGCCGCTCCCAACCTTGCTTGACGCCGAAGACCGCGCCCAGGTCTTGCATCCGCGTATGGAGCGCGCTCGTCCGGCGCGGCCGGCCCCAATCGTCCGAGTCATACGGGTAGCGGAGGAGGTAGTAGTACTTGTACGCCTCGCGGCCGAGCTCCGCCGCGTAGCGATGGTCGTGATGCACCGGCCCGAAGCGCCACGGCCGGTAGGGGTGCAGATCCAGCTCTGTCTCCCCGGTCGTCACGAGCTCGGCGATCGCGCGGCCTATCCCGCCGGCGCCACCGAATCCGTTGAGCGACAGACCTGCGGCCATGTACAGGCCGCGCACGCCAGGCACCGCACCCACGAGCGGTCCCGCGTCGGGCGTCATCGCGTCCGGATGGCAGACGAGCTTGACGATGCCCGCCTCGTTGAGGAACGGAAATCGCCGCGCGGCTCCGGCGAGCAAAGGCTCGAACCGCGCCTGGTCCGGTGGCAGCGACACGCCCGCGTGGTCCCACGGCACGCCGTCGATCCATCGCGCGACAGGGTTGGACTCGTAGCCGCCCAGCACCATGCCACCCGCCTCGGCCTTGCCGTAAACGAGGTTGTCGGGGTCGCGAAAGCAGGGCATATCGTGGGGCATCTCGTGACCGGGCACGGCGAGCAGCGCGGCGTGCTGATGGTCGACGGGAGTGGAGACGACAAACGCTCCGGCCATCGCTGCGACCTGGGGGCCCCAGATGCCGCCCGCGACGATCACGACCTCCGTCTCGATCCGTCCTTTATCTGTGTCGACCGCCCGAACCGCCCCTCGGTCAGAAAGCTCGATCCCGGTGACCCGGCGAAACGTCTGCACGCCTGCGCCGAGCTTGCGTGCGGCCGCGGCCAGGGCATGAGTGGCTCTGTGTGGGTCGAGGTGGCCGTCCCCGGGAACCCAGACCGAGCCGTACAGCGAATCGCGCGTGATGACCGGCATCAAGCGTGCCGACTCGTCCGCCGAGACGAGGTCGACGTCGAGGCCGATACCTCGCGCGCGGCTGACGGCACGCTGGAGCTCCATCAGCTGGTCTCTGCTCGAGGCGAAGCGAAGGCTGCCCACCGTCTCGAAGATGCCCAGCTCCTGGTAGAGCTCGATGCTGTAGCGCCGAAAACGCATCATCGTCGGCGACGGATTGAACTGCGTCACGAGTCCCGCCGCATGGCACGTCGATCCGCTGGTCAGCTCGTCCTTCTCGACGAGCACCACGTCGCGCCATCCCGCCTTGGCGAGGTGGTAGACGACGCTCGTCCCGGTGATCCCGCCGCCGATCACAACGGCGCGGGCCTGCTCCATGGTTGAGGTGAACCTTACTCGGCCGCAATCGCCGCGACCGCCGGCGCTGCTAGGTTGTACGCGCGCGAATTGGCCGCGACCGCCGGCGCTCGCGCGACCTACTCAGGGAGCGGTTGTTGTTTCGTCTCCGGCAGCAGGAACAGCAGCAGCGCGCCGGCCACCGCCACGACGCCACCCAGCTGGATCGCGCCGCCCAGCCCGGTCGTTCCTGAAAGGAGGGCGACGGCTTGCAGCCCGACGATCCCACCGACAGCCGAGATCACGGCGATCGCCGCTTCAGCGGTGGCCCGGGCGCGGGTTGGGAACAGTTCGCCCGACCACGCTCCGAACACTGGAGTGCCGGCGCTCGCGAACGCGCTCCACAGGACGTTGCCGACAAAAAAGCCGATCGACCCGGTCGCGAAGCTGAGGCTCGTCGCGGCTGCAGTGGACACCGCGAGCGCGACGGCCGGCCCGCGCCGGCCGAATCGATCGGTCAGGTAACCACCCGCGAGATAGGAAACTGCTGCGGCGATGCCACTGACCACCACCAGGATGCTTATGGCGACGGTCGACCAATGCAAAACGAAGCTGGCGTAGACGGTGTACAGCAGCCCCGCCGGATCCAGCAGCACGGCAAGGAGCCCGGTCATCGTCGAGAGGATCAACATGCGGCGACGCCATGGACGCTGCATGAGAAGCCGGAGCGCAGAACCGGTCACCTCCACTCGCTCCCAGGCCTTGCTTTCGGGTAGCAGCCACCAGATGAACGGAGCCACCAGAACACCGACGCCGCCGGCGTAGAAGAGCCAGCGCCAGTGCGGAGCGACAAGCGGATAGGCGACCACGACAACAAAGATCCCGGCACCCGACAGCAGGGCGATCACGCTGACCGCCGCGCCACGGTGCTCGGCGGGCGCCTCCTCGACGACCAACGCGGTCACGACGCCGCCTACCAGCACCTCGAAGCAGACCGCGAAAATCTTGAAGAACGCGAGGACGGCGATCGAGGGCGCAAAACCGCTCGCCAGGTTGGCCAGCGAGGAGCCGGCCACACCAACCGCGATCAATCGCTTGCGCCCGAATTTATCCGCGAGCGTGGACAGCGGGAGAGCGCCGAGAGTTCCGATCGCCAGCACAGACAACAAGTCGGATAGCGCAGGCGTGTTGGCGTGGAACTCGGTGGCGACCGCCGGAAGCGCGATCACGAGCACCGAACCCTCAAAGGCTGTGATCACGAGGGCGATGGCGGCCCAGGTGAGGGTGACGCGCTGCCGCCGGTCGAGTTCGATCACGGAGGGTATAGTCGCCTAGCCCATGTCGACAGTGGTCAGCGTGCAGAACTTACGCAAGCGCTATCGCCGCCGCGACCCCTGGGCCGTCGACGACGTCACGTTCGAGCTCGACGCCGGCCAGGCGTTCGGATTGCTGGGGCCGAACGGCGCCGGCAAGACGAGCGTGGTCAAGATGATCGCGGGCCTGATCAGACCCGACAGCGGGACCATCTCCCTGTTCGGGTCCAACCCCGGCAATCCCGCCGCGCGGGCGGAGCTCGGGCTTGCGCCGGAGGATCCCGACTTTCCCAAGTTCCTGCGCGCGCCGGAGGTGCTCGACTACTTCGCGAGCCTGCTCGGCCTGGACGACGAAGAGCGCAAGCGCCGCATACCGGAGACCCTCGAGTTCGCGGGGCTGGAAACCGAGCACCGGCAGATCCGCCAGTTCTCCAAGGGCATGAAGCAGCGGCTTGGCATCGCGCAGGCGATCCTCGGCCGGCCGAAGCTCCTGATCCTCGACGAGCCCACCGCTGACCTCGACCCGATCGGCAGGCGCGACGTGCGGGCGCTGATCGAGCGGCTCAAGCAGAGCGGCGTCGCAATCCTTCTCAACAGCCACCTGCTCAGCGAGGTCGAGCGTGTCTGCGACAACGTGGCCATCCTTGCGCGCGGCCGAGTGCTGAAGGAGGGGACGATGTCGGAGGTCGTGCCGGAGGGCAGCAACCTGGAAGAGGTGTTCGTCCAGCTCGTCGAGGCGAACCAACCCCAGCGCGACCACATGCCTTCGTTCATCAGCGAGCGCCAGTGAACGGCGCGCTCGCCGTCTCGCGCTACACGCTCGTCGAGATATCGCGGCGCAGGCTGCTGCTCGTCTTCTTCGTCATCGGGGCTGTCGGCATTGGGGGCCTCGGCATCGTGCTCAAGGCCTTCACCTCGGCCTTCGTCCCTGGCGGGTCCGGAGGTCCGGGATATCAGGGTCCCACCCCGGCCCAGTGGGAGAAGCTGACCGAGCTGCAATTCGTAACCAATCTCATCGGCGCGCTCGGGGTCTTCGCCCTGCTGATCGCCTTTGCCATCGGCATGACCGCGATCTACCACGACCTGGAGTCCGGAGCCGCCGTGGCGATCTTCTCCAAGCCCGTCTCGCGATTCGCGTTCACCGTGGGCAAGGTCCTGGCGGCGGCGGTGGCGATGATCGCGATCGTCGGTCTGCTCAGCCTCGAGGCCAGGCTCGTCATGTTCCTGTTCGGCGGCGGGCTCGAGGCGGCGCTGTGGTTCGAAACCCTCGCGGGGGTGGCGAACGCCGCCGCCCTGATGCTGCTCGTGCTCGCCCTCAGCGCGTGGATGAACAACATCGTCGCGGCCGTTGTGGCCTTCATCTACAACGGAGTCGCCGGGGTCGTCACCGCGCTGCACCAGCAGCTGGTTAGCGGCAGCTTCGGCGACAACCAGGTCCTGCACACCGGCCTCAACATCGCGTACTGGCTGGTGCCCCATCCACTGGTCAGCTCCGCCCCGCGTGAGATCGTGCGTCAGGAGTTCGAGATCTTCGCCGCGAGCCAGCCTCCGGATGCTCCGCCCGTCGACCAGATCGTCTCGTCGATCCCCGGGCCGTCTTCCGCGACAGACATCCTGTGGTGGGTGTTTGTGGTTTGCGTCCTGTTCGCGATCCTGTACTTCGCGGTCCGGCGCCGGCAGGTCTAGAGCACCCGAAGCCTGCGCAGCAGATAAGGCCCAGGACCAAGAAACCCGCACGTCGCGGCGATGTGGGCGATCGAGATGCCGAGCAGAGAAGGTGGCCCCGGCAGCAACCAGTAGGCAAGTCCGAGGGGAACGCCAACCAGCGCGGTGGCGAAGGTGTCAGGCCAGCTCCAGCGACCCAATCGGTGGTAGAGGACATAGGCGGCGGTGGCGACGACAAATCCGACGGGAGCGCCCCACGCGACCGTGAGTCCGCCCTGCAGCAGGCCGCGGAAGAACGCTTCCTCGAGCGGTCCGTTGACGGCGTAGAACGCCGCCTGGAACATGGTGTCGCCGGCGTCCGCCGGCACGCTGAGCGCGCCCCGGCGGTGGGTGAGCCAGAGCTGCACCGCGACCGCCGCCGCGAACATCGACGGCGCGGCGATCGCTGCAAACCACAGCTGCGCGGCGATGTTCCCCCCCGCCAGGCCGAGCCATGAGGCCCCGCCGCTCAGCTGGTGCGCGATCAGGAACGCTGCCGCGAACGGCAACAGGCGGACGGCGAGATCTATGCGGACCCACGTCCAGCTGTCTGGAATACGCGTCAGCACCAGCCGCGTTGGAGAGTTTGGTGTGGTTGTAGTTGAAGCTCTCAAGATCGACGTCTTCTTCGACTACCTCTGTCCTTTCGTCTATCGGGCGTCCGTGCTCCTCGACGCTGTGCAGCGCTCAGGCCGCAGGGACATCGAGGTTCGCTGGCGATATTTCTCGCTCACGCAGGTGAACTCCAAGGATGACGGCTGGAAGGTCTGGACCGCGCCTGCGTCGGAATCCGTGAGAGGAAGGCTCGCCTTCGCCGCGGCGGAGGCTTCGCGCAGACAGGGCCGTTTCGAGGGGTTTCACGGCGCGCTTCTGGCCGCTCGGCACCGAGAGCGCCTGGACATCGACGATCGCGACGTCCTCGAAAGAGTGGCGCGCGGGCAAGGGCTGGACATGGAGCAGCTCCGCCGTGACATGGCCGATCCGGCGATTCTGGGCGTGCTCGAACGGGATCACACCCAGGCGGTCGCGGAGCACGGCATCTTCGGTACGCCGACGCTGGTGTTTGCCGACGGCGCGTCCGCGTACGTCAGGCTTGCCGAGGAGGTCTCCGCCGACGAGTCCCTTGACGTGTTTGAGCGCCTGGTCGCGGTCGCCGCGTCCGAGCCGAAGATCCTCGAGATCAAGCGGCCGCGCAAGCCGGGCCTGGGTTCGTAAAGGGAACTTAAGGACGCCCAGCAAGTCCGGTCGCCAGGTGGCATGCTGGTGGGGATCGGCTCGCGCGAGCGGCGCCCTTCGAGGGGACCTCTGAGCAGTCGGTACTCGAGAGTACCCGCGAGTTAATCGTTAGAGGGTCAACAGATGAAAATGCGGCACGTGGACAGCCCGGCGGCCTCCAGCACCGCCAACGACACCTGGCGGACCTGGCTCATGACCGGCGTGCGGCGCAATGGGGTCGATCGCCGGCGCGTGCGCGGCGCGCACCTCGGCATCAAGAAGATGCTGGTCGAGGGAATGCAGGTCAGGTCCGATAAGCCCTACACGTGGAAGGACTTCTCGGACGCGATGGTGCGTCAGTCGGTCGGAGAGGCAATGCGAGAGCTGCCTTTCCGCGACTCGCAGCTCGTCAAGCTCGCGTACTTCGGCGGCCTGTCGAACCGCGAGATCGCCGATAACATGCGGATGGCCGAAGGCACCGTCGAACGGCGCTTGCGCCGCGCACTCGACACCATCAGCCGCTACATCGAGCGCGGTCGGGGCCTGGGTCACCGCCTGGCGGTGGCACTGATGGTCTGGCTGTCGGGCCGTTTGCTCAGCGAGCTGGCGCAGAGCTGGGCGCAGGTGGGCGCGGTGGCGGCCGCGACCGTGATCATCCTGGCGCAGCCGGCGGCTCCGGCCAGGGCAGTCCAGGGCGATCCGCACGCCCGGCCGTCTACCCCAAGCACGACGATGACCGTCGTCCCTCCGGTGCCATCGCCGACGATCCCGGCGACCGGGCAATCGGTGGCGCCGCCTACGGTCGGCGGGCCTGCCGCGACGGTGCCGGTGCCGTCAGTTCAGCTGCCTGGCGTGACGCTGCCGGTGCCGCTGCCGACCGTGCCGGCGCTGCCGGTCAAGAAGAAGATCCTCTAGACGCCGTTGCGGGCGTAGATCACGACCCCGTCGACGACATCGACCTTGTGATAGCCGGTCGCCACCAAGGCCTCGAGCACGGGGTAGTTGCTCATCGGGTACATCGCGAAGTCGCTCCAGTCGGCGGGTGCTGTGTCGACGATCAGCGTGGGAGGATGGGCCTTGAGGTCGGCGTCCAGGAGGGACCAGACGTCCGGTGCTGTGTCCCAGTTGTTCGGCGGAAGCGATGAACCGCGCGCGAAGCCGCGAAGGAAACCTGGAAAGCGCCCTGACATGACGCGGTTCGATTCGACGTAGAGCGCCGGCCAGTCTCCCCAAACGAACACGCGGTCCGACGGCGACGTGTGCGCGGCGATGTAGGCGGAGACCGCCTGGTGCTGCGGGACCGGCGCCGCAAAGTCGTAGGTCAGCGGATCCGCGGTGACGTCGAACGCCCACCACCCGATGGCGGGGATTGCGATCCCGACGATCGCCGCCCCGGCCACCACCCTCCTCAGCCGGAAGCGATCGAAGGCGAGCGCAGCGAGCACCGCAAGCGGGCCCATCGCCTGGATGAAGTAGTGCCAGGAGAGGTGGCCGCCCGCCAGCGATCCGGCCATCGCCACCGCCAGCCAAACGACCATGAGACGGATCGGGACGCTGAGCGTGCGCCAGCGTGTCGACAGTGCGATCGCCGCGACCCAGAACACGACCATGTCGACGAGGAACGGAAGAATGCTGTCCCGCGCCCGCATCCAGACGAGGCTCGGCGTCCAGTTCGTCGACGCGTAGCCGACGAGCGTGCCGATCGTCCATCTCCAGAAGCCCGGCAACGAACCGCTGATCGCGATGAGGCCCGTGGCGGCGGCCAGGCCGGTGAGGGCCCCGGCGCTTGTAAGGGCGGCTGCTCGCAACACCGTCGTCCGTTGCTCGAGCCACCATAGTGCGAGCGCGATGAGGATCACATCGACCGCCGCCGACTGGCGAAACGTGAAAGCCGCCACGAGCAGCAACCCGGTCCAGAACCATTGCCTGCGCAGCATGCAAAGGACGGACGCGGTGAGTGGCAGCATCATGAAGATCTCGGTGTTCGCCGCCAGCAGCCGAGGGTTGCCGGCGGCGGTCAGGACCCCGTAGAACAGCGCAGCCAGAATGCCCGCCCTCGGTGTGGCGAGGTCACGTGCCATCAGGTAGATCAGCACGCACGTTGCGCTCATGGCGATCAACGCGACCCCGTGTACTGCCCAGGTCTGGTACGCACCGAAGACGCGAAAGGTCAGCGCGTAAATCCAGAAGATGCCCGGCGGCTTGTTGTCCACCCCGCCGTCGGCGTAGAGCCCCCCACCGAGGTTCATCAGGACGGCGATCGAGCCGTAGATCGCCTCGTCGCCGTCGAGCAGGCGATGCAGGAGCTGGGGCAGGTGCGCGACGGCGATCGCAAACCCGACGAGGATGGGCCAGGAACGTGTCGCGACGGCACCCCCCATGCGTTTGGGAATATAGGTACCGCTCACTAACAGTGGGTCACGCCGCCGCACCCGCTCGGCCGGCGTATTCTCGATAAACCGGGGGGTACGTTGTTCAGTCGTGTAAAGATCGGCGAAAATCGGGTTGCCCTGGCCGTGGCCTTCGGCTTCGTCGCGCTTGCGCTGATCCTTGATGTGGCCATCCGCCACGACCCTATCAGCGTCGACTTCCACACCTACCTCGCGGCGGCACAGGTCGGGCTGCGGGACGGCTGGGCCAATCTGTACGACCAGGGTCTGGTCGCGGTGCAGCAAAGGGCAATCTCGCCGCCTGAGTCAGGCTGGAGGCCGGCGCAGATAGCCCAGCCATTCCTCAGCCCGCCGACGGTGGCCTTCCTGACCGCGCCGCTGGCCGGGCTGCCGCTCAACGTCGCTTACGTCGTCTGGGCCTTCTTCATCTTCGCCGCGTTTGCGCTCGCTCTTGCGTGGGCAGGGGTCAGCACGGGATGGGCGCGCTGGATCGCGGTGATAGGCGCGCTCACGCCGTGGTTTGTGATGCACGCGGTCAACGTCGGGCAGGTCGTCCCGCTCGTCGCGGCCGGAACGGTGGTTGGGTGGCGGCTCCTGCGCGACCGGCGCGACGTGCTCGCGGGCCTGGCGTTCGTGACGATCCTCCTCAAGCCAAACACCGCAGTCCTCGTGCCCATCGCGTTGCTGTTCGCGTGGCGGGTGCGAGCTTTCGCAACGTGGCTCGCCGGTGCGGTGGCCGTGATGCTTGCGGTCGTGCTGACCATGGGTGTGGACGGCGTGTCGGCTTACCTCACGCAGCTGCAGGAGCCGCTGCCCAGCGGCGCCGACAACCTCACCCTGCACGGCGCCCTCTACGCGACCGGCACTTTCGCTCTTCTCCTTCGGGTGCTCATCGTCGGCGCTGTGCTTGCCGCGGCCTACAAGCTCCGCAGCTCACCCGGGCTCGTCGTGCCGCTTGCGATCGTCGGCTCGCTGATCGTGGCTCCCTACCTGCACGGGTCGGATCTCTGCTTGCTGGCGGCCGCGGCCTGGATGGTCTGGGAGGAGCGTCCGGCGATGAGCTGGCGAGTTCCCCTCGCGATAGGCTGGGTGCTCGCAAGCCCATACCTCTATCTGAAGGGTTTCAGCCCTGAGTTGAAGCTGTGGCCCTGGCTGGAGATCGCGCTGCTCCTCGCAATGGTCATCGCCGCCTGGTGGCCCTTAACCATGTGGGCTGACTCGAGGACCCGAGCCCCCGCATAATCAGGTCGCCCGCCGCCAACCGGGGAGACCCCTTGCCACTCGACATCCAGGAAATCAATGGACCACTCCGTGTGCTGGCCGGGCCGGGCACCGGAAAGACCCACGCGCTCGTCGATCTGTACGAGCAGGCCGTGCGGCGAGGCGTGGCCGCGCGCGACCAGATTCTCGTCCTGACGTTTTCGACGGGTGCCGCGGGTGAGATCGGCCGCCGGATCGACGAGCGCCTGCAGGACGACTACGGGGAGGCGTGGATCTCGACGTTTCACAGCTTCTGCGCGCGCCTGCTGCGCGAGCACGCGCCCGATCGCGAACGCCTGCTCCTGAACGGGTTCCAGGAATGGATCGTCATGCGGACGGTGCTCACCGGGATGGATGCGGAGCTGCTCGGCTCTCTCGACGGTGTGCGGCGCTCCGAGGCGTTCGCGCACGACGTGCTTGCGTTCGTCGCCCTGATGAAGCAGAACCTCGTCCACCCCGCGGCGCTGCTGCTTGCAGCGGAAGCCGGCGCTGGCGAACGGCTGCAAGTGCTGGCGAGGCTGTACCAGGCATACCAGCAGCGCATGATGGACGCCCGGCTGGTCGACTTCCGCGACCTCATCTCTGGCGCCATCGAACTGCTGCAGTCGAGCCCGGTGCTGCGCGACATGCTGCGTTCAAAGTTCCGGCTCGTTCTCGTCGACGAGTTCCAGGACGTCGATCCCGCCCAGTTCGAGCTGCTGCGTCTGCTCGCGCCTCCGGAGTCGAGCCCGCGACTGGTGGTGGTGGGCGATCCGGACCAGTCGATCTACGGCTTTCGCGGCACGGTCCCGCGTCTGCTGAGCCACGACTTCGCGGCGGCGTACGGCACGCAAACCCGGCTGCTCGACGACTGCCGGCGGTGCTCACAGGAAGCGCTGGACGCCGGCGAGCGTCTTCTGACGGCGACGCAGCCGGGACGCCCGCCAAGGACGCTGCGCGCGACCTCGGCTGCGCGAGGTTCGGCTGTCGTCGTGGCTCGCGAAAGCGACGCTGTGGACGAGGCACACTTCTGCGCGCGCGAGATCAAGCGGTTGCGGTCCGAGTGGCCGGACCTCAAGCTGGCGGATTTTGCGATCGTGCTCCGCAGCACGACCGCGCTTGGTGCACCGTTCGAGGAGGCCCTCCGCGCGCTCGGCCTTCCTTATGAAGTGCGTGGCTGGGGAGCCACCGCCCGCAACGAGGTCGTCCGGTTCCTGGTCGGATACCTCGAATCGCTTCGCCGCCCCGACGACTCGGACGCCCTGGAGAGCGCGCTTGCCTCGAGTCTGTGCGGCGTAGGGCCGCGGACCATCAGCAGGCTGCGTGCCTACGCGCGTGAGCGCAGCAGGCCCTTGAAGAAGGCAGTCGACCGCGTCATGTACGCGCTCGCCGCGCGCGACCACGAACGTTATCCGCTGCCGTGGGGCGGGGATGCGCCGGCCGGGCGCGCCACGGACGCACCTCAGGAAGTCCGGCCGGAGGCCGACTTCATGGCATTCCTCAGCGCCGAGGAGCTCGACGCCCTCCACCACGCAATGGTGGTTCGCGAGCGCCTCCTCAGGCGGGCACGCACATTACCGATCGCCAGCCTCGCCTACGCGGTCCTGATCGACGAGGGAGCGATCGGTCGCCTGGCGGACCTCGAGCTGTCGCCTGTCCAGCGAGCGGAGTCGATCGCCCACCTGCGGTCGGCGATTGAAGGGCTGGAATCCATCGAGCTGGTCCACGAGCGGATGCATGGAACGAAGCCGCAGCTGGCCGACATCACTGGTTCGCTCGAGACACTGCTCGCCGCGGCGGCGGACGACACGGAAGCGACGGCAGGGTCGCGTGACGCGGTCCAGGTGATGACCGTGCACCAGGCCAAGGGCCTCGAGTTCGAGGTCGTGTTCTGCGCCGGCTTCGCGCACGGGCTGTTTCCACTCGGCGCCAAACCGCACCCGCTGCTCGACGCCGAGGATCGCGCATGGTTGGAGCGGTTCAAGGTTGGGTTCATGCCGTCGTGGCCCTCTGACCCCGACGGGCACCTGGCTGAGGAGGCACGCCTCGCATTCGTCGCGATGACCCGCGCGCGTCGCCGGCTGTACGTGAGCTATGCGGACGCCTATCTGCGGCAGGCGGGCCGCTCGGTGTTCCTCGATATGGCGGATCCCGCTGCCGAGGTTCACGAGCTCACACGCGCGTCATCCCGACTCGAGCCAGAAGACGTCTTGCTGGGGCGAGAGGCCGAGGTGCTTCTCGCGGCGCATCCGGCCTCGTTGAGCGAAGCCACGCTCGCGCGCGCGGCCGGCCTCGGTCTAGACATCGGATTTCTCACCGACCCCACCTCAGGCGAACCGTTTGAGCCTTACGGCGACGATCGCAACCCGGCCACCGTGGAGATCGATCACTTCAGCCCCACCACGCTCAACGACTACCTGAAGTGCCCGCGGCTCTACTGGTACAACCATCATCCCGGCCTGGTCGAGGAACCGCGTTCGATCGCGATGGAGCGTGGCGGATTTCTGCACGAAGTGCTGCAGGACTTCCACGAGCATGAGAGCGAGTGGCATTCTCTCGAATCTGATCAGCAAAGGCAGTGGCTCGAAGATGCCTTGCAGCGACACCTCGACGGCTACCTATCGCGGATGGAGGGTGTCCTCGACCGCAAGCGCGAGGAGAAGCAGGTTCGCTCAGTGCTGGGCAACTACATCCGCTCGATCACGGGGATGCAGTTCATCCGCCGCCTCGGCACGCTCGCGGTCGAGAAGCGGTTTCATCTGGAGCTCGATGGCGTGGAGGTCGTCGGCAAGATCGACCGTGTCAACGACGTCGGCGACGGAGAGGTGGAGGTCGTCGACTACAAGACGGGCTCAGGCAAGCCGATGCGCTTTGCCTACGACATGTACTTCGGGCCGGAGCTGCACGACGTGCAGCTGGCCCTCTACTACCTCGCGTGCAAAGACGGCCGGGACGATGAGGGCAAGCAGCTTGGGTTCCAGCCGCGGTTCCTCTCGCTCTGGTATCCCAAGGACTGGGTCTGGGGCGGCATGCGCCAGGACATCTTCAGCGTCGGCCGCCCGGCCGGCCTCAAGGAGTACCGCGAGAAACCCTTGACCGCGGATGACCTCGAGCGCAGCCGGGCCGTGGTCATGAATGCCATCGAGCGGATCAAGGCCGGACATTTCGAACCCGCCCCCCGCGAGCTCCCGGGCACATGTGTGACCCGGTTCGGATCGTGCCCGCACGCGGCAATCTGCTCCTACGGCGGGGCTCCGCCCGAATGAGCGCCCTGAGGGTCGGCGGTCCCAGCCTCAGCCCGGAGCAGGCAGCAGCTGCGCACGCCGGCCCGGCGGGGGCTTTCCTGATCGCGGCCGGCCCGGGAACCGGAAAAACCTTTACCGCGACAGAGCGCTTCTGCTGGCTCGTCGAGCAGGGGGTCGCCCCGGACCAGATCCTCACGTTGACCTTCAGCGACCGGGCGGCCGAAGAGCTTCGATTGCGCATCACAGCGGAGCTGGGCGCTCGCCGTCCGGACCTGGCGACGCAGCAGCTCGATGGCAGCTGGATCGGCACCTTCCACAGCGTCTGCGCACGCCTGCTAGACGAGTTCGCCTACCTGGTGGGCGCACCCCGCGAGATGCGCGTCCTCGACGAGACAGGGCAGAAGCTCTTCCAGCAGCAGCTGATCGCAAAGTTGCGCAGCGGCGCGGCTGCCCCGTTCGACCCAGACTCGTTCAGCGCGCTCCCGGTCGACGACCTCGACGACCTTCTGCGCTCCGGGCTGCGCTTTCTCCTCAAGCTCAAGGGCCGCGGCATCAGCCCCGAGGGGTTTAGGCAGCGCGCTCTCGAGCTGCAGGTCCTTCCCTCGTCCCGTTCTGGGGAAAGAGCTAGGGACAGGGGCGGCGAGAACGGAAGCGGACCTGATCCCGCCCTCGCGGAACGCGAGGCGATCGACGTCCTCTTCACCGTCTACCGCGCGTACGAGGACGGCCTGCGCGAGCAGGGCCTGCGCGACTTCGACGACCTGCTCCTGGAGGTGATCGACGCCCTGGAGCGCGTGCCGGAATTCCGCCACCGCTGCCGCGAACGCTTTCGCTACCTCATCGTGGACGAGTTCCAGGACACGAACCGCATCCAGCTCGACTTCATCCGTCTTGTCGCCGCCGAGGGGTTCGGCAACGTCACCGCGGTCGGCGACGCGAAGCAGTCGATCTACGGATGGCGCGACGCCGAGATCGACAACATCCGCAGCCTCTTCCCGGGCTTGCGCCTGCCTCTGACCCGCAACCGTCGCTCGTACCAGGGCATCCTCGACTGCGCGACCGACTTCATCCGCCGCGACCCGGACTTTGCCGGCGAGCCGGACCTGATCGCGACCCGCGGAGGAGGCACATCTGCACCAGTCAG
>WNGI01001802.1_pt1 | contig 28353 bp, 20 predicted proteins | sample 5400621 | NCBI WGS metagenome assembly WNGI01 (sample SAMN13153374, study PRJNA577476) | soil metagenome | isolation source: 20 cm soil or saprolite under Garry oak tree replicate 1 | place: USA:California | collected 2016-06-15
CCCTCGTTCCTGCTGATCTTCGGCGCACTCCCGTTCTGGGACTGGCTTCGGGCCTCCATGGGCTTCCGGGGTGCACTCGCCGGAACGAACGCTGCGGTCGTCGGGATCCTCGCGGCCGCGTTCTACAACCCCATCTGGACCAGTGCCATCGGGGCCCCGATCGACGTCGCCGTGGCCGCGGCCGGCCTCGCGCTGCTCGTTCGAAGGACACCGCCGATCGTCGTTGTCGTCCTCGCGGCGGTCGTCGGCGAGATCATCGCCCGCGCGGGCATCGCCGGCTGACGCGTTCGAGGGCAGGCGGTCAAGTGAAGCCGTCGCGGCGCTGACACGCCGGAGGCCCTCGCCGAGAGGCAGGGCGACGGTCGGCGCCGCGACGATCCGCCGACCATGGCCTCCCCATCCCCCACATCCGACCACTTCAACGCGATCGCCGACAGGCTGACCCGCGCCCTCGGCTCGATGCAGGCCCTCGTCGGATCGGTCGTGCTCGTCGTCGTCTGGGCCCTGACCGGGCCGATCTTCAGGTTTTCGGACACGTGGCAGCTGTTCATCAACACGTCGACCACCGTGATCACCTTCTGGATGGTCTTCGTCATCCAGAACAGCGCGAACCGCGAGGCCAAGGCGACCCAGCTGAAGCTGGACGAGCTCATCCGTGCGCTCGCCGATGCCCGGAACGACTTCATCGCTCTCGACCGTGCGCCGGAGAACGTCCTCGTCGAGCGCGAGCAGGAGTTCGAGCAGATGTCGAACTCCGGCGGGGATGCGACCACCTCGACCAAACCGGCGACCGACGGCAACAACGTGGCACCCGCCCGCGACCCACCCCAAGGGCCTGAGAACAACGCCTCCTGATCGTCCGCGGTGATCGCGTCGAGGCGAAGGACGGGGCGCTCCCCTACCCTTGTTCGATGCCTGCCATCCGTTTTCCGATCCGCATCGGTCGCCGGTCGCGGGCCTACCTGCGCCTCTGGACGGTCCGCCCGGATACGGCCTTCGTCGAGCTGAGCGACGACATCGATGTCCGCTTCGGCCGCTTCCGGATCCGAACGCCGCTCGCCAACCTCGCCTCGTGGCGGATCGAAGGCCCGTTCCAGTGGATCACCGCGATCGGCATCCGGCGGAGCATCCGCCACGGCGACGTGAGCTTCGCCGGCAGCCCGCACGGCGGCATTCGAATCGATTTCCGCCAGCGCGTGCGGTGGGGTCCCTTCAAGGTCCCGGCGATCTATGTAGGCGCCGACGATCTGGATGGTCTCGCCGCGGAGCTGAGGCGTCGCGGCGTCCCCGGCGCGGACGCTCGCCACGAACTGCGCGCCTGACGATCGGCCGGTGGCTTGCAAGGCCCGGCTCGTCCGAGATCGGCCATTAGACCCCCCGCTTATCGGCGCGGGAGAGTCGGATCACGGCAACGAAGGCACCGGCAGCGTCGGAGCCGCGAGGCTCGGCGTCGGATCGGCGGCGGCCTCGACCGTCGGCAGCTTGTCCGCCCGGAAGCTCGCGATCAGTTGGGTGTACGCCGGCAGACCCCGCTCGTAACCGATTGCCCAGAAGCCGGCGCCGGCGAGGCCGCGATCGTTGGCCAGGCGAAGTTTCGGTGTCAGGCTCATCGGCGTATCGAGATAGATCGCCCGCCATCCCGCTCCGTCCGGCACCGCCAGGAAGTCGACCGATTCGACGGGATCGTAGGTCGGGGCCGGCGCGGCCCCGGTGAGCAGGTCGATATTCCGGCGCGGGATCCAGACAGCGCCGCGACCCGTCGCCGCGGCGCCCTGCTCGGGTGACACGACGGGCCAGGTCATCCCGTAGAGCGGCAGGCCGAGAATCGTTCGCTCGACCGGCACGCCAGCCGCCTGATAGAGATCGAGCGACCAGGGAAGATCCTTCGCGCCGTCCTGGCGATCGAGGGGGGCCGACGCACCTGGTGCCGAGCCCGCCGTTCGATAGTCGTAGCCCATGACGAAGACCCGATCCGCGCCCGCCACGGACGCCGCCGCGGCCATCGCCGCGCCGCCCTCGTTCGCCGTCGTCGCGACCGATACCTGGGCCTTGGGTATCGCCACCCGAAGCGCCTCGCGAAGCCGGCCGACGAACAGCCCGTAGGCCGGGATGTCGCCGATCGCGAGCTGCTCGACGTCGACATTGACACCGTCCACCCCAAGATCGGTGGCGAGACGGACGAGCTCCGCAATCGCCGTGTCCTGGGCATTGCGCGCGCCGAAGAACGAGCTGTTCTTCGTCTCGCCGAAGGAGCTGTAGACGAGCTCGGTCCGCGTTCCGCGGGCCCTGGCCTCGCTGATCATTCGCCACCCGACCGGCCCGTCGATCCGGCGGTAGCCGACGGCCTTCGTCGCGAGGTGGCCGCCACGGCCGTTGGTCACGGAGAAGAGGGCGAGGGTCGAGAGATCGGTGCCGGCCAGGTGGTCGGCGATCCCGGCGTCCATTTCCCAGTAGGGCACGAAGCCGTATACCTCGTGACCCGGCAGCGGCGGGGGAAGGTCGCCGTGAATGATCGTCGACGCGCCGCCACTGGCCTGGATTCCGGCTGTCATGGGCGCCATCGGGGCAGTGACGAGGCCCGCCACCACGACGGCGACGACTCCGACGGCGAGGCTGACGACGATGGCTGGCCGTCGGCGCATCGCCATCGGTCGGCGCATCGCCTTGGGTCGGCGCATCGCCATAGGGTGAGCGGACGGCCGCGACCGGTCAAACGTCTCGCTCCGCCGCCGGGCGAACGAAGGCCGCAATCCGAAATCGTGGATCGCGGCCCTCGAATAATTCCCCCGGCGGTTGGCCGGCACGTCAAAGAATACACGCCGGGTCCGCTCGCGGCATGCCGTTCTGTGCAGGGGCGCACCGCAAAATCGGGCCAGACGAGCGCAGCACTGTCGGCGGCTTGACGAGAGCCCCTGGGACGAAGGGCTACACTGACCGCAACTGGCGCCCACTGTGGGCGCGATCGAAGCGAGGAACGGATGGCGAAGCATTCAAAGCGAGAGCGCGAACGGCGTGCCCAGGAAACGGAGCGAGTCCGCGAGATCGAGGGCGCCTGGCTCAGAAGCCTGCCGGCCGCAACGGCCCAGGCCTTCGCCGCGTCCGTCAAGGCAGCCCGCGAGCGTCCGCCGCGCGAGCGCCCCGCGGACATGGCACCCGGCACGCAACCGCGACCGCCCCGACCCGGCCACGAGCCGCGCCCACCAAAGGACGCTCCCCGCTCTGGCGGCCGGGAGCGATGACCGTCACCATCGCGACCACCAGCCGCTGACGAGAGGGACCACAGACCAACGTGCGAAAACGAAAGGTCACTTATCCAACTCCCCGCAACAAGAAGGTCCCACCGGCGGCCGCGCCTGAGCCGGTATACGTCCGCCCGAGCGTCGTCGCGATCGATCTGACCGCGGGAGCAGGCGGCGGTGCATTCGCCATCGGCGACCGGGTCAGGATCGTCGGGTCGGGGCTCTACAACGGCGAGGCCGCCATCGTCGAGTCACTCCCCGGTGGCGTCATCCCGTCGGCTCTCGTGAGGACAGAGGGCGGCCGAACGCGCCGCGTCCGGACGATCGACCTCGAGAAGATCTCCGCCCAGGGCTGAGCCGACGGAAGCCTGAGGGCTCTTCGGTCATCCGCCCTGGCGGCGGACATCGACCTCGATCAGGTCCGGGCGGCCAGGTACTCCACGCGCAATAGCTCGGCGACTTCCCGAGCCTCCGCCCACTCCTTCGAGCCCATCTCGGCCCGACTGGCCACCGCCTGTGCCGCCTGCCAGGCGAGCAGAAGATCCTCGGTGGTGGCGGCCGCGACGACCTCGTTGTAGGCGGCGCTCGCCAACCGAGCCCGTTCCTCGGTGTTGTTGGCGTTGCCTACGGCCGTCGCCGTGCGCTCAGACTCGAGCCACGCGGCGGCCAGGCCCTCGATCGACACGTCCGCCGACTCGCCTGTGGATTCCTCCGGCCGCGTGTCGGCGGGATCCGTCACGTCAACGACGCTCCGATCGCCTGGACGGAGCCGGCTGGCCGTCGCGATCCACGCTGAGCCGGCGGCCACGAATGGTCGCCCCTCGCAACGCCGCAATGACGCTGTCGGCGACCGGCGCCGCAACGTCGACGAGCGAGAACCCATCCGCGATCTGGATCGCCCCGACGGCACCGCCGCCGACGCCTGCTTCGTTCGTGATGGCGCCGACGAGGTCGCCCGGGCGCATCCCTGCCTCGCGTCCGCCGCCGACGACTAGTCGAACCCAGGCAGCATCGTCGTCGCGCCGGCCGGGTACTGCCCCACCACGGGGCGCTGGCCTTGTGCCCGCCGTCCTGGCCCCCGCCGGCTGACGACTCGGACCGCTCCGCGGAGGCCTCCCCGGGCGGCCTTCACGGCGTGGTTCAGGTCCCGTCGGCAGCCAGGCAGCGGCAAGCTCCGGCTCGTTGCGGTCGTGACCTTCTGCCGCGCTGGCGAGAGCGACCGCGGCGAGGGCGATGTCCACGAGGTCGAACTCCTCGCTGAGCGGTTCGACGACGCCACGGAACCGCTGGAAGTCGTCGCCAACGAGGGCTTCGCGGAGGTTCGCTTGGAGGACGTCGAGCTGTCGCTCGCGCAGGTCGGCGACCGTCGGCAACCGGGCGATCTCGAGCCGGGTCCGGGTCCCTGTCTCGATGTTGCGCAGGAGTCGATGCTCGCGTGGTTCGACGAGCGTGATCGCGGTGCCCTCGCGACCGGCCCGACCGGTTCGGCCGATCCGGTGGACATAGGCGTCCGGGTCCGACGGCACGTCGAAGTTGACGACGTGCGAGACGTGCTCGATGTCGAGACCGCGAGCGGCGACATCGGTCGCGACCAGGACATCCAGCGAGCCGTCGCGGAAACGGCCCATCATCCGGTCGCGCTGCTCCTGGGACAGGCCGCCATGAAGCGCCCCGGCGTCGTGACCGCGACTGCTGAGCGCGGCAGCCAGGTCGTCGACCTCGCCGCGTGTGCGCGCGAAGACGAGGGCGGACGCGGGATCCTCGACATCGAGGAGCCGGCACAGCGCTGCGAGCTTGTCGGCTCGCTTCACGACGTAGGCAACCTGGCGGACGCGGGCGATGCCGTCGCCGGCATTCTTCTCCGCGTGGACCGTGACCCGGACCGGCGTCCTGAGATGACGATCCGCGATCCGCCGGACGGTCGGCGAGATCGTCGCCGAGAAGAGGGCCGTCTGCCGTTCGGCCGGAATCGCGCCGAGGATGGCCTCGAGATCCTCGGCGAACCCCATGTCGAGCATCTCGTCGGCCTCGTCGAGGACGACGATCTTGACGGCGTCGAGCCGGAGGCTGCCGCGGGTCAGGTGATCGACGGCCCTGCCCGGGGTCGCGACGATGACCTCGACACCGCGCCGCAGGCCCCGGAGCTGCTGGCCGATCGGCTGACCGCCGTAGACGGGAAGGACACGGACGCCAAGGTTGCGACCGTAGCGGGTGAGAGCCTCGGCGACCTGCATCGCCAGCTCGCGGGTCGGGACGAGCACGATGGCCGATGTGCCGCCGTTCGGCGTACGACCGACCTCGAGCGCCTGCAGCATCGGCAGGGCGAAAGCAGCCGTCTTGCCGGTCCCGGTCGGGGCCTGGGCGAGCAGATCCCGTCCGGCGAGGAGCGGCGGAATCGCCTCACGCTGGACCGGCGTCGGCTCCTCGTAACCGAGCTCGCCGAGCGTCGTGAGCAGGGGCGCCGCCAGACCCAGTTCGGCGAAGGCCGATGGTCCTGTAGATGGAAGGCCGATGCTTCCGGAAGCCTCGAGGTCGGTGGGGACGGCAGGGTGGGCGTGGGTCATCTGACCCGCATTGTCGTTCACAACGGCCCGAGCCATCGCTGTGGCTCGCTGAGGATGACGGCAAAGGGCGATCAGAGGGCGTCGGCGGAATTTGGAACGGTGTTGCAGGGGCGCTGAAAGCTCGATCGCGGGCTGCTCCGGTCAGGATCGGCCGGAGCCGAATCGCGCGTCGTGCCCGAGCCGCGATCTGCTCCCCGCTCCGACTCGAGGCGGTCCTCCACGCAGGATCGACCAGGCGTCGGGAAAACGAAGGCCCGGCCGCAGACGCGGCCGGGCCTCGATTCTCGCGGGGTCGCGGTGTCAGCCGTAGAAGTCGGTCACCAGCCGGGTCCGGCTGCCGTAGCGCCAGATCCCGATCCCGATGTAGTGGAACCGGCCGTTCTTCATGTTCAGCCAGTGACCACCGTTCGTGGACTTCTCTGCCTGCATCCGCAGGTGCGACGAGAGGATCGACGCCTTGGCCGACGCGTAACCGTCGCCGCAGCCGATGTTCTCGCCCCACGACCACGAGGAATAGCCCGCTCTGCGCAAGCGGTAGCCCGGGTCGTGATCGAGGAAGTGGCTGCAGACGCCTCTTACGGCAAGGAGCCTGGCGTACGGACGAGAGGCCCGATCGGAAATGCCCGGGCTCAGTCTCAGCGGCGCGACGTAGCGGCTGTAGCGGCCGCTGCCATAGCCTCGGCAGGTCCCATTGCTCAGCACCCAGCCGCCCGTGCGGGTGCAATTCACCAGGGAGAGGTAGTACACCTCGACCGAATACCACGGCTTGCTGACGACCGTCGAGGTGGTTGCTGTCGTTCCGGTCGCCCCGCTGGAGATCGACAATGGACTGATCGTCGTGGCTTCCGCAGATGCGACGCCGAGGGCAATCAGCGACGCCGAGAACACGACGCTCAGGGCGAGCCGATTTTGGCGGCTGCGGCCACGGTAACTGGCGCGATTGGTATCGCGAGACGCCCTCTGGGCGCCGGTTGTCGGAACGAGCAAAACTCGTGCCTCCTCTCTGCCAGAGGCCATGCCTGGGGACATGGCGACGGTGGGGGGGCCGAACGGCAGATCATGAGGGCACGGAGATTCCGCGTATGCATCCGGATGGCGGGGGGAGGCGGCCGGGGGAGCGGCCACATGGGGCGACCCGCTGACGGGGCCGAAATCTGCCGGAGCGGCGATCTTTGGTTGTCAGCCTTCCGTTACGGAATCTCTGGGCGGAGTATGCCGTCTGGAATGGAGCGGCGCATCCCCCCGATGTACCAACAGGCCGTCCCACGACCGTTCGGGAGCAAAACGGCGGTGCGTCCTGGCACCGCCGGCGGACCCTAGTCCGCAGCCTTCGCGATGACCGCCAGGATCTCCGGTCCGTACTTCTCGAGCTTCGCCGGCCCCATGCCCCTGACCCGGCGCAGGGCGGCGAGCGTCGTCGGGTGAGCCTCGGCGATAGATGCGAGGGCCGTGTTGTGAGCGACGACGAAGGCGGGTACGCCATCGGCCCGCGCCCGCCCGGATCGCCACGTGCGGAGCGCGGCGAGGAGCGGCGAGTCGCCCTCCCGCGATCTCGGCGGGGCAAAACCGTCGGGCAACACGATGACGCTGCCGGTGCGACCGCCGCCGCTCCTGGGACCGTCGCGGCTCTCCCGGCCCGCGGCGGGTCCCGACCGGCGGGGCACGAGCCCGGCGAGGAAGCGGCTCGGTTTGCGACGCGTGTCCTTACCGCGCGTCTCGCGCTGGTCCGCCCATGACAACGCCAGATGAACGCGAGCGCGGGTGATCCCGACGTAGAGAAGGCGTCGCTCCTCCTCGATTGCATCTGCATCGTCGAGCGCCTGCCGGATCGGCAAGGAGCCTTCCTCGAGCATCGGCAGGTAGACCGCGTCCCACTCGAGTCCCTTTGCCCGATGGAACGTCGCGAGCTCGATCCCATCCGCGCCGCCAGCGCGTTCGGTCGCGGCTCGCCGCTCGAGCTCACCTAGAAACGCCGTCTGGTCGGTTTCAGGATTCGCGACCACCAGGTCGTCCAGGATCCCCAGCAGCGTGTCGAGCGCCGCCGCCCGCTCGCGGGCCTCGTCACCATCCGGCGCGACGCGCTCGTCATAGCCGAGCTCGCGCGCCCAGGTGGCCCTCACATCGTCGCTCAGGCTCGTCCCCACCGCCGGCCGGCCCCCACGAACCAGCTCGATCGCCGCCCGGACGTCGGGCCGGCGGTAAAAGCCGACGCCGCGGACGCGGTAGCCGATGCCCGCCCGCGTCAGCGCGGTCTCGATCGGCTCGAGCTGGGCGTTCGTCCGGACGAGCACCGCGATCTGAGGTGCCGGAGTGCCTCGGTCGACCAGGCGGCGGACCCATGCCACGAGCGCCGCCAGCTCGGCGTCGGCGGTCCGATGACCGCTGATCGTCGGCGGTGGGCCGGAGGGCCCAGTCGCGGTCAGTCGCTTCGTCCGGCCTGAGGCCGCGATGAGACGACTGGCGAGCTCGAGGACCTCCGGGCTCGACCGGTAGTTCTCCGTCAACTCGATGACCCGAGCGCCCCCGTGGCGCTCGGCAAACGTCGTCAGGAAGGACGAGCTCGCGCCGGCGAAGGTGTAGATCGTCTGATCCTCGTCGCCCACGACGCAGATGTCGCGGCCGTCCCCCAGCCAGAGCCGGAGGAGGCGCTCCTGGAGCGGGCTGGTGTCCTGGTATTCATCGACGCTGAACCAGCGCTTGCGGGAGCGGATCGTCTCGGTCGCCTCGGGGTCGTCCTCGAGCAGGCGGATCGTCTCGCCGAGCATGTCGTCGAAGTCGATCCGGCCGGCTCGGGTCTTCGCCCGTTCGTAGTCGCCGAAAACCCGGATGAACAGGTCGATCGGGATGGGCGGTTCGCGGTCGGCTGCCGTCGCGCCATCGCCATAGCCACGTGGATCGAGCTGGCGACTCTTTGCCCACTCGATCTCGTCGGCGAGGTCCTTCGCCGCGGTGAAGCGATAGTGACCGGGCAACCCGCGGGCGAGGCGGATGAGGATCGGCAGCTTCGAGTCGAGGATCTCCGGCAGCGGCGCGCCGTCATGGCGGAGCGGCCAGAAGTGGCGCAGCTGGCTCAACGCGTGGGCATGCACCGTCCGGGCCGTCACCCCCGGCAACCCGAGCCCGCGAAGGCGCTCCATCATCTCGCCGGCAGCCTTGTCCGTGAACGTCACCACGAGCACCTGGTCCGGTGGGACTGAGCCGCTGGCGATGGCGAATGCCGTTCGGCGGCTGATCACGCGGGTCTTGCCGGTTCCGGCGCCGGCGATGATCGCCAGCGGGCCATCGACCGCTCGGACGGCCTCCAGCTGCGCCTCGTTGAGGTCGTCGAGGAGGCGATCTGCCGGGGCGCTGGTGGACACGGCCCAAGGCTAGCAGCCGCCGCTCATCGGCCGATCATCCGCCTGGGCGCGATCTCCGCCGGACATCCGTGGCGGCTCCACACCCTGCACACAATCCGGGCCGAGGATGACGTCATCAGGCGGTCAGACGATCGCCACCACACACGGAGAAACGATCAACATGAACGGACGAAGCGTCGCCCGACTGGTGCTGGCGCTGGTGATCATCGCCGGCGTCGTCTTCCTCGGCGTCGGTGCCTACAACGCCGGGGTCAGCCAGGGGTTGGCCCAGGCCGGCCAGGTCGTCGTCACGCCCGGCGGTTACCCGGTCGGGCCGTACATCGGCGGCGGGTACGGATGGGGCCCCGGAATCGGCTTCGGGTTCTTTGGCTTCCTCGGAACCCTGTTCTTCATCTTCCTGCTGTTCGCGCTCCTGCGAGCGGCGTTCGGTGGGCACCGCGGTCGACACGGCTGGGGTGGTCCCGGCGGTTGGGGCGGGCCCGGCGGGCCCGGCGGTTGGGGCGGACCCGGCGACCCACGCGGTCGCAGCCCATGGGAGGCTCGTGCCAGGGAGATCCACGACGACTGGCATCGGACTGGCGGTGCCCACAGCGCCGAGGGCGGCGAGGATCGCCGGACCGCCGATCGCCAGAACGACAGCACACCGCCCGCCTGACCTTCGACTCAACCCTCACGCGCCGGCCTCATCAAACGAGGCCGGCGCCGCTGTCTCCGGGCAGGTCGCAGGCAACTCGCCGCGGTCAGCCCCTACGATGAGCTTCCGATGAAGACGATCCTCGTCGTCGATGATGAACCAAAGATCGCGGCGCTTGCCCGCGACTACCTCGAGCATGCCGGCTTCGCGGTGATCACGGCTTCGACGGGGCGAGCTGCCCTCGAAACTGTCCGCCGGCAGCGGCCGGACCTCGTCATCCTCGATCTCGGGCTGCCGGAGCTCGACGGGCTCGACGTGACCCGCGAAATCCGGCGCGATTCGTCCCTGCCGATCGTGATGCTGACGGCACGCGACGACGAGCTCGACAAGCTTCTCGGGCTCGAGCTCGGCGCCGACGACTATCTGACCAAGCCGTTCAGCCCCCGCGAGCTCGTCGCCCGGGTCAAGGCCGTCCTGCGACGCGTCGACCGCTCGGATCGCGGCCCGGGAGACGACCGGGCGCTCATCCGAGGAGCTCGGCGACCGCCAGATCGAGCTGACGCCAACGGAATTCCAGCTGCTCGCGACCCTGGCCGGCCAGCCTGGCCGGATCTTCACCCGTTCGCAGCTTCTCGATGCTCTCCACGGGATCGCCTTCGAATCGTACGAGCGGGCGATCGACACCCACATCAAGAACATCCGGCGCAAGCTCGAGCCGGATCCGCGGGTTCCGCGCCTGGTCCTGACGGTCTATGGCGTCGGCTATCGCTTCGCCGACGACCGCCCGTGACCGGCGAACCGGCGCCGGAAGCACCGCGAGGACCGCGTGGACCGCACGATTGGCGGGCCGCCCGGCGGGCATGGAAGGAGGGTGCCGTCTGGTCCGGTGAGCGGCCCGACTGGTGGCCCGAGGAGGAGCCATGGCCACCGCGCGGACCGCGGCCGCCCTGGGTGTCGCGGCGGGCGCGCCGGGGACGCGGCTTCGGTTGCCTCTTCGGGCTGATCGTTTTTCTCGGGTTCGTCGGGCTGTTGAGCCTCGTCACGAGCGCCATCCTGGCGGCCGGCTCTCTTGGTCATATCGCCCGGATCCTGGGGATCGTGATCCTCGTCGCGGGCGGCCTTGCGCTGACGACCGCGGGACGGTCGTTTCGGCGCGCGGGCATGAGCCTCGACGAGCTAGTCGACGCGGCCCGCCGCGTCGAGGAGGGCGACTACGCGACTCGCGTCGCAGAACCGACCACCCGACGCGGCCCGCTCAGGGAGCTGGTCCGCGGCTTCAACTCGATGGCCGGCCGCCTCGAGGCCGACGCGGAACAGCGGCGCCGGCTTCTCGCAGACGTCAGCCATGAGCTGCGAACGCCGCTCGCGGTCATCCAGGGCAACATCGAGGCAATCCTCGACGGCGTCCATGAGGCCGACGACGCGCACCTCGGCGCAATTCTCGATGAGACGCACGTCCTCGCCCGCCTCGTCGATGACCTCCGCACCGTCGCCCTGTCCGAAGGCGGCAACCTTCCGCTCCACCGCGAGCCGACGGACCTCGCGATCCTCGCAGCCGAGTCGGTCGCGTCGTTCCAGGCAGCCGCCGAGACGGCCGGCGTCCGCCTCGACGCCCATGTCGACGACGACGTCCCGCTTCTCGACATCGATCCCGTCCGGATCCGTGAGGTCCTCTCGAACCTCGTCGCGAATGCGCTTCGCCACACGCCGAGCGGCGGCTCGATCGGGGTGAATGCAACGAGCGCAGCGGGCGGCGAGTCCGTCGAGATTGTCGTCCGGGACACCGGTACGGGGATCGATCCGGCCTTGCTGCCACACGTCTTCGACCGGTTCGCCAAGGCGGCAGACTCGCGCGGATCCGGTCTCGGCCTGGCGATCGCTCGCGGTCTCGTCGAGGCCCATGGCGGCTCAATCGAGGTCGAGAGCTCGGTCGGAACCGGCACAATCTTCCGGCTTCGTCTTCCGGTCCGAGCCGCCGCGGACTGACGCCGAAGCCCAGCATCCGAACGTCAGAGTTGCGTCGAGTCGCCGACGGCGTCACCCTCTGGCCCATGGTTGGACGTCATCGCCGCTCCTCGATCGGTCTCCTCCCCCGTATCGCCTCGGCCGCCGCGCTCGCCGCGCTGGTGCTCGGAGGCGCAGCCGGTCCCACGGCCGCCGCCGATTTTCCGCCGAGCGATTCGCTCTATCACAACTACGCCGAGATGGTCACCGACATCAACGCCGTCGCCGCGGCTCACCCCGACATCGTCGAGGTCCACTCGATCGGCAAGAGCTACCAGGGCCGGGACATCTGGATCGCCAAGATCAGCGACAACGTCGCCACGGACGAGCCCGAGCCCGAGATCCTCATCGACGCGCTCCATCACGCTCGCGAGCACCTGACGCTCGAGCAGGCCCTCTACACGCTCCACCTCCTCGCCGACAACTACGGCACGGACCCGACGGTCACCTCGCTCGTGAACTCACGCGAGGTCTGGATCATCTTCGACGTCAACCCGGACGGAGCCGAATACGACCTGACCTGCCTCCACAGCGCCAAGCCGCCCTACTGCGCGTGGCGCAAGAACCGCCAGCCCAATGCCCGCACGAGCTATGTCGGGACCGACATCAATCGCAACTACGGCTATCACTGGGGGTGCTGCAGCGGCTCGTCGACGAAACCCTCGTCGCTGACCTACCGCGGGCGCGCTGCCTGGTCGACGCCTGAGGCACGGGTCGTCCGCGACTTCGTGAACAGCCGGGTCGTCGGTGGGATCCAGCAGATCCGAGCGCACATCACGCTCCATACCAACGGTGAGCTCGTCCTGTGGCCCTACGGCTACACGACGGCGAATGTCCCACGGGACATGTCCCTGGTCGACCACAACACGTTCGTGGCCATGGGCCGCAAGACCGCGTCGCTGAACGGCTATACCGCCGAACAGTCGAGCGACCTCTACATCACCGACGGTGACGAGATCGACTGGATGTACGGCGTCCACCGGATCTTCTCGTTCACGTGGGAGCTCTACCCGACCGAAAAGCCGACCGTCTGGGGCGATCACTACCCGGCGGACGAGCGGATCGCCCCGCAGACCGCACGCAATCGAAATGCGCTCCTGTACGTTGTCAACGTCGGCGGCTGCCCCTATCGGGCGATCGGACAGACGAAGGCACTCTGCGGCCCGTTCTACGATGACCTCGAGATCAGCCGTGGCTGGCAGGTCAACCCCGACGGGACGGACACAGCAACGAGGGGTGCCTGGTCACGTGGCGTTCCAGGCGGAACCTCAACGGGCGGGCACGCGATGCAGCTCGCGAGGACGGCCTCCGGCACGAAGGACTTCGCCACGGGACGGCCGGCCGGCACGAATCCCAACGCGTACGACCTCGACGGGACGACCACGATCCGGTCGGTACCCATCCAGCTGCCGGCCACGCCCGGCCCGCTGAGCTTCCTCTACTACTTCGCCCACACCAACAGCAGCTTCATGGACAACTTCACGGTCTCGATCGAGGCCGGCGGGACGCGCACAGAGATCTATCGCGAGAACGGGACGCACCTCCTCGATCCCGCCCGCTGGGCCCGGGTGACGCGGCCGCTGACGGCGTGGGCAGGCCAGTCCGTCCAGATCGTGTTCCAGGCATCGGACCTGGGGACCAACAACCTCATCGAGGCAGCCGTCGACGACGTCCGAATAGAGCAGCCCTGACGCTCGGGTCATCCAGCGCCGAAGTCAGGGACTTGCGAGGAGCGGGAACCCCTCCCTGAAGGTCGGCGTCAGGGCGGCAGCGTCGGACTGCCTCGTCCGGCCACCCTGGAGATCGATCGATGCGACGATTCGGCATCCTCCTTCCGGCCGGCCTGCTGGCCGTCCTCCTCGCGGCGACACCGGCCCTCGCCTGCGGCGGTCTGATCGGCCCGAACGGCGCCGTGAACCTGCTTCGAACGACGACCCTCGCCGGCTATCACGATGGTGTCGAGCACTACGTGACCGCCTTCCAGTTCGCCGGCGGTGGCGGTGCCTTCGGCTCGATCACGCCATTGCCGGACGTCCCGACGAGCGTCGTCAAGGGCGGCGACTGGACGCTCCAGCGGCTCATCCGCGAGACGGATCCACCGGTACTCCGGCTCGAGGCCTTCCCCGCCGCCGCGTCCGCCGCCGATGGGGCCGAGGAGCTGATGAAGGTCAAGATCGACGCGCTCGACCTGACGGTCCTGCGCGGCGGCGCGGCCGACATCGGCGCCTGGGCCAAGAGCCACGGCTTCCGCCTTCCGCCGGACGCGCCCGAAGTCCTCGACTTCTACGCCAATCGCAGCCCGATCTTCCTCGCCGCCGCCTTCGACGCGGATGCCGCGGCGGCGCGTGGCCAGCAGCTCGGCGACGGCACCCCGGTCCACATCACGATCCCGACCGACAACCCGTGGGTCCCGCTGCGGATCCTCGCCCTCGGCAAGGCGGGCACAGAGCAGGTCCAGGCTGACGTCTACCTCCTGACCGATGACACCCCAGCGCTCCTGCCGAGGCCGCTCGGGGTCAACGGAATCCGGCTCGACTACAGCGCTTCGGCGAGCGACTCGCTCCTGACCGATCTCCGCTCGGATCGCGGCATGGAGTGGATCCCGTCAGCGGGCTGGCTCACGAAGATCGCGGTCGACGGGCCGGCGAGCGACCTGACGTACGACCTCGCGATCGACGTGTCGGGTGCCGGTGCGCCGTCCCTGGTCGACGCCGGCTTCGAGCTGCCGAACGCCCAGGCCGTCGTCGGGACGTTCGATTCGCGACGGTTCGTTCTCGCGATCGGCTTCGCCCTCATGGGAATCGCCGGGATCTGGCTCGTCGCGCGAGCGCGACCCGGCGCAACGCTCCGCTAGCCAGTGATGAATCTCGATCGGGCCGTCGCGGCGCTCGGGCTCGGGCTCGCGACGGCCCTCGGGGCAGCGGCCGTCGCGGGGGCGGTCGGTCGATCGGCGGAGCCCATCGTGATCGAGATCGACATCCACTATTCGCACTTCTCGCCCGCCGCGATCACCGTCCCTGCCGGTCGACCGGTCACGTTCGTCATCGTCAACAACGACCCGATCGATCACGAATGGATCGTCGGCGATGCGGCCCTCCACGAACGGCACCGGACCGGCACGGAGCCGGTCCACAATGCGCGCCCGACGGAGGTGTCGATCGACGCCCTCCACGAGCGCCGGACGACGGTCACCTTTGCCTCCCCCGGCACCCTGACATTTGTCTGCCACCTCCCAGGGCACGAGGCATACGGGATGACGGGCACCGTGGTGGTGACGGCACCCTGAAAGTCGCGGCGCCGACTGGAGAGTCCGCAGTCGTTGCGCGGGCCGTTCAGGCCAAGGCGGAGGCGAGCACGAGAGCGAGCGCAGTCAGACGTGCGTAAGCCAACGCGCCGAGCCGACAACGCAGGTATGGACGGCCCCGCGCGATGACTGACCGGGTTAGAAGCCCGGGCTGCCGGGTGGCATCTCTGTAACGAGGATCGCGTTGACGATCGGGGCGTCGCCGCGCTGGGCGATGAACCCGACGTCGAGGACCCCGTCGGTAACGGTGACGACGAACGATTCGTCGAGGGCGATGTTGCGACCGCCGGCGGCGGCGAAGACATCCAGATTGGCGATGACCGGCGAACCCTCCAGCGAGACGCTGAAGACTCGCGCGCCCTTCTTCTTGAGCTGGATCTCGGCGAAGGACAGGTCGACCTTGTAGGTCCCGCTCGGAACGCTGAACCGATACGCGCTCATGCCCGAGCGGAGATCCTGGTAAAGCGGGTCGCGGTCGGTCCCGGCGATGTCGGCGGTGGTCGTCCGGGTCGAGCTCGACCCGACGTAGCCGAAGCCACCGGTCGAGAAGGCCCGGTCGGCGGCGAAGAAGTCACCAGTCGTCGGATCGACATAGGCGCCGACGCCGGCGTCGATGCCCTGCTGGTAGGTCGGAACGACGAGCGTAACCGGCACCTGGATGTTGGCGTGATCGGGATCGTTCGTCTGGACGACGACGATCGCGTGGTAGACACCTGGAGCCATGCCCGTCGAATCGACGGACACGGTCAGCGGCTGGCTGCCATCGATCGCCACGGTGCCCTCGGTCGGGGCGACCGACAGCCACGGGACGTCGCTGAAGTTCGGCAACCCGCTCTCGATGAGGTAGGCGTTGCCACTGTTCTGGCCGACCGTCCAGAGGTTGCCGACGACGTCGGTCTCGAGACCGGCGCCACCGAAGCCGCCGCCGTCCGGATGGGGCAGCGCCCGAACCGTCTCGCAGGTCGTCGGATCGAGCAGGAAGATCGAGTCGGTGTCGCTGTTGGTGGCCTCCCAGAGCATCCCGAACGAGCCGTTCCAGGCAAGCCCGGAAATGCTGCCGTCGGCCGGGCTGCACTGGCTGAGCGTCTCACCCGGGGTCGGGTGGGACGGTCCGGCGACCCGGTAGACGATCCCCTCGTTCCAGCCACCGATGTAGAAGACGTCGGCTGCCGGATCGTAGGCGAGACCGCGCTGGCTGGTCCCCGCCCACGGGCTGCCGGTGATCACCTGGACGACCGAGCCATCGCTCGGGTTGATCCCGTAGATCCCGTTGTCGCCGCCGACGTTGACCTGCCAGAGCAGGTTTCGAGCGGTGTCGAAGGCCATGTCTCCGCCCCAGTCCCCGTTCGAGGGCTTGGGGAAATCGCTGAGGCGAGCGCCGGCCGTCGTGAACTGGGCGTCGATCAGGTCGATCGGGTCACTCAGCCAGACGTCGCCGCTGTAGCCGACGCCCCACGGCAGCGTCATGCCGGCATTCCAGCTGGCAAGGACGTCACCGTCGGACCGGATCGCTGGTGGGACGTTGACGGTCGACGGGCCGAAGAGGCCCTTCGACGTATGGGCGTTCGGGTTGGCGCCAGCCGGCAGGTGCCGACCGGCCGTCGCACCGGCTATGGCATTGCTGCCGGCGTCGAGGTTGACCTCGCCGATCGTGAACGTCAGCGGCTCGTGGCCGGCTGTGTTCGAGAACGTCAGGGTCTTGTGACCGGTGCGGCCGGGGGTCAGGATGAACGTGAGTGGAGTGGTGTCCAGCTGCGCATGCGGCTGGTCCTTGTGGAGCGCCGCATCGGCGCCCGGTGTCGTGACGGCGGCCGTGATGGTGACCGGCTGGCTGAGCGTGACGTAGCCGGCAAGCGAGTAGTCCGCGGTCCAGGTCCCGGCCGGGCCCGTGACACCGTACGTGCCATCCGCGGCCGTCGTCGCCGTGAGGTCGAGCGGGTTGCCCTGCCACGTCGTGTGGACCGCGACGGCGACGCCGCCGATTGGATCACCAGTGTGAGCGTCCGTCACCGTCCCGCTGATCGCGCCGAAGTTGGCAGGCAGGGTGACGGTCAGGGTGACCGCAACCGGGACCTGGGTCTGTTTCGGTGCATTCGTGACGAAGACAACGAGGGCGTGGTACTCGCCGGGCGCGAGATCGGGGGTGCCGAGCGTGAGCGTGACGACCTGGCTCCCGCCGCGGGCGACGACGCCGCTGTCCGGCGACACGCTCAGCCACGATGCGTCACTGAACGGTTCGATGGTGCCGTGGCCGCTGTCCGGGGCCCAATCCGAGGGGCCGGCCAGGCCGACGACCATGGCGGTGTTGATGAAGCCGTCATCGCCGCCGAGGGCTTCGAGCGGCATGTCGAACGCGATCGTGTGGTCGACGACCGTCGCCGGCACGATCGTGACGAGCTCGAACGTCGCGGCGTTCCAGATCGGGACGAACGGATCGCTGCCGTTGGCCTCGAAGAGATCGGCGAAGTACTCCATCCCGATGTCCTGCCCGGGCTTTCCGAAGAACGCCTCGGCGGGCAGGCCGGTCGACGGATTCTGGTCGGTGTCGAAGTAGACATAGCCACCGATCTGGTTCATCGGCGTCGTCGCGGCGAAGTCGATCGCCATCGACGCGACCGCTGAGCCGTCCGAGCCGGCGCGGACCGTGGTCACATCGTTCGAATCGAGCGAGTCGCCGGCCGGGTCGGTGATGATCGTCGACAGAGTCACCGGCGGTGGCGTCGTGTCGCCGATCTTGTAGCGGGGGAATGCCGCCGGGATCGGCTGACGGCCCCACGTTGCCTTGCGGATGACGGTGATCGAGGATGTCGGCAGCGGCGGCGGGATGACGCCCTGGTCGCGCTCCTTGGCGGTCCAGAAGAGCGGCCCGCTGCCCGTGTTCGAGAGCGTGACCTGGCTCGTCGTCGTGTGGCCGTAATCGACTGTTGCCGTCACCTCGGTGGGAGCGACCGAAGCGATCGCGGCAGCGAGGGCGAAGTCACGGGTCGTGTCGCCGCCGTCGACGATTGTCAACGGGGCCGTCGCGGTGACGTAGTTGAGCGCACTGGCGTCGAGCTGGTACGACCCGGGCCGGAGCCTGAGGGTGTACGTCCCGTCGGCAGTTGTGGTGGTGGTCCGACCGCCTGGTGTGGCGGTCAGCTTTGCGCCCGCAATCGGCAGATTGTCGTTTGCGTCGGTGACGATGCCGTGGACGAGGCCGTTCGGGACGTGTTCGTAGCGGAAGGCGGTGTTCGGACCGATGAGCCCGTCGAGGAACGAGAACTGGAGGGCATCGGTGCCGGTCGCGTTCTCGATCCCGATGCCGGCGTTACGGCCGTCACCGGGGTTGGCGGCATTCGGGCCGTAGAGGAGGTCGATCCGGCCATCCTCCCACAGCTTGATCTCGAAGCTGACCCGGGCCGACGCGCCCGCGACTTTCATCCCCGAGTACTCGATGACGAAGGCACGGTTGGGGCTGGTGCCAACGGTCTCGTAGTCGATCGAGCTGTCCGAGTCGACCGAGAGGTCCTGCCACAGCGCGTAGATCGCCGCATTCGGCGGCAGGGTCGACGGGATCGCGATCGGGAAGCCGTTGTACTGGTCCGGCGCCAGGAAGTTCAGGTAGCCATTGTCGGAGAGGAAGACCTGGGAGTACGACGCGCCGTAGAACTCGAAGGCAAACGGCAGGCGGAGCCGCCCGGCGAACTCATCACCGTAGAGGCCGGTCTGGCTGGAGGCATCAACCCAGTCGAACGGGATCGCCCGGCAGCCGTGGCCGAAGTCGTCGAGCTTGCGGAAGAGCGAGAAGTCCTGGGTGATGTTGGCATCGACGAGGCTGATGTCGGCGGTCGCGACCTCCGTGCAGCCGCCGGCTGATGCCTGCAACGTGTAGTCGCCGATGGGCAGAGTCAGGCTGTACGCGCCGGCGGCGTCCGTCGTTGCGGGGGGCACGGGCGTCCCAACTGCGAGCACTGACGCGTTCTCGATCGCCGAGCTGTCCTCCGACGCGATCACGTGTCCGGACACGGTGAAGGTCGGCAGCGCATCGAGGGCGAAGTCCTGGTCGGTCGTCTTGTCGGTCTCGACGACGACGCCGGGGGCGACCGCGGACGCGTAACCGAACGCGCCGGCGGTGAGCATGTACGTACCGGCGGCGAGGAAGATCGAATAGTTGCCGCTGGTGTCGGCCGTCGTGGCGAACTCGCGATCGCCGTTGTTGGCGACCACCCGGGCGCCCGCGATCGCAAGATGGGTCCCGGAATCGGTGACCGTACCGGACAGGGTGCCGCCGGTCTTGACGAGATCGACGGCGGCCTTCGCGTCGATCCGGCCCTCGCCGTAGACATAGTTCGGGTCGTTGTCGCTCGGGTCGGGCGAGCCGCAGCTGCCATCCGGGCGGTCGACGGCCGTCACGTCGAGGGCGTTGAGGACCGCGTCATAGTCGCCGAGCAGAGCGGGCTTCGACGACAGCATGAGGGCGATCGTGCCGGCCGCGTGGGGCGTGGCCATCGAGGTGCCCGAGAACGCTTCGTAACCGCCGCCCGGGACGCTCGAGACGACATCGACGCCGGGGGCCGAGACGTTCGGGCTTACCTTGCCGGTCGGCGATGGGCCGCGGCTCGAGAAGAAGGCGATGTCGTCGTTGTTGTCGGTCGCACCGAGGCTGATGACCTCGTTGAAGTTGCCCGGCGTTCCGGCGGTGCCGCAGCCGAACTCGCCGGCGTTGCCCGCGGCGAAGATCGGAATGATTCCCGCGGCGCGCCATGCCTGGACCGTCTCGAGATAGAACGTGTCATTGGGGTCGTCGCTGCCCCACGAGTTGCTGACGAGATCCGGGGCGAGGGCCGGATTCGGGTTGTTTCCCGCCATGTCCGTCGGGGCGATGATGAACTGGCCCGACGACAGGAGCGACTCGCTCGTGCAGCCGAAGTCCTCGCAGCCCTTGGCCGTGATCCACTCCGCGCCTGGCGCGACGCCCGTATCCGGGGTGAACGGGCCGGGGCCGTCGCCGCCGGCGATCGTGCCCATCGTGTGGGTCCCATGACCGACGTTGTCGCAAGGCTCGCCGGGGCACGATCCGGACGGGTCCCACCAGTTGTAGTCGTGGCTGAACGTCCCGTCGTGGTTGTTGCCGCGATAGTTGCCGACGAGAGCGGGGTGCATGAAATCGACGCCGGTGTCGATGGAGGACACGACGATGCCGGCCCCGGTGATGCCCTCGGCCCAGACCTGGTCGGCGCCGATCTTGGCGACGCCCCACTCCGGGTCGCCGGCGGCGGCGAGGATCGCCGTCTTGATCGCGACCGGCTTCACGAGCGGATAGATCTTCTGCGGGTGGACGCTGCTGACGCCCTTGACCGCAGCGAGCTTCCGGGCGAGTGTCTCGTCACCGGTGACGACGAGGCTGTTCGTCAGCCAGTAGCTCTTCGGGTTCGCGCCCTTGACGGACTTGGCGACCTTGATCGCCTCCGCCTGGGAGCCCTTGGCAGTCACGCTGAGCGCGTCGTAGACAGCCTTTGCCCGCGTTGCATGACCCTTCTTCGTGGCGGCGGCCCGGAGGTCGGCCTTGGTCGCGAACTCGACGATGAAGCGCTGGCTGCCCTTGCCAAAATCCGACAGCAGCTTCTTGTCGATGGGCGCCGACGCAGTGGGGCCGTGTTGGCCACCACTGGCTGTGGCCGAAGCGAGTGCGGCTCCCGCTTGTCCGACGATGAGGACGAACGCGGCCAGCACCGCAAGCAACCGACGAGCCATCGCCAGGACCCTCCCACAAGAGAACCGGCCTGCCCTGACTTGGGGTGCAGGGGTGGGCGACCGGTCCGCGACATGCGTTGAGACGATGCGGCCACGAATGCTACTTTGGGCAGTGTTGCCGCGGCGACTCGCTGGCGCAAGCTCACGGGGGGCTCAGGAAGGCGGCTTGGTGCGCGGCGGCACCGCATTTCGCTCACGGCCGTTGTCGCGAGCTACTTCCGGCCCTCGCTGCCGCGATCGTCCCTCAGCCGATGGGAGACCGCTCCCGGAGGGCCGTGCGAGCGTCCCATAGCTCGGGAAAGAAGACTTCGTCGACCATCGCCCTGAGGTACCCCGCGCCGGCCGTCCCGCCGGTCCCACGCTTCATGCCGATGATCCGCATGACGACCTTGAGGTGCCGGTAGCGCCAGAGCGAGTAGGTCTCGTCGACGTCGACGAGCTTCTCGGCCATCTCGTACGCATCCCACGACGTCGAGGGGTTCTCGTAGATCCCGACCATGGCAGCGGTAACGCCTGGGTTTGGCCCGTACGGCTGTGAGACGTCCCGTTGGAGGACCTCGCGGGGAACGGTCACGCCGCGCCGCGCCAGCCAGCGCAGGAATTCGTCGTAGAGGCTCGGCTCGTTCAGGGCGGCCTCGAGCTCGGCGCGGATCTCCGGCGCGTGGCGAAACGCCTCGATGACCCGACGATCACGCTTGCCGAGGGCCATCTCGATCAGCCGGTTCTGATGAGACTGGAACCCGCTCGCGGGTCCGAGCACGTAGCGAAACTGGGCGTATTCAGTGGGGGTGAGGGTCTCGAGGACGCTCCACTGGCTGAGCAGCTGGGTCTGGATGTGCTTCACCCGGGCGAGGATCTTGAAGGACCCCTCGAGGTCGTCGCGCCGGACGAGCTCGATCGCCGCTCGCAGCTCGTGCAGCATCAGCTTGAACCACAGCTCGGTCGTCTGGTGCTGGACGATGAAGAGCATCTCGTCGTGGTGGGGTGGGTCACTCCGTGGCCGCTGGCAGGCGAGCAATTCGTCGAGGGCCAGGTAGCCGGCGTAGTCGAGAAACTCGCGGTCTGGGCGGGGGTCGTCGGGCATCACGTCGAGGATAGACGGCGGGTCAGGCAGGTGGGTCGGGCGCGAGGGTGGGAGCCATGGCCCGTGCCTTGGTACCGGCCTCCGTCGCCGGCGGCTCGGGCCCGGCCTCCTTCGCCGACGGCTCGGGCCGGCCCTCGGTCGCGGGCGGCGCAGCGCCTCCGTGGGTCGCCGGCGGCTCCGGCTCCTCGATCGGCGGCAGGAGCGGCTGGCCGGTGATCAGCCGCGAGCCACGACCATGAGTCACGAACGACCACGCCCAGCGCGTGACGACGACGATCCGGTTGGCGAACCCGATGAGATAGGTGAGGTGGATCCCGAGCCACAGGAGCCAGGCGATGAACCCACCCTGCCGGCCGAACGGCCCGAGCCAGGGGATGTCCGTGACTCCCGACAACCGGCCGATGATCGCCACCTCGCCGCGATTCGAATATCGGAAGGGCGGGGTCGGCTCGCCGGCGAGACGCCGCCCGATCGTGGTGGCAACGTACGTCCCGCCCTGGATTGCGCCCTGGGCGACGCCCGGGACGGGGCGGTCCTTCCGCCATGCCTGCCCCGCAACGTCACCGACGACGAAGATCTCCGGGTGGCCGGGGATCGACAGGTCAGGCCCAACCACGATCCGACCCGCCCGGTCCGTCCCGGCGCCGGTCGCGTCCGCGACCACTCGGGCGAAGCTCGACGCCTGGACGCCGGCTGCCCACAACACGGTCCGCGCCGGCAGGCGCTCCTCTACCCCGTCGACGTCGAGCCGGACGGACCGGTCGTCGATACCGACGACCTTCGTGCCCGTCCGGACCGTCACGCCAAGGTGTTCGAGCTGGCGCCTGGCCGACGCCGAGCGGCCCTTCGGGTACGGCGGAAGGATCCGGTCCATTGCCTCGACGAGGACGATCTGTGCGTGTGTCGGGTCGATCGAACGGAAGTCCCGTTTCAGGGTGTCCCTCGCGATCTCGCCAAGGGCGCCGGCGAGCTCCGCTCCGGTCGGCCCTCCGCCGACTACGACGAACGTCATCCATTCGGCTCGCCGCACCGGATCGGCCTCGCGCTCGGCCGCCTCGAAGGCAATCAGGATCCGCCGCCGGATCTCGGTCGCGTCATCGATCGACTTCAGGCCTGGCGCGTCGGGTGCCCACTCGTCGTGCCCGAAGTACGAATGCCGGACCCCGGTCGCGACGATGAGCGTGTCATAGCTGATCGGACCGCCGTCCGACATGCCGACCTCACGCCGAACGGGGTCGAGAGCAACGGCCTCGCCGAGGAGTACGGTGGTGTTCGGCCGCTTGCGAAAGATCGAGCGGAGGGGCTGGGCGATCTCGCCGGGACTGAGGGCGCCCGTGGCGACCTGATAGAGAAGTGGCTGGAAGAGGTGGAAGTTGCGGCGATCGACGAGGGTCAGGTCGACGCGGTCGTCGCGACTCAGCCGGCGGGCCGCGTAGAGCCCACCGAAGCCGCCACCGACGATCAGGACCCGCTCGCGCCGGTCGCTGTCGTTCTGCCCCATCACAGGCACGAGTCTAGCCGCCGGCCGACTTGCGACGCCTCGCACTCCGCTTCGGAAACTCCTCGTCGCCTTCCCGGAGCGGATCGCCCTCGGGCGGGTCGGGCGGGTCGGGCGGGGGCAGATCCGTCCAGCGACCGCGCGGTGCGGAGCGCGGAGCCGAGCGCGATCCCGAACGCGCAGCGGGGCGCGGTTCCGAGCGCGGCCCGGACCTCGGGTCGGAGCGCGGCCCGGACCTCGGCTCCGAGCGCGGTTCAGAACGCGGCACAGACCTCGGGTCCGAGCGCGGTTCAGAACGCGGCAGCGACCTCGGCTCGGAGCGCTGCACCGGACGCGGTTCGGAACGTGGTCCCGAACGTGGTTCCGATCGCGGTTCTGGGCGCGATGCGCGAGCCGAGACCCTCAGCCGGGGCTCGAGGACAACCGGCTCGAAGCTGCGGCGCGTCTCGTCCGACCCGACCGCGACATCGAGCTCCGGTTCCAGCTCGAGGTCGGTCTCCTCGTCGGCCGCGAGCTCGGTTTCGGTCTCGGGCTCCAGCTCGTGTTCGGGCTGGTCGCGGTCCATGCGGGCCGGACTTGGAGCAAGCTCGGCGCCAAGCCAGGAGGCGGCGCTCGGTAGCCCGGCCGGCAGACCCGGACCGACCGGGATGCCGACCTCGAGCGCGTCCTCTTCCCACCTCTCCGGCTCGTCCTCTTCCCACCCCTCGGGCTCCGCGTCTCCCCATTGGTAGGCCGGGTCCTCACCCCAGGTATCGCTCACGACGGGAATGAGGTCGGCCGCCCTGAGTCGGTGGCAGCTGTAGCAGCGATCGAGCCGATCCGCGTTGATGGATCGGCACGCCTCGCAGACCCACAGAAGGTCCTGGGCCAACACGGGTTCTGGCTTGCCGGGATCCCGAGGGTTGGCAAATCGAACGATGAACCAGATCGCCGTGGGGCCCCCGATGAGGGCGGCGGCAAACAGGGCGGGCGGGAATTTCGAGATCGCGCTCGAGATCGCCTCCAAGACACCGTTCGGATCGAATGGCATGGCCCTGCCTCAGGAATCCGGTCCCCGCGCCGGGTGTCCTCACCGCACCCTGATGGTAGCGCACGGTGCGTCCGGGCACCGTCTTCGGGAGGTCACTCAGGCCGGTTCCTCATTGCCGGCCCCGTCGACCACCGCCGTGGGACTCTGGACGACGTGGGCCCCAAGCTCCGGGAAGAGCCGGGTCACCGCTGCCGCCCCCAACAGACAGAGGATCCCGCCTGACACGACCGACGCCTGGGCACCGACGACCGCAGCGACGGCCGCCGCCTCGATGTCGCCGATCCGCGGCCCGCTCGTGACCGCGAGGATGTGCAGCGCGGTCACCCGGCCACGGAGCGGGTCGGGCGTCGCCAGCTGGACGACCGTCGATCGAAAGACGGCTGAGAGCACGTCGGCCGCCCCGGCGATGGCGAGAAAGATGAGAGCCAGGGGGAAGAAGAAGGTCGCCAGGCCGAACGCAGTGATCGCCAGCCCCCAGATGACCACGGCGAGGACGACCGCCCGACCGACACGCCGGACGACCGACACCCAGCCCGACAGGAGGGCGCCGACGAAGGCCCCGATGGCCGGTGCGGCGGCCAGGAGGCCGAGCCCTGCCGGCCCGACCCTGAACACCTCGAGGGCAAGGACCGGGAAGAGCGACGTCGGCATCCCGAAGATCATGGCGTCGAGGTCGATGACGAACGTCGCCAGGATGACCCGTCGATCCATCGCGAACCGCAGGCCTTCGCGTATCGCCGCCAGGCCCGGTCGCATCGTGCCGCCGAGCGGCGGCAGCGGCGCGATCCGCCACACGGCGAAGATCGACGCCGCGAAGGACAGGACGTCGACACCGTACGCAACCGGCAGGCCGGCCACCGCGATCAGGACCCCACCGACGGCCGGCCCGACGACCGACGCCGCCTGGAAATTGAGCTGGTTCAGGGCGATCGCGGCCGGCAGGCGCTCCGGCGGAACGAGCCGCGGGATGGACGAGGAGCGGGCCGGCTGATCGAACGAACCGAGTGTCGACGCCAGGAACGCGATCACGAAAATGGCGATGAGGGGCGGGGCGGGAACGAGCGCCAGCACGAGAAATGCGAGGCTGCAGGCCGCCAGTCCAAGCTGGGTCACCAGCAGCAGGCGACGGCGGTCGACGGCGTCGACGATGGAGCCGGCCCCGACGACGAAGACGAGGATCGGGACGAGCTGGACCGCGGTCAGCGCCGCGATCGCCAGCGTCGAGTGGGTGAGGATCCAGACCTGGAACGGCAGGGCCAGGCGGGTAACCTGGCTACCGATCCCAGCGACGACCTGGCCGGACCAGAGCAGGCGGTAGTCGTGGTCGAGGCGCAGCGGCGCGGTGTCGAGAAGGAGGCCGCGGGCGCGGCTCGACAGGCTCATCCGGGGACGCCGCGCCGCGGATGCACCTCCCGGTGAGGCAGGCGAAGAACGCTGACGGCTATTTGTCGCGGTCGGCGGAGGCGAGTGCGGCCTGGGCGGCGGCGAGGCGGGCGACCGGGACGCGGAACGGCGAGCACGACACGTAGTCGAGCCCGATCGCCTCGCACTTCCAGATCGACTCCGGGTCGCCGCCGTGCTCGCCGCAGATCCCGAGCTCGATATCGGGCCGGGTGGCGCGGCCCTTCTCGACGGCCGTCTTCATCAGCCCGGCGACCGCGTCGTCGAGCGTCTGGAACGGGTTGACCGGCAGGATCGGGAACGGGTGGTTCTCGCCGGGCAGCATGACGCCCTCGACGTAACGAAGGAGGAAGCCACCCTCGGCGTCGTCTCGGCTGTAGCCGAACGTCATCTGCGTCAAGTCGTTCGTGCCGAAGCTGAAGAACGCGGCGTGCTTGGCGATCTCGTCCGCGGTCAGGGCGCCACGTGGCACCTCGATCATCGTCCCGAAGACGTATTCCACGTTGACGCCCGCCTTGGCCTCGACGGCCTTTGCCTCGCCCTCGAGAAGTGCCTTCGTCGCGACCAGCTCATTCACGTGGCCGACGAGCGGGATCATGATCTTGGCCTTGGGGTTGCCGCCCGACTTCTTGACCGCGATCTGGGCGTTGAGGATTGCCCGCGTCTGGACCTTGACGAAGTCCGGGATCATCAGGCCAAGGCGACAGCCACGCAGCCCGAGCATCGGATTCTGCTCGTGCATCGACTGGATCGTCGCGAGGAGCTCCTTGTCCTCGGCCGTGGCGGCGTCCCCGGCTCGCGTCACCTTGACGAGCTGCTCCTCGAGGTTCGGCAGGAACTCGTGAAGCGGCGGATCGATGAGGCGGATGACGACCGGCAGGCCGTCCATCGCCCGGAAGATCCCCTCGAAGTCACCCTGCTGGAGGGCCTCCAGCTTGCCCATCGCGGCATCGAACTGGGCGACGGTCGCCGTTTCGTCGGCCGTCAGTTTCTCGCCCATGTCGCGGCGCGTCTTGAGCCGTGTCGCGAGGTTGGCGATGAGGATCGCGCCGCGGACGATCTCGAGGCGTTCGCCCTCGCGGAACATGTGCTCGGTCCGGCAGAGGCCAATACCCTGGGCGCCGTAGCTCCGCGCCTGGGCCGCTTCCTCGGGCTTGTCGGCGTTCGTCCAGACGCCCATCCGGCGGAACTCGTCCGCCCAGCCGAGGATCGTCTGGAGCTCGGGCTGATCCTCGAAGCGGGCCTCGACCGTAGGCAGCGCTCCGACGAAGATCTCGCCGGTCGAGCCGTCGAGGCTGACCCAATCGCCTTCCTTGATCTCGAGGCCCGAGACGTTCGAGCGAGCGACCTTGCCATCTTCGTCGACGTGGAGCTCAGCGGAACCGGCGACGCACGGCTTGCCGATCTGGCGAGCGACAACGGCCGCGTGCGACGTCGCGCCGCCACGGGCGGTGAGGATGCCCTGGGCAACGGCCATGCCGTGGAAGTCGTCCGGCGCGGTCTCCTCGCGGATGAGGACGACCTTCTCGCCGCGACCGGCCCACGCCACGGCATCGTCGGCGGTGAACACGGCCTGGCCGACGGCTGCGCCGGGCGATGCGTTGAGCCCCTTGGCGATGCGCGTCGCGGCCTGTCGTGCCTTCGGCTCGAACTGGGCGCGGAGGAGCTGGTCGACCTGGGCAGGCTCGATCCGCCCGATCGCCTCCTGCTTGGTGATGACGCCCTCGCCGACCATGTCGATGGCGATCTTCACGGCGGCCGCGGCCGTCCGCTTCGCCGAGCGGGTCTGGAGCATGTACAGCTTGCCCCGCTCGATCGTGAACTCGAGGTCCTGGACGTCGCGATAGTGGCGCTCGAGCTGCTGGCCGATCCGCTTGAACTCGGCATAGACACCCGGCATCTCGGTTTCCATCTGGGCGATCTTCGGGGCCGTCCGGACGCCGGCGACGACGTCCTCGCCTTGAGCATTAGTGAGGTACTCGCCGTAGAGGGTCGGCTCGCCGGTGTTCGGGTCGCGGGTGAAGGCGACGCCCGTGCCCGAGTCGTCGCCCATGTTGCCGAAGACCATCGTCACGACGTTGACCGCCGTCCCGAGGTCATGGGCGATCTTCTGGCTCTCGCGGTAGTCGCGTGCCCGCCGGCCGAACCACGAGGCGAAGACGGCCTTGATGGCGAGATCGAGCTGCTCGTAGGGGTCGGTCGGAAAGTCGCGGCCGGTCTCGGCCCTGACGATCTTCTTGTAGTCGTCGACGAGCTCGCCCAGGTCGTCGGCCTTGAGGTCCGTGTCGGCAGCCGCGCCGCGGACCTTCTTCATCGCCTCGAGCGGCTCGTCGAAGCGTTTGGCGTCGACGCCCATGACGATCCGCCCGAACATCGCGATGAAGCGGCGATACGCGTCCCAGCCGAAGCGCTCGTTGCCGGTGAGGGCGATCAGGCCGTGAAGGGTCTCCTCGTTAAGCCCGAGGTTGAGGACGGTGTCCATCATCCCCGGCATCGAGAACTT
>WNGI01000530.1_pt1 | contig 28337 bp, 34 predicted proteins | sample 5400621 | NCBI WGS metagenome assembly WNGI01 (sample SAMN13153374, study PRJNA577476) | soil metagenome | isolation source: 20 cm soil or saprolite under Garry oak tree replicate 1 | place: USA:California | collected 2016-06-15
GCTCATCCTGCCTTCCTCCGCGCGATCTCGAACAGGATCACCGCGGCAGCGGCCGCCACGTTCAACGACTCGACGCCACCGCCCACCGGAATCGTGACCAGCTTCAGGTCGCCTCGCGAGAGACCGTGCACCTCGCTGCCGAACACGATCATTCCGGCATTTTCCACGGGCGCGTCAGCCAGCGTCGTCCCGCCGCTCGAGGCGGCGCCATACGCGTCGAGATCCGACAGGTCGGCCCAGGCCGCGCGCCCGACGACCAGCCTGAAGACGTTGCCGGCTGACGCTCGCACGGCCTTCGCGCCAAACGGGTCGGCGCATCCGGCCAGCACCACCAGCGCCGGCGCGCCCGCGGCCGCCGCCGTGCGGCAGATGGCGCCAACGTTGCCCGGGTCCTGCACGCGATCTAGCACGACTAGCGGCCAGCCGGCCTCGCGCGCCGCCCGCGCCGCCTCGGCCGGAGTGGCTTCGTGCACGCGGGCGACAGCCATCACGCCCTGAGGCGAAACGGTCTGGGTTGCGGCCCGGTACGCAGCAGGCGTGAGCGTCACGCGCGACTCGGAGTGGAACGGGAGCTTGTCGCCCTCGCGGACCGCGATGAGCTCGAAGTCGAGCCCGGCCGCCTTGGCCTCCTTGAGCACGCGCGGGCCTTCCAGGAGGGCGAGGCCTGGCTCGCGCCGGAGGGCGAGGCGCCGAAGCCTGCGAACGACCTCGTTGTCCGGGCTGCTGATCAGCGGCTGGCTAGAGGTTGTTCTTGGCAACCTCCACCAGCCGGGCAAAGGAACCGCTGTCGCGCACGGCCAGGTCAGCCAGCACCTTGCGGTCGATCTCCACCCCGGCCTGGCGAAGGCCGTGCATCAATTTGTTGTAGGGCAGCCCCGACTGCCTCGAGGCGGCGTTGATCCGAGCGATCCACAGCTGCCGCATCTCGCGCTTGCGGCGGCGGCGGTCGCGGAACGCGTAGGCGAGCGCGTGAAGGACCGCCTCGTTGGCGGGACGGAACAGGAGCTTCTTGGAAAGCCGGAAGCCCTTGGCCCGGTCGAGGATCCCCTTGTGGCGGCGATGCGCAGGTACGCCGCGCTTGACTCGTGCCATCTCGGACTAGACCCCCAGCGCCCGGCGGACCGCTTTGCGGTCGCCCTTGAACACCGGCTGCTCGGTGTGGTCCTTGCGCTTGTGCTTCTTCGACTTCTGGTGCAGGCGGTGGCTCATCCAGGAGTTGCGGCGAACGATCTTCCCGTTGCGAGTCACGCGCACGCGCTTAGCGATTCCCTTGCGGGTCTTGAGCTTAGGCACTGGTCGCTGACTCCTTCGGCGCGGCGGCCGCGCCCTGCCGGCTCGGCGCCAGGATCATGAACAGGTTCTTGCCCTCGAGGAGCGGCTGCCGCTCGACAACCGCGAACGTGCGCGCGTCATCGGCGACCCTATTGAGGATCTTGCGGCCGATGTCCTGATGCACCATCTCGCGGCCCCTGAACATGATCGTCACCTTTACCTTCTCGCCTGCTTCTAGGAATTGCTTCAGCCCTTTGAACTTGGTCTGGAAATCGTGCTCGGCCACCTTCGGCCGCAGCTTCATCTCCTTGAGCTTGATGACGTTCTGCTTGCGCCGCTGGTCCTTCTCGCGCTTGACGGTCTCGAACTTGAATCGTCCGTAGTCCATCAGGCGGCAGACCGGCGGGCTCGCTTGCGGCGCCACCTCGACGAGGTCCAGTCCCTTCTCGTTGGCGATGCGCAGCGCGGCGTCCAGAGAAAGCACGCCAAGCTGGTTGTTCTGGTCATCGATCAGCCGCACCTCAGAGCTGCGGATCTGCTCGTTGATCCTTAGCTCCTTAAACGCTATGGGACGCTACCTCGTTCAAATTCAGGGTTCTGCTATTCCTCCAATCGCTACAAATAAAACAAAACGGACAGCTGGAAGCCGTCCGTACCTTCTGGACCCCTTCGGCTCTCGCCTGGGGGTGAGGGTCGTGCCCTGCTTCAGCCCGAGGATGGTACCGGAAACGTAACGGCAGGTGCAGGCGCCCGTTCACCCTGCTGATGGGAACGCCCCAACCGCATTTGGCACTTGTCAGTGCAGCACTACCGCTCCCGGAGGGCCCAAAATAACCGGCGGTCTCTTGAAGGTCCTTGCCTACGCTGTAGCCATCCTTCTGGTCGCGGCTTGCGGTTCATCGAGCGCGGCGGCGAGACAATCGCCGGCGGCCTCACCGTCAGCGTTGGAGAGCACCTCCCCTGCCGCATCTCCCTCAGCGCCTCCCGTGCCTGTCGCTCACTACGGGGTTCTGGTCGCGCTCGGCAGCGGCGACACGTACGCGGTGAGCCTCATCGACAACACAGGCAAGGTGGTGGCAAGCGCGACCCCCAACAGCCCAACCGCGGTCACCTGCGGCGACAGCGCGGCCGCCGTGCTGCCCCAGCCGGTCAGCACGAGCAACACGCGCGCCTACTTCCTCGACCAGCAGGGCAACGTCAACTTCCTTTCGCCCAACGGCGTCACCGGGGTCGCCACGCATGTGCCGACCGGCGCCTCGGTTCGGAGCATGTTCGCCATCAGCCCCGACGACCAGCGGATCGCCGTGGTGCAGAACACGTACAACGCGAGCGGCGCCACCACGGTCCTCTACGCCGAGGACCTCAACGGCGGCACCAACCACGTGAAGCTGTTCACCCAGACCGGCGCCTTCACGCTGTGGCCAATCGGCTGGCACGGGACCAATGACCTCGTGCTGGCGAAGGTCCCGTCCTGCACTCAGGGCGGTGGGCCGACGTGCTGCGGTCCTCAGGAGCTCCACGTCGTGGACCCGGCGACCGCGGGACGCAGGTCCACGCTCGGCGGCAGCACGTGCGCTCTCGTCGGCTCCGCGACGCCGGCCGGCGCGCTGTGCGAGAACGGCGCCTTCAGCCAGGTCCACGTTCTCAGCTGGGCGGGCGCGACCGTGCAGACCTTCGCGATCCAGGGGCCAACCCCGGCCTACCTTTCGCCCGACGGCACAAGGGTTGCCCTGGTCGTCGACAACGCCACGACGTTCGCGGGCGCCAAGCAGACGCTCGACATGCTCGCGTGCGGCTGGATCGACGACACCCACGTCCTGGCGGGCGGCGACGCGCAGCTCCAGCCGAGGATCGGGGACGTGACGAGCGGCAACATCGTGCCGGTGAGCGCCCAGGGCGTTTGTGGAGGCACCATCCCGGGCGGCCTCTAGCCCGCCGGGTTATAACGAAGGCATGGCAAGCGCGGGGCCTCCCACCTCGACCGGGCAAATCTCGCCGGACGGACGCTGGCGGTGGGACGGCACGCAGTGGGTCCCGACCGGCCAGGTGGCGACCACCCGACGGCCGACACGCTGGATATGGTGGCTGGTCGGCGGCTGCGCCGTGCTGGTCATTGTGGCCGTGATTGCCGGCGTGCTGGGCCTGGCGTCGCTGTTCACCAACTTCCAGCGTGGGGGCTTGAGCTGCCTGCCTTCGGGCTTCCCTTCGTATCCGGGTGCGACCGTGACGAGCGAGAACACGTATTACGGCAGCGGGCTGCCGCCGGGCGACACCCGTGAGTGCCGCATGACGCTGGAGTCCACCGACGACGTTTCCACGGTAACGGCGTGGTATTCCTCGCACCTCAACTCGGGAGACTGGAAGGCCAGCACGGACGCCGCCAGCGGGACGATTCGCGTTCAGAACAATTCGAAAGCGTCCACCGTTGGGAACGTCGAGCTGCTCGGTCGCGGGCAGCACACTGAGATCAGGATCACACTCGACAGCTAGCGGCGGCGGTCGGCGATCTCCCTCGTCACTCGCTCGACAAAGGCCTCCACGGGTTCCTGCGTCCTTTCACCCGCGCGGTTGTTCACCGAGATGACGCCCGCCTCCACGTCCCTCGGCCCTATGACCACGATGTAGGGGACCTTCTGGTGCTTGGCGTCGCGCACCTTGCGCTCGACCTTCTGGTTGCGCGCGTCCAGCTCGACGCGGATCTTCGCGCGGCGCATCCGGTCCGAGATTTCCCTGGCGGTGTCGTGCTGTGCATCCGTCAGCGGCGCGATCACCACCTGCACCGGGTGCAGCCACGTCGGGAACGCGCCGGCGTAGCGCTCGATGAGATAGCTGAACAGCCGCTCCATCGAGCCTGCTGCGCCCCGATGCACCATGACTGGCCGCTGGCGCGACCCGTCCTCGGCGACGTACTCGAGCTGGAATCGCTCGGGCAGCTGAAAGTCGATCTGCACAGTGGAGTTGGTGAACTCGCGCCTGTGCGCGTCCCTCACCTGGAAGTCGATCTTCGGCCCGTAGAACGCGGCCTCCCCTAAGCCGACCTGGTAGGTCTGCCCCATCGACGTGAGCGCTTCGGCGAGCGCGTCCTGCGCGCGCTTCCACTCCTCCTCGGTCCCGAGCCACTTCTCCTTCATGTCGTCGCGCTTCGAGAGACGGTAGGAGAACTCGTCGATGCCGAGCACCTCCGAGAAGTAGAGCGCGAGCTCGATCGCACCCTTCACCTCGCCCATCAGCTGCTGGGGCGTGCAGAAGATGTGGGCGTCGTTCAGGGCGAACGCGCGCACGCGGTTGAGACCGACCAGCGTCCCCGACCGCTCGTAACGCCAGTTGTTGCCGATTTCAGCGATGCGCATCGGCAGGTCGCGGTAGCTGCGAAGGTCGGACTGGTAGATGACGATGTGGTGCGGGCAGTTGACGGGGCGCAGCTCGAGCTCCTCGCCGTCTTCGAAAACCATCGGCGGGTACATGTTTTCCTTGTAGAGCTGCGCGTGGCCGCTCGTCCGGTAAAGGTCGAGACGCGCGACGTCAGGCGTGCGCACGTGCAGGTACCCGCGCGCCAGCTCCTCGTCGACGATGAAGCGCTCCAGCTCGCGCCGGATCGTGGCGCCGTTGGGCAGCCACAGCGGCAGGCCCGCGCCAACGCGCTCGTCGACCGTGAAGAGCTTCAGCTCCTTGCCGAGCCGCTTGTGGTCGCGCTTCTCGGCCTCCTCGAGGAACTTCAGGTAGTCGTCGAGCTCCTTCGGCGATGGCCAGGACGTGCCGTATATGCGTGTGAGCTGGGGTTTCTTCTCGTCGCCGCGCCAGTACGCGCCCGCGACGCGCAGCAGCTTGAACGCCTTGATGTCGCGCGTCGTCGCCACGTGCGGGCCTCGGCAGAGGTCGAGGAAGTCGCCCGTGTGGTACACGCTGACATCGTCGCCCTCGACCTTGTCGGCGATGAGCTCGAGCTTGTAGTCCTGGCCGCGCCTCGCAAACTCAGCATTCGCCTCTGCGCGGGTAAGCGTCTCCTGGACGAAAGGGCGTCCTTCTTGCGCGATGCGGCGCATTCGTGACTCGATCGCGGGGAGGTCGGCCTCCGCCAGCGGTTTCGAGAACGCGAAGTCGTAGTAGAAACCGTCTTCGACGGGAGGCCCGATGCCGTACTTCGCGTCGGGGTGCAGCTCCGTGACGGCCGCCGCGAGGAGATGCGCGGTCGAGTGCCGCAGGATGTGCAGCGTGTCCTCGCTCGATTCGTGATCCTCGTACTCGCCCATCGGGAACGCCAGTATATGAAGGACATATGAGAGGAAACCCGGATGGTTTCCTCTGCGCGCCAAGCGCGACCAGGAAGACGTGATTGATAGCATCGCCAGGGCGCCCTTGGCGCCGTGGCTGCTCTCCTTCCGGTACGCGGTTGGGTCTGGTCTAAAGTTCCCGCACTGCGATGTCGGAGACAACGAGCACAAAGTCGAGGCTGGGCGGAGCCCAGCCTCCCCTGCGACGCTAGTGGACACGGCCGGAATCGTCGACACGCTCGGCTACCCCTCGGCGGGTCTTGGAATCCTGATCGAGAGCGCAGGCGTGCCGTTCCCGGGCGAGCTGCTGCTGCTTGCCGCCGGCGCCTGGGCGGCCGCGCGGCACCACAGCATCGTCCTGGTCATCCTCTTCGGTTTCATCGGCGCGACCGCCGGCGCGGACGTCGGCTACTTCCTCGGTTATCGGGGCGGCCGGCCGTTCATGGAACGGTTCGGCGCGCTGTTCCGCGTGCGGCCGGAGCACATCGCGCGCGCCGAATTGTTCTTCGCACGGCACGGTGACAAGGCGGTCCTCGCGGCTCGCTTCGTGGTCGGGCTGCGAACCTGGGGATCGATGCTCGCGGGCATGGCACACATGCCCTTCTGGCGCTTCCAGGTCTTCAGCGCGATTGGCGGGCTCGCATGGGCGATCCTGATCGGCGCGGCCGGCTACCTGCTGGGCAGCAACCTCGACCTGATCGAGACGGTCATCCGTGGCGTCGGCATCGGCGGGCTGGCGATCGTCGTCATCATCATCGTCATTGCGGTGCTCGCGCAGCGTCGCGCGTCCAGGCCATAGCCACCAGCACCCCACCTCCGATGAGCAGGACGCCGAGCCCGCCGAGGACATGTGCGGTGCCGATCGTGTCGGCGAGCCCGGCCGCCACGAGCACGGGCACCGCGGTCACGCCGTTGATGACCATGTAGAGCAGCGCGAAGATCCGGCCGCGGATCTCGTCGCTAGTGGTCTCCATCAGGTAGGTGACGGCCGGGATCATGATCGCGCCGAACTCCAGGCCCAGCGCGAGGCTGAAGACCGCGCCGGTCAGGCGCGCGTGCGCGTGGAGGTCCGGCAGCTGCGCCATCGCCTGCGGCACCGCGGCGAGGCCGAGCAAGGTGATGCCGTTGGCGATCATCGACGTCGCCAGCAGCCGCGCACGGTCGAGGTTGCGCAGGAACTGGCCGAGGACGATCGCGCTGACGATGGCGCCGGAAGTTGCCGGCACGAGAATCACGTAGGTGTCCTGCGCTGCGATGCCGATGACCTGGCTCACGAAGGCCGGCGCCAGGGTGAACAGCATGAAAAGGACGAGAACCGCGATGCTCACCTGCAGGAACGCGAGCATCAGGCCGCGCGATGCGCGGATCACGTCGATGCCTTCCTTGATGTCGTTGAACATTTGCCGGAACCGGCTGACTCCCTCGGCGACCGGCTCCTCGATGGTCCGCTCCACCTTTGGGATGTCAGAGGCGAATATCAGCGCGCCGGCGACCGCGAGCAACGCGGCGCCAAACCAGTACGGCGCATACAGGTCGATCCTGGAGAGGATCGGCGCCAGCGCGCCGCCGACGACCAGCGTCAGCACCATCGTCAGCAGCGCCATGGAGTTGGCGGTGATGAGGGCTGATCGCGGCAGGATGGTCGGGATCACCGCGGCTTCGGCCGGCCCGAAGAGCTGGCCCACCGACGAGAACACGAGCGTGATCAACAGCAGGTGCGCGAAGTCGTTGCCGAGGCCAGGCACGAATGAAAGGACTGGGATCAGTGCGATCGCCGCGGCGCGGCCGAAGTTGCTCCACATCATGATCTGCTTGCGATTGAAGCGATCCGCGATCACGCCCGCCGGCGGTGAGAACAGAACCGCCGGCACCGTGTAGGCCAGAAGCGTGATGGCGACCGGAGTGCTGCCGCCCGAAACCTTGTACGCGAGGATGATCAGCGAGAACAGCAGGAACTTGTCAGCGAGCTGCGCCGCCAGCTGCGCGAACCAGATGTTCCTGAACGCCGTGAACTGCAGGACGGTGCGAAAGCCACCGGGGCCTTCGACCGGGAACTTGATTGGCGCTTCCACGGCGTGAGCAACTCTAGCGGCCGGTGGCCGCGAAGCTACCGAAGATAGCCTCCCATTCCGTAAGGCTGAGCGTCTGCGGGCGGCGCTGCGGATCGATGCCCGCATCGCGAAGGCGCGCGGCGGCCTCTGTGCTGCCGATGCCACTGATGCGTCCCAACGCTCCGCCAAGCTGCTTCCGGCGGAACTGGAACACGGCTTCGACGAATCGGAAGAACGCGCTTAGGTCGCTGACGTTCACCGCGGGCCGATCGCGCACGTCGAGCAGGACGAGCGCGGAGTCGACCTTCGGAGGAGGAGTGAACGCCGATGCGGGAATTGTCATCGCGATACGCGCACTGGCAAAAACCTGGACCGCCACCGTCGACAGGCTCGCTCCGGTGCTCGCGGTCCAGCGCTCGGCGACCTCTTTCTGCACCACGAGCGACAGCCGCCGCGGACGCGGCTCGGGCTGCAGCAACTTCTCGATCAGGGCCCCAGTGAGGCTGTAAGGGATGTTGCCCGCGACCACCTCACCGCCTTGCGGGAATGCGGCGTGGATATCGAATCGCAGAATGTCCGCCTGCACGATCTCGACGTTGCCGTGCTCGGCGACGACTTCGCGCAGCGCAGGGATGAGGCGACGATCGAGCTCCACGGCGACCAGGCGCCTGCACCTCCGCGCCATAGCTACAGTGAGCGTGCCCGGGCCTGCGCCAACCTCGAGCACCTCGTCGTCTCGTGAGATGTCCGCGGCATCGGCGACGGCATCGCGAATGGTGCGGTCCGTGAGGAAGTTCTGTCCCAGCGAATGCTTCGCGTCGACACGATGGCGCCGCAGCAGGTCGAAGAGCTGATCGGGGTCGGCGGGATCGATCACTTCATGCGCGTGAAAAGCGCCAGGGCGTTCCTTGTCTCGAGCTCGCCCAGCTCTTCGAGGCTCATGCCCCGGAGCTCGGCGACCGCCTCGGCGGTGTCGAGCAGGTAGGCCGGGCGGTTCGGCACGCCCATGCGCTTGTGGGCGTTGCCGTATGGCGAGTCGGTCTCGAGGAGAAGGCGGTCCGGCGGGCAGGCCTTCACAACGTCGCGGAGCTCACCCCGACTCGGCCGCGTGATCAGCCCCGCGAAGGAGAGGTAGAACCCGAGCTCGAGAAAGGCCTCGGCGTCCCTCCATCCGAGGGCGAAGTAGTGCATGACGCCACGAAGCCCGGGATGCTCGCCGATGAGCTTTGCGACTTCTTTCGCGGCGCCGCGGTTGTGGATGGAAACCGGCAGGTCGACCTCGACCGCAAGCGCGAACAGCGAGCCAAGGCGCGAAACCTGAACGGTCCGTTCCACCGAGCCGTGCTCGAAGTCCACGCCCACCTCGCCGATCGCGACCACGCGTTCGCCGGCGGCAAGAGCACGTATTTCCTCCAGGTCCGGCTCGGGCTCCTCGGTGGGGTAATGGCCGAGCCCCGCCCAGACGGCCGGAAACGAGGTCGCCATCTCCAGGGCGCGCCGGTTGTGCTCGGCGTTGACGCCCATCGCGATCATCCGCGTCACCCCGGCCTGGCCCGCCAGCGCCACAACTTCCGCGGTGTCGCCAAGTTCCTCCAGGTGGAGGTGCGTGTCTACGAATCCGATTCGACCACCTCGTCGAGGCGCTTGAAGAGCGCCTGGGGTTCGGGGAGCTTGCGGCCAGGCTCGAGCTCCGACGGCCGCCACCGATCGAGCGGCTCGCCGTAGTCACCTGTGATCACCATGTGCGCAGTGCCGTCCTCCGAGTGTTCGCGCACGTCGGGCTGCGGCGCGATCACGTCGTCGTAGCCGAGCAATGTGTGCAGCTTCTGCGACGAGAACGGCAGGAAGGGCGTGAGGATCGTCTTCAGGTTGTCGACGCAGCGCAACGCGACGTAGAGGACGGTTCCCGCGCGCTCGCGGTCCTTCTTGATGGAATGCCAGGGCTGCTCGGTGCCGAGGTAAACGTTCACCCTGGCGGCCATGGCCATGGCGAGCTTCAGCGCGTTCTGGAACCGCGCCTGCTCGAGCTGCTCCGCCACCTCGGTCAGGGCCGCCTCACTTTCTTCGATGAGAGCCCTGTCCGTGTCGGTCAGCGTCTGCGGCTTCGGCACGGCGCCGAAGTTGCGGTGCGCGTTGACCAGTGTGCGGTGCACCAGGTTGCCCCACGTGGCGACCAGCTCGTCGTTGTTGCGGCGCACGAACTCGTCATACGTGAAGTCCGTGTCCTGGTTCTCCGGCCCGGCGATCATCAGGTAGTAGCGGAGAGCGTCCGCGTCGTACCTGTCGAGGAAATCGCCGACAAAGACCAGCTGCCCACCTCGGCTGGTAGACAGCTTCTTGCCGCTCATGTTCAGGTACTCGGACGCGACGATGTCGTCGGGTAGCTCGAGGTTCCCCGCGCCCATCAGGATCGCCGGCCACAGCACCGTGTGGAAGGTGATGTTGTCCTTGCCCATCACGTAGTAGTGCCACGACTCAGGGTTCTCCCACCAGTCCTTCCACGCGTCAGGCTCGCCGCGCTGCGCAGCCCACTCGATCGACGCGGACAGGTAACCGATCACCGCGTCGAACCAGACGTAGATCTTCTTGTGTGGGTTGTCCTCCCAGCCCGGGAGCGGAACCGGCACGCCCCAGTCGAGGTCGCGCGTGATCGCCCGCTGTTTGAGGTTGCGCACGAACTCCAGCGAGTACTTGCGGACGTTGGGCCGCCAGTTCTGGTGGTGCTCGATCCACTCGGCGAGCTGGGTGCCGAACGCGGGCAGGTCGAAGAAGAAATGCTCTGTCTCACGAAACTCGACCGGCGCATCACTGCCGCGCTGGTGCGGATTGATGAGGTCGGTCGGGTCGAGCTGGTTGCCGCAGTTGTCGCACTGGTCGCCGCGCGCATCCGGGAATCCGCAGATCGGACACTTGCCTTCGATGTATCGATCGGGAAGCGTGCGTCCGGACTTCGGATCGAACGCCCCCATCTGCGTCTTCTTCACCAGGTAGCCCTTCTCATAGAGCTTCAGGAAGAGTCCTTGCGTGACGCGGTAGTGGTTGCGCGTGGTGGTGCGCGTGAAGATGTCGTAGGTCATGCCGAGACGGCGGAGGTCCTCGACGATGATCGCGCTGTTTTGATCTACGAACGCCTGCGGCGCGATGCCCTTCCTGTCGGCCTCGTACGTGATAGGCGTGCCGTGCTCGTCTGTGCCGCTGGCCATCAGCACGCGTGAGCCGCGCAGTCGCTCGAACCGAGCCAGCACGTCAGCCGGCACGGCAAAGCCGGCCACGTGGCCGATGTGACGAGGTCCATTCGCATACGGCCACGCCGGCGCGACGAGGACGGAGCGGGTGTCAGCCTTTGGTTTTGCCACCGATGACGAGGGTAATTTCACCACGCACGTTGTCGCCGAGCGCGGACGCCACCTCCGCGGCAGTGCCGCGCAGCACCTGCTCGTGCACCTTCGTCAGCTCGCGGGCGAGCGCCAGCGGCCGGTCCGGCAGCACCTCATCGACCACCGCTAGAGACCTCTTGATGCGATATGGGGACTCGAAGGCCACCGTGGGCTTCGGGTCGTCGGCCAGGGTGGCGAGCAGCCTGCGCATCTCACCCGGCTTGCGCGGCAGGTAGCCGATGAAGGTGAACCCCGGACCACCGAGTCCCGCAACGGACAGCGCCGCGGCGATGGCGCTCGGTCCGGGTATCGGGACCACCTTATGGCCCGCCGCCCACGCTGCACCGACCAGCGCATCGCCCGGATCCGAAAGCGTCGGCGTCCCCGCGTCGCTCACCAGCGCCACGTCGCCGGCGTCGAGGGCCGACAAGACGCGCGGCAGGCCGCGGCGCTCCACCGGCGCGCGGTAGCTGATGAGCGGCTTGCGGATGCCGTGGCGGGCGAGCAACCGGGCCGTCACGCGCGTGTCCTCCGCCGCGATCGCACCAACCTCGCCCAGCACGCGCAGGGCGCGGGCGCTGACGTCCTCGAGATTCCCGATCGGCGTGGCGACCACAAACAGCGTGCTCACGTTCTTTCTAGCGTCGCAGGGTTGGCTCGGCTTCGCCGAGCCATGGCTCCGCGCGGCATCGGTAGCCCACGCGTGGCCAGGCGCCGGGGGGTTCCCCACAAGGGGGGCCCGCCCCCCTTGTGAAAGTGCTCACCCGAGCCAGGTCGCGACCTGGTCAGGAATCTCGGATGCGGGGCCGACGAAGCGTGACGCCGGCGGCAGCACCTCCAGGAACGCGCGGCCGTAGTCGCGGCCGAGGATGCGGTGGTCGAGGATCACGACCGCGCCGCGATCCGTCGACGTGCGGATCAGCCGTCCGAACCCCTGCTTCAGCCGCAGCGCGGCCTGCGGCAGCGCCAGCTGGCCGAAGGAGTCACGCAGCTGCTCGGCGCGTGCGGCGAAGACGGGCTCGGTCGGAACCGCGAAAGGCAGGCGCACGACGATCACGCAGCTCAGCCGGTCGCCGGGCACGTCGATGCCCTCCCAGAAGGTCGAGGTGCCGAGCAGCAACGTCCGGTCGGTCTCCTGGAACGACTTGAGCAGCTGCCGCCGCTGCCCGTCGATCCCCTGGCCAAGGATGAGCAGCTCGTCGAGGTCGACACGATGCTTCAGCGCGGTGTGGACATCGCGCAGCTGGCGGTGCGACGTGAAAAGGACGAGCGTCCGGCCGCCGGCGCTGCGAGCGGTCTCGGCCACTGTGTCCTCGACCGCGCGGTCGAAGTCCTCGTCCTCGGGCAGCGGAAAGTCGGAGGGCAAGCACACGAGCGCCTGGTGGTAGAAGTCGAACGGTGATGGCAGCACGAGCTCCTCGACGCTCTCGCCCAGGCCTATGCGCGAGCGAAAGTAATCGAACGTCCCGCCTACAGTCAGCGTCGCGGACGTGAAGACGATGGAGCGCCGCTCGGCATAGACACGATCGCGCAGCAACGCGCCCACGTTGAGCGGCGCCGAGCGCAACATCACGGTGTCGTCCTTTTGCGTCTGCGCGAACCAGTAGACGCGGTTCGGATGCGGGTAGGTGAGCGCTTCGCCGATGAGCAGGAGCGCGCCCTGCAGGCGTCCGCGGATGATCTCCAGCTCGCGCACGCCCTGGTCTGCCTCTTCACCGCCCAGCCAGTCCCGCGCCTGCGTGACCGCCGCGCGCAGCGTGGTCTCCAATGCAGCAAGCGCAGTGGCCGCGCTCTCGCCCGCGAGCCCGATACCGGCCCAGTCTTCGTCTTCACGCAGCCGAGGCGTGAGCCTTAGCGACTCCTCGCGTCGCTCGCCGTCGCTGAGCCGCTTCAGTACGAAATCCGTGGCGACCGCAAACAGGTCGTGCACGCGCGAACGCGCCGCAGTCGCCTGTTCTACCGCGGCCTCTAGCTCGTTGCTCGCCGAGCCCAGGCGCGGCTGCGAGCGAAGCTCCACCAGCAGTCCCGCGGGCGACCCTGCTCCCGCGGGCCGGCTGGCGAGGCGGTCCAGGAGCGCCTCGAGCCCTGGCCCATCGACCTCCTGGCGCAGTCCTTGCGTGGCCGACTCCTCCAGGTGATGGGCCTCATCGACGACCAGGTGGTCGTAGTCGGGAAGCAACCCGCCTCCCACCTCGGCATCAGCGAGCAGAAGCGCGTGGTTGACGACGACGAGGTCCGACGCCTCCGCCTCGGCGCGAGCCCGATGCACGTAGCAGTCCTCCGCGGTGCAACGCACACCGACGCAGTCGAGCGGGTCGGACGCGATGTGCGTCCACAGCACCTCTTCACGACCCTGCAGGCGCAGCTCTGAGCGATCGCCGCTTTCAGTGGTGTGCAGCCACAGCAGAACCTTCAGCTTGAAGCGCAGCTCCTCGGCGTTCTCGCACGGCACGGCGAGGTAGCGGCGCCAGCGCCGCAGCGAGATGTAGTTCGAGCGGCCTTTGAGCAAACACGCTTTGAAGTCCCACGGAAGCTGCGACAGACCAGGAAGGTCCTTGTTCATCAGCTGCTCCTGCAGCGTGTGCGTATGCGTCGATACCACCACGCGTTCCTTGCTGCGCACGGCGCGAGCAAGCGACGGCACCAGGTACGCGATGCTCTTGCCTGTCCCGGTGCCGGCCTCGACCAGGAGGGTGCCGCCTCGCGCCTGGATCTGTGCGACTGCAAGCACCATCTGCAGCTGCGGCTCACGGTGCTCGTAGCCAGGCAGCGTCCCGGCCAGGGCGCCCTCGGGGGCCAGCATGGCGGAGATCTCGTGCGGGTCGTCGGGAGGCTGCGTCGCTCCTTGCCGTGGCAAGGCCGACCTGCGACCGGCGACCTGCGTCATGGGCGTTTCCGGGTTCGGCGCCGTCAGGGCTTCGGCGAAGAAGCGTGCAAGAGCCCATCCGTAAGGCGCGACCAGGGCAAGCACTGACTCCTTGAGCCCTTCGTCGAGGGCTGCGGCATCCTCACGAAGGCGCAGCAACAGCTGGCGGGTGGCATCCGCATCGTCGAGCGCGCGATGTGGCCGCGGCTGCGAGAAGCCGAGCTCGATCGCGAGCAGCGGCAGGCTGTGGCTGGCGGCCGCCGGCATCAGGATGCGCGCCACGTCCAGCGTGTCGAGGATGTCGGATTCGGCGTCCCACAGCCCAGATGCGCTCAGGAACTCCAGGTCGAGGCGAGCCCCGTGGCCGACCGGTTGGCGGCCGCCGATGAAATCGATCAGCTCGGCCACCGCGGACTCGGCGGTGGCGGCGCCCTTGAGGTCGGCCTGCGTGATCCCGGTCAGCCGGGCGACCGCGTCCGGCAGCGGCCGCTGCGGGTCGACAAGCCGCTCCAGCGTTCCCAGCGTGCGGTCGGGCGTGAACGCGACCGCGCCCACCTCGATCACTCGATCGCGGGCCGGATCGAGACCGGTGGTCTCGAGGTCAAGGGCTACGTACTCCGGCACCGGTGGGGATTCTACGGTTGCCCGTAGCCGCTCATTAAGGCCCTCTTAACGCTGGGCGGCCCGAGCGCTGATTGGTATATTTGCGCGCGTGGTAACGGGTGCGATCGAAGCCCCGCGGCGTCTCGAGGACCTTCACGTCCGCCGAGACCTCGTCGCGAGCCTCCTCTTGCGCACCCTCGCTTTTGCCGATCAGCTGAGCGGCGCCGCGATCGAAGCGAGGCTCGGTCTTCCCTTCGAGACACTGCAGCCGATCATCGAAGAGTTTCAGAAGGCCCAGCTCATGGACACGATGGGCTTCTCCAACGAGCCGGGTCTAGAAGGTCGCCCGATCCCCGTGCGCATGAGCTATACGGTTTCGTCCGCGGGCAGGCAGCGCGCGGCCGAGATGTCATCGGTCCAGACGCGTTACCTCGGACCGTGCCCAATCAACTTCGACGACTACCTCACGCTCATCCGCTCGCAGGTGACCGGTAAGGCCAACGTCACCGACGCTGCGCTGAAGAAGGCGCTGGGCCAGCTCGAGCTCGAGCAGCACGTCATCGACCAGATCGGCGGCGCGATGGTGTCGCGAGCCTCGCTGTTCATCTTCGGGGCCCCCGGCAACGGCAAGAGCACGATCACCGAGCGCATGGCGCTGCTGATGGGCGCGGCGATCGAGATCCCGCACGCGGTCGCGATCGGCGACGAGATCGTCCGCGTCATCGACCCCGTCTATCACAAGATCTCCGAGGGCGAGCAGCCGATCGACCGCCGGTTGGTCAAGGTCGAGCGACCGGTTGTGGTGGCCGGCGGTGAGCTGAAGCTGGAGCAGCTCGACCTCACGTACGACACAGCCAATCGCTACTACGAAGCGCCGATGCAGTGGAAGGCCAACGCGGGCGTGTTCGTGATCGACGACTTCGGGCGCCAGGAAGTGCCGCCGATGCGGCTCCTCAACCGGTTCATCGTCCCGATGGAGAAGAAGGTCGACTACCTCGACCTCTCGGCGTCGGGCCGCAAGATCGAGCTTCCCTTCCTGTGCCAGGTGGTCTTCTCGACCAACCTCTCGCCCACCGAGCTCGTGGATGAAGCGTTCCTGCGCCGCATGGCATACAAGATCGGCGTCGGCAACCCGTCGCCGGAGGCTTTCGGCCGGATCCTCAGGTACGAGTGCGAGCGCCAGGGCGTCTCGTTCGATCCGAATGCGGTCACCTACCTGCTGCACACGCTCTACGGCAAGAAGCCGCTTCGAGGCTCGCACCCGCGGTCGCTCGTCGCGCGGCTCGTGGACCTGGCCAACTACCGGCAGGAATCGCCGCGGCTGACGCCGCAAACGCTGAAGGAGGCCTTCGACGCCTGCTTCAACCCGGCCCTCGGCTCGGTCACTGAAGATGACTGGGCCAGGCCGCAAGTAACCTAGACCGGAGTACTGACTCCCTCCAGCCGTTTGCGCTGACTTTCCAGGTCGCTGAACTCTCCGCGCATCTCCGGCGGCAGCAGCTCCGCGATGTGCAGCATGATCGCGTCGGACGCGTCCTGATGGCCGACCTTCGTGCCGTCGGGTTTCTTGGCCGCGACCCTAAACGGCTTGCCGAACGTCACTGACACTGGCCCGCGTCGCGGCAGCCACGCGCCCTTGGGCATCGCCTCCCTGGTCCCTACCAACGCCACCGGCACCACCGCGCTTCCCGACTTCTGCGCGATGAACCCCGCTCCGGGCTCAGGCTTCGCCAGCGTGCCCGACGGAGTGCGAGTGCCCTCCGGAAAGATGATCAGCGCGTGGCCGTCGCGCAGCAGGTCGAGCGAGCGCTTCAACGCGGCGCGGTCGGCCGAGTGCCGGACCACCGGAAACGCGTTGTACCACCTGAAGATGGGCGCTGCCCAGGTGCGGAAGTACTCGGACTTCGCGAGGGTCCACGCGTCGAGGCGCGGCGTGAAGCCAGGCACCATCGGCGGATCAAGCGTGCCTGCGTGATTCGCGCACACAAGAAGGCCGCCCGTGGCCGGAACGTTCTCTCTTCCTTTGACCGTGAACAGGCCGCCGACCAGAAACGAGCGCGTGAGAAAGCGCATCAGCCAGGTCATGAAGCGGTAGGTCACTCGCCGCCCACCGTGTCCTCGATCTCGGTGATGATCGCGTCGACGACGTCGTCGAGCGACAGCTCGTCGGTGTTGATCACGACGGCGTCTTCAGCGGGTCTCAGCGGCGCAACCGCTCGCTCCGAGTCCACGCGATCGCGCAGCTCGACCTCCTTGCGCATCGCCTCCTCGTCCACCGGCTCTCCACGCCGCTCGTACTGAGCCGCACGGCGCCGCACTTTCTCAATGAGGCTCGCAGTGAGGAAGAACTTGTGCTCGGCGCCGGGAAAAACAACGGTGCCGATGTCGCGGCCAGCCATGACGACGCCGTGCTCGCCCATCTGCCGCTGCTGCGCGACCAGAGCCTCCCGCACACCCGGCGTCGCTGAGATCACCGGCAGAGCGTCGGCGAAGTCGGAGTCGTAGATGCCCTCCGTGAGCTCCTTGCCGTCGGCCCAGACGCGCTCGCCCTCGATCCTGATTCGGGTGCCATGCGCGAGGGCGGTGTTGGCTGGCGAATCGTGTGGGTCGATTCCGCGCTCGGCGCCAAGCCGCGTGATGGCCCGATACATGAGACCGCTGTCGATGAACGGAAGGCCGAGCACGTCGGCCACTCGCTTTCCCACCGCCGACTTGCCCGAGGCGACCCCGCCATCGATGGTGACGATCACTGGAGGCCCGCCGCCCTGCGTAGCGCCGCGATCTCCCCGTCGCGAAGCACTCGCCAGTTTCCTGGCTTGAGGCGGCCGAGACGGAGCGGTCCGAAGCCAGTGCGGTTGAGCGCGAGCACGCGATGGCCCACCGCCATCAGCATTCGCCGCACCTGGCGGTGCCGGCCCTCGCCAATGACCACGCGCACCTCCGCGGCCGGTCCCGGAAGTACACGCAGCACGTCAACCTCGGCCGGGGCGGTGACGCCGTCGTCCAGCTGCACCCCGGAGCGCAGCCGCGCCAGGTCGGCGCGGCTCGGGCTTCCGCCCACGATCGCGATGTACTCCTTGTCGACCTTGTAGCGAGGATGAGTCAGACGGTAGGCGACCTCGCCGTCGTCAGTGATCAGCAGCAGCCCGGTGGAGTCTGCGTCCAGCCGCCCGACCGGGAACACGCGATGCCCCGACGCGCCTTCGCCCAGCACGTCGAGAACGCTGGTGCGGCCGGCCTCGTCCTTCGCGGTGGTGATCACTCCCAGCGGCTTGTTGAGCATCAGGTAGCGGTGCTGGGTCGCGGGCTTCACGGCCCGACCGTCCACGGTGACGACGTCGCGGGCGGGGTCCACCAAAACGCCGTCGGGCGGCGGCACGTGGCCGTTGACCAGTACTGATCCGGAGGCGATCAACTTGTCAGCGCCACGCCGGCTCGTGACGCCGGAGCGCGCGAGGTATGCGTTGAGCCTCGTTTCGCTCACGCACCGCTGCCCGGGGCGGGCAGGTGGTCGAGCGACTCGAGACCCAGCACCTGCAGGAATCTCATCGTTGTGCCGTAGAGCTTCGGCTGGCCCGGGCCACTTCCGCGTCCAACCTCGGTGATGAGGTCACGGAGCTCGAGGTTCGTGAGCACACTCTCGCAGTTGACTCCGCGGACTTCCTCGATTCGCGAGCGTGCCACGGGCTGGTTGTACGCGACGATGGCGAGCGTTTCGTAGGCCGCAGTCGATAGCTTTCCTGACACCTCTGGGCGCAGCGCGCGGCGCACGGCCGCCGCGAACTCGGGCCGCGTGGCCAGGTGCAGCTCGTCCTGGTGACGCATGAGCATCACGCCCCGGCCGTCGAGCACCGAGCGCAGCTCGTCCAGCGCGTGCTCGACGTCATCACGCCCTGAGTCAGTCGCCTGCTGCAGCTCGCGCACCTTGAGCGGGCGGTTGGAGCTGAACAGGATCGCCTCCACCTGCGCAGAAAGACCTGTCACGCAGCGCGTGCCTCGATGTGGATCGGCCCGAACCGCTCTTTCTGCCGGACTGTGATCGCCGACCGCCGCACCAGCTCGAGCACCGCGACGAACGTCACCACCGCCTCGAGCCGGTCCTCCGATTCGAGGATGAGGCCGAGAAGCTCGATCGGTCCCTGAAGCAGGCGCTTCGTGATGGCTTCCAGCTTCTCTTCGAGCGTCCACGTGCGCCCGGTGATGACGACCGGTCGCGGCGGGATGCGCGCGAGCACGCTGTTGAACGCCGCCACGAGCATATCGACGTCGAGCGGCTCCTCCTGGCCGCCCGCCTCCACGGGCCGCGCGGCGGGCGGGAATGCGAACACCTCCTGCTCGGCGCGCGTCATCAGGTCCTGCGCCATCGCCTTGTACGCGCGGTACTCCTCGAGACGCTCGCGCACGTCCTCCTCCCATCCGAGCAGCTCCGTTTCCTCGTCGGTGGGCTGCTCGCCGGGAAGGAGACGGATGGACTTGAGAAGCAGCAGGCGCGCCGCCATCCAGAGAAACTCCGCCATTTCATGAGGATCCGGAACCTCGCGCTGCGCGATCTCGCTGAGGTAGGCGTCGGTGATTCGGGCGAGCGGCACCTGGAAGATGTCGACCTCCTCGCGTTCGGCCAAAGCGAGAAGAAGCTCCAGCGGTCCCTCGAAGACTGGAGTGACGATCGGTAGGCGTGGGCCAGCGATCGGCGGTTCCATTCGGTCGGTAAGCCTACCTTAGGTCGGCTGCGAAGCTATTTCATCGGAACGAGCGGCCGTCCCCAGCCAAGCTTGTCGCCCAATCGCCGGTAGAAGTCCTCGGGTGGACCGAACCGGATCACCTTCAGACGGCGTGGATGCGGGCTGCATCGCAGCGTGTCTCCGGTGGCGACCGCGCGGCCGCGACGCCCGCCGTCGACCCGCATCTCGGCCGGGCCCCGCACGATCGACAGGACGATGTCCTGCTGCGGCGAGAAGACGATCGGGCGCACCGTCAGCGCGAACGGGTTCATCGGCACGAGCAGGAGGTCGCGCAGCGTGGGCTCGAGGATGGGCCCGCCCGTGGCCAGCGCGTACGCCGTCGAGCCTGTGGCGGTGGCCACGATGACTCCGTCTGCGTCGATCACGCCCACGCCCTGGCCTCCGACCTCGATCTGCACCCGCAGCATGCGGGCATCCTCGGCGCGGTCGACCACAACCTCGTTGAGGCCCATGCTTCGCGCCACTCGACGCGACCCCCGGAGCAGCTCGACCTGGAGGATGGTGCGCTCCTCGATCCGGTGCTTGCCCTCGATGAATCCGGTCACGCCGGTCTCGAGCTGATCCTCTTCGAGCTCCGTGAGGAAGCCGAGCCTGCCGAGATTCACGCCGAGCAGCGGGATGCCGCGCGGCCCAGCAAGACGAGCGCCGCCAAGGAACGTGCCGTCGCCGCCGAGCGTCATGAGAACGTCGGTCTTCGCGAGCCGCGACGCGATCGCGGTCTCGGCGTGGTCCCGTGTCGCGTGCCAGCACTCGACGCCGTGCTGCGCAAAGATCTCCTCGGCGCGCTTCTTGACCTCGTCCTGCGCTCCCGGGCCCGACACGATGCAGGCGATCATCGGGCCGGCCCCGCGAGGTGAACGAAGATCTCGCGGTTTCCGTCGGCGCCGGCGAGCTCTGACGGCGCCTCGTCGAGCACGTGCACCGAGTTGGCGGCGCACCACTCACGGAATCGCCGCAAAGCTCCCTCGACGGCATCGGGGTCGCGGACGATCCCTCCCTTCCCCACCTGGGTGCGCTCGACCTGGAACTGCGGCTTGAACAGAGCCACGACCTCAGCGCTTGGAGCTGCGGCCGTGATCGCCGGCAGAACCTTCTCCAGGCCGATGAACGAGACGTCGATCACGACCAGGCTGACCGGCTCAGGGAATGACTCGAGATTGCGAGCATTGACACGCTCGATCACGACCACGCGCGGATCCTGGCGAAGCCGCCAGTGCAGCAGCCCGCGCCCCACATCGATCGCATAGATGCGCGCAGCTCCCCGCCGGAGGAGCACGTCGGTGAATCCCCCCGTTGAGGCGCCGATGTCAGCGCAGACACGGCCCGTGACCTCGACGCCGAACCGGTCGAGGGCCGGCCCCAGCTTCAGCGCGCCGCGGCTCGCGTATCCCTGGTCGGAGTCGACCGCGATGGGCGTGCCCTCGGGGACAGAGCGATCGGGCTTGCGCACAGTCTCGCCTCCGACCTTCACCTTGCCCGCGAGGATGAGCGCCTGAGCGCGCTCTCGCGACGGCGCCAGACCGGCCTTTGTCACCAGAGCGTCCAGGCGAGGCACTAGAGGATCAGCCCAACCGCGACGCCGAGCACCGCGCCCACCAGAACCTCGAACGGCGTGTGCCCAAGGAGCTCGCGAAGCTCCTGCTCCTGCATCCCGCGCATGTGCACCAGGTCCTCGACGAGCCGGTTCAGCACCGCGGCCTGGCGGCCCGCCGCGCGGCGCACACCTGCGGCGTCGTACATCACCACGAACGAGAAGATAAGCGCGATCGCAAACGACGGGCTGGTGACGCCCCCGTGGTGGCCGATCGCGGTGGTCAGCCCCATGACGATCGCGCTGTGGCTGCTTGGCATGCCGCCCGGGTCGGCGAGCACGCGAAGGTTCAGCCTGCGCTGCCGGATCGAGCTCAGCGCCACCTTGGCCACCTGGGCGATCGCCCAGGCCACGACCGGCGGCAATAGAAAGGTCACGTGCACCCCACGAAATCGGAGGACCCGAGACTCGATCTGCGGAGCGGGTCGAGGAGCGGCTCGCCGAGATTTCGTGGGGACCCCATCAATGCAATTGTCGGCTGAGGTCCTCGACCCGGGTCCTCAGATCCTTCAGCTCCTCCTCCGCCTGGTCCAGCAGCTTGAGCGCCAGCCCGTGGGCGCTGACCAGCTCCTCCAGCGGCGCATTCGGGTCCGAAAGGCGGGCGATCGCCCGCTCCAGGCGGTCCAGAACGTCGGCCGGTTCCGCGCTCACGCGATGGCGGAGGCGACGCGGCCGAGGATGCCGTTCACGAACCTTCCAGCGTCGTCGCCGGAAAAGGTCTTGGCCAGCTCGATCGACTCGTTGATCGCGGCCTTTGGCGGCACGTGCTTGTCGATGGTCAGTTCGTAGACGGCGATGCGCAGGATCGTGCGATCCACCTTGGCCATCTGCTCGACCTTCCAGTGTTCGGACGCATCGCGGAGCACTGCGTCGAGCGTTTCGCGGTTGGCGAGCACCCCGCGCACGAGGTCGCTCGCGAACGCTGCGACATCAGGCGTGGCGGCGCTCTCGGCCGCGTGGTACTGCAGGACCTCGTCGGGATCGTCGGACGATGTCTCGAGCTGGAACAGCACCCGTAGCGCAAGCTCGCGCGCCTGGTGCCTCTTGCCGGAGTGGCTTCGGTGGGGCCTCGACGGGCTAGCTGGCAAACGCGACGCTGGAGACGAAGACGTTCACCTCGCCGACCTCGAGACCAAGCATCCGCTCCGTCGCCTCGACCACGTTGCTCTGCACCGCGCTGGCGACCGGGGCGAACTGCGACTCCGAGTCGACTGAGATGAAGACCTCCAGGTGGATCGAGCGGTCGGCCTCGACCTGCACGCGCACGCCGCGGTGGGCCGTCTGCCGCCTGACCCAGTCTCCGAAATGTCGAGCCGCAGCCTCGTCCATGCCCGCTACGCCCTCGACCTCGCAGGCGGCCATCGCCGCGATGCTGGCGATAACCTCGTTGGCCACGCGAACGGCTCCGAGAGTGGCGGTTTCTCCCATTCGCGCCACCATACGCCCTTGGCGTCGAGCACGGCTAGTGCCCGGCTACAAAACTAGGCGCGCTCTATGTAGGTGCGGGTACGGGTATCCACCCTGACGACGTCGCCGGTCTGGATGAACAGCGGCACCTGGATCGTCGCTCCGGTCTCGAGCTTCGCGAGCTTGGTCGCGCCGGAGACCGTGTCGCCGCGAAAGCCTGGATCCGTCTGGACGACCTTGAGCTCGACGTTGATCGGCAGCCCCACTCCTATGAGGCGCTGATCGTGACGCTGCAGGAACACCTCGCTGCCCTCCTTCAGGAATGGCAGCACGTCCTCGAGCATCTCCTCGTCTACTGGCACCTGGTCGTACGTCCGCGAGTCCATGAAGTAGTGGTGGTTGCCGTCGGTGTACTGATAAGTCGCCTCGGTGCTTTCGATGCGAACCGTCTTGAACTTGTCGCCGCTGCGAAAGCTCTGCTCGAAGATCGAGCCCGTGATCACGTTGCGCAGCTTGGCCTTGATGACCGCTCCGGCCCGCGCCAGCTTGATGTGCTCGACCGTCACGATGGACAGGAGCTGACCGTCCATCTCGAACATCGTTCCCGGGCGAAAGTCGTTAGTGCTTACCACCCTGTTCCGTCAGGTACTCCAGCGCCAGCTTGTAGCCGTCGAATCCCAGTCCGGTGATCACCCCACGAGCCGCGCGTGCTGTCACGCTCTTGGATCGAAACTTCTCGCGCGCGTGGATGTTCGAGAGGTGAACCTCCACCACCGGAAGCGCGAGCGCCTGCAGGCAATCGTATAGGGCGAGCGAGTAATGGGAGAACGCGCCCGGATTGATGATCACACCTGCTGAGCCAGGCGCTTCCTTCTGCAAGAAGTCGATGATCTCTCCCTCGCTGTTGCTCTGGAAAAGCGACACCTGCACGCGGAGCTCGGCCGCGCGCGCTCGCAACATGTCGTTGAGGTCAGCGAGCGACCGCGTGCCGTAGATCTCCGGCTCGCGCTTGCCGAGCAGGTTCAGATTGGGTCCGTTGACGACCACGATCTTGCTCACGCGATGGCTCCTCGCACCACCCGCCGCACGAGCCGCACGGGCACGTCCTGACCGATCACGGCGTGGCCGATACGGCGAGGCAGCACCCACGCCACACGGCCGCGCCTGGCTTTCTTGTCCGTCGGGATGGCGGCCATCATCCTGTCCAGCGACACGCGCGGATGCTCGTCACGAAGACCGTACGTCGTGAGCAGTTCGTCCTGCGCGTCGACCAGCCGCTCGGAGCACAGGCCGAGGGCGAACGCGATGTTGGCGGCGACCCTCATGCCGAACGCCACGGCGCGCCCGTGGGAGATGCGGAAGCGGCTCGCGGCCTCGAGTGCGTGAGCGGCGGTGTGTCCGTAGTTCAGGATCGCGCGCGGCCCGCGATCACGCTCGTCGCGCGCCACCACCAGCGCCTTGGCTGTCGCACAACGTTCTATCACGTCCTCGAGCGCGTCTTGATCGCCCGCGGTGAGGCGCGCGCTCTCGCGGTGGAGGACGTCGAACAGTCCGCGGTCCATGGCGACGGCGTACTTTACAACCTCGGCAAAGGCCTCCCGGTACCGATTGCGAGGCAGCGTGTCGAGGCAGGCGAGGTCGGAGATGACCGCCGAGGGCTGCCAGAACGTACCGATGGCGTTCTTCATGCGCACGCCGTTCACGCCGGTCTTGCCGCCGATGCTCGAGTCGACCATCGCGAGCAACGTGGTAGGCACCTCGATGTAGCGGATGCCGCGCAGCCAGGTCGAGGCGGCCATCCCGGCGAGGTCGCCGACGGTGCCGCCGCCGACCGCCACGATGCAGCCTCCACGGTCGATCCGCTGGCGCTCCAGGAACGCGAGCAGCCCTGCCAGCCCGGCGAGGGACTTCGATCTCTCGCCACCCGGCACTACGTAGATCGCGTTCTTCACCCGGGCCGCCTTCAGGTGCTTCGCCGCCGCTTGCGCGATGGCCCTCACGCTGGCATCCGCGACCACCACCGCGCCGGTGGGCTCCAGCCGCGCCATCGTTCGGCGCAGCTCCTTCAGCACCCCGCGACCGATGTGCACGGGATACGTGCCGCCGGGCGTGTCGACGATCAGCCGGGCCAAAGTGCCAGTAGGTCCGTGGCGATCTCATCCGGCGAGCGGTCCGCGTCGACCCGGTGCGTCGCCTCTTCGTAGCGCGGGCGGCGCCGTTCGAACAGATCGGCCACGTCACTGCGCAGCCGGCCGGCGACCAGTGGCCGGTTCTCGCTTCGGCCTATGCGCTCCCAGATGGTTTCGAACGACAGCTCCAGGTACACGGGTATCGAGCGCTGCCGGATGAGAAGCCAGTTGGCGTCGTCCATAACGGTGCCGCCGCCCAGCGCAGCGACCCCGCCGCTCTGCAAGGCGTCAGGTAGGAGCCGCGACTCCAGGCTGCGAAACGCAGCCTCGCCACGCCTGGCGAAGATTTCGTGGATTCTCATGGCGGCCTCGTTCTCGATCATGAAATCGAGGTCGAGGAAAGGCGCTCGCGCGCGGTAAGCCACCAGCGCCCCGACCACGCTCTTGCCCGAGCCCATGAAGCCGATGAGCGCAAGGCTCTTCTTGGGCGCCGAAATGTGGGTTCAGACGCCTGACTGGCCGGTCGGGCTGCTGGGAACGACACCGCGCCGGCGCTCCGACTGAACAAACACGTGGTCACGAAACACGCCTGGCTTGGGCAGGTGCACGAGCACCTCGGCCCCCTGTGCGCCCGCGGCGTCGACCTCCACGCGTCCATAGCCCAGGATCCGCCCGATGAGCGATTGCCGCGTCGTGCAGTCCTGTATACGGTCGATGGGGATGATCTTCTCCGACCGCGAGAACACACCGCTCTCGAGCTTGATCCGCTGGTCGGTAAGCGTGTAAACGATCGACCGCCAGCGGATCCACACCACGATGAGCCACAGCAGTGCGATAGCGACGATCGCCAGCGTCAGCGGAAGGCGAATGTTGTTCGCGCTGGTGGAGCTTAGGACGATGTCCGCCACGACCACCAGCAGGAGGAGCGCGATCGGGATCAGGAGCGACTTGGCGACGAAGATCCAGTGCTGGTGGAGCTTGAGGATCAGGTTCTCGCCGGGAAGCAGGTCGCCCGCCATCGGCGCCTAGGGTAACGGAAGGAAGTAGAGACCGAGCAGCGCTCCCGCGGCGAGGTACGGGCCGTAGGCGATGTTGCCCTTCAGCGATCGGTGCCAGACGATGAAGGCGAGGGCGCCGATGCCGGCGAACAGGACGCCGTAGAACAGGGCACTGAAGATCACCGGCACGCCCAGCAGCAGGCCCATGAAGACCGCCAGCTTCACGTCGCCGAAACCGAGCGCCTCCTGCTTCATCAGCGCCGAGCCGCCCGCGGCGAGCACGAAGAACAGCAGGCCGGCGCCGAATCCTGTCGCGAGGCCGGCCCACCACGGATGACCGAACAGGCTCACGATCGCGGCGAGCGCCATTGCCGGGAACATCACGCGGTCGAGGATCAGGTGGTGCTCGAAGTCGAAGAAGATCACCTGCACGAGCACGAGCACGAAGATGCTGCGAAGCGCGAGCAGGCCGGGCGAGCCGGCCAAGGCGTAACCGAACACCGCGAAAAGGGCTGCGGAAACGATCGGCGGCCCGTACACCTGCCAGCGCTTGAATCCCGGCTCCAGGCCCTCGAGGCGGGCGAGCTTGACGGATCCCCAGCGCATCACCCATCCGGCCAGGGCCCCGACCACGGCCCAGACGATCGCGACGACCAGGGGGTTCATGGTGTGAGAGCTTCGCGCATTGCGTCGACAGGAGCGGGCTTCCCGGTCCAGATCTCGAACGAGCGCGCCCCCTGGGCGACCAGCACGCCCCAGCCGTCGGCCGTGCGTAGGCCGAGCGAGCGCGCCTTGCGAACCAGCGGCGTCCCGCCCGCGACATACACCAGGTCGATCACGGCGCCCTGCTTGGGCAGCGCGTTCGGGCGCAGTGGCATCTCCTCGCGGCGCCCGAGAGGTGTCGCGTTCAACAGCAGGTCTGCCGAGCGGACATTCGACTCCCAGCCGTGGTCGGACCAGGCCGCCACGTGTCCGGGCAACTCGCCCGCCGTGTCGGGGTGGCGCGCGATGTATGTCACGTGGGCGCCCTCGAGCGCGACGCCCGCGGCCCGTGCGGATCCACCGGCGCCAAGAACCACGACCTTCGCGCCGCGCGGGTCGGTCAGGCCCACGTCCTCGAGCGCTGACCGAATGCCTGCCACATCGGTGTTCGACCCGACCAGGTGCTCGCCGTCGCGGCTGATCGTGTTGACGGCATGCGCCCGCAGGGCGTCGGCGTCGAGTCGATCGAGGTGCTCCATCACTGTCAGCTTGTAAGGAATGGTGACGTTCGCCCCGGCCGCATCTGGCGCGCGCAGCTTCTGGATCGCATCGGTCAGCGCGTCCGGCGGAACGTCAAGGAGGTCGTACGTCCAGTCGAGGCTCGCGGCGCGGAACGCCGCGGACTGCATCGCCGGGCTGCGTGAGTAGGAGATTCCGTGGCCGAGAAGGAAGATCCTCAGGGCATCACTCGTTTGGCGCCTCCACGTGGCATGGGTGGCTGGGCTTGGCCCAGCCACGACTTTGTTTCATGCACAACAGGCGTGGTGCTCTGCTCGAGGAAGGAGAGCAGGGCCGCGAATCCCTTGCTCCGACGAAGGTGCGTCCACTGGGGTCCCCGCGACGCAGTCGCGGGAGCCAGTGAGAGGAAACCAGGCGGTTTCCTCTCATATCAGGAACCACTCACGCCGTACTTCTGGATGTCCTTGTTGAAGTCGGTTTCGTTGGTCTCGAAGTGCGTCGTCCCGTTGCGGTCGGTGAAGTAGAAGAGGAAGGCCGTCTTCGGCGGGTTGATGCACGCGAGCAGGGCGGCCTTGCCAGGGTTGCTGATCGGGCCCGGCGGCAATCCTGTGTGCTTGCGCGTGTTGAAGGGCACGTTGAGCTGGAGCTCCGGGTACGTTGGCTCGGGTGTGAGGCGCCCCAGGTAATAAAGCAGCGTGGCGTCGACGCCGAGCGGGGTGTTGCTTGCGAGGCGGTTGTAGTAAACGCTGCAGACGTTGCCGCGGTCGGAGTCCTTGTTCGCCTCCCTCTCCACCATCGACGCGAGGATGACGATGTTCTCGATCGACTCCGCCGGCCGCCCGGTCGCGGGCTTCGCGATCTGCGCGCGAAGATCGGGTGAGAAAACGATGCCGAACTGGTCGAGCTGCTCCTTGATGAGCCCCTTCACCCCTGCGCTCGGGTCGACAGAGTACGTGTCCGGGAACAGGTAGCCCTCGAGCGGCGGATCGGCGTTGGTCGGCCGCGTGCTCAGGAAGTCATAGTCCTTGCCCCAGTCCGGATTGGCGGCAGCCTTCAGGTATTCCGCGCCCATTCCGGGCCAGTCCTTCTCCACGAAGTTGGCCTGGAACTTCAGCGGATAGCCCTCGGGGATCCGGATGACCTTCTGATCGGCGCCGCCGCGCTCGAGCGCGTTGGCGATCTGCACCATGTTCATGTTGCGGTTGAGCAGGAACGACCCTGCCTGAAACTGCGAGCCGGTGCCCGAGACGCGCACGTACCACTCGAACACAGTCCGGTTGCGCAACAGGTGCTGGCGGTCGAGGTCCCCGGCCACGTCGGCGGGCAGCGAGCCGACCTCGACGTGGAAGACGACGGGCTGGCTCGTCGTGCTGACCGGCGTGGTGAGCTGGTAGTTCCACCAGTCGTAGGCGCGCGACGCGCCGAAGCCAAGCACCGCCAGGATGACGATGATCGCTACGAGTCGCTTCAATCGACTTCATCATGTTCCAGCGCGGCCATCACGCGCTGGAACTCGGCTCCGTCGACCGTCTCGAGCGCTCCACCTACCTCTCGAAGCAGCAGCACCTCCGACGGTTCGTCAGCACTCTCGACCAGGTAGTACGTGACGCCTTTCAACTCGAATGCGTCATGCATGCGAAACGTACGCTCCTTGCCCGACTCGTCGATGAGCGTGATCGGCTGCGGCTCTTCGCCACCGTTGCGTTCCTCAGCCGGCACGCTTCGACCTCCGTAAGCCGTCAAGGTGGCCCTGGAGAAGGATCACCGCGGCGACGCGGTCGATCGACGCGCGACGCTTTTCGCGGCGCA
>WNGI01000730.1_pt1 | contig 28329 bp, 21 predicted proteins | sample 5400621 | NCBI WGS metagenome assembly WNGI01 (sample SAMN13153374, study PRJNA577476) | soil metagenome | isolation source: 20 cm soil or saprolite under Garry oak tree replicate 1 | place: USA:California | collected 2016-06-15
GCTCCCTCCGGGCCGCGGGGGTGGGTTGTCCTGAGCATGCTCAGGTGGGTCCCCTGCCTAGGCTCTCCAAGTCCCGTCGAAGCGGGCGTTTGGTCGGCCTTGCGGACTCCGGGGTCCCTATCAGCTGTCTGTTGGGCAAGCCGCACACAATCCGCAGCCCTTCGGGAGCAGGGCCAATCCTACGACGGCTTCTTCGGCGGAACGACCCGGATGTGCAGCTCCTCGAGCTGCTCGGGAGAGACCGGACTCGGCGCGCCGAGCATCAGGTCCTGGTGACTCTGCGTCTTGGGAAAGGCCACGACGTCGCGTATGTTCTCGGTGCCCTTGATTGCCATCATCAGCCGGTCGATCCCGGCGGCGATTCCGCCGTGCGGCGGCACGCCGTACTCGAACGCGTCGAGCAGGTGTCCAAACTGGGACCGGATGCGGTCTGGTTCCATGCCGAGGATCTCGAAGACCTTTTCCTGCAACTCGCGGTTGTGAATGCGGATGCTGCCGCCCGAGATCTCGACGCCGTTGAGAACACAGTCGTAAGCGCGGGCCCTCACGTCGTAAGGACGTCTTTCGAGCAGCGCCATGTCCTCGGGCCACGGCGACGTGAACGGATGGTGGCCGTAAGTCAGCTTGCCCTCGTCATCCTCTTCAAAGAGGTACATCGGGTAGACCCAGAGAAAATTCCACTCCCCGCGGCGCGCCAACTTCCGCCGGCGAGCAATCTCGCGACGCAACAACCCCATCACGGTCTCCGCCTTCCGCCGACGATCGGCGACGACGAGAACGACGTCATCCGCGCCAGCGCGCGCAGCTGATTTGATGGCCGACATCTCGCCTCCGCTGAGATGCCTGTCCAGCGGCCCAGGAACCCAGGCCAGGCCTTTAGCCCCCGCGCCCTTGGCGAGGAGGGCGAGCTCGTCGAGCTCGCGACGGCTCATGTCCTGGCCGCCGGGCACCGCCAAGCAGCGCACGACACCGCCGGCGTCCAGCGCACCGCGCAGCACTGTCGCGCCGGTCTCACGCAGCGCGTCGCTGACATCGGCGATTTCGAGCTCGTAGCGAAGGTCGGGCTTATCGGTGCCGTACTTGAGGAGCGATTCCTGCATGTCGATACGACGGAAGGGGGTTGGGATCTCGACCCCGAGCACGTCCATCCAGACCTGCGCCCACAAGCCTTCGATGAGCCCAAGCACGTCCTCTTCGGTGCAGAAAGACATCTCGACGTCGAGCTGCGTGATCTCCACCACCCTGTCCGCGCGGAGGTCTTCATCGCGAAGGCAGCGCGCGATCTGGTAGTAGCGGCCGATGCCCGCTACCATCAGCAGTTGCTTCAGCTGCTGCGGCGACTGCGGCAGCGCGAAAAATTCACCAGGGTGCAGCCGCGAAGGAACGATGAAGTCACGCGAACCCTCGGGGGTGCCTTTCAGGAGCATCGGCGTCTCGACTTCCATGAACTCATGCGCGTCCATGTAGCGATGGATCGCCTGGACGACGCGATGCCGCAGCTCCAGGTTTCGCGTCATCTTCGGCCGCCGGAGGTCCAGGTAGCGGTACTTGAGACGCGTAGCCTCATCGGCCTCGACCTCGTCTTCGATGGCGAATGGCGGCGTCTTGGCCACTGAGATGACCTCGAGGTCGGATGCGATCACCTCCACCTCACCCGTCGGCATGCGGGGGTTCTCCGCACCGGGGCGGCGCCGCTCCACCTTGCCCGCGACCCGGACGACGTATTCGGCGCGGAGGTCGGAAGCTCGTTCATGCGCTTGCGAGGCGTTGGCGGGGTTGAACACAATCTGCACCGCGCCCCAGCGGTCGCGCAGGTCGATGAAGATCAACCCGCCGTGGTCGCGGCGGCGTGCGACCCAGCCGTAAAGCTCGACTTCGCCGCCGTCGTCGCTCGCGCGAAGCGATCCGCAGTGCGGAGCGTTGAAGCCGCTCATGCGAGTCGGGTCGGCAACTCTGTCCATGCCAGCTCCTCCTGCACGCCGCTCGTCATGTCGCGGATCTGCGCCACGCGACGATCCGCGTCGTCGGGTGTCAGCAGCACGACCCACTTCGCGCCGACCCTGTTCGCGGACTTCATCTTCGCGCGAAGGCTCTTAGGCTCGTAGTCGACCGCGACCGAGCGGACAGCCCGCAAGATGCGCGCCACCTCCGCGGCCTCGACCGCGAGGTCTCCGTCGGGCAGCACCAGCACGTCGGCGGGCGGCGCCGTCGCGACCTCTCTCCCCGCTGCCGCCATCAGCTCCGTGACGCGGTCCAGGCCTCCCGCAAATCCCACCCCAGGCGTGGCCGCCCAGCCCTCGGCTTCCGCGAGCCCGTCGTACCGCCCGCCCGAAGCCAGCGCATCCTGCTGCCCGGTCGCGCCGCCCGGATAGAACTCGAACACGGTGCGCGTGTAGTAATCGAGCCCACGGACCAGGTAAGGGTTCAGCTGGTACTCGATGGATGCGGCATCGAGGAGCCGGCGCACCGAGGACCAGTGCTCCGCGCATTCGCCGCACAGGTGGTCGATGATCTTCGGCGCACCGTCCTTGAAGGGCCGCTCCTGCGGCACCTTGGAGTCCAGCAGCCGCAGCGGATTGCGCTCCAGGCGCAGCTGCGAGTCGCCGCCCAACTGAGACTTGAGCGGCCGGTAGTACTCCTTCAAGCGCTGGAGGTATGCCGGGCGGCATCTACCGTCGCCGATGGTGTTGAGCTCCAGGCGCAGATCCTGCAGGCCGACCTCGTGGAGCCAGTCGCCGGCCAGCTCGACAACCTCGGCGTCCAGGCCCGGAGCCGCGCCGCCGATCGCTTCCACGTTGAACTGATAGAACTGCCGGTACCGTCCCTTCTGCGGGCGGTCATAGCGAAACATCGGACCGAACAGGTAAAGACGCGAGGGTTGCGCGCCCTGGTTGAGGCCGCCTTCGAAGTACGCGCGCACGACGCCGGCGGTCGCCTCGGGCCGCAGCGCGAGGTTCCGGCCACCCCGGTCGTCGAACCGATACAGCTCCTTCGCCACGGCATCGGTGTCTTCCCCGACCCGCTCGATCAGCTCCGCGTGCTCGATGATCGGCGTGATGATCTCTTCGTAGCCGAATCGCCTCGCCACGGCGGCGGCGCCGGCTTGGGCCGCGCGCCACACCGGCATTTCGGCGGGAAGGATGTCGCGGACGCCGCGAACGGCTCGGATCGGCTCGGAGCGGGGCATCGGAGTGTTCGATTGTAGAAGCGGCCTTGTTCGGCGTTAGAATGCCGCGCCGGTGACCGCCTACATCCAGCTGATCTCTCTCGGCCTGGCGAGCCTCGCGCTCGTGATGGGCGCCTACCTCTTGATCATCGGCAAGAGGCCATGGCGCGGCGGCGAGCCGGCGGAGGTCGCGCCGCGGGTGCGCCTCCTCGGGTTGAGCTACATCCTGGTGTTCGGCTCGGCGATGGTGCAGATCATCACTCAGCCGAGCGGTCTGGAGGCTGAGGCACTCGGCGGCCTGATGGTGCTGGGCGGAATGATCGTCATCGTGGTCGTCTACCTCGAGGCGCGCGCCTCACGGCGCTCGACCCGCGAGGACCGGCTCGACAACCGTCTGAGAGGCTAGGGCGGCTTCCGCCCCTCAAGCTTCATCCCCCTTCCCGAGGGGGAGAGGGACGTTGCCGACTCGATCGCTTACAGGCCCGCCGTTTCTCTGTTCGTGCGGTAGCCGACCGCGGCCTGCAACGCCTCGGTCAGGTCCTCCCTGCGCACCGGCTTGCTCATGTAGTCGTCGAATCCCGCGCGCAGGCATCGCTCCTGGTCGCCCGGACCTGCCATCGCGGTCAGCGCGATCAGGCGCGGCCGGTTGCCCCTTGGCCAGCGGCGGCAGATCGCCTCGGCGGCGACGAGACCGTCCATCTCGGGCATGAGCACGTCCATCAGCAGCGCGTCGTATGGCTGCTGGGCGACCGCGGCGACCGCCTCGCGGCCGTTCGCGACGACGTCGACCGAATGGCCGAGCTTGCTGACCAGCCTCCTGAGCAGGTTCTGGTTCAAGGCGTTGTCGTCCGCGATGAGCACCCGGAGCGCACCGGGCACAACTTCGTGTGTGGACTGAGGCTGAGCGCCGCGCCCACCGACCTGGATCATCACATCGTGGAGGGTCCGCGGCGGGACCGGCTTGGTCAGCGTCGCCTGGATGACGCCGCTGTCGGCGGCCTCCGCCTCGGCCGGCCCGGGTGTCATCGAGCTGATCAGCACGATCGGCATCTGCTCCGCCCGTCGCAAGGCTCGGAGCGATGCCGAGATCCCGAGGCCGTCGATGGCCGGTGCGCGGTGCTCGATCAGGGCGATGTCGAACGGCCTGCCCATCTGGATCGCACCGAGGGCGTCTTCCGGCGTCGCCGAGGTTGCGCTGGCCCCCCACTGCTCGACCTGCAGCGCAAGCACCCGCTTCTCAGTCGGATCGGCGGCGATCACGAGCACCCTCATCCCCTCCAGCGTGAGGAGCGTGGTCGCCACGGCGCCGGGCAACGCCTCCGCCAGAACGGTGAAGCCAAAAGTCGTGCCTGCGTCGGGCCCGGCCTCGACCCCGCCCTGGTCGACGCGAAGCTCGCCGTCCATCAGCTCGATCAGCTGCTTGGTGGTGCGCAGGCTGAGGACGGCCAGGCGATCTCCGGGCTCGAGCTTGTCGTAGGGACCGGTCACCCCGTCCAGTGCTCCACGCAGGATCCTGGCCGGCACCCCGCGGCCGGTGTCGCGAATCTTGAACTGGAGAGCAACGAGGCCGCCCCGGTCTTCGGACGAGAGCTCGACGCCGATGCCGCCCCGATTCGTGCGGTCGACGGCGCTGTGAAGCAGTGTCAGCAGGATCTGCTCGAGGCGGCGCGAGTCGCCGATCACGACGTTGGGGACTCCCGGCCCGGCGTTGAACGAGATGTCCAGGCTCTTGGCGCCTGCCGCCTCCGAGACGAGTCCGAGGCAGCTCTCGACCATCGACCGGACATCGAATGGATGCAGCGCCAGCTCGAACTCGCCGCTCTCGATCGTGGCGGAGTCCAGCCACTCGTCGATGATGCGAGCGACCTGCTCGGCTCCAGCCTCGACGATCGCGGCCAGCTCGCGCTCCTCACTTGTCTCGGCTCCAGTCGAGAGCAGGCCGGCCGCGCCGACCACCGCGTTCAGCTGGTTCCGCAGCTGATGGCCGAGGTCCGCGAGGACATCCGCGTCGACGTGCACGAGGTTGCGGTGACCATCACCGGCATCGCCGTTCGGTGGAGCGCCGAGCTCGCGAAATTCACCCATCAGTACAGCTGCTCCGGGGAAGGCTGGTTGGTCGGCATGAACATCGCGGCGGGGAACTCGACGCCGTTGCTCTGGAAGTGCGCCTGGTAGGTGGAGCGCGCACCCGTCGCCGTGTGGAATCCGACCGCGCGGCCCTCGGGCGTGACGGCGATCTGCCGGAAGGTGAACAGCTCTTGCAGCGCGATCTCCCCGTCGACGATGCCGAGCACCTCGGTGACGCTGACGATCTTGCGCCCGCCTCCGCGCAGCCGCTCCGTCTGGACCACGATGTTGATCGCCGATGAGATCTGCCCGCGTATCGCGCGCGACGGAAGCTCGGAGCCGGCCAGCAGGACGAGCGTCTCCAGCCGCGTGATCGCGTCGCGCGCGCTGTTCGCATGAAGCGTGCTCATCGAACCGTCGTGACCGGTGTTCATCGCCTGCAGCATGTCGAGCGCCTCTCCGCCGCGGACCTCGCCGACGATGATGCGGTCCGGCCGCATGCGCAGCGAGTTGCGCACGAGGTCGCGGATGGCGATCTGGCCACGCCCCTCGACATTTGCGGGTTTCGACTCGAGGCTGATCACATGCACCTGCCGCAGGCGAAGCTCGGCCGCATCCTCGCATGTCACGATGCGCTCATCCCCCGGAATGAAACCCGAGAGGACGTTGAGCAACGTCGTCTTGCCGGAACCGGTCCCACCCGAGACGATGACGTTGAGACGCGTCTTCACCGCCGCGTCGAGGTACTCGAGGATGGCCTCGCTCGAGCCGCCGGCGGCGACGATACGCTCCGGCGTCAGAACTTCGCGTCCGAATTTGCGGATCGTCAGGCATGGCCCGTAAATCGCGACGGGCGGAATCACGACGTTCACGCGCGACCCGTCCTTCAGCCGCGCATCGCACATCGGCTCCGACTCGTCGACGCGGCGACCGATCGTCGACACGATGCGGTCGATGACACGGCGCAGACTCGCCTCGTCCTCGAATGCAAGGTTGGTCAGCTCGATCCGGCCTCGCCGCTCGACGAAGATCTGCTCGGGCCGGTTGACCATGATCTCGGTGATATCGGGGTCACGCAGCGGCGCCTCGAGCGGCCCGAGGCCGATGACCTCATCGAACAGGATCTCCACCAGGCGCTCGCGATCCGCGGCCGTGACGAGCGCGGCGGGCGGCTTGGCGCGAAAGTGCTCTTCGGTGAGCTGCATCAAGAGCCGCCGGATCCCGGCGCGGTTGCTGATGTCGATCGCCGCGGCGTGACGTCGCAGCATGTCCGCGTGGATCTCGGCCTTCGCCGCCGCAAGGGCCGGACTCAGGACTGTCGGTAGCTCCGCGGTCCGGGGGTCCGCCGTGACGACCTGGTTGGGCGCGCTCTCGCGCGGCACGGCACGGCGTTCGACCGGGGCGATGGTCGGCGAGCCGTCGGGCGGCGTCGTCGGCTCGGGGGCCGGCGCGGCCGGCGCGGCGACTGGGGCGGGGGTCTGCTGGTAGCGGCGATCGAACCGCTCGGAGAGCTTCATTTCGCGACCGCCCGCCTGACCAGCCGGCGGTGGGCGCGGTCCGCCGCTGTCTTGACGACCGGCTCCGGGTCGCTCTCGGCAAGCCGGCTCAACCCGCCGACGCCGGCGCGATCGCCGATCGCGGCCAGAGCCTTGCAGGCCGCGACGCGCACCCGCTTTGGCCACCTGCGGTCGTGCGCGATGCCGAGCAGCGGCGAAACCCTCAGCACGTCGCGGCGCAGGCCGCAAGCGAGGACGGTCACGACAGCCGCGCGTTCGCTCGCCGGCTGTCGCATGAGGGCCTCGATATCGACGTCGGAGGCGGCGCGGGCGAGGGCAATGGCCAGCCGGTAGACCGGAATCCGCTCTGACGACGCCATCAGGAGCTCGACCGCGCGGCGGCCCCCGAGCTGGCCCAGCGATCGGACCGCAGCCTCGCGCACGAGCGGCTTGGGGTCATCCAGCAGGTCTCCGATCCACAGCACCGAGTCGGTCATCCGAGCGGCGGCGCACAGCCGCGCCGCGGCGGCTCGGGTCGCCGGGTCGGGGCTGACCAGGGCGTTCATCAGGTCGTCGTACAGGCTCGAGCGGCGGAACAGCTCCTGGATCATCCAGTGGCCAATCACACCTACCCCGGGGCGGCCGAGGGCGGTCTCGATCAGACGGGCGACTGGCTGGGAGTCGGCCAGCAGCTCCGCCGCGGTGGCATTAAGGACCGCGGCTCGCTCTCCCGCCAGTGCGGTATTAAGCACCCGATCAACGCGCCCAGCCACCCGCGACCGCCCAATCGTGCGGGTAGGGGCCTGGATAGAGGGCCTGGTGTTTGAGCCATTGCTGCGAAGCGGAGGGTCCATCTGGGGGGAGCGCGCTACAGTATCCGCGTTTTGAACGCCCGTGAGGTCCCGGAAACCTTACAGCGGGCGCGGGAGGAAGAGCCGAGTCAGGTGGGCGCTAGCGGCAGCGTACCCGCCGGAGACCAGACGCCGTCCGCAGTTCAGATGCGGATGCGCATTCTGGAGATGTCCTCCGTTTTCTCGGAGCTGGACGATGGCGCTTTGCGAGCGGTTGCCCGCCGCATGCGCACGGTCGGGCTGGCGGCTCGGGACACGCTCCGCCTGGGCGGACAGGGCGGCGACGTTGTGATCTTTCTGGCTTCCGGCCAGGTGGAGGAGTCGATCACCGACTCCTCGGGCAAGGTCCTCCTCACCAGGAGACCGGCTCCCGGCGACCTCGTCATCCTTCCCGCACCGCGAACTGGCGACCGCTATACGACGAGCATCTACGGGCTGACCAACGCCGTCCTTCTGACGCTCGACCGGGACGGCCTGGTGGAGGGACTGGGCGCAGAGGTCGAAAAGGTCGCCCTCGTCCTGGACAAGCTCTGGGAGCAGGAGCTATCCGCCGCGGCGGCGAGCGAGGCTCAAAGCGCCTCCCGCACGGCCGCGCCCCTGGTCGCGTTCTTCTCCGCCAAAGGGGGGGCCGGCACCACGACACTGGCGATCAACACCGCTGCGGCGCTGGCTCGCAAGTTCCCTCGGCAGGTTCTCCTGATCGACCTCGGCGCACCATTCGGCCACGCCGCGCTCTTCGCCGACCTGATCGCCACGGGATCGATCGCGAGCGCCACCAAGGCGGCCCAGGTGGATTTCGAATCTGTCCTGCGCGGCAACATCGTCAACCACCGCACGGGTATGGGCGTCCTTCCCGGGACCCTGCGTCCGGAAGAGGTCGACACGCTGACCGGGGAGCGCGTCGGGCGCGTTCTTGACGTTGTCGTGGCCTGGCAGAAAGTGATCGTCGTCGACCTGGGGACCTCGCTGGCCGAAGCCGCGCTTGCGGTGATCGAGCGGGCCGAGTGCCTGGTCATGGTGGTGCCACCCGAGATCGCGGCGATGACCGATGCCCGGCGGTCGCTGGCGATCTTTCGCGACATCATGAACGTGCCGGACAACCGGATGGAGCTGGTGCTCAACCAGCGCTCCCCCCATCCCCCGCTCGACCGCGCGGCGGTGGAGTCGATCCTCGGCCGCAAGATGTCTGTGGTCGTCGGCTTCGACGACTCACGCCCTGAGGACTCGACGCTCGCCGGTGGACTCGTCCTGCAACACGACCCGTCTTCGATGGTGTCTCGCGGAGCGACGGATATCGCGCGGGTGGTCCTTGCCAGCCTCAGGCTCGATGCGTGAAAGGAAGCCCTGCCTTCGGTGCATTTCCCGGTAAACGGGGAAGAGTTCGGGGTCAGGCGCTGGTCGAGTTTGCCATTGCCCTGCCGGTGCTGGTCATCCTCGTCGCCGGGATGCTCGAGCTTGGACGCGGGTACGCATTCGCGGTCGAGACATCTGATGCGGCTCGCGACGCGGCGAGGTTTGTAGCCGGCAAGACAACCTCGACCAACGGGCCTGGCCTGGCTGCGATGTGCAACCTCGTCACCGCCGACCTTGCGGCGGTCACTACCAACATCACATGCCCGACCCAGGTCAACCACGCACCACCGTTTGTGGCGGGGACGGACTACACGAAGCCGGTCGCCGGGCAGGCTGTAGTCGCCGTGTACTGCGGGACCAGCGCCAACTGCACCGGGTCGATACCCACGCTCTACCAGTCAGAGATTGACGTCTTTGTCTACTACGGATTCAGCGACCTCAACATCCTGGGCGGCGGGATCACCATCACAGGTTCGAGCCGGGCGACGACGTCGTGGTGAACCACCGCAAGCTCGGCCAGGCCCTCGTCGAGTTCGCGCTCATCGCACCGGCGATCTTCCTCTTGATCGGCGCCACAGTCGATCTCGGCCGCGGGTTGTTGATCTACACCATGCTCCAGGGCGCATCCCGCGATATGGCGCGCCAGGCCGTCCTCGGTTATTACAGCGGCTCGAACACCCTCTCGCCCACATGCACCGCGCTTACCACCCCGTGCACGCTGGGCCCGCTGACAAACGGCGCCCACCAGCTCGACCCTCTCGGAATGTCCGTCGTGTACCAGGACTCGACGGCGATCTCCAGCCCTCCGACATACGGGACCTACGCCGCCAACGCGAACCCACTGCAGCCCGGGACCATCACCCTGACCGGCGCGATCAATGCGAGCACCGTCTACGTCTTTATCTATGAGCTCGATTCCACAGGCGGCAATCCCAATCCACGCTGGAGCTGTCCCTCATGCGCGGCGGCCAGTGGTGCTGCTGTGCGCACGTCCGGCCATCAGCTCGTAGTGGTCGATCTCAAGCTCCAGTGGAAGCCCGTCCTCAACTCGCTGCTCGGGATTCCCAGCACGATCACGTTCGACTCCCAGTCGGTCGAGACGCTCGAATACTGATGCGCAAGCGCGAGCGGGGGCAGGTGCTCGTGATCGTCGCGGTATGGATGCTTGCGTTGATCGGCTCGGCGGCGCTGATCCTTTTGACAGGCTCGGTCGAATGGCAGCGCAACCAGCTGCAGCAGCTTGCCGATGGGGCGGCGACGGATTCCGCGCTCACGATCGGCGTCGGCTGCAGCGCGGGGTCGGCCAGCACGGTCATCACCCAGGCGGACAACTTCCTGGCCACCCAGCGGACGCGAACCGGCAGCCTGAGCATCGGCGGGAGCTGCGCGGCCGGCTACACCGGTACCGACGCCTTTGCCGGTGCCCTCAGCGAAACGATCCACTACCCATACCGCGGGCACCAGCAGCAGGTCGAGGTGATCCTCACGGTCGCCCTGCCGATCTCCTTCGGCAACTACATGGGCGCGAGCAACACCAACGTCACGCGCCGCGCGGTCGGTCAGCAGCTCAGCGGATCGGCGGCGGCGATCAGGGCGACAAGCCTGTCGTGCACCGGCGGGCAGTTCAATGTCGGGGGCAGCATCGCGGCCTCCAACGCCATCACGCTCAGCGGCGGCTGCGCGGTCTACGCCCATGACCGTTTCGAGGCGGCCTCCAGCACGTACTCCGACCTCGGCAACGTCGCGGTCTTCGCCAATGGGCAGACCTGGGTCGGCGGGGGCGGCTCCTGTGCGGCGGGCACCAACTCCGGGTCGAGCAACGCCGTCTGTGCGGACGGCTACGAGCTTTCCGGCCACAACGCCACGACCTGCGGCACGTCGGGCACGAGCGCGTTCCTGACCGCGGGTGTGACCGCGATCAATGCCAATCCGTGCGCCGCGGGCACAGGTCCTCTGCCGGTACCACCGGTTTCTACATCGCTTCCGCCGGAGCCCAACACCGACCCCGCCGCGATCGCGACGCTTCGCAACAGCGCAGGGGGAGCCGTCGGATCGGCGTGCAATCCCGCGGCGGTGTATCCAAACATCACGGCGGGCGGAGTGGTGGTCGGGACTGGGCTTGGCCCGTCGCCCGCGAGCGCGGACGCGAGTGGGTTCTATCACTTCAAGCCGAGCTGCTACGGCTACCTCAACCTGGGCTCGTTTGCGGGTGGCATCTCGGCCCGGCAGATCGGCGCGGAGAGCGCCCGGCAACGCCACTTCGTAACCGCCACGATGGCGGGCGCGAGCCAGGCGGGCACACTGCTCGTGGCTACCGTGTCGGCGGAGACGACCCCCAACAAATTTGCCGCCACGGCGGGCTGGGTCTCGGCCGCGGAGGCCAACCAGCCGGGCGAGGGCCGCAGCGAGATCTGGTACTACCCGAACAACCCGGGCGGGATCAGCAGCATCACTTTCACGATGAACCCGGCGACCATCAACGGAAACGCCCAGCTGAGCGAGTGGCTCGGCGTCGCCGCCGCCTCCCCGCTGGACCAGTCGGGAGCCTCGACCGTGGCTGTACCCACGACCACGACCGTGATCGCGACCGCCGGCGCCCTGACCCAGACCGGCGAGCTGGTGATCACCGTTGACGGCTTTCAGAACCTGCCAGGCCAGACCTTCACTCGTGCTGCGGGATGGACGGGCGTGATCACCGACGTCGCGAATGGCTACGGCTCCGAGTACAGCCTCAACCTGCCCACCGGGATCGCTTCCGAGACCTTGACGTCGGGGGTTCCCTCCCTCTGGGCGAACGCGATCGCCGGATTCAAGCCTGCCGGCGCCGGCACCGGCGCGGTGCTCGACCCCGGCTTCTACTACTTCAACGGGTCTGGCTTCGCCGGCGGGGGCGGGATCTGCCTCAACGGCGGCGAGCTGCTGGCCAGGGACGTGACGCTCGAGTTCGTCAACCAGGCCGGGCTCTCCGCAGGCACGTGCGCGGCCGGCGGCGGAGCGAACTGCTCAGCCGCGACCTGCCAGTACGGCTCGACGCCCTGCTCGATCTCGGCGTGCCCTCCGAACGCGGCCGCGGACTCCGCCGGTGGCGGCTATACGTGGTTTGCCGCACCTTGCTCGCAGGCGCCCGCCGGCGACGCCAGCTGCCCGGGCTCGACCTGGTGCCCCAGCGGCGACAGGGCGTGCTGGAACCTCTTGCTCTGGGCTCCTGCCAGCAATACGGGCCAGATCGCGATCAAGGGCACCACGGCGCGGCACTGGCTCCTCGGGTCTCTGTACTGGCCGGGAACGTGCACCGACACAGTCAACGGCACCAGCACGCTCGACGGGACGCTGTCCTGCGGCACGCTTTCCGTGTCGGCGGCCGCCGGAGCGGGGATCGCCGTGGGCAGCGACTACGGGATCAGCACCGCCCTGATCCAGGCCGTTCTTGTTGAATGAGTTGCTTTAGGGCGGCCATTTTGTGAAGCTTGCGCGCAACTAAATGTCAATTGCCTCCTCCGCCCTAGCCAGACCTCGCCGCGGCCGCCTGTACATCGTCATCGGGGCGGTGCTCGCGGTCCTCGCCTTCGCCACCGCGGCCGGCATCGCCAGCCTGCCCCTGATCCAGGGAACGACAACCGGCGTCAAGGTCGTGGTCGCCAGCCACGATATCCAGGCCAGGACCGTCATCCAGGCTTCAGACCTCTCGCTCGCCAGCATCAACCCCACCCCTCCGCAGTCCTTTACCGCGGTCAGCAAGGTCGCCGGCAAGGGAGCGCGCGTGGACATCCCGGCGGGCATGCCGATCAGCGCCAACCTCGTCGCGCCGTCCGGCGACCTGGTCAGCAGCAGTGACGTCGCCTACCTACCCATTCCCAAGGGTTGGGTCGCGGTGACCGTTCCCACAAGCGAGCAGGTCGGCGTCGGCGGCTATGTCCAGGTCGGCGACCGGATCACGATGCTCGCGACCATCAACACGCAGGCCTTCGGGCAGAGCCCGGGTCGCGCGGTCGTGCTGACTGTCTTCCGTGACATCGACGTCTTGCGCGTGGGACCCAACGGGACCGCCAGCGGCGGCACCGCGAGCGGAGCCGTGACGAGCAGCCTCACGGTGCTGGTGAACGGGTGCGACGCGGAATACCTAGTCTGGTTGCTCAACAACGCGGCCATGAAGTACGAGCTCGAGTCGTACACGGACTACCAGGGCCTCCCGACCCAACCCGACAGCAAATGCCCCAGCGTGTCGTCGGCTTCCGGCGTCGGTCCGAAAGATGTCGAGGCGCGCTGGCATTTCACGACGCATTAACTGATGGGCACCGCGATCATCCTGGTCGCGGTCGCCGCGGCCATCGGAGTTGGCCTCGTCGTCTTCGGCACCGTCCGCTCCCAGCAGGCGGCGAGTCCCCAGGAGTCTGTCCGCGCCTCCTACCGGACGCTGGCCGACGTCCGCGAGCAGCTGCGTCGCCGGTTCGATCCCACAGGTACTCCCACGTGGATCGCGTCAGACGACAGGACCAGCAAGCTGCAGCGCGACCTTGTCAGCGCGGACCTCGAGCTGCGCCCGTACGAGTTCCGACTCATCCAGGCAGCTGTGGCTTTCGTGCTCGCGGTGGTCGGGCTGCTCCGCTTCGGGATCGGCGCTGAGTTTCTCGTCCTCGCGGTCATCGGCTATGTGCTCCCGTCGCTTTACCTACGCAACCGTCGAGGCCACAGGCTTCGCGAGTTCGACGCCGCACTGCCGCGCACGATGGAGCTGATCGCCAACTCGATGAAGGCCGGCCAGTCGGTCGCCCAGTCGCTCAGCGCAGTGACCGACAACGCCGACCCGCCGGTCTCGGATGAGTTCGCGCTCGCGCGACGGGAGATCGAGCTGGGTGCGTCCGTCGACAGCGCGCTCAACAACATGGTCAAGCGCATCGGCAGCAACGACCTGCGCCTGATGGTGATGGTGATCACGATCCAGCGCTCCGTCGGAGGCGACCTCCCCGCCATTCTCACGACGCTTGCGGACACGATGCGGCAGCGCGAGGAGATGCGGGCCGAGATCCTTGCCGCGACCGCTCAATCGCGCGCCAGCGCCCTGATCATCACGCTGCTGCCTATCGCCGCCGCGCTGCTTCTTTACTTCTTTGTCCAGGACTACTTCCGGCCGATGCTGGCGAACCCCATCGGATGGGTGATGCTGGCCTTCGCGGGCTTCCTGCTGTTCATCGGCAACGTGATCATCAGGCGACTGACGGCAATCTCATGAACGGGCTGCCCCTGATCATCGGGATCGCGGCCGCAGCCGGCGCGTACCTGCTGACGATCGGCATCATCGCCGCGCGGGCGGCCGACGCCACCACGCTGGCTCGCGAGCGGCTCTCGCGCCAGGAGATCGGGCTCGGACAGAGCGCGGTCGCCCTGCAGCTCGAAAGGCCCTTCCTGCAGCGGCTGTTCGGCCCCGCCCGCCGCTGGCTCGAGCGCCAGACGATGCGCATGACCCCGGAGGCGCAGGCAGCCAACTTTCGCCGCCAGCTCGACTTCGTCGGCAACCCTCTCGGCCTCGACCCGGCCGGTCTGCAGACGCTTCGCATCGCGGCGGCGGCCGGCCTGGGTGCGATCGGCACCGCGGTCGGCCTTTTCATCGGCACGCCCTTGGTCATCGGGCTGTCCCTGGTGGTCGGCGTCGCCCTCGGGTTCTACCTGCCGGTGTTCTGGCTCGATCAGCTCGTGCGCGACAGGCGGGCCGAGCTCGAGGCTTCACTGCCGAACGCGCTCGACGTCGTCGCGATCAGCATGGAGGCCGGGCTCGGCCTCGATCGGGCTCTCGAGCAGCTGGTCCGGCACCAGGACGATTCGTTGACCCTGCTCGTAGCTCGAGCTCTTCGCGAGATCCAGCTCGGCCGGCCGCGCCACAAGGCGCTCGGGGAGATGGCCGAGGCGACGGGAATCGAGGACTTCTCGTCGCTCGTGCGCGGCATCCTCTACGCCGAGCGAACCGGTGTGCCGATCTCGCGTACGATCGCCGCCCACGCGGCGCAGATGCGCGTGAAGCGCCGGCTGAAGATCCGCACCGAGGCGGCGCGTGCGTCGCTGAAGATCCTGCTCCCCACGGTGGGATGCGTGTTTCCGACCCTGTGGCTCGTCTTGCTGGGACCCGCGTTGATCGTGGTCCTGACGATCTCTTCTAAGTAGGCTCGGCCAGGAAAGGATTTATTCGGCGCTCGCGGCCGATCGTGGTCGCGGGACCGTGCCCGCTGTAGACGATCATCTCGTCGGGCTGCGACAGCAGCTCCGAACGGATGCCGTCGATCAGCTGTCTGCTGTCGGAGTTGGCGAAGTCCGAGCGTCCGATCGAGCCCGCGAAGAGCGCGTCGCCGGTGAACAGGTAACCGTCGATCTTCAGGGTCACGCCGCCGGGGCTGTGGCCTGGGGTGTGCAGTATCTCGAACTCGAGCGACCCGACGCGATAGGTCTTACCCTCTTCCAGGCTCACGACGTTGTCGACCTGCGTGGCGATCGGGCCAAACTCTCGCCGCAGCGGCTTCCCCTCGGCAACCACGTGCCGCTCGGCGTCGTGCACGGCGATCGGCACGGAGCCGAATGCCTCCCGCAGCTCGTGGAGTCCCGCGATGTGATCGAGGTCGGTGTGCGTGAGGAGGATCGCCTTCACTGTGGCGCCGCGCGTGCGTGCGACCTCGACGATCAGCTCGGGCTCCAGGTTGGAGTCGATGACAGCGGCATCGTGCGTGTGCTCGTCCTCGACAAGGTAGGAGTTCGTGGCGAACCGTCGGTCGGCGGTGACCTCGATGTGGATCGTCACAAAGTTTTGCGGACGATCAGATGCCGGTCGGTCTCACGGTAGGGCTCGAAACCAGCCCGGAGAAACATCTGCAGGGGACCGCGATAGTTCCCTTGCGGTGAGTCCTGCTTTCGCGCGGGATACGCCTCCGCGACGCGCACGCCGCGCGCACGCAGGCGCTCCAGCGCGGCGTCCAGCAACGCAGTGGCCACCCCGTGGTGCCGATACGGGGCGGCGATGACAAAACACGCCAGCGAGCCGACCCCCTGCTGCTCCGCCGCGTTGAGGCCGAACCGATGCATCACTCCGTTGAGCCGCGTTGTCTCGCCGTAGTTGGACCATCCGACCGGCTTGCCGTCGACGTAGGCGAGCAGCCCCGTCACCGTCCCGCTCGTGATCCCTTTGCTCATGTCACCGCGGTTGTCGTCCCCCGTGCGCACCGCCCATTCCTCGTCCGTTTGAGTGCGGTGCGTCTCCATGCAGTAGCACGATTGCCAACCTGGATAGTCCCGAAATGCGTCGTGATCGAAAAAAGCCTGATAGTCGGCGAGTCGATCCGGCGTCACGTCCTGAACGGTGATGTCACCGATGCTGGGCAGTCGCGCGATCTCCGCTTGCGCCACAGCATCGTGTTCGAGCCGCAGCGCCTGCAAGAGGTTGTCGCCTTCCGAGTCGAGCAGGCCGGCCACCATCTCGGTCGCATCCCATGACATGCGCACCCGACAGCCCTTTCCAGCCCGCGCGATTTCCCACGTGAGCGTATGCGGCGGCTGCTTCGCGAAGGCCGGCGCGTACAGAAACCTCGTCTGCATGACCAGTCGTGTGGGCGCCTTGAGCTCGACGATCTCCGATTCCTCGGCGGGTGTGCCGCCGGCATCGAGCCAGCGAATGGTGCGGCCTTCGGCAAACTCGCCATCGGGGGCCAGCCGGTAGTACCAGCGACGGCGCTCGGGAGAGACAAGTGCGCTCCACGCGACCTCGACAGGCGCGTCCAGCCGGACCTCTTTGGATCCGCGCGTCACGAGGCTTCGCGGGCGACCGTATGCACGTCTTTGACGCCTTCGAGCTTTTCCATCAGGCGCGATAGCTGCGCGAGCGAGTCGATCTCCACCGTCGTCGAAACCACCGCCGTCTTGTCATCGTAGACGTGCACCTCGAGGGCAGACATGTTGACGCGGTTCTCCGCCACCACCGTGGCGATGTCCCGCATCAAGCCCTGGCGGTCCCATGCCTCGATCTTGATCGCGACCGGGTAGAGGTGCGTCGCGTCAGATTCCCAGTCGACCGGCACGACTCGCGCCGAGTCCTGCGCGTTGACCGCGTTGATGCAGTCGGCGCGATGCACCGTGACGCCTTTTCCGCGCGTGGTGTAACCGACGATCGCGTCGCCCGGCACCGGCTGGCAGCAGCTCGCGACCGTGGTCAGGATCCCCTTCTCGCCGCGCACGAGGACGCGAGGCGAAGGCTGGATCTGCGGGATGAGCGGGATGGTGCGCAGGTCGCCGCCTGGCGTCTCGAGACTGAGCGCCATGCGCATGACCACGGCGTGCGGGGAGAGGTCGCCGTAGCCGATCGCGGCCGTGAAGTCGTCGATCGACGCGTACTTGTGGAGGTTCGCGATCTCCTGCAGCTTCGCGTCGGGGAGGTCGGCGAGGCTGAGCCGATGCATCCGGTGGAGCTCCTTTTCAAGCAGGTCGCGGCCCTTGGTGACGTTCTCCTCGCGCCGCTGGCTCTTGAACCACTTGCGTATCCGCTCCTTGGCCGACGCGCTCTTGACGAAGCTCAGCCAGTCGCGGCTGGGGCCGTGCGGGCCCTTTGATGTGAGGATCTCCACGATCTCGCCGTTCTGCAGCGCGTAGTCGAGCGGCACCATGCGGCCGTTGACCTTCGCCCCGATGCAGCGGTGGCCGACCTCGGTGTGGATGCGGTATGCGAAGTCGACCGGCGTCGAATCCGAAGGAAGATTGATCACGTCCCCGCGGGGGGTGAAGACGTAAACCTCGTCCTGGAACAGGTCGACCTTGACCGTGTTGAGGAACGACTCGGCGTCACCCACCTCGTTTTGCCACTCCAGCAGGCTGCGCAGCCACGAGAGCTTCTGGTCGAAGCTCGCGTCCTTGCCACCCTCCTTGTAGGTCCAGTGCGCGGCGACTCCGAACTCGGCGACGCGATGCATGTCTTGGGTGCGGATCTGGATCTCGATCGGCTCGCCCGTGTGCGTGATCACCGTCGTGTGCAGCGACTGATAGCCGTTGGACTTGGGCATCGCCACGTAGTCCTTGAACCTGCCTGGCATGGGCTTCCAGAGCGAGTGGACGACGCCGAGCACCCCGTAGCAGTCGCGAACGCTTTCCACCTGGACCCGGATGGCCGAAAGGTCGTAGATCTCGGAGAAGTCCTTGCTCTCGCGGGTCATCTTCTGCCACACGGAGTAGATGTGTTTCGGACGCCCTGTGATGTCGGCCTGGATGCCCACCTTTTCCAGCTCGCGGGCGAGGATCTCGCGCAGGTCGTTGACCAGGGACTCGCGCTCACCGCGTTTGCGTGCGATGCGGCTGACGACATCTTCATAAGCCTCAGGCTCGAGGTTGCGAAACGCCAGGTCTTCCAGCTCCCACTTGATCTGGCCGATGCCGAGCCTGTGTGCCAATGGCGCGTAGATGTCGAGCGTCTCGCGGGAGATCTTGCGGCGCTTCGCTTCAGCCAGGGGCTCGAGGGTGCGCATGTTGTGCAGCCTGTCGGCGAGCTTGATGAGGACGACCCTGAGGTCCTCCGCCATCGCGACCATCATCTTCCGGATGTTCTCGGCCTGCTGCTGCTGGTCGGTGCGCAGCGAGATCCGGCCCAGCTTGGTGACGCCGTCGACGAGCCTCGCCACCTCGGGACCGAACTCCCGCTTGACCTCGTCGGCGGTGAGGTTTGTGTCCTCGACGGTGTCGTGGAGCAGGGCGGCCGCTATCGTCTCGGCGTCCAGCTCGAGGTCGGCGAGGATCGCCGCCACTTCCAGCGGGTGGTTCACGTAGTCCTCGCCGGAAAGACGGCGCTGGCCGGTGTGGGCCGCGGCGGCCCTCTCGTAAGCCTTCCGGACCACCTGCTGGCCGGTCGGATCGAGGTGGTCGGCGACCCTGAGAAGCTCGGAAACCGTCATTTTGCGTTCATCAGATGGCTGGCATGAAGTTTAAGTTCGGTATCTAGCTTCCCCCGCGGAGCGCGAACCTAGACTTCTTCCCGCCAAATGAGCTCGGCCAGGGCGGTTTTCGGGTTCCGGATCGGCTACTGGGCAGCGGCCGCGCTGCTTCTTGTGGCCGGCGCGTCCTTGAATGCCGGCGGCCGCGACCCCGGTTGGATCGCCCTCGCGGGCGTGGCCGGGCTGCTCGCCGTCTCGGCCGGCGTGTTCTATCGCGAGTGGCGCGGGTCCGTGCCTGCGGCCGCGATCGCCTTCTTGGTGGCTGTTGGGATCGCCCAGTTCAACTCCCGGCAAGGGGACCTCGTCCCGCAGCTCGCCGGCCTCGTCCTGCTGGCCGTCGCGGGGCTGGTGGGTGGGATCGCCTATCGGAGCTTCGCCGGGGAGGTGCGGCGGCGGGTGGCTCAGCTCGCCGGCCTGGACGCTCAGCTGGAGCTGAAGCAACAAGCGTTCCTTGCCGCCACGTCGGACGCAAACGGGAGCCAGTCGCAGGACACGACTGCGATCACGTCGCGCATCGCGGGTTACGTGCGTGCCGATCTCGCGTGTTGCTACCTGGCTTCCGCTGATGGGCGGCGCTTTGTCCCTCAACCTCCGGGGCTCGGTGTCGAACGACTGCGCCCCCAGGCGGTGAACCGTCCACACGGCGGTGGGGGCCGCCTCCTCACCGCCATCGAGTCGCGAACGTCCTTCAGCGCGCCCGATGAGAACGGGCTGAGCGAGCTGATCAGCTATCTGCCGGACGACTTTCACCTCGCGAGCGTGATCGCCGTCCCGATGCCGATCGGCGACCACGTGGGTGGGTTCATGGTCCTGGGTAGAACCGCCGGTCAGTTCAGCGACGACGACAAACGGCTTGCGGTGACCCTGGCGGCCCGCGCGGGCGCCGACGTGGCAAGCGCCCAGCTGGTGGCGCTCACGCGCCAGGAATCCGCTCGCTACTCGCTGATGAACGAGCTGGTCAAGGAGGCCTCCGGCAAGACCATGAACGAGGTCCTCGAGCTCGTGATCGGCCGCGGCTCGGAAGTGATCCGTTACGACGCGGGTCGCGCGCTCATGTTCCAGCCCGACAACACCTACATCGTGCTCAACGGGGACAAGCCGGCCTCGGATCCGATCGATGGCCCGCTGACCCGTGTGCGAGACGGCGAGACCATGGTGCGCAACCTTGTCACCGAGGAAGAAGGGATCTACAGCGGGCTCCATCCCGAAAGGTTTGGCGGCACCGTCAACGAGGCGCTGACCCCGATTCGCGGGAAGGCCGGTGTGATCGGCGTTCTATGTCTGGGCCGGCGAGGGAACGCAGGATTCAGCCAGCAGGACATTGGCGCGCTCGACGATCTCGGTTCGATGGCCGGGGTGGCGGTGGAAAACTCCCGCATCCTCCAGGTCGTGACGGGTCAGGCGTCCCGTCTGGACACGGCGCTGGACACGCTCGGCGAGGTCTCCGCAGCCTTGACCACGGTCACGCAAGGCTCCAGGGTCCTGGAGCAGAAGACGCTCGAAGCGGCGATTCGGGTCGTCGACGGCACGGCCGGCCTTCTGACGAGGACCACGGAACAAGGGCACCAGGCCGCGATCATGTCGGTCGGTTTCCCGACAAGCCTCGAGGGAACCGAGTTTCAGAACGGACAGGGCATCGTGGGCGCCACCATGCTGAGCCGGCGGGCGACCGCGGTGCAGGACCTGGGCGCCCACCAAGACCTCGCCTCCCCGCCCGATCTCACCGCGAGCGGTCTGCAGGCCGCGATCTGCACTCCGATGCTCGAAGAAGGACAGCTCTGGGGGACGCTCTCCGTCTTTGACGACAAAAAACGCGAATGGGCCGCCGACGATCAGCGCGTCCTGGCGACCCTTGGCAACCAGGGGGTCGTTGCGGTACGCAACGCCGAGCTGTACGAGAAGAACGAGCGCAGCATCTGGGAGCTGCGCAACCTGCAAGAGGCGCTGCAGGCCGCGACCTCGACGCTGGACCTCAACCAGGTCTTGCAGCAGGTATTGGCCGGCGCCGCCAAGGCCTCGATGGCGCAGATCGGCTGCCTGGCGCTGGAGGATGGTGGGCGCCTCGTGCTGAAAGGGGGATTCGGCACCGACCACCACACGGCGGAGAAGCTCGCGCTCGACCTTGGCGGAGAGACCTGCCGGCGCGTCATGGAGTCGGGTGAGGCCGTGATGGAGACCAGGGACCACGAATCGCGCGATGACAGCCCCCTCAATCCGCGGGCGGTGCTCTGCGTGCCGATCACGCTGCGCGGCAAGCCGCTAGGTGTTCTCTTCTTGGCCAACTACCAGGTCGGCCATGCGTTCACCGCCGACCACCGCAAGCTGGTCACCGAGCTGGCTGCGCAGGCGGCGGTCGCGATCGACAACGCGCGGCTGTTCAAGGATCGCGAAGATGCCAACCTGGAAACCCTCGTTGCCCTGGCGCGGGCGGGGGACGCGAAAGACCGCTACACGGCCGGCCACGCCGACCGCGTCACCGAGTACGCGCTGATGATCGCCCGCCATATGCATTACTCGCCCGAGGATCAGAGCGCCTGGGTCCGGTTGGAGCGCGGCGGCCGCCTGCATGACATCGGGAAGATCGGCGTGCCCGACGAGATCTTGAGAAAGGCGGGCAAGCTGACGGACGAAGAGTTCGAGAAGATGAAAGAGCACACGACGGTCGGGTTCAACATCCTGAGCGCGTTGAAGATGCTGACCGACGAGCTGGTCATCGTCCGCTCACACCATGAGCGGTACGATGGCAAGGGATACCCGGACCGCAAGAAGGGGGACGAGCTTCCGATCTTTGCGTGGATCGTCAGTGCGGCGGACGCGATCGACGCGATGACCTCCGACCGGCCCTATCGGCGCGGGATGCCGCTGGAGACCGCCATGCAGCAGATTCGCGAGGGCGCGGGCACGCACTTTCATCCGGACGTGGCCGAGGCGGTGCTCGATGCGGTGGCCAACGGGACTTTGCAACTGATCCCCCAGCAATCTCTGCACCCCGACGCGCCGAGGATCGGAGCTTTCGAGAACCCGGTCGGCTAAGCCCCGGATAGCCCGGGGTTGACGGATCAGTAGGCCTTTGCCAGCGCCACTCGATACTTGGCCGGCCGGCCGCAGACCAGGCACTTGCCTGACGCATCGGCGCTCTGATCGATGGTGCGGATGGTGACCCCGCCGGCGTCGGCTTTGATCCGCGCCTCCTCGTCCTCCTCCCCACACCACTGCGTCCATACAAAGCCGACTTTCTCGCGAAAGTGCGCGACGACCTCGTCGAGTGTCTCGAGCTCGTAGGTGTTGTCGCGCTGAAACTTCGCAGCGCGGTCGAAGAGTTTTTTCTGAAACGCGCCGAGCTCGTCGCTGAGGCGCTTGCCGATACCTGACACAGGGACACTCACCCGCTCCCGCGACAGGCGGTCGACCATCTCGACCTGTCCGGCGTCAGCGTCTCGGCCTCCGACGTTCAGCCTGATGGGCACTCCCTTGAGCTCCCAGTGCGCGTACTTGTCGCCGGGGCGCTCGTCGCGCCAGTCGACGCGGTGCCGGATGCCGGCAGCCTTCAACCCAGGCGCCCAGCTGTTGATGAAGCGCTCGACCTTGGCGCGCGAGTCGGCGTCGCGAAAAATGGGCACGACGACCACCTGGATGGGCGCGACCCTGGGAGGTACGATCAGGCCCGAGTCGTCGCCATGCGCCATGACGAGGGCTCCCACCAGGCGCGTGCTGATGCCCCACGACGTCGAGTAGCACAGCTCACGCTCGTTCTCCTTGTTCGAGAACGAGATGTCGTACGCGCGCGCGAAGTTCTGGCCGAAGTAATGCGATGTGCCCATCTGCAGGGCGAGACCATCTTTCATCAGGCCTTCGACGGTGAGGGTGTGCACCGCGCCGGGAAACGTCTCGGCAGGTGACTTCATACCCGTCAGCACGGGCACCGCGAGCCAGTCCTCGGCGATCGATCGGTAGTAGCCGAGGATCAGGTCGGCCTCTTCCATCGCTTCTTTTGCGGACGCGTGGAACGTGTGGCCTTCCTGCCACCAGAACTCGCGGCTGCGCAAGAACAGCCGTGATCTCATCTCCCAGCGGACCACGCTGTTCCACTGGTTGGTCAGCTTGGGCAGGTCACGGTGGCTCTGGATGTAGCGCTTGATGAGCGGCCCGATGATCGTCTCGGAGGTGGGCCTCACCGCGAGGGGCTCTTCGAGCTCCTCCATCGAGCCCCCGGCCTTGGTAACCCACGCGACCTCGGGCGCGAAGCCCTCGACGTGCTCCGCCTCCTTGACAAGGAACTCGCGGGGGATGAGGAGCGGGAAGGCCCAATTCTCGTGTCCGCTCTCCTTGATCATGTCGTCGAACGCGCGCATGATCGCTTCCCACATCGCCCATCCGTAGGGGCGGACGACCATCATCCCGCGCACCCCCGACCAGTCCGCCAGCTCCGCCTTGCGGACCACGTCGGTGTACCAGCGGTCGAAGTCGTCGGACATCTTCGTGAGCTCTTTCACGAAGTCCTGCTGCTCCTCTGTTTCCTGCTTCATGCCTCTAGCTCCCAAGCATCAATGGATTGAATACGGGTCGCGCGCCCGGAATTGATTCCGGGCTAGGCCGGGAGCGGCGCGCTAGGGGCGTGCTCGGCCGCGATCGCGTCGATCTCGGCCAGCAGCACTGGAAGCAATTCCTCCTGGGGCACGGTGCGATAAAGCTTACCTTTCTTGAAAATCACGCCCTTGCCGCGACCGCCCGTGACTCCGATGTCGGCGTGGCGCGCCTCGGCCGGCCCGTTGACGACGCAGCCCATGACGGCGACCGTGAGCGGCATCCGCAGCTTGGCGATGTAGGCTTCCACCGCCTTCACCGTCGGCACCATGTCGTACTCGAGGCGGCCGCAGGTCGGGCACGCCACCAGCGTCGGGCTCTCGTTGCGGAACGCGAGCGTCTTCAGGATCTCGTGCGCGACCCGGACTTCCTCGCGCGGATCCGATGTCGCCAGTGACACACGGATCGTATCCCCGATCCCTTCGCTCAGCAGGATGCCCAGCCCGACCGCGCTGCGGATGCTGCCCGCTTCGACCGGACCTGACTCTGTGACCCCGAGGTGGATCGGATAAGGACGGGCGGCCGCGAACTTGCGATTGGCGAGGATGTTCGTCCACACGTCGGTGGCCTTCAGCGAGACCTTGATGAAGCCCGGACCGTAGTCCAGCTCCTCCAGGATCTTGCAGTGCCCCAGCGCAACCTCGACCATGCGCTCCGCCGTGCGCTCGCGGTCGTCGCGGTCGATGTGGTGCTGCTCGCGCATGCTCTTGTGGACCTCTTCCGGCAGCGAGCCAGCATTGACGCCGATGCGAAATGGGATCTGGCGCGCCTTGGCCGCGGTCACGACCTTCACGACCTTCTCCCGGTCCGGGATGTTGCCTGGATTCAGGCGCAGGCAGTGGACGCCGGCCTCGATCGCCAGCAACGCGAGCGTGTGGTCGTAGTGGATGTCCGCGATCACCGGGAGCGGCGATCCCTTGACGATCTCCTTCAGCGCTTCCGCGGCTTCGTGGTCCGGCACCGCCGGCCGCACGATCTCGCATCCGGCTTCTTTCAGCTCGTGAATCTGGCGCAGGGTCGCCTTGACATCGCGCGTGTCGGTCTTGGTCATCGTCTGCACCGCGATCGGCGCGGCTCCCCCGATGACGACCCCGCCGACGTTGACGGGGATCGCCTTCCGCCGCTGCGCGAAGGCCATCAGTGGGTGAGGCCCGGGAACTGGCCGGTCGCGATGCGCTGAATATCCAGAAAGCTGATCACCGCAGCCAGGCCGAGGAGTGCGACGAGGCCGAAGCGCTGGATGTTGAGCTCGGCGGTGCGGTCGAACGGCTTCCGGCGCACGACCTCGATCAGCACCACGACCATCCTCCCGCCGTCAAGGGCGAGGAACGGCAGCAGGTTGGTGAAACCCAGCGCGACCGAGAGCAGGGCGACAAAACCGAGGTAGGTGTCGAAGCCGAGGCCGACCGACTGGTCGGCGACGTAGGCGATGCCGATCGGGCCCGTGACGCCGTTCGGTCCGAGCAGGCCGCCGGGAATATCACCGGTGATCAGCTGGCCGAGGCCTTTGACGATATCGCCGATCGCGACGAAGGGGAAGGTGACTCCGTCGACGACGGGGTCCTGCCACGTGATGAGGCGTCGCGGCAGCCCGATCCCGATCTGGCAGTGATTGTTTGCGTCACAGCCGGGAGTGATCGTGTAGGTGAACGACTTGCCGTCCGCGTGAACGCCCGTCAGGACCACGGGCGCCCCCGGGTTGGCGTCTTCCTCGTCGCGGATGAGCCCGGGGTTGGTGAACGCGCGTCCGTTCACGCTCTTGATGCTGTCGCCGCTCTGCAAGCCGGCGACCGCCGCCGGTGAGCCCTTGGTCACGCTCATCACCTTGCCGGGGTCGGTGTTCACCTGCGTCAGCTCGACCGCCGCGATGATCACCATCGCCACCAGGAAGTTGGCGGCCGGGCCGGCCGCGAGGATCACCAGCCTCTGCCAGGACGGCTTGCGGTGGAATCCGTTCGGGTCTTCGAAGTCGCCGGCTTCCATGCCGCCCATGCGGACGTAGCCCAGGATCGGCAGCGCCCGGATCGCGTACAGCGTGCCTCCGCGGGTGGCCGACCAGAGCTTGGTGCCGGCCCCGATCGAGAACTCGATCACCCGGACCTTGAAGAGCTTGGCGAACGCGAAGTGGCCGGCCTCGTGGGGCGCGATCAGGAGGAGGAACATCCCGGCGATTCCGAGGACGACCAGGATCCCGTTCATGCGCGCCCCACAGTACCGGACCAGGGCCCGCTGGATGGCGGGCAGGATGGCGCTGAAAGGCAGCTCCCGGGCCAGGAACGAGTTGACGGCTTCCTCGTTGGCCGCGTTCAGGACGGCGGGCCGGCCCCGGCCGCCGACCGCCGCCTCCCGGGCCAGCCGGACGCTGGGGAAACGGCCCTCGTCCAGCTCGTGGAACTCCAGCCCGCTGATCTCGCCGATCGTGGTCGGGGGCACGGCTTCGGGCAGGCGGTCTGGGTAGGCAAGCGCGACGGCGATCGGCAGGCGCATGTCGGGCCGGCCGAGCTGTGCCTTGAGCGACCCGTCGGTGAACTCGACGAGGGAGTGGACGACGCTCTGCGGGTGGATGCAGACCGAGATTGCATCGAGCGGGATGCCGAACAGGTGGTGCGCCTCGATCAGCTCGAGGCCCTTGTTCATCAGCGTCGCCGAGTCGACCGTCACCTTCGGACCCATCGACCAACGCGGGTGGTTCAGCGCCTGCTCCACGGTGACCTTGTCCAGGTCGACCTCGGGATGCGCCCAGAAAGGACCTCCGCTTGCGGTGATGATGAGCCGCCGCACGCTCGTTCGCTCCTCACCCCACAGGCACTGCCAGATCGCGCTGTGCTCTGAATCGATCGGCCGGATGCCTTTTTCGCCCGCCGCTCTCATGACAAGCGCGCCCGCCATCACGAGCACCTCTTTGGTCGCCAGCGCCACCTCCTTGCCCGCGCGGAGCGCGGAGAGGGTCGGTGGCAGGGCGCGAGCTCCGGGGATCGCGACCACGACGAGGTCGCACCGAGGGTTGGTCACCATCGCCTCGACCTGCGCGTCAAATCCCTCCTCGCCCGCCTGGCCGTGGACGAGGTATTCGGCTTTGCGGTTGCTCGAGCGCATCCCTTCGGTGAGACCGAAGAGCTTGAAGCGACCTGGGTTGCGATCGATCACGTCAAGGGTCTGCTGGCCGATGGATCCGGTCGCGCCGAGCAGCGCGACGTTGAGAGGTCGCGTCATCTAAAGAAGGTGAAACACCGTCACATAGAAGTAGACGAGGATCGGGGGAAAAAGGATCGAGTCGATGCGGTCGAGGACGCCGCCGTGGCCGGGGATGAGGTTGGACGAGTCCTTGACCTCGGCGAGACGCTTCATCTGCGACTCGACCAGGTCTCCCACAAGCGCGCTCGTACCCACCAAGAGGCCGATGGCGACGGCGTGCAGCGGATTCAGGCCGAGCACGGCCGCGACCCCGATGATCATCACGAGCACGGCTCCGATGACGCCCGCGATCGCCCCCTCCACCGTCTTGCGCGGGCTGATCGCCGCAAAGAAAGGATGCCGGCCGATCCGGCTGCCCACCAGTAGCGCGGCCGCGTCGCTGACGACCACCGCGAAGATCGTGAAGAGCGTCCATACCAGGCCGTTTGGGTGGGACGTGTAGAGGAGCAGGTAGTAGTTGAAGGGCATGCCGACGTAGAGGGCGCCCGCCAATCCCATCGCCCACCGGCTCAGCCCCTGGCGGCGGCCGGGGAGAAAAAGGAAAGCGCCCAGGCCCACCACAAGCGCGAGCGACAGCACGAGCGTGACCGGGACCTCTTTGAGCACCGTGCCGCTGAACGCGAAAAACAGGCCGAGCGGGTAGAGCAGCCAGGCTGGGGCGCGGGAGCCCATGTGGTCGGACAGGCCGTTGAACTCGTAAAGCGCCAGGCCACCGATGATGAGGACGAGCGCGTACACGCCGTAGACGCCGGCGAGCACCAGACCGATGACGACCGCGAGGATGACGAACGCACTGAGGATGCGGATCATCAGCGGGCTGAGCTTCCAACCGCCGGTCATCGACGCATTGCTGGTGGTCAGCTCGCCACCACCTCGTCCGCCGGACGTGCTCCGAATCGCCTGACCCGCGACGCGTAGTCGGCGAGCGCGGCTTTCAGGTCGTCCTCGCCGAAGTCGGGCCACAGGGTGTCGGTGACCAGCATCTCGGCGTATGCGCCCTGCCACAGGAGAAAGTTGCTGACCCGGTGCTCGCCCGCGGTGCGAATGATCAGGTCGGGATCCGCCAGGCTGGGCTGATACATCCGCGCCGAGATCGCCGCTTCGTCGACCTCGCTCTCCGCGATCCCGTCCCGGACCAGGCTCCGCGCGGCGTCGACGATCTCGGCTCGGCCCCCGTAGTTGAGGCACACGTTGAGCACGCCGTTCTTGTTATGCGCGGTCCTCGCCATCGCCTCATCGATGCGCGAACGCATCCGAGCCGACAGCTCATCCCGGCGGCCGCTGACGACGATCCGGACGCCACGGCGGTGCATCTCGTCGATCTCACGCTGCATCGTCTCGTGGAAGAGGCGCATCAAGGCCCTGACCTCCGCTCGCGGACGAGCCCAGTTCTCGGTCGAGAAGGCGTAGATCGAGAGCGTGTGGACGCCGAGGTCTTCGCAGGCCTGGAGCGCCCGCTTGATCGCGCGCACACCGGCGCGGTGGCCGAAGCTCGCGGGCCGTCCGCGGCGGCGGGCCCAGCGTCCGTTGCCGTCCATGATGATCCCGATGTGGCGGGGGACCTGCGAGTCCAAGGGTGAGGAAAGAGTACCGACCGGCGTCAAAACCGTCCGGCCGGGATCCCTGGTCGCCAGGGCGGCCGAGCTCACCTCGGCCGCGACACGCGT
>WNGI01000532.1_pt1 | contig 28326 bp, 20 predicted proteins | sample 5400621 | NCBI WGS metagenome assembly WNGI01 (sample SAMN13153374, study PRJNA577476) | soil metagenome | isolation source: 20 cm soil or saprolite under Garry oak tree replicate 1 | place: USA:California | collected 2016-06-15
ATCTGTCCGGCGAGATTGACCAGTTCTTTTGCCGCCTTCGGTGTAGTCATTTGATTCCTTCGAACGAGGCTGAATTCAATCACGCAATAAAGGAACTGCAGGAGAGATACGACTTTCGCAGCGTCCGCCAGCGCAAAGCTAGTCTGACATCAAGAACTGCGTGGTAAGCCTCGTAGGCCAGCCTCTCTGGGACCGAGAACACGGTACGATTTAGTTCCGTCAAGATTCTCCAGCTTGACCGTGTCTTCCCACGGATTGCGCGCATCTCATCCACCCAGCTCGAAACCCGGCCTTCCAGAAGTTCGTTGAGGCGTTCAGTGGGCTCCGCTAACCGGTCGGCAATGTACCATTGCACTATCTCCGGAATCTCGCGTTCGTGTTTAACCAGGCTATTAGTGGCGTAGACCTTTTTCCTGATCAAGTTTGCCGGCAGAGCCCAAGGGGTCGCAGCCCCAATATGCCGTAGAATGCCATTGACGTAAGTCTCCGGATCGTCGTGGATCCGATCAAAGAAATCGATATGCACCGCCTCGCGTCCGAAAGCCTTTGACCAGATTTCTACTGTGCGCAGGTAGTCAGAAGATAGTTTGTTACGGGCCTTTTCGATTTTGCGCAAAAACTCTGCTGGACTGATTTGGCGCACATCTTTACGCTCCCAAAATCCACTTTGGTAAAGCGCTTGAGACCACGCGCGTTCGATCGGATGACGCAAAGTGAGAATAATGCGAAGGCCCGGCAGCAGCTCCGCGATTCGATTAACCTGCCATGCGCTCAGGCGGGCATAAGACGGCGAGATCTCTCCACGAACCGGTTTCGGCTCACCTCCATTCTTCGGTGCAAAGTGCGCTTCATACCAGTCCAGGTCGTGCTTCAGCATCTGAGGCATAAAGAAGAAATCCAGCTCCTTACTTTCACTCAGTTGTATGTCGGGATGACACTTCAGCGCTTCGTAAAGCCAGGTTGAGCCGCACCGCATCGAACCGATTCCCAAAAAAGTTGGCGGGCACCTCTGGCTAGGACCCCGTCCCCTCAACAAGTCGCCCTCTCGTATTGAATGTTTCAAGGCTGCTTCCATGCGTGTAGTACTCGTGGCGTCGCCTCTAGAAAATCGCATGCCCGAATATAATTTCGGCACCGACAGCCTCCTGACCAGCGCGTCGCGTTAACTCATAAATTGTTCTGCCAGGTGCAGGTAGTGATTCCATTGGCCAATTAGCGCGGCAAACTAACGACTAGCGGTAATAGATAAAGGCGAGTCAACGGTACGAGGCAGTTCTCGAAGCAGCAACCTCTCGATGGCTGCGAGAGTGAGTACAGTGTTGATCTCAAGCATGTAATTTCTGCGTCCCTCGATGTGTGCGTTGGCCATTTGAGCGAGAAAAACGGGATTCCAGAATCGCGCCTCCCGGACTACTTCCTCAGAAAGTGCCTCTCGTATGTATGAAACTAGCTCCCGCCGAAACCAGCTTCGGTAATGAAGATACTTATGATGCCCAAAGATTCTCACTCGCGAGTCAACTCGGCCGAGAAAAGGATCGAAAGGGGAAAGCCAGTGCGGCATTCCTTCGTTGTAGAGATAATCGAGCCTGAAGCTCCCTTCAAAAAACAACCGTTGTAATCTGCCGGCAAGTCGGCCACCCTTGCTTTCAATCCGCCGATCAGTGGGAATATTAAGCAACTCCCTCCTATTATTTCCGACAACGCGCAGCGCAGTTTGAGCGGAGGTGCGGAGACCTTCGGGCGCCTGATATGCGAGGGCCACTACTTCGTTGTCAAGATATGGTGTTCGGAGAACGACTTGGGATCGTGAAGCCGCAAGGCTGCCAAACAGATTCCATGGCACGTTTCTGAAAGCCGCAGTCGTAACGGGATGTACTCGATCAGTTAGCTGGCGTGGCGCAGCACTCACCGCCTGCTCAAAATCGGGATGGAACAATGAAGGCGATAATCCTATTGGCTTAAAGGTGGAGGCGCCCCTCAGGATTTCACTTCCGAAAAGTCCGGTGATGCGCACAGGCGCCAATTGTCGGGCCAAATTATTGAAGTAAACCTCGTGCGCACCCGTAATCCCGAAGCAACCATCCGTGACGTAGACGCTGCGATCAGCATGATGGGCAAAATCCGAGAAGAAATCGCAGTCGAGGCGGAGAAGACGATGCGGAAGACCGCACACTCCGGCCACTTTGGCCGCAATGCGGTCATCCATTGTTTCTCCCGTGGGCCCGGTAAAGGTATAGGATAGTGGGCTTTCAGGATGCTCAGGAAGGCACGCCATGATCATACGTGTGTCCAGACCACCGGTTAAGGAAATGCCGATCTTTGAACTCGATTCAAAATAGCGAGGCAAAATTCGCTTGAACGTCTCCTCGAACTGCGACTCGAAGGATTCAATCGAAAGAAGTGGCAGACCTTCCCACGTTCGGACATCGAAGTGTCGCCGCCTATCGCAGGTCCCTTCTTCGAAGGTATACAGCGAACCGCCTGGGAGTAACTGAATGTCGCGAAACAGTGTTCGCCAATTGAAGGTGCACCCGAAAGCGCAGAACTGCGCCACACCGGACGGATCAAACTCTCTCAGTTCCGGGAGAATCCGGAGTAACGCCTTGGCCTCGCTGGCAAAATAAAACGCATCCGAACTTTTATGCCAATAAATCCGTTCAGTCCCGTAGCGATCATTGAACAAAAACGCCTTTTTCTTTCTTTTGTCGATCAGCAATCCACTGCAAAGGCCATTTAATTTCCCGAAGAACTGATCGCCTTCTTTTAGATAAAGATTGAGTAGCTGACTTGACGAGTCCACAAAACACTCGCCGCTAAGAAGGAGCGCAACATCGTTCTGCTCGTTCAAGAAAACCTGATCCGCTGCAAAAGAGCCATCGAGTGCGACCCACCCACCGTACACGCCTAGCTCCGGCACAGTATATGTTCCGGAAGTGTAAAACTGCTCGTGTTTCATGGAGTCGACCATCGACCTCACAAGGCCCTCACAGTCCCTGGCCCGCCTTTGGCTGACAATTCCAACTATCCCTGGCATACCCGTTAAGAGTTAAAGCTTACCTCGTTGAAACCGAAGTTCCTTTACAAGAAGCACATTCGAAATCCGCGAGTGGCATTGAGATTTAAGCCGGGGAATTAGCTCGGTCTCCGACCGCCTATGCAACCTATCCGACATCACGCCGGTTCTTCACATCGCTCGCCTGCGGAGGCCAGGGAATCCCGACTCAGTCGAAAAATGGGATGGACCTCGGGATCATAATCAAATCTTTCCATGCTTCTTTTCGTCAAAGTCGTAATGAGCCAATTGTCAGAGGCTGAGATCAGGGTCCGCCATCGAGTAGCCGCATCTGCGTCAAAAGCTTTCGGCTGTTTACCGGTCAAACTAGAACGCTGATGCTCGTGCCGGCCTTTCTCCGGATGGAGTAAATCCTCCGTGAAATCAGCGTCTATAAACTTGCACAATGTTTTCAGAACCATTTCGGGATCGGCGAGTAAATCTTCATACCGAAAGAGCCTATAATTGGGGAGGTGCTTGAATCGCGTATGCTGCAGAGACGTTCTGCGGTATTGAGCAATAACAAGCCAGACCGTCAGCTTCCGGATCAACCAGGCAAGCCGGGGGTGCTGCAGCACTCTAATCGCTGTCCCCGATGGATCATTTGTTTTCGACATCGCCATCGCCCTCGGATCTCGGGTAATATGAACTATCTTGCAGTCCGGAAACCATGCCAACAATTCCGCGAGATGCCGAACGTCAACGGGAAACTTAACACAGGCCCTTTCGCAGCCGCTAAACTCGATAATTTTCTCTATCAGTATTCTCGCAATCGCGCCCAGGCTTCGATCCGACCGCTTGATCTCGCGCGAGATTTCTTTCTTCAATTCGGGGTCCTTGACTACCTCGATGTTCTCGAATCTCCAGAACGTTGCGGCGAGACCTGGGATGCCTTGTTTCGAGAAGCACATCTCTACCATCCGATCCACGTTTTCATCGATAGATAGGTCGCCGGCCTGGGTTTTGAGGAAATATCTGAAGTCTTTGTGCCTCCGCTCGCCGAGGAATCGAGGATCGGTAAGCCGCATAATTCCGGGGCACATTACAATCAGGTTATGCCACAGGGTGCTTCCGGCTCGATGAGGCCCAACAATAAATATGGGGCTTTTCACTATAATTGCAGAAGTTTAAGCACTAATTGCGGTTTTGGTGATTTGACTCCGCGCACTCGAGCCGGCGGGAGGAATTGAACGCTCCACCTGTTACTTACGAAGTAACCATTCTAGCATTAAACTACGCCGGCGAATTCAGTAGTTCCTACTTCGTTAATATCGCCATGGATTCGCTGACCAAAAGCATATCCCTGGACATGCGAGGAAACCAGTTGTATCGCAGATGGCAGTAAAGCAAGTTGTCATTCGCTTTCCTGCGCATCAATTTTATATCGCCTCTGGTAGATAGCACCTCTCAGGCCAAGAAGGAATCGGTAGATCGGATCGGGGATGTAGGCTCGGACATTGCGGTGTAGTCCCAGCTTGAGCGCAATCTTACCTTTCGTCGTGAGCGGAATCCAATATCTGGGGACCGACGTCTTCTGAAAGCCGTTTCGGATAAGAAACTCGGCTTGAGTACCTCGGCGCCATTTCGTGTAGGTCAAGTATGAAAGACCATCTTGACAACACAACTCTACGGCTTTGGCTATAAGCCCATTGTTTACGTATTTCTTACGCGCTTCGAGTTTGGAAACGATGAGTCCGGGATTCGCGAAACGCTTCGGGACGTAGTTCAACTTGACGAAGCCGGCCAGTTCCGCCCCATCATATGCCGCGATAAACTTGCTGCTCGAAAGATTTCTCGATAACTCCTCTTTGACGGTGTCGAAGCTCTTGCCGTAGTGCCAGAATGGCTTTCCCCTTCTCACCGGTGTTTCATTAAAGATTTCCATCACGCCCCGCACGAAATCGTCAGTCAGCGGCACCTCTTTAATCTCAATCCCCCGCTTCTCAGGTCGCTTCGCCTTCTTTCGCATGTCGGAGCCAATCTGATGATTCCACCAGTACTGAAAATCCTTCAGCGGGATCGCAGAAAGACCGTCCTTTTCATGATAGTAGGAGTAAATAGGAACAGTATCGGGTAGCCTCTGCCAGAACGTGAAGAGATCCGGGACTGATCCACATCTTTTCAGATAGCTTACAATGACTTCAGGATCCCCGAGCTCATCGTACCACTCATCTCTGAGCCGGGCCACGGTCAGAAATCTGCCTTCGACTACCAGACGCTTGTCCTCGATCTGCACCCCAGGAACGGCGACAGCTTTGCCGCGGTCATAAACAACATCGTTCGTAAGCGTAGTCATCTAAGCACAGGTCTTGCGTCCATCAGTTGAAGCGTAAGTCGTTTGCACTGTTTCCGCTCCTGCCACGGCCGAGCGGAGAACGTTTGGGGTCAGGCGGGTGCAACCACTCCATTGACAGAATTGGAACAGGAACCACGCTCAGGCACTGCCAATTCGAGTGATCGAATCCTGCGCAACCAATGTTCAAACATCACGAGGCTAAACAGCAGCTTATGGTTATCCTGTCTCCCGGATTGGTGGTCTTTCACGAGCTTGTGTATCGGCTCGGGTTTGAGCAACTGAAACATTAGAGAGTTTCTGTCAAATAGCAGTTCGGAAAATTGGCTTTTCAGCGTCGACTGAAACCATTGATCCACAACATTTACGGCAAAGCCGCGCTTCTTGCGCTTGAGAATGCGCGATGGCAGGTAGCTTTGACAGACCTGTCGATGCAGCCATTTGCGTGACCCGTTGCGGATTTTGAAGTCCGCACCGAGTCGTTGCACGTATTCCACCACCGTGCGATCGAGGTAAGGCACTCGGGCCTCGAGACTATGGGCCATGGAGAGCTTGTCGGCATACATCAGCAGCTCGTCGGGAAGTGAGGATCGGATTTCAAGAAGTTGAAAACCACTCAGTTCGTCCAGGTGCTTCATCTGCGGCAATAAGGCACGCCAATAATCAACCAGTTCATGATCCTGTCGCCGCGGACGCAGGTCATCCTGAAAAAGGTCATCGATAATCTGTGCTGGGGCCAGAGAAAAAACGTCCTGATAGCGTTTTAGCCGGTCCTCCGTCCCGAGTGAAGACACGCCGCGCTTCAGTGTTTCATTACGAGGCAAACGGTCGATAGCAAAACCGACGCTCGAGCGCAGCCCTGCCGGCAACGAACGCCACCACTCGCCATAATGAACACCCAGATGCCGTTTATAGCCGCCGAATAATTCATCGGGCCCCTGACCGATCAGAGCCACTTTGACATCTTGTCGCGCGCGCTCCGAGACGAAGTACATCGGAACGATGGAAGAAGCCGCAATTGGCTCTTCCAGGCACTCTACGATTTTGGGCAGAGAGCGCTCAAACTCGGCTTGGTCGAGTTTTATCTTTATATGGCGAGCTCCTAAAATAGAAGCGGTTTCCGCCGCATCTGCGAGCTCATCGTCCTCAAACGCTTCTCCGTAACCGATCGTGTACGCCGGCCAGGGCCCACCTTGCTCATTCATCAGTGCGAGAAGCAGACCGGAATCAAGGCCTCCACTTAGAAGGATTCCCACCGGGACATCACTTAGCAGATGGCGTTTTACCGCAGCCCGATATAGCCCCAGCAGCTCCTCGGTAGCTTCCTGATCGGTCTTCCGGGTCGAAAAGGGTCGAGGCACGTAGTTGTACCAGCGTTCCTCGCGACATTCGCCTCCCTCCAAAACCAGCATCGTCCCCGGTGCAAGCTTTCGGATTCCGCGAAAAATTGTCAGGGGAGCGGGTGTGTATCGAAATCGCAGGAACATGTTGAGCGCCACCGGGTCGACTTCCGGCCGCGATTCTTCCGCGGCTAGGACCGCGCGAATTTCCGATCCGAAAGTAAAACCACCATTGGAAATCCGATAGTAAATGAGCTTAATCCCCATCGCATCCCGAGCTACCACCAGTCGCTTGTTGCGAAGATCCCAGATGGCGAGCCCGAACATGCCGTTGAGATGATTAAGCACATCCGTCCCCCACTCTTTGTAGCCGTGAACAATTACCTCGGTATCGCAGTTAGTCCGAAAACTGTGGCCGCAGCCCTCCAGTTCAACTCGCAGTTCCTTGTAGTTATAGATCTCCCCGTTGAAGATAACGCAAACAATTCGCTCCGCATCGAACATCGGCTGATGACCACCGGCCAGATCGATAATGGAAAGCCGCCGAAATCCTAATCCGATCGGACCAGAGATAAAATAACCCTCATCGTCAGGTCCCCGGTGAGCGATAGTATCGGTCATGTGCCGAACCGTTGTCGGCTCGACCGGCCCGTCGCTTGCAAAATTAAACTGGCCGCAAATGCCGCACATGGCATGAAAGAATAACCCGGTAAATTTCTATTTAAAGACCGAAAAGTGAGAACGGAAGAGACTTCACAAGACTTCTGTCCCAGTTCAAATCTTGGTTGATAAAACGGGCGCTCCTTGGATTAACGTTTGACCACGCTGGTGAGCTCGAAGGCGATCAAATTCCGCGAGCGCCATTCCAACAATCTGATCCATATTATAGTAACGATAAGTGGCGAGCCGGCCAACGAAGGTTACGTCCTTCTCCAATGCGGCGCGCTCTGCGTACTTTGAATAAAGCGCTCTCGCGTCGGGCGCTGGGATCGGATAATACGGTTCTCGACCGGGTTCGAAATCCTGCGGATATTCCCGCACAATTGTTGTTGATGGAAGCCTTTGGCCGGTGGCGTGTTTGATCTCTACGATGCGGGTGAAGTCTTGCTCATTGGGATAATTCACCTGCATGGCCGGCTGAAAAAATTCCTGCTTCAACGTTTCCGGTTCAAATCGAAGCGACCGATATGGCAAATGCCCGAAACAGTGATCGTAATATTCATCGATTGGGCCGGTGTAGATAAGGTGTTTGAATTGCACCTGTGCGCACGCTTCGCGAAAATCCGTGTTCAGCCGCACTTCGATTTTTGGATTGGATAGCATTTTCTGAAACATTGGCGTATAACCATGCTTCGGCAGCGCTTGAAATTTCTCGGAAAGGTAGCGGTCGTCGCGATTGGTGCGAATGGGTATGCGTCCGCAAACGCTGGGATCGAGCTCTTTTGCATCACGTCGCCATTGTTTGCGCGTGTAGTTTTTGAAAAACATTTCGTACAACTTCCATCCAACCTGCGATACGATCACCTCCTCCGAATTCTTCGGGCTGTCGATCCTGACGCGCCATTCAGCAAGCTGGGCCTCCATTTCCTCCGTCGTCGAGGACCGGCCTATCAGTTGCTCGAACGTATTTAAGTTGATGGGAAATTGCCAGTAGCGACCATGCGTCCATGAGAGAATCTTATACTGAACTTCGCGCCACTCGGTGAATTGACTGAGGTAATCGATGATTCGCTGCGAATTCGTGCGAAAGTAATGCGGTCCATAGGTGTGAAGAAGCACGCCGGCGGCATCATAATGATCGTAGGCGTTACCCCCGATGTGATTACGTTTCTCGAGGATAAGGCAGGTCTTGCTAAGCTGGCTGGCGATTCTCTCGGCAAGCACCGAACCCGCGAATCCTGCACCGACAATAAGGAAGTCAAACATTCGTAACGCGCTCTGCTATTTTAGCTGGCATCCATCAAGGCTCGGTCCTCTGCCCGCTGTCGCCTGGCCTTCGCGGTTTGTCCTCCGGCTTCCTCGCACAGATAGTAGGCCAGGCTTCGAAACATCTGAGACTGTGCCCAACGATGCATTGGAACGTTATCCCAACCAAAGTGCAAACGACGAGAACGGAACGACCCGTCTGATTTGATCCAGCAATTCAGGATATGCTGGACCACTCTATGCAACGTCTGTTCCAGTTCCGGAAACTCTCCCCGAAGCAGAAGGCATAAATTAATGCACTCCGCACAATCATAAAGCTCCCTCTTATATACAGTCAGGCGGGGTGCTTTTGAAAACGGCTTCGGTAGCCCGTCTACGTCAAAGAGATTGCGCAGGTAATAGTTCACCCCTTTCTCCAGCGCGGAGCGGATTTGTTCGTCGCCGGTCAATTGCCGAATCTTAGCAAGGGCCTTCATGACAAAGCAGGTGTGATAATGATCGACAAAGTCCCGCACCTGATCCATGGCATAATACCACGATCCATCTGCTTGTTGCGTGTCGAGCACGAAGTTCAGGTTTCGTTTTGCCCTCTGTGCATAATCATCGTTAGAAAATACCTGGGCTGCACTGGTCAGCAGAAAAGCCCGATAGGCCGAGGCGTTGACCACGCCTCCGACATCGTCAAAAGGAGAATAGGAGCAACAGCCTGCCCTGTCGGAGGTTCTGAATTCTTTGATGTCATTGCATGCATGCTGCGCAATCGATTGCAGGATCTCCTTCCACTCTTCGCGTTCCTCAAGCTGATAAAGCTGCAGGAATGCCTCATAAACATACGGCGTCGTGGTAATCAATGGCGTGCCTGCCTTAATCGTCCCATTCCTGGTCACCCAATCGAACGGATATCCCCAGGCATATTCCTTGAAACCGGTTGAACGCGATCGCTTGAGCAGGTCGAGAAAATGAACGGCTCTTGCCAGATATGTCGGGTCGGCAGTGGCTTGGTAGAGAAAGGCAAAGCCCATCGCATAATGCGCATCGGCGATTGGAAAGCGCAAACGGTGGTGAAACAAGCGGCGCGCCGAAGGCAAAAAGGCCTCGCAAAAAATCATGGGGGCTACGGCCACCGTTCCAATACCCTTGTTGCGGTAATAGAGTGACTTGGCCGGGCCGCCGAGGGAGCCGGCAAAGAAGCTCTGATGATCCCATGAGGTTTCGCCGTAGGTATTCAGCCATTTAGTGAAAGCAGTCAGGGCGCGAGATGCCCTGCCTGTTAATTCCTCCGATCTTTCCGTTACCTCCATCTGATCTCGAGTTTCTACTCGCCGCGCAGTGCTGCCACCGGACCTAGTCGGGTACTCTGACCTAGTTCCTCTGCGTCGCCACGCGGAAGCTATCCAGTTTCTTTAACCTCAGGAGACTCCCGAAGATCGCCCTCAGCTTGTTCATTTGTTCCCGGCGGTGAAAACGCATCAATTCAGGCGAGATCGGTCGTTTTGTTCGTCGTGAAGCAGCCCAACAATAGCCTGCCAGCAACGCCAAACCCCCTATTATAAATGGACGTTTGACGCTTCGATAACAAACCCGGAATAGTTCCCAGACGGGGGAGCCACCCAAGTAATAGTCTTTTTCGCCGTAAGAGAAGAGCGATGCGACTATACCCCGTTCTGCAGTACCCAGGGAACGATAATGATGAAACCGCTTCTCTGGAAACGAACACGTCTTCCAGCCTTTCATTCGGGCAGTCGTGACAGCGATCCAATCGATTCCCCCTGCTGGGTTACCGATGTAGCCGCCTATTTCTTCGAAGCACTGGCGCCGAAACAACTGACATCCGCCGGCAACATGGTTTTCGCCTTCAAAGCTGTCCCTGGCTGAGTCGTAACCATTCTCGACGAAAGGCGTTCCTGCCACTCCCAGCTTGGGATCTTCAGCGAATTTATCCATCAAAAACTCCAAATATTCTGGATCAAAGGAAAGGTCCGCATCCAGGTTCCCGATCACTTCGAACTCGCGCGAGCCCAACCTTTGCAGGCCGGCATTAAACGCATCAACCTTCCGGGAAAAGCTCCGCTCGGCACGCTGGGTGCGCCGTACCAATTCGATCCACGGATAATCGCGGACGTAATTCTCCACCAATTGCGCCGTCGAGTCAGTCGAAGCGTCGTCAACAATGACCCATTGCTCCGGCATGACGGTTTGACTCACAACGGAGCGAAGCGTTTTCTCGATATAGGCTTCCTCATTGCGCGCCGGTGTAATCAAGACGTATCTCATCTAGCTCGATGCAGATCTTCCTGTTCGATCAGTGATTCCCCCACGTGCAAGAGACAAACGGCCATCAGAATGGACTCTGTCGACTTCGTTATGGCATTCCTGTGCTTCTTTATCGGCATAGATCTGCGCAAATATCTGGTCCATAAGCCGGGCTGTTAAGATGATTTCCCGATAGGGAACTGGCACCGGAGTCTCACCCTGGATACTCTGATAGAAACGTTGGATTAGTTCTTTCATGCCAAAATCCTGATGAAGCCGCTGCCGGAGGAAATTGATCACATTAACGGACGCGTTTCTGAGATATTCCCTGGCATCTTTTAGTGGTGGAAGAAAATAGGTTAAATAGCTCTTGTAAGCGCGGTTCTCCTTTCGGACCACGGTTCCGGCAATAATATCCGCGGTTATTGAACCGGATGGACCATAGATACGCAATTGATTCAAGTTTTTGACTTGAGTCGAGAAGCAAAACAACGCTGTTGTGTCGCTCTTGTCTCGAATCAGGACCCTTAACTCGTCCAGGACTTCTTTTGCGCCAAGAAGCCGGAGCTGTGAACTTTGATGAGCTGTCACGATAATCTCAGTCAATTCGTCGTCGAGAAATTCGACGAGTTTGGCAAGCCCATGACTAATGATGTTATGAAACAATTGGCCCGGAAGTCGTCGGACCCAGTGAGCGGGATTACCCAGGACAGGTCCCACGTAACTTATGTCACCCAAATCGTAGGACCAATAGCTTTCTAGATGGACCGGTTTTCCGCCAAGAAATCCTGCTTTCGCTAGGCGACGCATTTCCAACATCTCGAGAGTGAACTGATAGTTATGACCAGCCGTCATCTTCAAACCGCGTCTTTCAGCAAATTCAATCAACGCTTCCGCTTGTTCAGCTGTAACGGTAAACGGCTTCTCCAAATAAACGTGGCTCCCGAATTCAAGGCACTGTTTGGCGAGTTGGAAATGACTTTGTGGCGGGGTTGTAATGTGGACCACCTGCGGGTGAGTACTCTGGAGCATTTCCTGCACATCAGAAAAGCATTCGGAAATGTGAAAGCGCTCGCCCAGTTGTTTGGCCATCAACAATTCTCGGTCGCAGACCGAGACTATCCTGCAATTTGGAATCCGATGTATGGCGCCAACGTGTTGATCTGCCACCTTTCCGCATCCGATTATAGCTATGCGAAGCATCGTTATCTGCTCTTGGCCTCAAATTGACCTAAAAACGCTTCCATTGCCTTATCCATGCTGATCCGTGGCTGCCACCGCAACAACTCCTTGAGTTTCCTGTTTGAGTAGCGATTCCCTTTCCATTCTGCGGAACAGCGACGAGGGTTAAAGACCGCCGGCAGCTGGTAATTCGACCACTTTGCGTACTTGTCCCAGAGCAGACAGAGCGCACATGTTACCGGATAGGGGATGGAAATCGAAAAACGCCCGGTTTTCTTGCGATATGCCCGCAGAAACTGACGGCTTGTGAGCGATTCGTCGTCAACAACGTTGAATGTCTCCGCGTTGATGCCGGGCGTAAGTCCCGCCAGTACGATCGCTTCAGCACAATTGTCCACAAACGTTAGGGGGAGACGGTTGGATCCCCCAAGATGCATAAAAATTCCAAATGTATCAATTCCAACACGCCCGCTTAAGTCGCGCTTGCCGGGCCCGAAGACGGCTCCTGGTCTGACGATGACGTACGGCATCTTGTATCGCTCACCATATTGCTTGACCACTTCTTCCTGCTTGAGCTTCCCAAAGCCGTACGCGTCATACCGTTCTTGAGGATGCTCTTCCAATGGGCATGTTTCATCCAGGACGGCGCCTCTTTTTAAATTCAGGGTCGAGTAGACCGCAAAAGAACTTACATTGACAAAGCGCTTGGGCTGCCCGTATTCGACGAAAGCATCCATTAAGTCGCGCGTAGCCAGGGCGGAGTTCATAAATGCTCCGGCGAATGATTTTTCCATTCCAGCTGCGAGATGCAGAATTACAGAAACTCCTTCGGCTGCTTTTCGACAATCATCCCGCGAAAGGAGATCCCCTCTGATCAACTCAACATTTTTCCCACCTGGACATTGATCCAGCAGTTCCTTCAAACGGTCCAAACGGCTGGAAGGCCGAACGAAACAGCCGAGATTGCCAAAACCATATTCGAGCAAAATCTCAACAACCTTTACACCAATAAAACCGCTCGATCCGGTGACCAAAATACGGTCTTCGGGAGAGGCGATGTATTCCAAGGTCATTACTCGGATTGAGCGCGCTTTATATTCCGGCTTTTTCTCCTTTACTGCGGAAAAGCTACGGTCTATTTGAACCAGCAGCGAAGTGCTTGGAAGGAGGTCGGTGTGGCCGGAATTTGCTCCGCTAATTACGCAAGTTTGGTCGTATGCGTTAGCCGGTTCGCATTTGCGCAACCACGTATGTTAGAAAATCGTGCGCGGACGATCACCGTTAGATCCGAGGCTTTGCCGCAGGTCTCGGCGCACTGACAATCGCCACTTTCCGAACGCGTAGTATTCGCAATCGTAGTCCTGCTAACTAGGGCCCCGAAACGACGCTAAGGTTACTAGGTGGAGCCGGGCCGGTCAGCGGATGGGGATAAGTGTAAGGCTTATAGTTGGGCATTGGCGCATTATAATAGTCGCGATTTTGTTTAAGGGTTGGATGAGTGCTCGAGACAGTCACTGGGCTGCCGTTTACAGTGTTATTCCAACAATAAACTGGTTCCAACGCTTGATTTGGCCAGGCCATTCCTCCCGCGGCCTTGTTAACGGGTGGATTCCCCGCAAGTAAATCGCCCTTGCCCCGTCCTGGCTGGTCCAGTGCAATTAATACCTTGTAAATTGCATAACCGTTTCCTGCGTTGAACTTCATCGCAGTGCCGTTCGAACCGGCTCCGATAGTGCTATCAACATGAAATGTAATCGTGTTGGCTGTATTTGCGGTTATGTAAGAGTTGTAATGGTCGCCGGTAGACAAAGTTTGCGTCGTGTTCGTTATGCTGTAGCCGACCCATTGATTAGGCACCCAATTTTTTGTTTTGTCGACGAGCGTAGTCGCTCCGTTTACACCGGTATGGGTTCCGGAGGCATAAAGACCATGGGAATCGTTAGCATCCCAGCGATTATTGCCATTTGCTCCGCTTCCCGCGCCGCCGGCCCAGGTATGAAAGGGGTAGTATTCTCGGAAAACATTTAGAGATATGGAAGAGTTGTTGAACGCCCCAGTGTAGGCGTTGTCGTGATAGAGCGCGGCCCCGCCTCTGTTCTGGCCCACTGTAGCTCCAGTGGTGAATTTGAAAACGTTGTTATAAATCTCAACTGCCCTTGAACCTCTTAATCTTCCAGGAGATTCAGTTCCGTGATTAAGCGAAAGGCAGTTATTGAAAGTATTGTGTCGAACGACATATCGCCCCCCGGCGTAACAATCAATACCATTGGTTTGCTCCGAGCCATGATTGTTAAAGGTGCTGTCCTCGATGAAAATAAATTTTTCACTTCCGAAATATGCGGGTTCAGTCCATGACCCATCGCCGAAATTGTTAGTGCCGCCTCCCCAATTGGTGTGTTGCACTAAAATCGAGCCAAAGCCACCTCCGCGTGTATCGAAAAGGCAGTGATCGATAACTCCGTACGTCCATCCCCCGATATGAATCGCTTTATCATAGGGCTGATCGAAATGAATGTGATCAATCCTGTAGGCAAAGCAGGTTCCTTGAGCATTAATAACTGCTCCGCTAATCGGCTTGGCTGTACGCGTCCCATACTTGACGGTGAGTCCACTGACCCGAAACGATTGACCAGCAACCAGCGTGGTGTTTATGACTACGGCAGAGCCAGTTACAGAATTTATTGCGACGTTGTCCACGATAGTGGTGGTATTGGTACCGGCTCCTATCAGAGTGACGCCCTTGGTGATAGAAAGAGTAGATGTCCATGTGGCAGTTCCGGCAGGAATCGTGACGATATCCCCATCCTTCGCCAACCCCACGGCCGTGTTGACATCAGCAAACGAAACGCTCTTAGCGTTAACTGTAGCAGCGTCGCCGGATCTGAGAACAGCCAGGAAGAGAGCCGTCACGATGGCAGCGTAATAGGGTTTGGTCTTACAAATTCCTGTGGCGATCATGAGTGCGAATTTATTGGAAATGATGTGAGGGACGTTTAACAATGATTATTCGAAACGCAAGTGTTTACCAAAATAACAATAGCCAGCAGCAGCTGTGCCAAGGCAATTCGGACGTTTTTGGGTCGTGGTCGTCACGGTTCTCCCGAGCCTGAGCTCTGAGCCGTCCGCTTCTCCCCGCTAACCAGCGGATGCGGGTACGTATAGGGCTTATAATAAGGTGTCCAGGTGTTCGGCGCGGTGCAAACGTAAAGCTGGCCGTCCGGACCAGCGTGTGTGCTGTCCCACTCGCCTTCGTCCGTTGCCCAGAATGCCACGCCGGGAGTACATGTTTTGGGTCGGTCTGCCAGTACGCCAACTCCAACACCAAGCGTTCCGTCGAATGAGTTACTTTGATTGTAATAATCCCGATTCTCGCGAAGCGTTGGATAAACGCTACCCACCGGTACTAAGGAACCGTTGAGCTTATTGTTCCAGGCATAGATCGGTTCCAAAGCCTGATGAGGCCACGCGCTTCCCCCCGTTACGGTGTTTACAGGTGGATTTCCAGCAAGCAAATCGCCCTGACCTCTACCGGGCTGGTCAAGCGCAATCAGTAATTTGTAAATGGCGAATCCATCCCCAGTGTTAAACGTCTTTGGACCAGCATCCGGCGTGTCCCTGGCGAAGGTTATCGTGTCATTTGTGTTCGACAGTACGCGGGAGAGATGGGGATATCCACTTTTCGCAAGTTGGGTTGTATTCGTGAGCATGTAACCAACCCACTGATCGGGCTTCCAGCCACCTCCCGACGATACGAGCGTGTCCGACGCACTTGCTCCAGTGTGCTTTCCGCTGACGTAAAGGTGAGGCTTGTGACCGGGGGCACTTGTTCCATTTCCTTCCGTGTCATTGACATCCCATGGACTAGTTCCACTCGCTCCGCCATACATGTGATATGGAAAATCACAGCGATAAACGGTCAGTGGTATATGCGGGCCCCTTGGCCCACTCCGGATTGGGCCACTCCAACTGTTCGAATGATAAATCGTCACCCCGCTGCGGGTAATGCCGATACCCTGAGGAACAGTCACCGTCTCCTTGTTATTATAAAATTCGATCGCTCGTTGACCTCGGTGGCGGCCACCGCTCTCCGTTCCGTGCCCGGTTATCATGGTGCAATTAAAAAACTGGTTGTGCCGACTAACATATCTACCCCCGTCCTGACAATCGATCCCGCCAGCCGTCTGCACCGCTCCGAGATTGTTCATGACGTTGTCCTCTATAAATAGGAACTTCTCGCTGCCGAAGTTGGTTGGGGCCGCCCACGATCCGTCACCATAGTTATTCGTTCCGCCTCCCCACGTCGCTCCGTTGTTGACGATGATGCTAGGGAAGCTGCCAGTATGACCGCGTACATCCCAACGGCAGTGATCGACAACACCGTAGATCCATCCGTGGAACAGCAACGCATTGTTGTAGAGTTGGTCGAAGTGGCAGTGATCAACCCGCACCGACCAACATGTTCCCTCAATTTTGACGCATCCTTGATTTTGAGGCTTGGTTGCGCGCTCACCGTATCGGAAAGTAACACCGGTCAGACGAAAGGTTTGACGGGGCGCCACTTTAATCAGCAAGATTGGCTGCCCGCCACTGACGCCGGCATTTTTGCGCTCCCCTGGGGTCCCCTGCCCTCCAAAACGTTGTAGCTTCCCTTTACCTCGTCCCTGCCCCATGCCTCTCCCCTGTCCCATCCCAGGCAAAGGGCGATTCCCTCCCGTCGGAACGTCATCCAAAATTACAGTTTTATCGTCGCCCCCACCCTGCAAGGTAATGCCTTTTGTAATAACCAGGGTAGAACTCCAACTTTCTGTTCCAGGTGGAATTGTGACCGTATCACCATCGGTAGCAGCCCCAACGGCTGCAGCAACGTCCGGGAAGGAGACACTTTTAGCTGTAATCACGGCGGCTTTCGTGATGTGACTAGAAATAGTTAAGAGGATGGCCACCGTCATTAGATGCCCGGCGCACAATCGCTTGGAAGGACTCCTGGGTTGAGCCCTATTCGGCGGCATAAGCCAGCTCCTTCTCTTCGTCGGAATCGACGGGTGTGCTAACTTCCTCTACCGGCGTAGAAGCAATCGTTCCGTAATCCAAAGCGATAATGTAAAACATGAACCAAATCACACTAAGGCCTTTGAAAGTTGCCTCGGTCCAGTTGTGAGCGATTACGGCAACTAGAAAACCCAACCGAAAACGCCCCCATTCAAAATTCTTCAGCAGTTCAAAGCGTATTTTACGATATGTCGCAACAAATAATCCTCCAAGCATCAGCAGTCCAACCCATCCGAGATTCAAGTACGTTTCTAAATAACCATTGTGCGCTTCTGTCGGGTGCCAAAAATGCGCTCCCCACAATTGCTGGAGTCGATCGCCCGACCAAAAACTTTCAAACCCGACACCGAAGATCGGATTGGTATGGAAGGCCAGCAGCTCGCCCCATAGATCTTCCCTTCCTTCTATGGTCGAAGCATGGCCAGTCAAATCCACCACCCACTCAAAAATTCCAAAGCTAAGCTCGGCTACTACCAAGGTGACCGCCGCTAGTGCTATATACACACCAATTATTTGTTTTTGCACAAACCGCAGGCCAACCACCAACATTACCAGCAGTCCAATTAGAAGCGACAACGTTGGCGTCATGCTATGTGCCTTGCGAAGAAGATAGCCAACCATCAATAAAAAACCTCCGATCAGGAGCAGTTCGTCTCGCCGGTGCTTCCCGCGCTTCTGTCGCCAAACCTGCAGCAACCGCCAGAAAAAGAAGTAACCCATGACCATGCAGACAGCGCCAAGCCCGTTTTTGTTGTAGTTAAGACCTCTGTTACTAGCGATACCTGTCCACTCATCATAGTGGCGTCCTATGCTGTCAAAATACTTGATAACACAAATGGAAAACGGGAGGAGAATGTAAGCGCTTCTTTGCATTAGCCGTTTCAAAGCTTCGGCCGGATCCGGCTCCGTGAAAACGACGAGAACCATAACAGGATGACCGAGGACCTTGATCCATCGTTTGAATGCGGTGAAAGCTATGTCTGACCAAAAAATCGCGACGAAACAATAGAGAAGGAATGCTATCAACCAGCCGTTGTCGCGAAAGACTTCTGCGAGGTTGATTTGCCTTCGATTAAGGACGTAAACAGCGAGAGCAATTAATATTAAATAGACGAAGGCATCGATCGGAGTTCCCTCCTCGGTCGAAGAAGGCCCCATCGGAACGCCAAAAATACTGAGCCAGTGAGAAAGCGGTCTCGACCCGATGAGTAATAGCCACACCAGCGGGATCCAGAGTGCTGCAGTGACATTGCGGCTGTCTCGAAAGTCTCGCCGAAAGAGAAAGACAGCGAAGGCAATGGTGAGAAAGAGTGCTAAGGTGGGAGGCATGTGTTAGGTTGAAGTCCGGCTACCACAATTCGACTGAGGATGTCGAACCGCTCTTTCGCCTCGCGCGCGATGTTGTGTTATGGGAGACACTGGCTGGACAGTTGGGGCAACGAGCCCTAGCCGGGTAAAATTGCCCGCTTCGATATTCTGTAACAGGACGCCCATTTCGTCACTCATTAGAAAGTCTATTTCTAAAGGCAGAATAGGGTGCGTCATAAGCTCGACATTGCTTGACTTCGCGAACGCCACCACTCGGTCCAACTTTTTCTCCTGAATGCTCTGGGTCAAATCGAAAAAATAATCTGGGAGGCGATATTTGCGGGCTAACCAGCCGTCAACCAGCCGCCGGTAGGCTCGGTTCAAGGCATTTTTCTCACCAGGCCAGAAGGAGAAGTTCCGGCGCATGCTCGTGCCGCTTGGTATTAATTCGCTGAAAAGTAAATTCGCGCACAGATGCATATGGTGATGCCCGTCAATATGTGATGGCGATTTTCCATATAGTCGGCCAAATTCCTCAATCTGGACTTCGTACGAGTAAGCAAAAGCTTTTTGCAAAAAAGGATTGTACACTAATTGAGAGTATTTGCTCCGCGTCAGGAAACGAACTATTCGCTGATGATAGTCTTCAAGCGTTGCGGTATAATGGTTTCCGGTAAAGCGCTCCGAGAAGTTAAGATGCAAACCCGCATCGATCTGGTTCTGTTTCGCAATCTCTGCAGCGCGCTCCGAATCTTCCATAAAAACCATCGCACTTACGGCCGTGATCCTTCCCTTTTTGTAGCACTGCAAAGCTACATCGGTTTCGATTCGCGAGCGCCCCCAGTCATCAGCATTTATGATAAGCATTCGATCGGACTGCCCTCGGCTACAGATTGACTCCCGGCCGCCGCGCGGAGCCATCCCATTCCGCCCGACCATCCTGCGAAACGTTGCTTTCCTTTCGCGCGTTTGATTGGACGATAGCTTGCAAAAGATCGGACGGAAATTCCCGAAGGAGGATCGCGATATTGGGCATGACGCAGTGCCCACCAATTACGCCCGGAAAATATTTCACCGGTGGGAAGAACTTAATCTCCTCGTAAAAGGAAACTACTTCATCGTAGTCAGCTCCAAGCGCCTTGCAATAGCGCTCGACTTCCTGCGCCCACGCGATCAGTAGGCCGAAATAGGTAGTCTCGGTTAGCTTTGCAATTTCGGTCGTCTCCGGACAGCCTAGGACTTTGGTTTTTATCCCCACGCTTTGGAAATGTTGCACAGCCCGTGTCGCTGATTCCGGATCGAGCGCTCCAATGAATTTCGTATAATGAAGCATTTCCTCACGCATGTGAGCGTGCTTACCGCGGACGGGGCTATTTACCACGGACGCGCCTGATTCGCCTGCAATGCGCCGACTTGTGCCCGGCGCCACCGTACTGTTAATGATTGTAAGCGCGGGCTGATATCGCCCGATATATTCCACTACCTGAGCAACGAACTTCTGGTCGCGAAAGGGAAAGCAAATGTGCATCACGTCGCAGCGGTTAAGCGGTGCAGCAAAATCGATATCTACACTGAAAACTTCATGTTTCGTCTTAACGATCTCAAACAACGGTTTGCCCACTTCGCCAAGACCGACGATGACTACTGTTTGGCTCACCTGCCCCAGTTTCTAATCACTCTAAAATCCGTCTAGACTTTAGCGAGCTTGCCCGCCTGTGATCTAACAGGAGATCCGCCCACAAGAGCGCGCTTGATGTTGTCAGCGACATACCCGATCATTTCATCCGTCATTTCCGGAAAAATCGGAAGAGAAAGGATTCGAGATTGATTGTGGTGGGCTGCAGGAAAATCCGCTGGCTTGTGGCCGAGGTAAGCATAGGCCGGATAAAATGGCAGAGCTTTCGGATAGTTTAGGGAGGTGGTTATTTCAGAATCTGCCAATGCTTTTTTCAACGAGTCGCGCTTATCCGTAGCAACCACATAAAGATGATAAACATGGCCTCTGTCGTCCCCTACTTTGGGCGTAGTAAGGCTATCGGCGTCACCTAACAATTCATTGTAACGTGCAGCCACCCGGCGCCGGGCCGTCGTCCAAGCCGGCAGATGGGGCAGCTTAACGTTTAATATTGCCGCATGCAGGCCATCCATGCGGCTATTGATGCCTTCCATTACGTGTTCCCCTTTCCCGCCGTGGCGAGCGAAGGTTGCTGTCCAGTCGGCCAGGGTGTCATCATTCGTCACGATGCAGCCGGCGTCACCATAAGCTCCCAGATTTTTGCCCGGATAAAAGGAGAAGGTAGCTGCATCACCAAAAGTTCCGACGACCTTTCCTTTGTAGGTCGCGAGATGCGCCTGCGCGCAGTCTTCAATGACCCAAAGATTATGCTTATTCGCGATCGCCATGATCTCATCCATGTCAGCTGGTTGACCGCAAAGATGGACTGGAATAATTCCGACAGTCGCTTTTGTGATCTTGGCTTCGATCAAGCGTGGATCGATATTAAAGGTATCTTTTTGCGTGTCGCAAAAGACAACCCGACCTCCCGCTTGCGTGATCGTCTCCGAAGTTGCAATCCACGAGTGCGCCGTCGTAATAACTTCGTCACCCGTTTTTACGCCTAGCCCGCGCATCGCGATGTAAAGAGCGTCCGTCCCATTAGCGCAGGAAATGCAATGTTTTACTTTAAGCGTCTCAGCCCAGGCCTGTTCGAAGGCATCGACATGTTTGCCGCGAATAAAGGCGGATTGCGTAATTACTTGAGCAATCGCGGAGTCAATTTCCGTTTTAATGCTCAGGTACTGAGCGTGCAGATCAACAAAAGGTACTTTCATGAATGTTCGGTTATCGGCCGGAGGAAGCGGGCTGGGTTTCCAGCGTAGATGCCGGGCTCGTTAATTGGCTTGGTCACAACCGACCCCGCGCCTATCACAACGCCATCGCAAATTGTGACCGGCATAATCGTCGCGTTCGTGCCAATGCTAACGCGATTTCCAATCTGGGTCTGACGCCAAAGGTCGCGGTTCCCACGCGCCGGACCGCCGATTGCAAACGGGTCATTGATAAATTTTGCACCATGCGAAATAAAACAATCATCGCCAATGCTAACGAGTTCGCAGATGAAAGCGTGCGACTGAATTTTGCAGCGTTTACCTATGATCACACCACGCTGAATCTCAACGAACGGCCCAACAAAAGTGGAATCGCCGATGATGCAGTCGTAAATATTAACGGGTTCGACAACAGTGACGTCCGTCCCGAATTGAACGTTTCGAATCCCCGCCGACCGCAAGGTAGGACCAGTCATCCCACGGCAACGCGCTCTCCATTCACGCTACGCGCTCTCCATTCACGCTGACAGGACGCGCGCGTTCCAACACGGAAACGACATTGCGCGCGTGACGAAGCCCGGTCAGCGGCGTTTGCGCGGTCCGAATGCATTCGACGAAATGTTCGGCTTCAACGCGCAGCGGCTCGGTAAACTTAATTTCGGGTAAAATGATGTCGCCGCTACGATAATTGAATTGCGCGCGCTGCGGATTATCGAAGTCCATATTCTCGCCCAAAACCGCTTTGCGATCGATTCCTTTGTCGTAGATCGCGATTTTATTGTCCGCGACATCATCGTAGACGACCATCTTGCGTGAGCCGACGACTATCATCTTCCGCACCTTTTGTGGATCGAGCCAGCTCACGTGAACATTGGCAATGATTTTGCCGGGATATTCCAGGTTCAAAAAAACAACGTCATCAATCCCATCCTGCATATAGGCCATTCCCTGACGCCGCACCGCAACAGGTTCAACATCATCGAGCCAGTATTGAATGATGCTAACGTCGTGCGGAGCGAAGTTCCATAAGGCATCGATATCGTCGCGGATGCGGCCGAGATTAAGGCGTTGGCTGTAGATGTAACGAATTTCTCCCAATTCTCCTGCGTTAAGCAACTGCTTCACGTAGCGCACCGCCGAGTTATAGACAAAGGTATGTCCAGCCATGACAATGAGGTGCTTGGCATGTGCATGCTTCGCAAGCTCGTCTACCTCGGAGACTTTGGTTGCGAGCGGCTTCTCGACGAAGACATGCTTGCCGGCGCAAAGTGCATTACTGGCCAAAGCGAAATGGGAACCAGCCGGAGTTGCGACAATAATCGCATCAACTTCCGGGTCGTTAAGGACGGCGTCGGCGGAATCAACTGCCGAAGTGCGGGGAAAGTTATTTTCGACGAAAGCGCGACGCTCCGGACTGGAATCGACAACGTATTTTACCGAACAATTCGATAGGGCGGAAAAGTTTCGCAGCAAATTTGGACCCCAATATCCACACCCGACCTGCGCAAATATTAAAGGTTTCGATTCCATGCCTAACGAGAATGAAGCCACTTTTCGTTGACGTGCCAGCTGATCAGATTGCTCGCGCAACTTCCTTTGCACCGTCAAGAAGGACTTCGGAGAAAGAGGGATCAGTGGGGCGATCTTTCGCCGCGTATGACTGCGATCGTTGTTCTCCATGGTAGGAACGAATTCGTAATCCCGGGAGGCCAGCTTCGCTCCTGCTTGAAGCTAGCGCCGCCTCGCTCCCGTTGGTTCCGAACGTCACCTCTCGTCGACGCCGAAACCACTGCGCCGCCTCGGCCGCGGTACAGAACCATACTCCGGCCGATTCGAGCTTCTCGACCAACTCGGCGTAAAAATCGTCCCACAATCGTTCTGGAGCAATACTTCGGTCATGCCAATTAACCATGAGGAGGCCTCCGAATTGTCTCATATCGTCCACCATATCATTTACTCGCATCATGGCTTGTTTCGGAGACAAATTCAGATGGGCCGGATAGAAGAGGGCCGTATCCATGACGTGCAACGGCAGTTCCAGCAGCCGCTTTGTCCCAAACGGTCTGAATGCCTGCGTCGTGCCGGCACGATAACCAACGGTCTCGTTGTAGCCTACCGTGCTATCGTACAAAAAGCCCGCCTCGTCGAGTTTTCCCGCTGATTCGGAGTCGAAAAAAAGCCAATGCATTCGTACTCCAACCTCCAGAGTATGAGTGAGCGCTTGGATTTGCTCCCGTTCCTTTCTCGCTTCAGCAGTGTCACGCCACGCGTCGATTCCGTGAACCCCAATTTCTCCGCGATGTGCCAGAATCTCGTTCAGACTTGTTTGTAGTTGCGAAAGATCGTAGCGAACCGCGCGCCGCGCCAAACGCGCGCCGCCTGCGGTCATTCCTGCTTCACCTTTCTTGGGAACTACGAAAAAGGTGGAAGCGTGATCCAGTTCCAGATAACGTTCGAGCTTGCTCCAAAAATCGGGCAGTATCCTGAGGTAGATCAAGGGGAGCGACAGAATCGCTAACCAGTTACGAGCAACTTGCCGCAGCGATTTCTTCCCGCAAAGCAGTTCCCACATCGATCCGATGCTCGCCCGATAAAGAAACCCGAACATGGTGTGATCGCACTTGTGATTGCGGATGGCGAAATGATCCACATCATGGGTCAAACATACAATGAAGTTGTAGCCCGCCGGAACGGGAGGTACTTCTTCGAATGGTATTTGATGCTCGACTAGGATGTTGCGCACGATCGTAATGTGAATCTCGATAACCGGGACGTGTGCGAACCGGGCGGGCTGGCCTTTGAAGAGTAGATGCTGCACTTCCGCAAAAAGGTCATAGCCAATTCGAATGAAGGATTGCTCACCGACTTTGATTTCCGTGGCAATGGAATACTTCGCTTTTCCGGCGATCGCATCATGTCGCTTTCCGTTGCATATGATTGAGGCGAGCCCCGCATACACCGGCAGGCGCCATCGGCGATAAGACGGTAGCTCCCTCGAATGATCCTGCGGCAGAACTTGTAATTGATGTTGTCGATCAAAAGAAAGCTCGTCCGACGAATAGACCAGAACGAGACTTGCTCGAATATCAGACGGGATAATGCCACAGCAAATAACAGCGTCGTACTCTTCGCCACTGCGGTAAAACTCCCATGCGGTCTTAAACAATTCGAAGAACTCGCTGGCGGCAGCCCGATGCTCAGGATTCGTCGCAACGGCGATCATGTTCGTTCCGAAATACCGGTGCTTCACTCACCTTGGGTGCTCCACTCTCGCCTGGACCGTAACCAGAATAGTTTGGACTTCTTGCTGAGAGCGAAGCTGTTCCGATTCGAGCTGATGGATTCCAAGGCTATTTGCGAGCCGTGCCTCAGAGAATCTCATCTATGGCATCCAAAAACTGCGCCCTTTCACGCGCCCAGGTATGGTTGAGATATACCCGCTGGCCGCGCCGCGTTGTCTCCATCACTTCCTTAGGATGTGAGAAGGCATACTCAATCTGCCGGGCAAGGTCTCTGGCATCGCCAAGTTCGAAAAAGATCAATTCGAGATCGCCGAAATAATCCTGAATAGCGTTCGTCCTGGGAGCAATGACTGGTCTGCCCAAAGCGAGATACTCAAAGATCCGTGTTGGGGTATTAATTTCGGTAAAGATGTTTTTTTGGTTAGGTATAATACCCAGATCGCAGGCAGTAATTGCTTCTACGATTCCGTTCAAGTTTTGAACGCCCAGGTAGTCGATGTTCTGGCCCAGCTTCCGGTCGCGGGCCATCTCCATCACTCTGTCCAAAAATGGCGTCCTCTCCCCGCAGACGATGAGTTTAACATTTGGGATTGACTTACGCACGGTCTCAAGCGCTTCCACCGCCAGGTCGAGACCATTTCTGGCTACGAGAGAACCATGATAAAGAATGGTGTAAGCTCTTTCTATCGTCTCGACATTCGGTTCGTTCAGGTTAGCTGGGCGGAAACGAAATATGTAATCGTCAGGCGAGTTAAGGACGACCCGGATTTTATCGGGCCGGCAACTTCGCGCGGAGTAGAGATTCTGGCAGGCAATATTAACGGTCAACACTAGATCAGAGAATGCAATGCTCCTTTTCTCCATCGTTTTCAAGACACGAACGCTCAGACTCTCAGGTGGAAGTTTAAAGATGGTCTGCATTAACTCAGGCATGGGATCGTGGAGATCAAGAATGAGCTTTGAGCCACGCAACTTGGCCGCGGCGGCGGCGAAAACCAAGATATCAGGCATGTTATGGACATGGATGAAGTCGTAACGCTTGCGCAACGAACGTATGGTCAGGTAAACAAACGAAATCAGGATGAAAGCCGAATACTGGCCGACATAGGTGAGCTTCCCGCCACGGTATCGTCTAAATGGAAGACGCGAAACGTTCACTCCATTAACGTTTTCGTGACGCGGCTCTCTCTCGTTTTGCTGCATGCATAACAAATCAACGATCGCCCCTTCCCGCGTCAGCGCCTCAGCCGCGCGCCGTGGACGCGGGTCCGCCGGATAATTTGAAAATAGAAGAACCCCTACTCTTTTGCCATGAAATCGACGGTGCTTCTTCGCCACAACGCCTCGCGCGCCCGGTCTTCCTTGTGTGTCCGATAACGTCGCTGCCGGTTGCGGTTGCCAGCCATTTAAGTCAATCGATGCCGCCGGTTCGCTCACGAGTTGGGTGTTCCACATGTCGAGCACGTGAGAGGTGACTTCGCGAGGCAAGGCGTGCCAGCAGGTCTCTGAATATTTGTCGCGGACGTAGCGCAAGAATTCGCGATAACGCTCAACCGGATATTCAACCGAAGCATCGGTCGGGTCCTGAAATGCCATGTAGTCCGGATGGGTATCTAATAAAGCCATTCCCCCGTGCCTGGCGATCCAATCTAGTTTGCGAATCCAGACCTCGGAAGTTTCGTGACGCAGGAGCAGGAAAAGAGTCGAGTCCTGTGGCAAGGTATATGGCAACTCCAAATAGCCATCCCCATTGCCGTTAGTCTGGTGATCGGCCGGCGGGCGAGAGATAAAAAATGGGAAAATGGTATGTCGTCCCTCCGGCTGGGGCTCGAACGGATCGGTGTCGAAGGTGGACATGTCGTAGCGAATGGCCAACTGATGCAACCAATCGAGTTTGTGCAACATAAAGCCCGATCTAAAGCCCTCAGCATTCCAATCGGCGAGATACTCATTAATTCGCTTGGCTTTCCCGACAAAACCGCGCCAGGTGCGATATAAGCGGCCGTCGTGATGAAGATCGTGCACGCCAATTTCGAAGCCTTCGGAAGTAAGTTCCTCGCGTAGCTCGGGCGGAACGACGTATGGTCCAGCAGGAATGAAGTTGAAGCATGATCGAAAGCCGAGTTCAGACTCAAGTTTAGCCAGGCGACGACAGCGTCGCAGGCCTACGGGGCCCTCGACGTCATGGGTCAATACCAGGGCAAACTTTTTGCCATCAGGCCAACCTAGCCACCCGGGCGGAGTCTGCTCCGAGCCAGGCATGATTGGCCAGACATCATGCACTCTCGCCTCCAGCCGCAGAGCAATTCTGCGGCGAACGGCCGCGCGCAGGGCCCGGGGAATGAAGGGCTTAAGCTGATAGTAGATTCTATTTCGTAACATGACTACGAACTACCGAACTGAGTTACAAGAAGCACACTTCTTCCGAGACCGAAAAAAAGTGACTGAAGCTTCGATCTGGGAAATGGCCTAACTTCAGCCTTCGAGCCAGCTCGGACCGTAACTACGCGTCTTATTCAAGACCACCGCTACGTCCGCTCGCGATCCGACAAGCTCACGATAACCGCGCTTTACCACGTCACGATTGGTCTTCTCTGCTTCTACCACCAGCAGGACCTTATCCATGAGCGCGGCCAAACCGATAGTTGGGCTGGTTTGATTAATTGGCGGCATATCGAAAATGATGTAGTCGAAATCGCTGGCCTTGAGATTTGGCACCAACGCGAAGAACTTTTTGAGTCCAAGATGCGCGGATTTGTTCCCGGATCGGTTGATTGTTGCCAGGTAAAGATTATCGGCCGCGGAAGTGATCGCCGCTTGCGGTTCAATGGCCGCAGTGAGAGAGGCAGCAGGGCGGCCGGCAAAGAACGGATGAACTTCACCATTGGCAGCATTCACATCGACAAGAAGAACTTTACCATCACCGGTTTCCGAGAGGGCGGCAGCAACGCCGGCAGCGAGAGTCGAAGTTCCCGCGCCTTCGCCAAAGCCGGTAACGCCGATCAACTTTGGTTTATGAGTAACTCCATGTAACTCGAAGTATAAACCAAGGCGATCTCGAATCGCTTCGGAATAAGGGCGGATGAAGTGTTCAACCTCCCAGGGAGCAAGACTGGCGTTGCTCTGATCGGGCGTTTCCTTACTGGCCCGCTGACCATTCTTCCAAGGCAATCGTAGGCGACCATTGCTGCCTTGATAAGGGATCGAAAGCATGACAGGCGAACGCAGCTGCAACTCGACTTCCGAACGACGTTTGTAACTATGGTTCAGGACCATCTCAAAGAGCAAAGCGAGACTGATGCCCAAAGCGAGTCCACCTCCGGCAAATCCGAGTGCGATCTTATTACGAGTCGTTGTAACTATTCCCGGTGGCGAAGGTCGTTGGATCGCGCTGATGTTCGGCATCTTCGAAGGATCAAGCGCCTCGTCCACCCGTGCCTTTTGCAGAGTCCCAGAATAATACTTGTAATTTGCTTCCTCCAGCTCCTTGTTGCGCTCAAGACTGGCAATTTGCGGTCCGACGTCGGCCAACTGTTTCATCCGATCCTGCAACTCGATCTTTTGGCGACGCAGATCGTCTAGTTTTGATTTCATTCCGGCAAGACGCGCACGCTCAACCCGTAAGTCCAACTGGCCCGAGCCCCTTGCTCCAGAAATTGCGAGCTCAGGGAACTTCTTTTCAAAATCCCGTTTTTGGTTCTCCAGGTCGTTAATATGTGCCTGATTCATCTTCACCAGTACATTTTCGGGAGTATACTTGGCCGACATCTCCAGCTTGGTCTCGCGCAGCTTTGTCAGGTTAGTCACCAGCGCCTGATAGTCGCCGATGTCCTTGGTCGATGCCTGCTGGGG